>Ga0182017_10000542_pt1 | contig 29898 bp, 22 predicted proteins | sample 712E3DmetaG_FD_120492 | JGI IMG/M metagenome (GOLD analysis project Ga0182017, IMG submission 120492) | Permafrost microbial communities from Stordalen Mire, Sweden - 712E3D metaG | ecosystem: Environmental > Terrestrial > Soil > Wetlands > Permafrost | place: Sweden: Stordalen | collected... | reverse complement strand
TGCCACTTGGTACTTTTTCCGATGACCACGGTTTTTGATGCCCTGCCCGGTCTCGAGGTGCCCGTGGGCGCCATCGCGCGGAGCCTCGCGCGGCTCTGGGAAGGCGAACCGGGGGAAAGCGGCAAGGCTCCCTCGGAATTCCGCGCCTCGCAGATGACCCTGGTGCTGCACCTCGGGCTGCCCACGACGCCGGCCGACGCCCAAGAACAATTCAACGCGGCCCTCCGCTTCGCCCAGCGGCATCCGGCGCGTATCATCGTGCTTTGCCCGCGGCCCGAGGGGAGCGCCGATCTCGCCCTGCGCGCGAAGATCTATAGCGAGTGCTTCATCGGGCCGTCGCGCCACGAGATGAGCTGCATCGAGGCGGTCGTCCTGACCTATCCCCAGGAGCGCCGGGAGTTTCTCGAGGACCAGGTGTCCATCATCGTGGAGGCCGACCTGCCCCTCTACTATTGGGTGCACCGGATGTCACAGGTGCACAAGATCGCGACCTACGCCTGGCTCCTGGGCAACTCAAGCCGCTTCCTCTTCGACACGGCCATCTGCGCGCCGGAGGCGGGCGCCTACGGCTGGCCGCGGCGGGATGGCTTCCGCGATTTGGTCCAGGCGCGCCTCCTGCCCGTGCGCCAGTCGATCGGCCAGTTCCTGAGCGCGTTTCCGCCGGCAGCGATCGCACGCGAATTGAAGGCCGTGGTCCTGGTCAACCAGCCCGGCCTGGCCGCCGAGGGACGCGTGCTGTTGGAGTGGGCCCGCAGGCGTCTGGAGGCGTGTGGCGCGGCGGGCGCGGCGGCGCCGGACTACCAAACGCGGGTGACCGCGGCCGACGCGACCTTGTCGCTCGAACTGCAGTTCACCTACGCCGACGGAAGATATTTCCACTGGTGCGCGGACTTCGCACGCGGCGCGGCGCGGGCCGAGAGCAATCTCGGCGGCTGCCGCGTGTCCCTGCCGATGGCCACCGGGCTCCTGACGACCGAGGCGGCGCTCGCCGAGGCAATCTTCAGCTGAGATCCGGTTTTCACCGGAGGACGCAGAGTATCTGGCGCGGCGGAGCCGCAGCCAAGTGATTGACATGGACCTTCTCCGCGGAAAACGGATTGCATCGCGGTCTTCGAGCCCCCTTCAGGCCACAAGGATCTTGAGTGATCGTCCTACAGAGATAGAGCTTCCCCTCTGCCCGGCACCTGTGGCCTCCCGTTCGATCCACCGGGAAAGTCTGCCTAATTGACGCCGTGTTTGATGATGCGGATCGCCGCCAGATTGTGGTTCTTGTAGAGCTCAACACCAATCACGTCGCCGACTGCAACATCTGACGGGGAGCACCCATCGCCGAGGGTCGTCTCCACCCGATTCCAGTTTTCCATGGCGTTCCCGGACATGACGCTCAAAACGACACCGTTGATGGCCTTGACGATGCCCGAATGGCCGGTGGGGGACTCCTCGACTTTCAGCACCTTGACGTGTCCCGACGTTTCCACCATGGCGGAGACCCAGTTCCATTTATGGACCGATCCGGTCACGGTCGTCGCGGAATCGACTTTCCAGGTGCCGGTGGAATGCTGCGTCGTCTTCACGACGATCTGGCCGCCGCCATAGGACTCGACGTTTCCGTAGTAAAGAGTTTCCGCCGCCGAAAGGGCAGATCCCATCACGCACAGTGACAGGATGGAGAATGCGAACAGGGACGTGGGGGTCATCTTTTTCATCGGATTATAATCGCCTTTCTTGGAGCCGGCGCTGGTGAACCGACGCCATAAGTGAAGCGCCCGGCGTGGGTATTGTCAATGATGGCGGGGCGACGGGAAACGGTGTACTACTTTGCTGCGGTGGGAGTTGCGGCTGCGCCGTTGCAGGCGTATTGAATCGGGTCAAAGGCGTGGCCGGACTCGGCGTGACGTCAACCCGTGCCCGCCGCGTTCCGGGCACGCCTCCGCAGGAGCATAACACCGAGGTAGGCGGCCAGCACGAGCAAGTAGAGCGCCCGGATGCCGGTGATCATCGAGGTAAACTCGATCAGCCCGCCGGCGACAGCACCGAGCAGATTCCAGCCAAAGGCGGTGTTGGCCTCCGGGCGGTCACGGAAGCGGCTGGCAAAGCAGACGGCGGCGAAAAAGATCGGCGTGCCCACGAAAGCCGCCGAAAGCAGAAGGCGTGTGAACGCGTGCAGGCGCAACAGGGCATGCACTGGCACGAAATAGGCGGCGACGAGCGACAGAATCAGGCCGCCGATGCCCACCACCCAGGGCAATGGCCGCACCTGCATGAGAACGGTGGCGGCCAACACCATGGCGAGGATCGCACCGAAGACCACGGCGCTGGTCACCCAAGTGGCACCCCAAAGCAGGGACATGGTCGTGACCGATTTCGTCTCCAGCAACAAGAAGGCGAGCCCGAACAGCAGCATCTCGCCATCGACACCGCCGCGGGCGACGCTGCGCCGCATTTCGCCGGAGGCCAGCGCGACGGACAGGATGGCGATGCCGGAGAACACCCCGATCAGGACGAGGTAGAAACCGCTGATGCCGCGACCTTGAAGGTAAAGGTAAGGCCAGTCGTCCTGCGGCGATTCAACCTGCGCGAAAAAACGCCGATACAGCGGGAAAGACGCGCGCCGCTGCCCGCCGGCCAGGTGTTCAAAAGCCGGGCCAGCAAGAAAGATGCGATTGAAGACAAACCATTGGCCGGTGACCACGTAAGGCAGTTGCTGGAAGACCTCAGCCAGCAGGCCGGACAGCCGCTGGTTGATGTAGCCGGTGGTGGACATGAAATACATGATCAACCCCCCCTGGGGCGAGAGATGCGCCTTGGCCGCCTCGACGCATTCCCGCGTGTAGACGAAGTTGTCGAGCCGCACGTTCGACAAGGCGGAGAGCCGGGTCATCGAGTCGAGCGTCCCAAAGACGATCAGGTCGTATTGCTCCGTCGATTCGTTCAGGAAGGCGCGGGCGTCAGTGTTCATCAGCCGCACCCGGGGGGAGGCGTAAGGCCGGTTGGGATGGAGCTGGCCAAGATCGAGGATGACCGGATCGATTTCGACGGCGTCCACGCGCTCAGCGCCTTCGTCCAGAGCGACCGCGACGTCGTTGCCTGTGCCCGCACCCAGCACCAAGATCTTTCCCGGCGGATGGCCTAGCAGGCGATACGGCCGGTGATATCCCTGCAGGATGATGTCAGCGTCATCCGGTCGGCCGCGCTGGAGTTGAAGCACGTACTGGTGCAGCGAGCCGTTGGTCAGAATGGCGGTCTGGGATTCGTGGGGCAGCCGGGTGGTGTTGATGGCGTAGTACGGGCTGTAGAAATCCGCGTGGTCTGCGTGCCGCACCAGTCCAACCAGGCCCAGCGCGATGACGGTGTAGACCAGCATGGCGCGCCACCGGCCGACGAAGAAGAACACGCCGACGGCCAGAAAGACCGCGAACCAGAGAGGCGGTGGAGTACGCGCAAACCCGATGAAGGCGAAGGCAGCCACGCCGACCAGCGAGCCCAGAATGTCGCAGGAATAACCCCACAGGGCGGAGGAACGTGCCCGGAATTCCTGCAGCCGTTCCGCCAGCATCTGTCCCAAGGGCACAAAGCTGACGGTGCTCAGGAGAAAGCAGACGATGATGGGCAGGCGAACGTCACCCAAGACCGGCGCTTGGTCGCCGAGATCATAGTAGAGCAACCACAAGTGCTCGGTCACGGAGTTCTGGGTGAAAGCGACGCGGCTCATCGACCAGCCGGCCACCACCAACACGAGGAGACTCAGGGGCCACCACCACAGCAGCGACCGTCTGGCCGACCGCAAGCAGCCCAGACCCAATCCCAGAAAAGCGCCCAGCAGAATCAGGTTGGGGAAATAGGCGAGAACGCGCACCTGTCCGGGCAGCCACCGGATCAGGGTCAGCTCCTGGAAGAGGACGACAAACGAAATGGCGAACAGCTCGACGCCAGCGCGCCGAAGCGGGCGACCGGGAGCCGGTGAGTCCATGGGAGGACCGAGACCTAGCTCGGCACGTTCAACACGGCATACGTGCGCTTGCCCTTGCGCAGCAGCAGGTATTTGCCGAAGAGCAGATCGCTGGTCGTGGCGGCACGGGCGACCTCGGTCACGCGGGCGTTGTTGAGGTAGATGCCGCCGGCCTCGACGTCTTTCCGCGCCTGGCCCTTGGACGGGGCGAGGCCGGCCTGGACGATGAGGTCGATCACGGGCGCACCTGCGCCAGCCAGTTGGGCGGGTGCGAGGCCCGCGGCCGGCAGCTCGCCGACGACGTCTCGGAAAAGCGCCTCGGTGATACCCTCGAGTCCACCGCCAAACACGATCTCGCTGGCGCGGCGGGCGTCCTCGCAGGCGGACGGACCGTGTACGAGGGTGGTCACCTCGCGGGCCAGCGTCTTCTGCGCGTGACGGGCGCCGGGGTTTTTCTCCTGCTCGGCGGCCAGTGCCTCGATTTGCTCGCGGGGCAGCAGGGTGAATTTCTTCAGATACTCGACCACCTGGCCGTCCTCCGCGTTGACGAAATACTGGTAGAAGCGGTAAGGGCTCGTTTTGGCGGGATCGAGCCACAAGGAACCGCCGCCGGTGCTCTTGCCGAATTTCTTGCCGGACGCGTCGGTGATGAGGGGAAACGTCAGGCCCCAGGCCGGGGCGCCGAGCTTCTTGCGGATGAGGTCGCAGCCGGCGACGATGTTGCCATACTGGTCGGAGCCGCCGATCTGGAGCTCGCAGCCGAACGCTTCCCGCAGGTGCAGAAAGTCAAACGCCTGCAGGAGCAGGTAGCTGAATTCCGTGTAGCTGATGCCGCTGTCGCTCGCGAGGCGCGCGCGCACGCTGTCCTTCGCCAGCATGACGTTCACCGAAAAACATTTTCCGATGTCGCGGAGGAAATCGATGTACGAGACCGGGGCGGTCCAGTCGGCGTTGTCCACCATGCGCGCGGGGTTGGTCTTCGACTCGAAATCGATGAATTGGGAGAGCTGCCGCTTGATGCAGGAAACGTTGTGGGCGAGTTCCTCGCGGCTCAGCAGGTTGCGCTCGGTCGAGCGCCCACCTGGATCACCGATCATGCCGGTGGCACCGCCGGCGAGGGGGATCGGGTGGTGGCCGGCGAGCTGAAACCGCCGCAGGCTCAACTGTCCCATGAGGTGCCCAGCGTGAAGGCTATCGCCGGTGGGATCGAAGCCGCAATAGAGCGTGATCGGTCCGCTGGCCAGCCGCCGACCGAGGCCGTCGAGGTCGGTGCAGTCCGCGATCAAGTCGCGCCAGTGGAGGTCGTGGAGGAGGTTCATGGGCAGGCGGCAGGTTATCGCGGCGGGTGCGGGAGCGCACAAGGGGAAAGTGACGGGCTTATGGCGAACCCGGGCTTTCCAGAACCCATTCTTATACCGGGAAAAACGGTTTGTCTCGCCCACACCGGATGCTGTAAGTTTCCATTTCCATCAACGGCGGCCTTGTGCCGCGCAGAACACAACCCGAACCCATTCCATTCATGCCTATCTCGATTGGCTCCAAGGCCCCCGATTTCACCCTCAAATCCAAAACACCCGACGGCCTCAAGGACGTCAAACTCAGCGACAATTTTGGCCGGAAGCAGACGGTGCTGCTCTTCTTCCCGCTCGCGTTCACCGGCGTATGCACCCAGGAAATGTGCGATGTGACGGCCGGCCTTGGGCAGTTCGAGGGGCTCGATGCCGCGGTCTATGGCATCAGCGTGGACAGCCCGTTCGCCCAGGAAGCGTGGGCCAAGCAGAACGGGATCAAGGTCACGCTCCTGTCCGACTTGAACAAGTCCGTCACGAAGGCTTACGGCGTGGTTTTCCCCAACCTCGCCGGCGTCGGTGACACCTCGGCGCGCGCGGCGTTCGTGATCGGCCGGGACGGTTTGGTCAAGTACGCCGAGCAGACCCCGACGCCCAAGGATCTGCCCAACCTGGCGGCGGTCCAGGCAGCGCTGAAGGGATAGGGCGATTCTCCGCGTAGGAAGCGCGTTCGCGCGCCAATCGCACCTACGGTCGTCTCGCCTGCAAGCAGGCGCCGGCGTGGCACCATCCGCAATTCCATGAGCATCCTTCCGAATCCATTCAACACCCGGCAGAAATTCTCGACCGCCGATGGCGAGAAAACGTTTTACTCGCTGCCCGCGCTGGCCGCGGCCGGTTTTCCCAACGTCGCGCGCCTGCCGATTTCGCTGCGCCTCATCCTGGAGGCGTTGCTGCGCAATTGCGACGGGCAGCGGGTGACCGAGGCGGCGGTGCGCGCACTGGCGTCCTGGCAGCCCAATGCCCCACGCACGGAGGAGATCCCATTTGTCGTTGCCCGCATCGTGCTGCAGGACTTCACGGGCGTGCCGCTGCTGGTGGACCTGGCCGCGATGCGCGCGGCGGTGCAACGACTCGGCCGCGATCCACGCCTGATCGAACCGCTGGTGCCGGTGGACCTCGTCGTCGATCATTCGGTGCAGGTGGATGTGAGCGGCACGACGGGCGCGTTTGCCCGCAATCTCGAGATCGAGTTTCACCGCAACCGGGAGCGATACCAGTTTCTCAAGTGGGGCATGCAGGCCTTCGACACGTTCAAGGTCGTGCCGCCCGGCATCGGCATCGTTCACCAGGTCAACCTCGAATACCTGGCCCAGGGCGTGCTCGCGCGGCCGACGGTTGAAAACGGCGATCCCGCCACGACGGTCGTGTTTCCGGATACGTTGGTGGGCACCGATTCACACACCACCATGATCAACGGCCTCGGGATCGTGGGTTGGGGCGTGGGCGGTATTGAGGCGGAAGCCGGCATGCTCGGCCAGCCAGTCTATTTCCTTACCCCCGATGTCGTCGGGGTGCATCTAAGCGGCGGGCTGGCCGAGGGCGTCACGGCCACCGACTTGGTGCTGACCGTCACCCAAATGCTCCGGCAGGCGAAGGTCGTGGGCAAGTTCGTCGAGTTTTTCGGCCCCGGGGCCGCGTCCCTGGGTGTGGTGGACCGCGCGACGATCGGCAACATGGCGCCAGAATACGGCGCGACCATGGGTTTCTTCCCGATCGACGCCGAATGCGCCGGCTATCTGCGCGCCACCGGCCGGCCCGAGGCGCTGGTGCGGCTGTATGAGGACTACTACAAGGCGCAGGGCCTGTGGGGCATCCCGCAGCAGGGCGAGATTGACTACTCGCAGGTGCTTGAACTCGACCTCGGCACGGTCCGGCCCAGCGTGGCCGGCCCCAAGCGTCCCCAGGATCGCATCGAACTACCCAACCTGCGGCGTGAGTTTTTCCAGACCCTCCAGCGTCCTATCTCGGGCAATGGATTCGGCAAGACGAGGGCGGACATCGCCCGGACGGTCAAGGTGACCACGGCCGCTGGCCGCAAGGCCACGGTCGGAACCGGTTCCGTACTCATCGCCGCGATCACCAGTTGCACCAATACCTCGAATCCGAGCGTGATGGTCGCGGCGGGCCTGCTCGCGAAGAAGGCGGTGGAGAAGGGCCTGAAGGTCAACCCGGCGGTCAAAACCTCGCTGGCGCCCGGCTCGCGGGTCGTAACCGACTATCTCAAAAGGACGGGTCTGCAGCGCTACTTGAACAGACTTCGCTTCAATCTGGTCGGGTACGGCTGCACCACCTGCATTGGCAATTCCGGCCCGCTGGATCCCGCGATCGAGGAGGCGGTGGTGAAGCACGATCTCGTGACCGCCTCGGTGCTCTCGGGCAACCGCAACTTCGAGGCGCGCGTGCATCCGAGCATCAAGGCCAATTTTCTGATGTCGCCTCCGCTCGTCGTGGCCTTTGCCCTCGCCGGCCGCGTCGACCTTGATTTGAGCTGCGAGCCACTGGGTCGGGGTCGCGACGGCGAACCCGTTTACCTCGCTGACCTCTGGCCGACGCTCGCCGAAATCCGCGATTGCCTGCAGGCGGCGTTGAGGCCCGAAGTCTTTCGCAAACTCTACCGCAATTTCGCCGCCCAGAATCCGCAGTGGAACGAAATCCCGTCCTCGACGGGTCTGGTCTATGCCTGGGACGCGGGTTCGACCTATATCCAGGAACCGCCCTTCTTCGCTGACTTGTCGCTCGAGCCCGGCGCGATGGCGGGGATCTGCGGCGCCCGGGCGCTCGGGATTTTTGGCGACTCGGTCACCACCGACCATATCTCGCCCGCCGGCTCGATCAAAAAGGCCTCGCCGGCCGGCGAGTATCTGCTTGCCCAAGGTGTGGCCTTCGAAGCATTCAACAGCTATGGCTCGCGTCGCGGCAATGATCGCGTAATGACTCGCGGCACGTTTGCCAACGTACGGATCAAGAACCTCATGCTCGGCGGCGAGGAGGGCGGACAGACGCTCTATTTCGGCCGGGACGGCACCGCGGCGAAGAGGTCGATCTACGAAGCGGCCATGCGTTACGTCGCCGACGGCACGCCGTTGGTCGTCATCGCGGGCCAGGAATACGGCACCGGTTCTTCCCGCGACTGGGCTGCCAAAGGCACCCGGCTGTTGGGCGTGAAGATGGTGGTGGCGCGAAGCTTCGAACGCATTCATCGCAGCAACCTCGTCGGCATGGGCGTGCTGCCGCTCCAATTCAAGGAGGGGACGACCGCCCAGACGCTCCGGCTCGACGGCACCGAAACGTACGACGTGCTGGGGCTGGATTCGGAATTCCGGCCGCAGCAGGATCTCACGCTGCGTATCGTCCGCCGCGATGGCGCGGTGGAGGAGGTGCCGGTCAAGTGCCGCATCGATACGCCGATAGAAGTCGAGTACTTCCGCCACGGTGGCATTCTGCCGTTCGTGCTGCGGCAAATCATCACGAAACAATAAGCCTGTTGTCATAGCGAGTTTCACCGCTGCGGAAGGTGACGATCCAGCTCGATTGCCTGGTCGCTCGGCTCCTCGCCATGCCACAGATCCCCCGTGCCTGAATCGTCTGCCAAGCCCGTTTACTTTGTCGACGCCTATTCCGACCCGGTCGTGGTGCGCCTGGAGGGTCGGGCCTGTCTCACAAACAGTGCCAGCCTGCAGGACTTCTTCTCGCGCATGATTGGGCAGGGGAAGACCCGGTTTGTGATGGATTTCCAGAATTGCACGGGGATGGACAGCACGTTTCTGGGAGTGCTTGCCGGCGAGGCGCTGGAGTTGCGCCGGAAGAATCCCCCCGGGAGCCTCGTGGTGTGCCGGGCGGGGCATCGCAACCTCGAGCTGCTGCGCAATCTCGGTCTCCACCGGTTGCTCACCGTGGACGCCGCCGACCCCGTGCCGGGTTCCGGTGACGCGGCGACGCCACTCCGCCACGCAGACTTGGCAGGTCAGCTGGAGAACGCGCGCCTCGTGCTGGAGGCGCACGAGAACCTCATCACGGCCGATCCCGCGAACAAGGGCAAGTTTCAGGATGTCGTGGCGTTTTTGCGCAACCGCGTGGAACAGAAGTAGGCGCGGCCGGGACGTTCCGGGCGCCGGCGTCGTGAACCCGGGTGGCGTGTTTTGAATCTCGACCCGGCGGCGATCCTTCCGAAAGAATCCCCGGTATGCTGCTTTTCCTCATGGGGGCTGCGGCTGGTGTATTGGCCGTGTTCTGGTTCGGCGCGAAGGCGCGCGCGCGCGCGGACCGGTTGGAGGCGGAGAAGATGCTGCTGGCGCAGGAAAAGCAGATTGTCGTCGATTTCATGCACCACATGGTGCGGGCCCTCGGCGAGGGCGTGTCGCGGGACGAACTCTTCCAGCGCATCGTGCACGCGGCGATTCTGTGCACGGGCGCCTTGAGCGCCTGCATCTTCGAAAAGCGGGCGGACAACAAAATGCAGGGCGTGGCGGTGGAGGGGCTCTTTCCGCCGCATCGTCCGCTGCCGCCTCAGCTCAAGACCAAGCTCACGACGCGGGCCCGGTTCATCGAGCAGGTGTTGAAGTCGGAGCTTTTCGACATCAACGAGGGCGTCGTCGGTCAGGTGGCGCGCACCGGCCAGGGCGAACTGATCGCCGATGCCGCAGTCGATGAGCGCATTGTGAAACACGACGATCCGGCGCTGGAGGTGAAATCCGTTATCGCCGCCCCGATCGCCTTCCAGGAGCGAATCATTGGCGTGCTCGCCGTGGCCAATCCCGCCGACGGGATGCCGTTTACCGAGACCGACTTTTCGCTGGTGTTGTCGCTGGCGGAGCAGGCCGGGCTGGCGGTGCACAACCTGGAGACGATGCATCTCCAGATCGAAAAGAAGCAGCTGGATCTCGACCTCGCGCTCGCGAGCGGCATCCAACAGATGCTCCTGCCCGACGCGACGCCACAGCTGGCGAACCTCGAAGTGGCGGCCCAGTATTTGCCGACGCAGAAAGTGGGAGGCGATCTCTACGACTTCTACGTGCTGTCACCGACGCGGCTCGGCATCGCAGTGGCGGACGTCTCGGGCAAGGGCATCCCCGCGTCGCTCTTGATGGCGATCGGCCGTACCATGCTGCAGCAGGTTGCGCCCCGCCACGAATCGCCGGCGCAAGTGCTGCGCGAGGTCAACCGGGTCATAACGGGCGACGTCTGCCGCGGCATGTTCATCACCATCATCTACGCCGTGATCGACACGGCCCAAGATGTGGTGACCTTTGCCCGCGCCGGGCACGAACTGCCGCTGCTGTCGCGGCGGGATCCGGCCAACGGCCAGCCGGTGAGCGAGTTCGTCGGTTCCGATGGCATGGCGGTCGGGTTGGTCGACGCGGACATGTTCGACCAGACGATCGTCGACCAGACCGTGGCGTTTGGCCCGGACGACGTGCTGGTGCTCTACACCGATGGCGTGACCGAGGCGGCCAATGACGAGGACAAGGAATTCTCGGGAGGCCGGCTGGCGGATGTGGTGCGGAGTCTGCGCGCGCGCAGCGCCGCCGAGATCAACGAGGGGATTGTCGACCAGGTCCGGCGGTTTTCGGGCCGGGACCATCACCGCGACGACCTAACGCTGGTGACAGTGAAGCGGACGTAGCGCACGGAGCGTGCCGGGCTGGGGTTCGGAGTTCAGGGTTCTGGGTTCAGGGTTTTGGGTCCAGGGTTTGTAAGTTCGCCGTTGCCTGGAGTCGGTTCACCGACCACGGTGTCCGTCCGTATGTCCGCCGCCGTGCCCACGACCGAGCGCCTGGATCGCTTCTCCCTGCCCGACGCCGCCGGGCATTTCGGGCCGTACGGCGGGGTGTTCGTCCCGGAGACGTTGATGACCGCGCTCACGGAACTCGCCGAGGTTTATGCCGGAGCGAAGCGGGACCCGGCGTTTCAAGACGAGCTGCGGCTGCATTTGCGGGAATATGCCGGCCGGCCCACGCCGCTCTATTTTGCCGAGCGGCTGACGCGCCACTGCGGCGGCGCCCGGATCTATTTGAAGCGTGAGGACCTGCTGCACACCGGGGCACACAAGATCAACAACGCCCTCGGGCAGGCGCTGCTGGCACGCCGGATGGGCAAGAAGCGCATCATCGCGGAGACGGGTGCGGGCCAGCACGGCGTGGCGACCGCGGCGGTGTGCGCGAAGTTCGGGTTTGAGTGTGTGGTCTACATGGGATCGGTCGACATGGAACGCCAGGCGCTGAATGTCTTCCGGATGCGGCTCATGGGGGCGGAGGTCCGCGCGGTTGAGGCCGGCCAGAAGACCCTGAAGGAGGCGATCAACGAGGCCATGCGCGACTGGGTGACGAACGTGCGGTCCACCCACTACATTTTGGGCACCGTTTACGGAGCCCATCCGTATCCGATGATGGTGCGGGATTTCCAGCGGGTGGTTGGGCTCGAAGCCCATGAGCAGATTCTGGCGCGCGAGGGCCGCCTGCCCGATGAGCTGATTGCGTGCGTCGGCGGCGGCTCCAACGCGATGGCGCTGTTTTTCGATTTCCTCGAGGACGCCTCGGTGCGGCTGACCGGCATTGAGGCGGGCGGGCGCGGAATCCGGCCCGGCGACCACGCCGCGCGTTTTGCCGGCGGGCGCGTCGGCGTGCTCCAGGGCTGCAAAACCTTCCTGCTGCAGAACGCGGACGGCCAGATCGAGCCGACGCACTCGGTCAGCGCGGGCCTCGATTACGCCGCGGTGGGCCCGGAGCACGCCTTCTACCGCGACCGCGGGCGAATCCAATTCGGCTCCGCGACGGACGACGAGGTCCTCGACGCGTTCCGGCTCTGCGCCCGGCTCGAGGGCATCATTCCTGCGCTCGAATCCACCCACGCGCTGGCCTGCGCGTTCAAGCGGGCGAGGGAGTTGGGCCCGGACCAGATCATTGTCGTCAGCCTTTCGGGCCGCGGGGACAAGGACGTGGAACAGGTGGCGCGGTTGCTGAAACAGCCGGCTTGAAATCCCAGGCCCCACGCCCCAAATCCCGAACAAGTGACAAGTGCCAAGTATCAAGACGCTCACCCGGTCTTGCCACTTGTTCCTTGATACTTGTTACTTGGCTCCCATGAACAGCATGACTGGTTACGGACGCGGGACCGCGCCACTCGGGGCGCACACCCTCACGGTGCAGGTGAGCTCCGTGAACCGCAAGACGCTCGACTTGGGGATCGCCTTGCCTCGCGACTGGGACGGTCTGGAGCCGGAAGTGACGACGGAGGTACGCCAGGCCGCGAGGCGGGGCAAGATCCATGTCGACGTCGAACTGGCCGGCAGTCCGACGGCGGCCCCGTGGAGCGAGGACGGGGTGAAACAGACGCTGGAACGGCTGCGCGCGCTCGCGGAGATGCATGGAGTGCCCTTTTCCGTCGATGCGGAACTGCTGTGGCGGATCGCGAGCGCCGAACGGCAATTGTCGCGGCTCCCGGCCGCGGAAGCCGCCCGGCCGGCGGTGCTCGCGGCCCTCGGCGAGGCTCTGCAGGCATTTTCCGCCATGCGGGCGAAGGAAGGAGCCGCGCTGCAGGCCGACCTGCTGGCGCGGGTCGGCGCGCTCGAAAAGCTGGTCGAGGAGATCGCCGCCCGGGCGGCGCAGGTGCCTGGCCTATACCGCGAGGTGCTATTCAAACGCCTGCGAGAGGCCGGGCTCGAGCTCGACCTCAGCGACGAGCGGGTGCTGAAGGAACTTGCGCTGTTTGCCGACCGGAGCGATGTGAGCGAGGAGCTGACCCGCCTGCGGAGCCACCTCGACCAGCTGGCCCAGTTGCTGCGGACGGAGGGCGAGATCGGACGGAAAGCCGAATTCATCCTGCAGGAGATTGGCCGGGAGAGCCACACCATCGGCAGCAAGGCCAACGATCTGCCGATCGCCAAGGCGGTGATCGAGTTCAAGAACGAGCTGGAGCGGGTGCGCGAACAAATGGCCAACGTCGAGTGAGCCCGCCCCTGCGCTATCCCACCGGTCCGGCTTCGGTCTGGCACTTCCGTGCGGCGGGCGGCCTCTTCTGCCTCGCGGCGGCGGCGGAGCTGGTCGGCACCACGTGGCGCGGAACGGACGGGGCGGGCCCGTACGGCTGGTTGGCACTCCTGGGAGCGGGCGCGTGGGTGATCGGATTGGTTTGGCGGGAGCGGCTCGGCGTGGTTCGGGCCTGGGCGTGCGGCTCCTGGGTGGTGCTCGGCAGCCTGCTGGCGTTCAGGCTGGCCGCCCGGAATGGGTTCCTGTTCGGCCAACTGGAGTTCACCGGCCGGGAAGCGATCACGGTCGCCGGGGTGCCGCTGAGCGTGCCGCTACTGTGGTGGCTGGTGGCGGGCGGCGGCTTTCTCGTGGTGGAGTCCCTTTGGGGCGAATGGCGGGCGGGGCTTTCCGCCTTCACCGCCACGATCGCGCTGCAGATGGCCTTGATGATCCTGCCGCTGGTGGGCGGGCTGCGTGGCTACTGGCGCTGGCCGGCGGACGCGGTGCTCTCCGGCCTCTCCTGGCGGCTGTTGGTGGCATGGTTCACGCTCGCGCTGGTTCTGGTATTCGGACTTGTCCTAACGGGCGAGAACCTGAGTCCGGTGGCGGCGCGGAGCCGCCGGCAGGCCTGGGTGCCGGCCGCCGTTTTGTTGACGCTCACCTTCGTCTGCCTCGAGGCCCACCTGCTCGCACACCAATGGATGGCCGTGGCCTTTAGCGGCGCCAACGCGGTCTTGTTCGGCGCGGTGATCGGGTGGCACGTCCGCGGGAAATGAGGCTCGCCGCGCAGCCCCGCAGCGGGCTCGTCCCCTCTCCGCTCATCGCGCCGGGGTTTCCGGCTGGAGCAGCGAGTACAGGAGGTAGACGGCTACCCCGACGCAGATGCTTGAATCCGCCACATTGAACGTCGGAAAGATGTAAGTGCCGAAGTGAAAATCGAGGAAGTCGATGACGTGGCCGTGCACGACGCGGTCGGCCAGATTGCCCGCGATGCCGCCGCAGAGCAGGCCGAAGCTGATCTGGACGGGCCTGCGACGGAGGCCGAGCTGGTGTCGCCACGCGAAAATCGCCACCAATGTGGCAGCCGCCAGGAGCGCGAGGAAAGTGCTCCGACCAGTGAACATGCTCCACGCCGCGCCGGTGTTCCCGACGTTCACGAGATAGAGGAAGTCGTCTATCACCTGGATGTGCCCGGGGGGGCCATAGGTGGGGAAGGGGAGCAGCGAGCAGATCCAGCCCTTCGTCGCCTGGTCGGAAACGAACACGCCCGCGCCCAAAACCAGCAGCCACCGGTAGACGAGAACGCGCTGCCACCGGGAACTCGCCGGCGGGGTTCCGGCAGCCGAAGGCGATGGCACGGCGGGATCGCCAGGCGGGGTGGACATCATTCTTCGGGCTCTTCTTCGATCAGCTTGCCCCCCTCCTCGCTGGTGGTGTCGGCGAAGATGCCGGCGCGCTGCACGGAGCGGTGCATGGTCTTCTCGAGCTCCTTTTGCGCTTCGGCGGAAAAACGTGTGAACGGCACGGCGGACAGCCGGTCCCGGGTGATCGGTTTGCCGGTCAGCTCGCAGACGCCATATGTGCCTTCTTGGATGCGCTTGATGGCGGCGTCGACCTCGGACAGCGCCTCCTGTTCACTCGAAACGAGACTGAGGGCAAAATCGCGATCAAAGGTGTCGGTGCCGGCGTCGGCCATGTGCTGGCCGTACCCAGAAAGATCGCCGGCATCTTCCTTGGCCGAGCGTTTGAGCGTCTCCTCCGAGTGCTGTCCGAGCGACTCGAGCACATGGTTGCGGAGGTCAATCAGCAACCGATAGAAGCGGCGGTATTTCTCGGGAATGTGCTCGGCTTCGCCATTGTCCGACAGCGTTTTCCGGTCCTTGTTGGGGATGAAGCCCAAGATGTCGGAGATCGAAGCCGCCTTGATGTGGTGCGGAATGGGCGGGCGGCTGGCCCCTTTGGGCGGAACCTCGGTCTTGACCGCGTCTTTGGCATTCCGGCCGGCCGCATCTCCGTTGGCCGGGGTGGCCTTCTTCTCGTTTTTCTTCGCGATTTCCCGGACTTCGTCGAGGCTGAACGCGATGGGCTTGGCCGTCTTGCGCGCCAGAATCCGGCGTTTGAGGTCATCCTGCGTCAGGGCCGGCTTGCCGCCAGCGGGCCGGGTCTTGGCGGCGGTCGGCGGCGGGGGAGGGGACGCCTTTTTGGCCGGAGCGGGTTTTGGTACCGCGACGGCTTTGGCGGGTTTCTTCGCAGGGGCGGGCTTTTTGGGCTTGGCCATGATGGGAGGCGTTGGTTGCGGTTCAGTTGACGCGAGCGCCGATGGCGTCGGCACAGCGGGGGCACAATTCGGCGCTTCCGGTCGACTGGAGTGCAGGCACCCAGCGCCAGCATCGGGGGCAGCGCACGAAGCCGAGTTCACGGGCGGGTACGACGTCGATAGAGCATGGTCGGTCAAGCGGATGATCCTCCACCTCGACATGCGAGGTGTTGAGTAATTCGGCTAGAATGGCCTGGTGCTTTAGCGCTGTCGCAAAAAGAGGGTCGGTCTTCGCGCCGGCCAGCCGGGCGGCGGCGTCCAGCGCCTTGCCAATGCTGCCTTGCTGGCGCAGCGCCTCCATCTTCACGTTGGCCTGGGCGCGCAGCCCGAGCAGGCGATCGAATTCCCCGGCCAGACCGGCATCAGTCCAGGCGGCGGGCAACTCCGGCCAGTCCTGCAGGTGCACCGAATCGGCGGCGTATTCGGTTCCGGCCATGGCGTAGCTCCACGCCTCATCGGTAGTGAACGGGATGATCGGGGCCAGCACGCGGACCAAGGTGTGGAAGAGATGATGGAGCGCGGTCTGCGAAGACCGGCGCAGGGGGTGGGCGGCGTTGAGGGTATACAGCCGGTCCTTCAGGATGTCGTGGTAGATCTTCGAGAGCGTGACAGAGCAGAACTGATTGCACACCTGATAGACCTGGTGGAACTCATAGGCCTCGTACGCCGCCGCGCACTGCCGCACCATCTCCGCCGCTTGATGCAGGGCCCAGCGGTCGAGCGCGTCCATCCGCTCGAGTGGCACGATGTCGCGCGACGGAACATAATCGAACAGGTTGGACAGCTGGAAGCGGAGGGTGTTGCGCAGCAGGCGGTACGTCTCGCCCACATGCGAGAGAATCTCCTTCGAAATCGGGATATCGTCGCGGAAATCCTGCGAGGAGATCCATAGGCGGATGACGTCCGCGCCGTATTCGGCGATGTAGACGTCGCTCGTCTGCGGCTTTTCGTAGGTGTTGCTCTTGGAGATCTTCTTGCGCTCCTCGTCGACAATGAAGCCGTGGGTGAGGACCGTCCGGTAGGGCGCGCCGCCCAAGGCGACGATGGCGGTCCAGAGCGAGGACTGGAACCAGCCGCGGTGCTGGTCGCTGCCTTCCAGGTAGAGGTCAGCCGGCCAGTGGGTGCCGCCGCGGCCGCGCTTGAGCACGGCGGAGTGGGTGGAACCGGAATCGAACCAGACGTCGAGCGTGTCGCGACCGCGCGTCAGTTCAGAAGCAGCGGGCCAACCGGCCGGCAGCGCCACGCCGGCGAGAAGCTGTTCGGGGGTGGAGTCGAACCAAAGCCGGGTGCCGTCGCGCTCGACCTTGTCGGCCAGGGCGCGGACCACGCCGGCATCGAGGTAGGCGCGGCGTTGGGCGTCGAAAAACGCCGGAATCGGCACGCCCCACGAGCGTTGGCGGCTGATGCACCAGTCGGGCCGCGACTCGACGGCGCCGCGGATGCGCGCCTCGCCCCAACGAGGCACCCATTGCACGCCGTCGATGGCGCCGAGCGCGGCCTGGCGCGCGCCGCCTTTGTCGAGCGAAACGAACCACTGGTCGACGGCGCGGAACACGATCGGCGTCTTCGAACGCCAGCAATGCGGGTAGCTATGCGAGAATCGGCCGTGCGCCAGGAGCGCCCCGGCGGCTTCGAGCTTCTTCAGGACCGCAAAATTGGCGGGCGAGGTGCGCTTCTTGGTCGCGTCTTCGCCGGTCTCCAGCGTGGTCAATCCCACCAGGTCGGCCGGGATGCGCCCGTCATCGACATACCGGCCGTCGTCGCCGACGGGGCAATAGATCTCGAGACCGTATTTGAGCCCGGTCAGGTAGTCTTCGACGCCATGGCCCGGGGCCGTGTGCACGCAGCCCGTGCCGCTGTCGGTCGTCACATAATCGGCGAGCACCACCGGCGCGGCGCGGTCGATGAAAGGATGGCGCGCCTGGAGGTGTTCGAGCTTGGCGCCTTCGATATAGCGTGCTGTTCCACAGGGCAGGAACTCCTTCGGAGGCTGGCCCCGCTCCTCAAGGGTCCGGCGAAGATCTGTTTGGATGCGCGCCGTCGCCTCGTAGGAGATGACGTACCAGCCGTTCTCGTCCTCGATGAGCGTATAACTGCCCTTGGGATTCAGCGCGATGGCAAGATTAGCCGGGATCGTCCATGGCGTGGTCGTCCAGATGAGGAAATAGACAGGCTTCTTGGACCTGCCATCGACTTTCTCGGTTTCGGGCAAAAGAGCGATGAGACCGGATTTTTCCACCTCGGCTGAAGGCAGGAGAAACTTCACCCAGATCGACGGGCTGACATGGTCCCGGTATTCGATTTCGGCCTCGGCGAGTGCGGTCTCGAACGGAATCGACCAATAAACCGGTTTCTTGGCCCGATAGACCATGCCTTTTTCGATGAAGGCGGCGAAGGTCCGCAGAATGTCGGCTTCGAAGGCCGGATCCTTGGTTTTGTACTCGTGTTTCCAGTCGGCGAGCACGCCGAGGCGTTTGAATTGCGCCGTCTGTTTCGCAATCCAGCTTTCGGAGAAGTCGTCGCACAGTTGGCGCAGTTCCGTGGTGGTGACCGTCTGCTTCTTTTCCTGCAGGCTGCGGGTGACCTTTTGCTCGATTGGCAGGCCGTGGCAGTCCCAACCCGGGACATACGGCGTGCGGAACCCGCGTAGCGATTTGTAGTGAAGAATGATGTCCTTGAGCGTTTTGTTGAGCGCGGTGCCGATGTGGACATCGCCGTTGGTGAACGGGGGCCCGTCATGCAGTACAAAGGAGGGAGCGCCGGCCCGTTTTGTCTGGATGGCGTCGTAGAGCGCGATTTTGTCCCAATGGGCGAGGCGGGCGGGTTCCCGCTGCACCAGACCGGCCCGCATGGGGAAATCGGTCCGCGGCAATTGCAGCGTGTCTTTCAATTCGGGCGCCATTGGAAAAAGCGCGTGAGGCTATGCCAAGCCCCTGATGAGTCAAGGGAAGAGGTGCCCCCTCCTAAGGCGGTCGGAATGAGGCTTTTTTGAGAAAAAGCCACGCCGCGCCGCCGGCACCTGCTCGCCACCTTACTTCCAGCCGATGACCGTGTCAACCAGGGCGGAGACGCACTCGATTCTGGCGTCGGGACGGATGCCGTGGCCGAGATTGAAGATATGGCCCGATCTCCCCCGCATCGATGTCAACAACCGGCGGGTTTCGCGGCGGACGGTTTCGGGGTCCGTCTCCAGCAGGGCGGGGTCGAGGTTGCCTTGGAGGGCGATCGGTGGGCGCGGAGGGTTCCGCGCTTGGTTCCGGTTCAACGCGTCATGGGCGGCCGCCAGGTCCACGGTCCAGTCGACACTCAGCACGCGGGCGCCGCTGGCGGCTTGGGCCGCCAGGGAAGCGGCGGCGCCTTTGGAAAAAAGAATGACGGGGAAGCCCGGCGGAAGGGCGGCGATGAGGTCGCGGATCCACCGCAGGGAAACTGATTCGTAATCTCCGTCCGTCAGAAGGCCGCCCCAAGAATCGAAAATCTGGATGGCATCCACGCCTGCCGCGATCTGCATTTTGAAATAGCCCACCAACGCGCCCGTGAGTTTTTCGAGCAGGGCGTCCAGCAGCGCGCGGTCGGTTTGCAGCAACCGCCGGGTGAGGGGAAACTCCTCCGAACCGCCGCCTTCCACCATGTAGCACGCGAGGGTCCAGGGGGAACCGCCAAAGCCGAGCAGTGCCGTCCGGTCACCGAGTTCGCGACGCAGCAGGCGAAGGGTATCGGCGACGTAGCCGAGCTTCTCCGGGATCGCAGTGACGTCGAATTGGTCGATTTGTTCCCGGTGCTCCAGCCGGAAGTCCATGGCGATGCCGCCCTCCTCGCGGAAACGGTAGCCCTGGCCGAGCGCCTCGGGCACGACGAGGATATCGGAGAACAGGATGGCGGCGTCGAAGGCAAAGCGGCGCAGGGGCTGAAGCGTGACCTCGGCGGCCAGCGACGGTGTTTGCACCAGTTCGACGAACGAATGACGGGTCTTGAGCGCGCGGTACTCCGGGAGATACCGGCCGGCCTGCCGCATGATCCAGATCGGCGGTCGCTCGAGCGGGTGGCAGGCGCAGGCGGCGAGAAAACGTTCGCGGGAGGTCATGAGACGAAGAAACCATCGGACAGCCGACGCCCAGCATTCAACCTCCAATTGCGGTGAGGAACAGCCGCGCCGCGCCGAGACTCACGATCTCCGCGACCGCATCGATCATGAGGCGGGGTCTACCGCCCCCGCCAGTTCCAGTTGATTGGCTTGGTTGGGCGATCCCGTTCCGCCCCAGAACAGCCTGCCGCTCACCCACCGAAATTAGGTTGGAGTCGCGGCGACGGTCCTCCAAGGTGGCCGTTTCGGCACCGTGCGATGAGTGCGGCGCCCGAGGTCGTTGCATGCATTCCACCGTTCTGATCACCATCGCCGCCACCGGGTTCACCGTGGCCTTCTTCCACGCCGCCATTCCCACGCACTGGCTGCCGTTTGTGCTGGTGGGCCATGCCCGCGGCTGGAGTCGCGGCAAGACGCTGGCGGTGACGGCGTGCGCCGGGCTCGGACACGTGGGCCTCACGAGTTTGCTTGGCCTGGTCATCGCATGGTTTGGCTTCCAACTCGACGAGCGCATCGGCGCGGTCTTTCCGTGGGTCGCCGGCGGTTTCCTGATCGCGCTGGGCGGATTCTACTTTTTCCGCCAGTGGCGCGGCGGCGGAATCTGCCATCATCATCCGCCCGGCGCCCACCATCATCCCAGTGCGGACTGCGGGCAGGAGCACGACCACAGTCATTGGGACGAGGAGTTGAAAGACAGTGCACTGATCTCAGGTCGGGCCAGCGACTGGACAGCGATGAGCGGGCTATTCACGATGCTGACTCTGTCGCCGTGCGAAGGTTTTCTGCCCATCTATCTTTCGGGGGTCAGGTTTGGCTGGCGGGGTTTTGCCCTGTTGAGCGCGATCCTGGCGGTGGCCGCCCTGGCCGGAATGATGCTGTTCACGTGGGTGACGCTGCTTGGCATGGAGCGGTTCAGGGTGCGCCGGTTCGAACACCGCGAGGCGGGACTGCTCGGGATCCTGTTCAGCCTGCTGGGCGTGCTGGTGATCGCCTTGGAACACTGATCGCGGCGAACGGCCGCGGACTCACTTCTTGGCGCGGGACAGATCCACGTGCACGGCCGGAGCCGTTGGGGGATTGGCGCCCAAGGGCGTTTCCTCGCCGGGTTGCAGCGGGACCAGTTTGAGCGAGGTGCCGGCTTCCGCCGGCGCGGTGGTCGGTGGTATCGCGGTGCCCGCGGAGGTCGCGGTCGGCGTCGGCGGGGCAGTGCCTGGGCCGGTCGCGGGCGGAGTGGGAGGGGCAGACGCAGTCGGATTCGCGGCATGGGCGGGCGCGGGGCCAGCGGGAGCGGATGCGACGAGCGGCGGGAGCGCGGCGAACCCCCGCTCGACGAGCCGGGTGGCGACGTTGTCGCGCAGCACGCGTTCGGGACTGCCCAGGACGACAACGATGACGCGCCGGCCGTTGCGCTGGGCGGTCACCGAAATGGAATAGCCCGCTTTCTGGTACCAGCCGGTCTTGAGGCCGTCGCAGCCGGGCACCGCGCCGAGGAGGTGGTTGTGGTTGTCAAATCTGTTGACCACGCCGTTGCCATGCCGGAATTCGTAGGCGCGCGTGGAGGAGTAACGCAGAATGTCAGTCTTGGCGATGACCTCACGGCTGAGCACGGCGAGGTCACGCGCGGTCGTGAGATCGGCGGTCTGGCCTTTGCCTGGCACCAACCCGTGCGGGGAGTGAAACTCGGTGTGCGCCAGGCCGAGATCGCGGGCCTTGGCATTCATGAGATCGATGAAGGCCTCCTTCGAGCCGGTCGCATGGATGGCCAGGGCCATGGCGGCATCGTTGGCCGAAGGCACCATCAACAAATAGAGCAGTTGTTCGACCGAGACGGTTTCCTTGTGCACGAGCCAAGCCTCGGACCCGCCCATCTTAGCCGCTTCGGCGGAGATGATCACCGGCGCCTGCAGCATCAGCTCGCCGCGCTGGATCTTGTCCTGGATGACGAGGAAGGTCATCAGCTTGGTGACGCTCGCGGGTGGATTCTGGACGTCGGCCTTGTCTTCGAAGAGGACCTTGCCAGTGGCCGCGTCGATCACAATGGCACCGCGGTAGGCGTCGGGATTCACCTCGGTCGCCGGCGCGGATTTGGCGGCACGCTTGGCCAGGGCGGCACTGGTGATCGGCCCGGCGACGATGCACGCACATAGACTCAGGCGAAAGAGATGACGAAAAGAGGAGGCGAACATGGGGAAATAAAGCTACGGCGTGTGACGGCTGGGCGGCGGCGTGTCAATTCCCTCATGAATGCGGCACGCGGGTGGGCGATCGGCCCAATTCCTGGGTGGGCCGGGCTGCGCCGCCAGGGATCGAGGTGGGCCAAGGACTGGCTTCCCGTTTTCAACTGCGAGCCAGTGGGGAGGCTGCTGAGCCTCGTCCGGACTGGTCCGGCGGCAGGATATGTAGCACCAACGTGGGGTTCTTCTCGATGAAATAGCGCATCGTCCAATCGTTGGGAAACAGGATGACCGGACGGTCGTCGGAGTCGGCGCCCCAAGCCACGCCGGTCGCCACAACGATCGATGCGGGGTGGTCCAACGCGGGGCTGGGTTCGAGCCAGCGGAGGATCTGCCAGGGCGCGGCCTCCAAGCGCGACTCGGCCCCGTACTCGCTCTGGAGGCGGTATTGCACGACCTCGAATTGCAGCGGGCCGACGGCGGCGAGCAGCGTCGATCCGGCCCGGCCGTGGCGCGGGCTGAACGCCTGCACGATATGCTCCTGCAGCAGCTGTTCGAGTCCGGCGCGGTATTTTTTCGCGTTCGAGGGGTTGGGGTTGCTGACAAAGGTGAACACTTCCGGCGGAAAACGCGGAATCTCGTGGTAGCAAATGGCGGCGTCATCGGTGAGCGTGTCGCCGATGCCGAAGGTGTCGTGGCCGACGAGGCCGACGATATCGCCGGGCCAGGCCTCGTTCACGGTCTCCCGTTCCTGGCCGAAGAGCTTGTGCGAGGAGGACAGCCGTACGCGCCGGCCCGAAGCGACGTGGGTGACGACCATGTCGCGCTCAAACCGGCCGGAACACACGCGGAGGAAGGCGATGCGGTCGCGGTGTCTGGGATCCATGTTGGCCTGGATCTTGAAGATGAAACCGGAGAATTTGGGGTGGGTGACCGGGACCGGGTGGCGGCCGCCGTGCCCGTGCCCGTCGTCCTCCGCCAGAGCCTCTGGTGCCTCGGCGGGTTCCGGTTCTTCGGGCAACGCCATGGCCAGCCCGCGCCGCGGGGCCGGCGGCATCGAGTCGCGCAAAAAGCCGTCGAGCAGCAGCTCGACGCCGAAGTTGTTGACGGCGCTGCCGAAATAGACCGCGGTCTGCCGGCCGGCGCGCACCGCGGCGACGTCAAAGGGATGGCCGGCACCGTCCAGCATGGCGAGTTGCTCGGCGACCTCGGCATAGGTGGATTCATCGAGCTTCTCCCGCACCACCGCGTCGCCGATGTCCGCCACCTGTTCGGGGGCACGATAAGCGCCGCCCGGGACCCGTTCAAAGAGATGGACGCGCCGGTGCAACCGATCGTAGACCCCGCGGAACGATGGGCCGTTACCCAGCGGCCACGTCACCGCGCACGCCTGGAGACCGAGCACATTCTCCAACTCATCGAGCAGCACGAGCGGGCTCAGCGTGGGGCGGTCGCACTTGTTGATGAACGTGAAGATGGGCACGCCGCGATGGCGGCAGACCTCGAAGAGCTTGCGGGTCTGCGCCTCGATGCCCTTGGCGGCGTCGATCACCATCACCGCTGCGTCCACCGCGGTGAGCACCCGGTAGGTGTCCTCCGAAAAATCCTTGTGGCCGGGCGTGTCGAGCAGGTTGACCGCGTAACCAGCGTACTCGAACTGCAGCACGGTGGAGGAAATCGAGATGCCGCGCTGTCGCTCCAGTTCCATCCAGTCGGACCGCGTGGCCCGCTGATTCTTGCGGTCCTTGACCGCGCCGGCCAGGTGCACCGCATTGCCGTAAAGGAGCAATTTCTCGGTCAGCGTCGTCTTCCCGGCGTCGGGATGCGAGATGATCGCGAATGTGCGACGGCGGGCGATTTCGGTGGTGGCGGACATGACAAAAGCGTCGACCCAACAACGCAACGGCGCCGAGGGGAAGCTTTATTTTCCGGCGGCGTCGGAGAAGCGCGGCGGCGCGAATTCCGTGGCGGCGCGACGGGCGGGCGGAAAATGCGCAGGCTTTGCCAAAAGAAGCATAGCGTTTTTCCGCGAAACGTGGGACACTGCATCCCGGCCGAATCCCATGCGTTATCCCTTGTTTGCTGCCTTGCTGGGTGTGACCGTTGCCGCGTTCGTGAGTATTCTGAACGCGGTGTTCTTGGCGCCGGAGGGTTATGAGGATGAAAGTGGATTCCGTTTCGGCGGGATGCCGTCAGGCCCGGCGGACGTCGGTGTTTCGGCGATTGCCCACAGTTAAGATTGAGGCGGTGTGAACTGTGGGGTGGCCGCGGGTAGGCGCTGCGTAGAATTAAGCGCTATTGATTTGCAATATTACCCCAGTGTGGCCCTGTATTTGGGGCCTTTCATTTGAGATACGGTGGACAAGAATCCACTGATTTGCAACGCGACTGAAATTCCGCTGCAGAAGCGCGGTGCGATGCCGAACCGGGAAATCTTTCTCAAGTTGATGCAGAATCGTTCCGATATTCATCGAGAACGAACATGGTCACCATACTAATGCTGTGGGTTGTGGGGCTCGTTCTGGCCCTCTGCACGCTGGGGCTGGGGACCATCATCATCGCGGCCGAGCGGGCGCCGGAAGGCCACGAAGACGCCGAGGGTTTCCACTTTGGGGTGGAGCGTTGGTCGTTGAGCGCAGACTTTTTGGCTTCTCTGCTCGCGGAGGGTCGCGATGATGTGCGGGATGCCGGATTGCCTGAGACTCAAACCCAACGCGAACGCGCGGGTGTTGCGTGGTCACCCTTGGGTGTTCGCGAACGAGGTGGCAGAGCTACCGTCTCCTGAATCCGACGGCGAAGTCGTCGAATGCCGCGATTCTCGCGGGCGTTTTTTGGGGACGGGCATCTGCAACAGCCGGTCGCAGATCATTTGGCGGCGGCTGAGCCGCGAACGGGTTGTGTTGGATGAAACCTGGCTGCGGGCGACGTTGGCGCGGGCGTTGGCACGACGTGGGGAAACCAGCCATGAGGTGGGGTGGGGTTTCCCGACCCCGCCGCTCGCTTCGTTGGCGGGAGCGGAAGTCCCCGCCCTGCCGGTTCGCCGCCTGGTGTGGTCGGAATCGGATGACCTGCCGGGTGTCATCGTGGATCAATTTGGCGACACACTGGTCGTGCAGACGCAGACGCTGGCGATGGAAAAGCGGATCGGGACGTTGCTCGCATTGCTGGATGAGCTGCTCCATCCGGCCGAGATCATTCTCCGCAACGATGCCTCGATCCGACGCCTGGAGGGGTTGCCCCGGGAGGTGCGGACCCGTTCCGGCCGACCGTGGGAGGCGCGCTGGCTGCGCATCGACGGGATTGACTACTGGCTCGATTTGCCGGGCGGCCAGAAGACCGGCTATTACCTCGACCAGCGGCGGCAGCATCTCACCGTGGCGCGTTACGTGGCGCGGTTGGCGCCGGACCGGCCGGCGGGCGTACGCGTACTCGACGCGTTCTGCAACCAAGGCCCGTTCGCGCTGCAGTGCGCGAAGGCCGGTGCCGCCGAGGTGTGCGGGATCGACAGTGCCGGCGAGGCCATCGCGCAGGCCCGGCGTAACGCCGAGCACAACGGACTGCGCGCCGGGTTTGTCGAAGCCAACGTGTTCGACTACTTCACGGAGCACCGCGCTGATGCGTGGGACCTCATCGTCCTCGATCCGCCGCCCTTCGCGAAGACCAAAGGGGCGATGGCCGGAGCGATGCGTGGCTACAAGGAAATCAACCTGCGCGCCTTGGGGCAGCTCACCGCCGGCGGCATCCTCGCCACCTACAGCTGTTCGCATCACGTGCAGGACGCCGACTTTCGTGCGATGCTGGCGGAGGCGGCCGCTGACGCCAAACGCTGCGTGCACATCTTGGAGTTTTGCCACCAGCCGCCGGACCATCCGGTGCTGGTGACGATGCCGGAGAGCGAATACCTGCGCGGCTACATCCTGCGGGTAGAGTGACAGGGCGCCGCATCAACTGTCGATCAGCGCGGTAGCTTCCAGGTTTCCCGGGCAAAGGCGCCCTTTTCGTAGCTGACGAACGTGACGACGCCGGGCGAGGGGAAGGTGAACATCGGCGCGGCCACCTCGTAGGTCCGCCCGCCCAAACCCGTGGCGCGCACGGTGCTGGATTTGCGATCCCGTGTGGCCAGGTAAAGGAATGTCCTGCCATCCGGGGAGAAGCGGGCGGCGTCTGGCTCCACGTCGCGGAACACGGGCTCGCTCGCGTTGCCGTTGACGACGACGCGGACTCCGTTCTCAGCTTTCACGCTCCACGCGGTGCTCGACCCATCCGGTGAGAGCCAGAGGCGCTGGATGCCGGGTCCCTCGATCACGGTCCGATCGCCGACTTGGATCGCGAATTGGTCCGCCCCGGTCTGACGCAGATAGCCGACGACACGGCCGTCGCCGGAGAACTGCAGATTTTTCACGCCGTAACGGGTGCTGGCCGCCGGTCCGGCGGTGCCGTCGATGACGGCGTGCGCCAGGTCGTCGTCCAAGGTGGCTACGAACGCCACTCGCGCGCCGTCGGGTGCCAAGGCGGGTGCGCCCCAGACGTCTTTGTAGGGACCGAGGTGGCGGGCATCATGGACGACGAGGTAGCCGCCGGTTCCCTGGGCCACGACTGCCGCGAAATGCCGCCCATCTTTCGAGAGCACGAGGTAGTCAGGGTCGATACTGCTGCCGCGCGCTCTCTCCTCACGATTGACCACGAGCACATTCTCGTTGCCCTGTTTGGCGACGGCGGCAAACAGGGTTCCGTCTTCGCTCCATTTGAAGGGGGAATAGGAAAAGCCGGTGTAGGTCTCTCCAAATCGCCGGCCATCATAGAAGGCGAGGGTGGCCTGGCCGGTTTCGTTTTCGCGCACGCAGACCTGGTGGGCGCCGTCCGGGCTGAGCGCAAGGACGGCGATCCGCCCTGACTGGAAATCCCCGACCTGGCCGTCGAACACGAGCGCCCAAGCGCTGTCCGACGCCCGGCGCACGCGGTAGAGATAGTGGCGGCCGTCGGCACTCCAGGTGACATCGTCCGCCGTCTCGAACACCGGTCCCGGTTCGCCGTCGACCATCACAGCACATTGCCCGCTGCCCGACGAGACCTCACAGCTCCAGCGGTGCCCCGCCGGAGCGAAATTCAGCGCATAGATGCTTTTGTACACCGGGCCGGGGACCCCACCCGCCACCACCCGGAGGCCGCCCTCCGCGTCTTCCAAGCTGGCGACCGCTGTGAAATCGCGGCTCACCCGCGCACGATTGCTCAGGGCGACTTTCGGGTCGATCCGGCCGAACTCCACTCGCTCCACCTGCACGCTGGTCGGCAGTTCGTCGGCCGGTGCGGCTGGAGGAGTATCGGCCGCCCCCAGGAGGGCGGCAGTCAGTGTCAATGTTACGGACGAAACGGTGAAGCGCAGGAGGAGAGGGGTTGAATTCATGGCGGTACAATGGAGACGATAGGGATTTGACCGGCGGCCGGGTCCGACGGAGACGCGCCTGCTGGAGGACTGATTAAGCGGCGGGATCGGCGTCGTGCTCAAGGATAATTCGGGCCGACGGCCATGGGCGGGCGGAACCCGGCACCGGGAACGGGGGAACAATCTCCGTGACCGTGGATGGTATCTGTGGTCAAAGTATGAGTCATGCCCTGGGCCCAGGTTCATTGGAGGAGCGACATCCTCCGCAAGCAGACCACGACGCAAGTGCTGCTCCCGTCGGTCGGCCGGCCGCCCTTTGCGGCACTCTACCTCCTGCACGGATTGACGGGGGATTCGATGACTTGGCTGCGACACTCACGGTTGGAATGGTATGTGCGAGAATTGCCGCTCGTCGTGGTGTTGCCGGACGGCTACCGGGGATTCTACACCAACAACGAGCAGGGTCCGGATTACGCCCGGCATTGCGGTGAGGAACTGCCGGGCTTCATCGAACGCACGTTCCCGGTGCAGTCGGCGCGCCACGCGCGCGCGATCGGCGGCTTCTCGATGGGCGGATATGGCGCCCTGCGGGTGGGGCTGGGCTATCCGGAGCGGTTCTGTTCGGTGCACAGCCATTCGGGCGCGTTGCTGCGCATGAACCTCGACCTGAGTGCCCGGCAGGCGCGGGGGGATCCGGTCTTTCGCCGAAATCCGCCGGAGTTCTTCGCGGAATTGCAGCGGATCTTCGGCCGGCGCTTCGTCGGCACACGGCACGACCCGATCGCGTTGGTCGGGCGCGCCCGACGGCGCCACAGGCGCCTCCCACGAATTCTGATCGATTGTGGCACCGAAGACTCCCTGTTGGGCGGCAACCGCGATTTCCATCGCGAACTTGAGGAATTGCACGTCCCACACCTCTACCGGGAATTTCCCGGCGGCCATGATTGGGATTACTGGGACCTGCACATCCGCGAGGCCCTGTCCTTCCACGCCGGGAGCCTGCACCTCGCGTCAACGCCGCGGGTCGCCTGAGCCGGGATCCGGCGTCAGCGGGATCATCTCTTCCACCAGGCGGCGATGAACATGCCGTTGGCGTGGATTTCATTCGGCCAGAGCGTGACTGAAGTCGGGGTGCGCAGGCCGGGAATCTGCGCCTCCCGGCTCGCCTCCAGCGATTCTGAGGGAACCCTCGGAAACACAGCCGCCGGCTTGAACTCCGGATGCGCGGCTGCGAACCCATCGGCGACCGCCGTCGTTTCGGCACGGGTGAGCGTGCAGACGGCATAGACGAGACGCCCGCCGGGTTTGAGCGATCCGGCGGCGTGGTCGAGGAGCTGTCGTTGAATTGCGGCCAACTCGTACACGTCGGCGGGGGAGGTGGTCCAACGCGCGTCCGGGTGGCGGTGCCAGGTGCCGACGCCGCTGCACGGAGCATCGATCAGGACGCCGTCAAAACGCGTCTTGGTGGGCGGACGCGGGCCGCCGTCCCAGGAAACCGCCCGATAGTTGAACACCTGCGCGCGGGCGGCGCGCTGTTTGAGAAGGGAGAGCCGGCGGGCCGAGCGGTCACTGGCCCAGATCAGCCCCTGGTTGTCCATAAGGTCGGCAAGATGCAGGGTTTTGCCTCCCTCCCCGGCACAGGTGTCCCACCAAGTTTCGCCGGGTCGGGGTGCACAGGCGTGGCCCACCAGCTGGGAGGCGAGATCCTGGATCTCAAACTGACCCTCCTGAAACGCCGGGGTGAGGAACAGGTCGTGCGGGCCGGTGTAGCGAAAGGCGGTGGTAGCCGGGGGCGCTGACCCCGGACCGGACTCCACGAGTCCGGTCACCTGCGCCGGCGCGAGATCGCCGAGGGTGCGGGGCAGCGCCGCGACGAATTTCTTCCGCGCACGGATCCACAAGACCGGCTCCCGTTGCAGGTGACGCAGCCAGTCGACCGGCACCGTGTCCATGGCGGCGGCGATCCAGTCAGGCACGGCGCGGGCCGCCAGCGTTTCCGGTTTGAATGCGTCGGGCGCGGCGGCAAAGCGCCGCTGCCATGCGAGCGCGGCTTCGAGCTGGCGCTGCGGCGGCTCGCGTTCGTCCAGCCAGCGCCGCCAGCGGAAATAGGCCGCCACGGCGTGGGCGATGTCCCGGCGTTCACCCGGGGGCAGGTCGCGACGCGGCGACAACTCGCGGCGGAGCACGGCGTCAGCCGATGCGCGAGGTGTGATGAGCGCCAGGAGGCGCGCGGCGCGGTTCAGGGTGGAGGGTCCGGTCATGTGGCGCAACGAAACACCGGAACCCCGGAAAAGGGAAATCCGAATGCGGCCGGTGTCGGCGCCATTATTTGTTTGGAAATAGGGCCAGCCGCCACCACGGTGAGCCGCTCCCACCTGGGGGCTTCATTCGTCCGCCATGGCTTCGCGATTCAAGAGATTCGTGCGTGCGTTTGGCGCCTGGGACGGCACGCGATTCTATCTCCAGTGCAAATGGCACCAACCCCGGCAGCTGCACAGCCGCCGGTACCGCGCGACCGTGCATTTGCGGCCGGGCACCTCGGACCTCTTCACTTTCGGACAGGTTTTCCTTTTCCAACAGTATGCGATCGACCTTCCATTCGCGCCGCGCCGCATCGTCGATGCGGGCGCGAACATCGGGCTGGCGGCGCTCTACTTCGCGCATCGCTACCCCGG
>Ga0182017_10000540_pt1 | contig 29936 bp, 22 predicted proteins | sample 712E3DmetaG_FD_120492 | JGI IMG/M metagenome (GOLD analysis project Ga0182017, IMG submission 120492) | Permafrost microbial communities from Stordalen Mire, Sweden - 712E3D metaG | ecosystem: Environmental > Terrestrial > Soil > Wetlands > Permafrost | place: Sweden: Stordalen | collected... | reverse complement strand
CGCAGCCGACGGGCGCCGGGTCCCGGTGGCCGCCCAGCCGGCGCAGGTCGTGGACTCGACCGGTGCCGGAGACGCGTTCTGTGCGGGCTTCATCACGCCCTGGGTGCGCGGCGGTGGTCTGGAGGAGTGTGCCCTCGAGGCGGTCACGACGGCGACTCGAGCCATCGGCCAGGTCGGCGGGCGCCCGCGAACGACCTGAGGCGCGCGGGCCGGGCAGTGCGGCCGTCGGCGACACGGGAGCGGGAAACAAGGCTGCGCCGGCCATGTTCCCGAGCATCGACAAGCCAGTGGTCGTCCCCTAACGTTGCGTCACATGGAATATCGTCAACTAGGCAGCTCCGGACTGCGTGTCTCGACCATCACCCTTGGCACGATGGGCTTTGGCGGGACAGGATGGGCAAGTCCGGTTGGCCACATAGACGTCGAGGGAGCTCGCAGGCAGATCGCTCTGGCCCGTGATGCAGGCGTCAACCTGATCGACACAGCAGACGTGTACTCGCACGGGTTGTCGGAGGAGATCGTCGGCCAGGCTCTAGGCAGCGGTCGCGAGGAAATGCTGATCGCGACGAAGGTGCGATTTCCGATGAGTAGCGAGCCCAATGACGCGGGGCTGTCTCGTCACCACATCATCAAGGGGGCCGAGGCGAGCCTGCGCCGGCTGGGCACCGACCACATCGACTTGTACCAGGTGCACGGATGGGACGGCCAGACTCCGCTCGAGGAGACCCTGGAAGCGTTGGACTCACTGGTCCGCTCGGGCAAGGTCCGCTACATAGGATCGTCGAACTTTTCCGCCTGGCACTTGATGAAGGCGTTGGCGGTGTCGGACCGCAGAGGCCTGGCACGTTTTGTCAGCCAGCAGATCTACTACTCGCTGCAGGCCCGAGATGCCGAGAGCGAGCTCGTGCCGGTGTCCATAGACCAGGGTCTCGGGATCCTGGTGTGGAGCCCGATCGCGGGCGGCCTGCTTTCGGGCAAGTACCGGCGGCACGGGGCCGAAGCTGCCGAAGGCAGCCGGCATCTGAGCGGTGAGTGGGACGAGCCGCCGATCCACGACGAGGACAAGCTGTACGACACCATCGAGCTGTTGGTCGAGATCGGCTCAGCTCGCGGCGTGTCGGCGGCTCAGGTCGCGCTGGCCTACACCATCGGCAAGCCGGCGGTCACCTCGGTGATCGTCGGCGCGCGCACCGAGGAGCAGCTCACCGACGACCTGGCCTCTGCCGAGTTCGTGCTCACCGACGACGAGGTGTCGCGGCTGGACGAAGTCAGCGCCGAGCCACTGCGTTACCCCTATTGGCATCAGGCCCTGAACGTGGCCGATCGTCTCAGCCCGGCCGATCGCAGCCTGCTAGGCCGGTACCTGAGCTGACGGCGTGCCTTCACCTGCGGGCGATGCACCATGGTCATCTGGACCGGCAGGTGATGTCGTGAACAGTCGGAGGAGGTGTGGCACTTGGACAAACCGCCGCTCAATCGGCAGTGGCACGAGCAGCACCGCCTGGGAAGCGGAGCGTCCCTGGACGAGCGTGTCCGGTGGCACCTAGAGCACGTCGAAGTCTGCGGCTGCCGGCCGGTCCCTCCTCGTGTGCTCGAGGAGATCGAACGTCGCGGACTTGCTCCGAGCTGAGCGGTCTCGGGCCCGGCAATCGCCGCTAGGCCTGCTGGAACCTGGCGATCGTGTCCTTGAAGCTGTCGAAGACCGGCATCTGGCAGCCGAGGTCGTGCCCGGTCGCGAGCACGGCGTTGTAGGCCGTCGCGATCTCCCTCTGGTCCTTCAGGCCATGCTGCATGCAGCGGCGGTGATACTCGCTGTGAACGACAGCCAGCCCGTATGCCTCACGCATCGCCCAGGTCTTCACGCGAGAGGCCACGCCAGAGCCTCCGTTCAGGAACATTCGACTCTCGGGATACTCGCCGACCGTCACGCCCCGCAGAGCACATAGGTCGAGCGCTTCGCGGACGGCAGCCAACATACGTTGGAAGATCTCACGATCCTTCACGACAGCCAGGGACGTGCCCGCTTCAACCAGGGCCGGCCACATGGCCGCGTTGAGAGCGTATTGAAGCCAATGCCAGTGCAGGATGTCGTCCTCATGTCCTGGTGACAGCCCTATTTCGGAGAACACCCTCACGATGGTCTCGGTCCTTGCTTCAGCAGTGGGATGGACGGCACCGAGAGGCAGAAGTGGCTTGATAGTGGCCGTCAACCTGTTGCCGGATATCGAGCCACCGGCAATGGCATCGGCGAGAACATAGTTGCCGTTCGGCAGTGTCTCTTCGAGTGGCTTCAGAGCGGCCCAGTTCGTCGTGAAGATGACCGCAGTGACGTTACCGGGCATTGCGGCGAGGTCCTTCAGCACCTCATCCAGCTGATAGAGGCGAACCGGACCAGCACGAAGCTTGCATCAGGAGGAAGCGTTGCGGCCAAGTGGCACTCATAGCTGCGGCCGCTGTGGCGCTCATGACCCTTGCGAAGATCCAGCAGATCGATCTCCACCGACTTCGGCTTCACGTTGGCGGAGTCCCGTCTCACAAGGTGGCTCACGACCCAGCCGTGCTCACGCAGGAGGGCAGCGTGGATGGTCCCGGTGACGCCGGTGCCCACAGCTGCGGCTGCGGCCTGATTGCCGCGCAGGATCCGTCGCTGCTCGCAACGGGTGGCCCGGCCGGGCGCGGCCACCCGTGGACTGCGACGCGGGGGTCGGTTGGCCACACCGCACTTGCCGGCGGAGGTTCCCCGCTCGGGCGGCGCGCCTAGTCGGCTGCCGCGTCCTGCTGGCGTGTCGGCTCGAGGCACTCGTACTGGGGTGCCCAGATACAGGCGTCAATTGCGGCTTCGAGCTCTGAATCGGTGGCCATCGGAGCCACGCCGCTGTCCCGGGCCTCGCGGGCGACCGCGACGGCGATCTCTCGCGAGATCGTTCGTAGCTCGGTGAGGCGCGGATAGATCGCCCCTTGCTCGATCCGCTCCAGGGGAACCATGCCCGCCAGCGTCGTGGCGGCCACGAGGAACATCCGGTCGGTCACCTCCCGGGCCCGGCCCGCGACCGCTCCGAGCCCGACGCCCGGGAACACGAAGACGTTGTTCGCCTGTCCTACGATCTGAGTGCGCCCACCGATCTCGACCGGGTCGAAAGGGCTCCCGGTCGCCACGAGAGCCTTGCCGTCGCTCCACGCGAGCACGTCGGCAGGCGTGGCCTCAGAGTTCGCGGTCGGGTTGGAAAGTGGGAACACGATGGGTCTCGGCGTCCGTTTGGCCATCTCCCGCACAGCGGTCTCACTGAAGGCACCGGGCTTGCCGCTGGTCCCTATCAGGATCGTCGGCGCAACATGGCGGACGACGGTCTCGAGGTCGTAGCGATCGCTCGGTTCGAAACCGAAGCCGCTCAGTTCGTTGGTGGTCAGCGCGAAGGGACGCTTGTCGTCTTGCACCGCGTCGCGCCCCTCGAAGACGAGACCCTGCGAATCGAGCATCGTCACCGCGTGGCGGGTCTCCTCCTCGGTGGCGCCCTCTGTTCGGATGATGGACTGGACGAGCCGGGCGATCCCGATGCCGGCAGCCCCTGAGCCGAGGAGCACCAGCCGCTGTGCCGAAAGCTTCTCGCCTCTGTGCTCGAGCGCGGCGAGTATGCCGGCGGTGATCACAGCAGCGGTTCCCTGGATGTCATCGTTGAAGCACGGGAGCCGGTGGCGGTACTGGTCGAGCAGGCGAATCGCGTTGTGCTGCTTGAAGTCCTCCCACTGCATCAAGGCGTCGGGGTACACCTGTTTGACCCCGTCGACGAACGCCTCGACGAAGTCGTAGTACGCGTCACCTCGCAGGCGGCGCTCCGGATAGCCGACGTAGAGGGGGTCGTGCCGCAATTCCTCGTTGTCCGTTCCGCAGTCGAGGGAGACCGGCAGCGTGAGGCGCGGGTGAAGGCCGGCTCCCGCGACGTAGAGGGCGAGCTTGCCGATCGGTATGCCCATGCCGCCGGCTCCCTGGTCGCCGAGGCCGAGGATGCGCTCGTTGTCGGTGACCACGATGAGCCGGACTCCGGGTTGGCCCGAGTTGCCGAGCAGTTCCGGAATGCGGTCGATGTCGTCCGGAGTGATCCACACTCCCCGGGTCCGGCGCACGACGTGGCTGTACTCCCGACAGGCGCGCCCAACCGTTGGCGTGTAGATGATCGGGGCGAGCTCTTCGAGGTGATCGACCAGCAGCCGGTAGAAGAGCGTCTCGTTGCGGTTCTGCAGTGCCGCGAGACCGATGTACTGCTCGAGGTCGTCAGCCTTTCGCCGCAGATGCTCGAGCTCGAGGGCCACCTGTTCCTCGATTGTCATGGTCCGCCACGGCAACAGGCCGCGAAGTCCGAACGCCGCCCGCTCCTGCTCGGTGAACGCGGCGTCCTTGTTGACTGCGGCGCAGTCGAGCAGCTCACGACTCCGCGCCGACACCGCCTCATCCGGCGGGTCAACCCGACCAGACCGGCCCGCACTCGACACCTTGTTCTCCCTTCGCTCGCCTGCACTCAGATAACTCGCCTCTCCCCCGTGCCGGAAGGGCCGAACGTCACATTCGCGCAAGACCGGTGCAAACCGGGGAGACGATAAGTTGGAAGCCGCTCGCGAGCCAGTCACGGCTCACCAGGCATCGGAGGACCATGGAGCTCGAGTCGGAAGGTCGGGGCCCGTCAGCGGAGCTGCTCGCGGAGCTCGCCGAGTCCTCGGCTCGCCTCGACAAGGCGGACCCGGTGGAGATCATCGAGTGGGCCGTGAACCGGTTCCCCGGCAAGGTGGCCTTGGCGGACTCGTTCCAGGACGCAGCGCTGCTTGACATGGTGGTCGGCGTCGAGCCTTCCATCGAGGTGATCTTCCTCGACACCGGCTTCCACTTCCCCGAGACGCTCGCGTACGTGGAGCGCCTCCGCAGCCGTTACGACCTCAATCTCGTCGTCACGCACCCCGAAGTGCCACTCGACGAGTTCCCGTGCGGCTCCGGCCGCTGCTGCGAGCTGCGCAAGGTAGTGCCGCTCGCCAAGGTGCTTCGCGGCCACAGTGCGTGGATCACCGGCCTGAAGCGGGTCGACACCCCTGAGCGGGCCGAGGCGCCGGTGATCGCCTGGGACCCGAGCCGCAACATCGTGAAGGTGAACCCGGTCGCCGCCTGGGACGACGGCGATGTGGAAGCGTATGTCGCGGCCCACGGCCTGCCTCGTCACCCGCTCAGCTACATCGGCTATGTCTCGATCGGGTGCGCACCGACGACCATGCCCGTGCCGGAGGGCCGTCACCCTCGCGAGGGCCGCTGGGCCGGCACCGGGAAGACCGAATGCGGGCTGCACGTGTGAGCGTCCGTCGGACCGACTGAGGCAAGCTGTGTGAAGCCGATGCCGCTGACATGGACTGCCTGACCGTGCCCGGGCGCGGCTAGCCTCAGGCCAAGTGCCACAGCGTCGTCGCAACGGCCAAGGCCCGGGTGTCGCTCCTGCGGAGGCCGAGGTAAGAGAGCTCGTTGCTCACATCGCCGAGCTCGGCAGCGGTACCGAGACGCGGGCGTACCGGATCACGCCGGGGACCGAATGGTTGATGCGGCGGGCGATGGGGAACGCGGGACTGCGGACGCAGATGTTCCGTTTCGTGGATGCGTTGCCGGCGATGGCGGACGATGCCGACCTCTACCGCCACGTCGAGGAGTACTTCGGTGGCGAGGTCGTGCCCCGTTTCTTCTCACGGGCTGTGGCTGTGTCCGGGCGGGTTCCCGGTGGCCGCAGTCTCGTGGCCGCGGTAGCACGCCGTGAGGTCGCTCGGATGGCGACCCAGTTCATCGTCGCCACAGACGCCGCGAGCACCGCGCGACAGCTCGGGGAGCTCTGGCAGCGAGGTCGTGCTGCGACCGTCGACCTGCTGGGTGAGCACACCCATTCGCAAGCTGAGGCCGACCGCTACGCCGCCCGGCTTGCGGACCTCGTCGCGGTGCTGATCGACGCGAGCCGCGCTTGGCCACGAAACGAAGTCCTCGAACAGGACGATCTCGGGCCCATGGGCCGTGTCGCGGTTGCGATCAAGCCAACGGCGCTGGCCCCGGACTTTGCGGCGCTGACCGCCGATGCCGGCATCGCGTCGGCAGCACGGCGGCTCATGCCCATCTTGGAGGGCGCCGCTGCAGATGGAGCGCAGGTCTGGTTCGATCTCGAGCGGTACGAGGTCAAGCACGTCACGCACCGGCTCGTACGCGAGTTGCTCGCCCGCCCGGAGCTCGCAGGGCTCCAGGCCGGGATCGTGGTGCAGGCCTACCTCAAGGACAGCTACGAGGACCTGGTGTCGCTCTGCGGATGGGCGGCCGACCGCGAGGTGCCCCTCGGGATCAGGCTCGTGAAGGGCGCGTACTGGGACACCGAGACAGTGGTCGCCGAGGCGGCTTCCTGGCCCGTTCCCGTTTACGAGCGCAAGGCCGAGACCGACGCGAATTTCGAGCGGTGCGTGCGGCTCCTGCACTCCTGGCACGGCAGGGTGAGAGCGGCGTTCGGCTCGCACAACCTGAGGTCGCTCGCGTACGCGATCGCGGCGGGTCGTGCCGCAGGCATTCCCGACGAGGGCTATGAGGTCCAGCTCCTGTGGGGCATGGCAGAGCCCGTGCACGAGGCGTTCCGGCGGCTCGGCTTCCGGCTGCGCGTCTACTCGCCGATGGGTGAGCTGGTGCCGGGCATGGCCTACCTCGTGCGCCGCCTGCTCGAGAACACCTCGAACGACAGCTTCGTGAGGCTGCGTTTCGCGGAGCACAAGGACCTTGCGTCGCTCGTGGCCGCGCCGGTGGCCGACTTCGACGCCGTCCCTGCGAGCGTTCTGGCGCCTGCAGCCGTCGCTCGACCGGCGACCCAGGCGCGCGAGCCGCGCGCCTATGACCCCGAGCCGCTCGTGCGATGGTTCGCGCCCGAGGCGCCGCGCCTGATGAGCGCGGCGCTCGAGTCGGTACGGGCGTCCCTCGGCGGCGAGGTCAACGGCCTGGTCGGTGGCTCGGAGCTGCGCACGAACCGGACGATCGTCTCGGTCGACCCCGCCGATCCCGCGAAGATCGTCGCCGTGTCGGCTTGTTGTGGCCCGTCGGAAGGCGACCGGGCCGTCGCGGCTGGCGAGTCGGCCTTCGAAGCCTGGAGCCGTAGCGCGCCAGCCGACCGTGCCGGCGTGCTGTTCCGGGCGGCAGACTGGTTGCGCCGGCGCAAGTTCGAGGTCGCCGCCCTCGAGGTCTTCGAAGCCGGGAAGTGCTGGGACGACGCGGACGCGGACGTGGCGGAGGCGATCGACTTTCTCGAGTACTACGGCCGGCAGGGCTTGCGCCTGGCGCACGGCGGCGAGGTCCAGTCGCCACCGGGAGAGGTCAACCGGCTGACTTACCACGGCCGGGGTGTCGCAGTGGTGATCTCCCCGTGGAACTTCCCGCTCGCGATCCCGAGCGGGATGGTGAGCGCGGCCCTGGTCGCCGGCAACACTGTCGTCCTGAAGCCTGCCGAGCAGACGCCTTCGACAGCCGCCATGCTCGTCCGGGCGCTGCGTGAGGGAGGGGTCCCCGAGGGCGTCCTGTCGTTCGTCCCCGGACTGGGCGAGGAGATCGGCGCTCATCTTGTCAACCATCCCGGCGTGAGCCTGCTCGCTTTCACCGGCTCCAAGCAGGTGGGGCTCGCCATCGTGGAGTCGGCCGGCCGCACGACCGAGGGCCAGCGGGAGATCCGACGGGTGATCGCCGAGCTGGGCGGCAAGAACGCGATAGTCATCGACTCTGACGCCGATCTCGACGAGGCCGTTCCGATCGCGGTCCGGTCGGTCTTCGGCTTTGCCGGCCAGCGCTGCTCGGCTGCTTCCCGGATCATCACGGTGGGTGCCGTGCACGACCTGTTCCTCGAGCGGTTCGTGGAGGCAGCGCGTTCTCTGGCCATCGGGCCGCCGGCCGAGAGGGGCACCGAGCTCGGCCCGGTCATCGATGAGGACTCGGTGAAGCGCATACGCGGTTGGCAGGACCGTGCCGAGCAGTTCGGCCGCGTGGTGCTTCGACGCGACGATCTGCCAGGCAGCGGATATTTCGTCGGCCCCACGATCGTGGACGACGCCGCGGCGGGCTCGCCGCTGGTCACCGAGGAGATCTTCGGCCCGGTGGCGGCTGTGCTGCGTGCCCGGGACTTCGAGCACGCCCTGGAGCTCGCGAACCAGACCGACTTCGCGCTGACGGCCGGGATCGTCTCGCGGTCTCCTTCGCACATCGAACGTGCCTCGGCAAACCTGAGAGGGGGCAACATCTACGTGAACCGGACGATCACCGGTGCGGTCGTCGGGCGGCAGCCTTTCGGGGGGCACGGGATGTCGGGCATCGGTTCCAAGGCGGGCGGTCCGGACTACTTGTTCCAGTTCGTGCAGCCGAGAGTCGTGACGGAGAACACGCTGCGTCAGGGCTTCGCCCCTGTCGAGGACCAGGCGAGCGCCGGACGGCGGGGCGGCACGTCCTCGAGCGGCAGCGCCCGCTCGTCGAGGGGCGGGCGGGGGCGACGGCGCCGAGGGTGACCGTGGTGCCGGTCTTCTCCGGCGTCGGGGTCGCCCTGCTGACGATCTTCGACTCCTCGGGAGCCGTGGACGCCGGCGCCACCGCCGAGCTTGCCGCCCGCCTGGTGGAGCTCGGGATCCAGTCAGTGCTCGTCGCTGGGACCACGGGAGAGGCTGCATCGCTTGCTCCCGAGGAGCGGGCGATCCTGGTCGGTGCCGTGAGGGCCGCGTTGCCACGACAAGTGATGGTGCTGGCGGGCGCCGGCGCTCCTTCTGCCGCACAGGCCGTCCATCTGACCAAAGTGGTCCTGGACGCCGGTGCGGACGCCGTGCTCGCCCTCTCGCCCCCGCAGAGCTCCGACGCGCACCGGTACTACGAGCTGGTGGCCGGGCCGCGAGCGGGACGGCCATGCTCGCATATCACTTCCCCGCCGCCTCGTCGCCAGGGCTGCCGGTTGGCGTCCTTCCCGAACTTCCGGTTCAGGGACTGAAGGACTCCAGCGGGGACGTCCGCCGGCTCTACGGCGAGCTCGAGGTGTTCGCCGGATGGCTGTACACGGGCTCCACCGATCTCGTCCTTCTGGCGGGAGCACTTGAGTGCGCCGGAGCGATCCTGGCAATTGCGAATCTGCGCCCGGAGTTGTCGATCCGTGCCTTCGAGGGCGACGGCACGGCCCAACGGCAGCTCGTCGTGGCCGCCGAGGAGGTATCGGGCCGTTGGCCGCACGGGCTCAAGGGGGCAGTCGCCGCCCGCTTTGGCACCTCAGCGACAGCTCGCATGGGGTGAGGGGGCGCATCGGCTCGACCGTGCCCGGCTGGCAGCGCCAGGGCCTAACCTCTTTCGGTGGCCGAGGCACGCAGGTTCCTGGTTCGTACCTTCGGGTGCCAGATGAACGAGCACGACTCGGAGCGCATCGCCTCGGTGCTCGCAGCCGACGGCATGACGCGAACCGACGACCTGGAACAGGCAGACGTCGTCGTGCTCAATACCTGCTGCATCCGCCAGAACGCCGACGACCGGCTGTACGGGCACCTCGGCCAGTTGAAGTCGGTCCAGGAGCGGCGCCCCGGTCTGCAGATCGCCGTTGGAGGCTGCCTCGCCCAGAAGGACCGTGAGCTGCTGCTCGAGCGTGCGCCGCATGTCGACGCCGTCTTCGGCACCCACAACCTCGGCAGGGTCGCAGCGCTTCTCGGCCTTGCGCGCTCGAGCGGCGAATCGGTGCTCGAGGTGCCGGAGGCTCCGGGCCGCGACGAGGAGGCCGACTTCCCGACGGCGATGGCGGTGCGGCACGACCAGCCCCATGCGGCCTGGGTCACGATTCAGGTCGGATGCAACAACTCGTGCGCCTTCTGCATCGTGCCGGCGGTGCGCGGCCCGGAGGTCAGCCGGCCGTTCGGCGAGCTCGTCGAAGAGCTCGAAGGCCTTGCGGCCCGCGGGACCGTCGAGATCACGCTGCTCGGCCAGAACGTGAATTCCTACGGCCGCGACCTGACCACGAAGTGGCGCGGCGCGGCAGCCAAAGATGCCGATCTCGCATGGATCGCCGGTGAGCGATGGGTGAGAGACGGTGCCCGAAAGGCGCGACCGCTGTTCGCTGACCTGCTCCGGGACCTGGGCGCCGTGCCCGGCATCGACCGTGTCCGGTTCACGAGCCCCCATCCCAAGGACCTCCGGCCCGAGACCATCGCCGCCATGGCCGAGACCCCGGCGGTCTGCGAGCAGCTGCACCTGCCCCTGCAGTCGGGCAGCAACCGCGTCCTTCGGGCTATGCGGCGGGGTTACACAGCGGAGCGCTACCTGGCCCTCCTCGCGGACGCAAGGGCCGCGATCAAGGATCTCGCGGTGACCACCGACATAATCGTCGGGTTCCCGGGCGAGACCGCGCAGGACTTCGAACGCACTCTCGAGGTCGCGTCACAAGCCGCGTACGACAGTGCCTACACGTTCATCTTCTCGCCGAGGCCGGGCACGCGTGCCGCTCAGATGACAGAGATGTACGTCGATCCCGGCGAGGTCGCCGATCGTTTCGAGAGGCTCAAGGTGGTGATCGAGCGGTCCGCGCTCGCCCGCAACCTGACCCGCGTAGGCCGGATCGAGCAGGTCATCGTCGAGGGCCCGTCCAGGAAGGACCCGGAGGTGCTCTCGGGCCGTACCCGCCAGGGCAAGCTCGTGCACTTCTCTCCTCCCGAGGGCGGCAACCTCGCCCCGGGCACGTTCGTGAACGTGCGCATCGACCGCGCCGCGCCGCACTATCTTGCCGGCGCTCTGGTCTCGAGCGGACAGGGCCCGGGACACCGGGTCGGAGCACCGATCCCGGTGGTCGCCGGCTGAAGCGCCGGTCCACGATCTGAACGGCCGGCGGCCCGACCCGGAGTCGAAGGGACGGCAGCGTACAATGGCCGGTCGTGAGCGTGTTCGGGAAGGTCCTTCGCGCGGGCGAAAGCAAGAAGGTCCACAGTCTCGCTGCGATCGTGCCCTCGATCAACGCGTTGGAACCCGAGATGCAGGCCTTGTCCGACGAGGAGCTGGCCCGCAGGACCGTCGAGTTCAAAGAGCGCCTCGACAATGGCGAGGACATGAACGACCTCCTGGTGGAGGCCTACGCCGTCGTGCGCGAGGCGGGAGTTCGCACCATCGGTCAGCGCCACTTCGACGTCCAGCTCATGGGCGGCATGGCCCTGCACTTCGGGTGGATCGCGGAGATGAAGACCGGCGAGGGGAAGACGCTCGTCTCGACGCTTGCGGTCTATCTGAACGCGCTCACGGGCCGGGGCGTGCACGTCATCACTGTCAACGATTACCTGGCCAGGCGCGACGCGGAGTGGATGGGCCAGATCTACCAGTTTCTCGGATTGACGGTAGGGCTCGTCACTCCCGAGACAGACGACTTCGCCGCCAAGGCGGCGGCGTACCGCTCGGATGTGACCTACGGGACCAACACCGAGATGGGGTTCGACTACCTGCGTGACAACATGGCCGCGCGACGCGAGCACATGGTCCAGCGCGAGCACGTCTACGGGATCGTCGACGAGGTCGACTCCATCCTGATCGACGAGGCTCGTACGCCGCTGATCATCTCCGGGCCCTCGAACGAGTCGACGAAGCTCTACTACCAGTTCGCGAGCGTCGTGCGGACCTTGCGGCGCGATGTCGACTACGAAGTCGACGAGGAGAAGCGCACCGCAGTGCCGACCGAGGCCGGCATCGCCAAGGTCGAGCGGCAGCTCGACGTCGTCAACCTGTACGACTCGGTCGCGGTGAACTACGTCCATCAGCTCGAGAAGGCACTCCAGGCCAAGGAGCTCTACCACCGGGACAAGGACTACCTGGTGACCGACGGCGAGGTGAAGATCGTCGACGAGTTCACGGGCCGGATCATGGAGGGTCGGCGCTGGTCCGATGGCCTGCACCAGGCCGTCGAGGCCAAAGAGCGGGTCCGGATCCAGGACGAGAACCACACCTGGGCGACCGTCACGCTCCAGAACTACTTCCGGATGTACGAGAAGCTCGCCGGGATGACCGGCACCGCCGAGACCGAGGCGGGCGAGTTCGCCTCGACCTACCAGCTGCACGTCGTGCCGATCCCGACACACCGCCCCATGATCCGGGCCGACGAACCGGACCTGATCTTCAAGTCGGAGGCCACCAAGTTCGAGGCGGTCGTCGAGGACCTCAAGGAGCGCTACGAGCGGGGCCAGCCGGTGCTCGTCGGCACGGCATCGGTGGCGAAGTCCGAGGAGCTGTCCTTGCTCCTGGACAAGCAAGGCATTCCTCACCACGTGCTGAACGCCAAGCACCACGCCCAGGAGGCTGTGATCGTCGCCCAGGCGGGACGGCTCCATACCATCACGGTCGCCACGAACATGGCGGGACGTGGCGTCGACATCGTGCTCGGCGGCAACCCCGAAGGTCTCGCCCGAGATGAGGTCCGCGCCCAAGGACTGGACATCGACTCCGAGGAGGGGAGAGAGCGCTACCAGTCGCTGTTGGGAAGGTTCAAGCAGCAGTGCGCCGCCGAAGCAGAGGAGGTATGTGCCCTCGGTGGCCTCTACGTGCTCGGGAGCGAGCGCCACGAGAGCCGGCGCATCGACAACCAGCTCAGGGGTCGGTCCGGGCGGCAGGGCGATCCCGGCGACAGCCGGTTCTACCTGTCACTCGAGGACGAGCTGATGCGGCTGTTCGCGACCGGTGCTGTCAGCTGGGTCATGGGACGAGCCCTGCCCGATGACGTGCCGATCGAAGCACGCATGGTCACCCGGGCGATCGAGCGGGCCCAGCACACCGTCGAGGGTCGCAACGCCGAGACCCGCAAGGAGCTTCTCAAGTACGACGAGGTGAGAAACGAGCAGCGCAAGGTGATCTACAAGCGCCGGCTTCAGATCATCGACGGCGAGGACCTCAAGGCCCACACCGAGGAGCTGCTCACCGGGATGGTGGACCGCGTCGTCGCGAGCCACTGCCCGAACGACTTCCCCGAGGAGTGGGACCTCGAAGGCCTCGTGGTGGAGCTGACGCAGTACTACCCGACCAGGTTCACAGTTGAGGACCTCGAGGCGGCGACCGGCGTGCTGCAGCTCACCGAGAGCATCCTCACCGAGGCCCTCGAGCTCTACGACGAGCGGGAAGTGACCTTCCCCGGCGGAGCCGAGACCGCGCGGGAGATCGAGCGCAGCGTCCTGATGCAGATCATCGACCAGCGGTGGCGCGAGCATCTCGTGGAGATGGACTACCTGAACGAGGGCATCCACCTCCGTGGCATCGCGCAGACCGACCCGCTCGTGGCTTGGCAGCGCGAGGGATTCGAGATGTTCGGCAAGCTCATGGACTCCATCGACGACGACTATCTGCGCTATGTGATGCACGTTCAAGTCCTTGCCGGCCCGGCAGAGGACCCCGACTACGCCCAAGCGGCGTTCGTCGCCGCAGACGACCCGGCCGCCGGCATGGGGGAGCTTGCCCAGGTTACGGCCGCCGAGCTCACAGGCGATTCGGCCCAGCTGCCGCCGGCTGGTCTTCTGCCAGGGCAGGCATCGCCGCCGGCCCCGCGCGGCCAGCAGCCGCCACCTGGTGCGCTCCCGGGCGCCGGCCCGTCCGGTCGTCAACCGAAGCGAGGCACACCGAACCGGGGTGGCAACGGCAGTGGCGGGGCAGCTCAGCGGCATCCGCCTTCCGGCCCGATCTCGCCGACCGGGATGCGGATCTCCACCGGCCCACCGGCCAAGGTCGGGCGCAACGAGCCGTGCTGGTGTGGCAGCGGCCGCAAGTTCAAGGTCTGCCACGGCGCGAGCTGAGAGATCGTGGCACGAGCATCCGACGCCGGCCCCGACGGCGCGCGTCCTGACCTCGGCGAGGTGCTGGCGTCGCTTCGCGCCCGCCTCGACGCGGCGAAGCTCTACCTGAGGCTCGACGACTTGATCGAGCGTCTCGGAACCCTCGAGCACGCCATCGCCGAGCCGGACCTGTGGTCGGACGCCGACCAGGCGCGCAGGGTGACTTCGGAGTACGGCCGGACCCGAGACGACATCGAGGGCCTGTGCGCTCTCGACACACAGCTCGCCGACGCCGAGGCCCTGCACCTCATGGCCGAGGAGGAAGGTGGTGGAGAGCTGGCCGAGCTCGAGGGCGAGCTCACCGACATTGCCGCGACGGTCGCCAAGGCGCTCGACGTGCTCGAGTTGCGCAGCTTGTTCTCCGGAGAGCACGACGAGAGGGACGCGGTCGCTGAGATCCACGCCGGCGCCGGGGGCACCGATGCCCAGGACTGGGCCGAGATGATGCTGCGCATGTACCTGCGCTGGGCCGAGCGCCGGGGCTTCGAGGTCGAGGTCGACGAAGTCTCCGAGGGAGGCGAGACCGGCGTCCTGTCGGCGACCTTCATCGTGCGCGGGCGCCATGCGTACGGACTGCTGGCCGCCGAGCGGGGCGTGCACCGTCTCGTGAGGATGTCGCCCTTCGACTCTCAGCACCGGCGCCATACGAGCTTCGCGTCACTCGATGTGGCGCCGTTCCTCGAGGACCTCTCCGGCGAGGTCGAGATCGACGAGAAGGAACTTCGCATCGATACCTACCGCTCGTCGGGCGCCGGGGGCCAACACGTGAACGTGACGGACTCAGCCGTGCGGATAACCCACATTCCGACCGGCATCGTCACTTCCTGCCAGAACGAGCGCAGCCAGCACCAGAACAAGGAGAAGGCCCTGCAGATCCTCGCCGCCAAGCTCGCCGATCGCCAGCGCGCAGAGCGCCGCAAAGAGCTGGAGACGCTTTCGGGACCCTTGAGTGACGTCGCCTGGGGGAGCCAGATCCGGTCCTATGTCCTGGCTCCCTACCAGCTCGTCAAGGATCTGCGCAGCAGTCACGAGACAGGCAACGTCGAGGCCGTGCTGGACGGAGATCTCGATGACTTCATGATCGCGTTTCTGAGATTTCGCAGGGAACATGCGGGTTCCTGAGCACGAGAGGCGTCGTTACCGCCCTGCGGCAAGCCTGACTGGTAGCCTGCCACTCGGGGGTCGCGTGCCGGAATGTGGGGGAGAAGGGGACCGATGATCCGCTTCGAGGACGTCACGAAGTCCTACAAGGGCACAATTGTCGCATTGAGGGACGTCTCGCTAGAGATCTTGAAGGGCGAGTTCGTCTTCTTCGTCGGGGCGTCGGGATCGGGCAAGACCACGATGCTCAAGCTCTTGCTACGCGAGGAGCTTGTCGACCGCGGCGAGATCTGGGTGGCGGGCAAGGAGATCGGGCAGCTCGCGAACTGGAGAGTGCCGTATCTGCGGCGCAATATCGGTTGCGTGTTCCAGGATTTTCGCCTGCTGCCGAACAAGACCGTGTTCGAGAACGTGGCCTTTGCCCTCGAGGTCATCGGCCGGCCGCGCCACGTGATCAGGATCCAGGTACCGCAGGTCCTGGAGTTGGTCGGCCTTGGCCAGAAGGGTGATCGGCTGCCGGACGAGCTGTCGGGAGGCGAGCAGCAGCGCGTCGCGATCGCGCGCGCTTTTGTGAATCGCCCCCTGATAATTCTCGCCGACGAGCCCACCGGTAACCTCGATCCCACGACAAGCCAGGGCATCATGTCGTTGTTGGACCGGATCAACCGCACCGGGACCACGGTGGTGATGGCGACCCACGACGCCGGGATCGTCGACAGCATGCGCCGGCGAGTGATCGAGATCGACCATGGAGCGGTAATCCGCGACCAGGCACGCGGGATCTACGGCCTCGACCCTACGGCGTCGAGCACCCGGGGAGTGCCTGCCGTGTCGGTGTCGGCGGTGCGCGCCGAGCTGGCCGGTGTCGATCCTGACGACGAGGACGAACTGGTCGCCAGCCGTCAGGAGACGGTGAGGGCGCGGCGGGGGCGGCGCTGATGCCCATCTCGGCGGGTTACGTCGTGCGCGAGACCGCGACGAACCTGTGGCGCAACCGGTTGATGGTGATCGCGGCGGTTCTCACGGTCGCGGTTTCGCTTTCTCTCGTCGGCACCGCGCTTCTGCTGCGCCAAGCGGTGAACAACGAGCTGGTGCAGTTGAACCAGAACGTGGACCTGCAGGTCTTCGTGCACCCGACGGCCTCGGCGGCCGAGATAGCGACACTGCGCAGCACGATCAGCGAGACGCCGCAGATCCGCAAGTTCACCTACCTCGATCACCAGCAGTCCTACGGACTGGCTTGCCGGATCGACGGTCCGACCGTCTGCAGTGCGCTGACCCCGAAGAGCACCCCACCGGTGTTCCAATGCACCTTGAGCGATCCTGCGGCGGCGGCGAGCGTCGCAAGCGTCTTCCAACACCTTCCCGATGTATTTCGGGTCACCTATCCCTCCCTGGAGGCGCACACGCTGACCTCGCTGAGCAACGTCCTGCAGATGGTGCTGCTCGTGATCGCCGTGGTGCTGTTGATCTCGGCACTCGTGCTGATCTTGAACGCCATCCGGATGGCGATCTTCTCCCGCAGGCGAGAAGTGGCCGTCATGCGCCTCGTCGGCGCGACGAGCTGGTTCATTCGCCTGCCGTTCATGGTGGAGGGCCTTGTGCAGGGGCTCATCGGAGCGGTCGTGGCTGCCGGGATGGTGCTGCTCGGAGACGTCGGCATCCGGACGCTGATCAGGCACTTTCGACAGTTCTCGTCGGCGGTCGTGCCCGGTCACGACGTGATCATCACCGAGATCCTGGTCGTGGTCATGGGCGCGCTGATCGGCGCCATCGGCTCGGCTGTGGCTGTGAGGCAATTCCTCGAGGTCTGAGCCAGTCTCGGCGGGCTCCCGGCCTCACGACGGACGCGAGTCCGCTGCGGGGTCAGGGTGCCGGTGCGCGTGGTGGCCGGTGGCCTCTCAACACAAGATGTCCTTGCGTTGGAAGATGCGGAAGGCAAGGAAAAGGGGCACGACGCCCCAGATCCCAGCAGAGATGACACCGTGCAGCATGCCCTCGAGCGAGCCACCGGGCACGAACAGGTTCGTCCAAGCCTCGAGGTAGTGCACCGGCAGGAGCGGGTGTATGCGGCTGAGCCCGGGCAGGGCGTCGAGGATCGCCGAGACTATGTACAGCCCGATGCCCGACGACATGGCAGCGAGGGCGTTCTCGGTCGCGACACCGACCAGCGTCGCAACCCCGACCACGCTGAGCATGCTGAACAGCGTGTACGCCGTCGCCAGGAGCAGGCGACCAAGGGCGCTTCCGATCGGCAATGTCGCGACGGACGCGCCGCTCACGACCGACGAGCCGCTCCCGATGACAAAGGTGTGGACCGGATGCAGCCCGAAGAAGGCGATCCCCACGATCGTCCCGGTGATCGGGATCAAGACGGTGGTGCCGACGGCCAGCACTATCGAGACACCGAGCTTCGAGCCGAGGACCCGCGGTCGTGTCACCGGCCGGACCAGCAGGTACCGCAGCGACCCCCACCGCGCCTCGGAGGCGATGGGCTCTCCGGTGAAGATCGCGAACACGATCGGTATGAGCAGCACCGACGAGAACGACAGCGCAAAGATCCCGATGACGATGCCGGACTGGTGAGTCACGAAGTTCAGGCCGTTTCCGCCGTTCGCGTTGTTGTTGCCGCCGAGCTCGAAACCGAGCCCGACGAGAAACGGGATGATTATGCAGATTGCCGCGACCACCCATGTGCGCACACGGCGGACCTGCTTGGCGAACTCGACGGCGATCATACGGAATGCTCCCCGACGAGCTCGAGGAAGGCGTCCTCGAGGCTTCGGCGCGGCGTCACGGTATCGACGCGCACGCCCGCACCGACGAGCGCCGCGACGAGATCGGACCGCTTGGCGCCGTCGAGCTGGACCACGATCCCGGGCGGGGACGGCTCCACGCTTCGCACGCCGGGCAACGCCGCCAGGAGCGCGATCGCGCCGCCGGCGTTGTCCACCTCCAGGTACGCCGAGGCGACCGAGGCCGTCACCTCGGCGACGGTCCCGGACTGCATCAGCCGCCCATGGTGCACCACGACGACATGGCTGCAGGTCTGCTCGACTTCGCTCAGCAGGTGGGACGAGAGCAGGATCGTCGTGCCGCTGGCGCCGATCCGCAGCAGCGACTCGCGGACCTCGACGATCTGTCGTGGGTCGAGGCCGTTGACCGGCTCGTCCAGGACGAGCAGATCTGGCTTGCCGAGGAGCGCCTGAGCGTAGCCGAGACGTTGGCGCATCCCGTGGGAGTACGTCTTCACCTTCCGGTCGGCCGACGGGCCGAGACCAGAGACATCCAGGCAGTGCTCGAGATGCGCCTCCGACACCGCCCTGCCGTTCGCGCGCCAGTAAAGCTCGAGGTTGCGCCTGCCCGACAGATGAGGCACGAACCCGGGTCCCTCGACGAGCGCCCCGACCCTCGAGAGCACAGCAATGCCGGGCCTGACGATCTCGCCGAAGATCGCCATGGTCCCGCTTGTCGGGCGGATCAGGCCGAGCAGGGCTCGAAGCGTCGTGGTCTTCCCAGCTCCGTTCGGGCCCAGCAGACCGACGACCTGGCCGCGGCGCACGGTGAAGGACAGGTCATCGACGGCAAGCACGCCGGCGCCAAACCGTTTGGTGAGGCCGGTGACCTCGATGACCGCAGGCGAATCCATCGCCGCAGCCTACGGCCTGCCGAGCAACCTCACAGGCCATCGGCCGGCGCCGTTTGCCCTGTCACGACGCCGGCATGCTGGCTCCTGTGGCGGGCCCGCCGCTACGCTCGCCGCGACACGGGACCCCATCAAAGAGAGACCTGTCGATGAACGAAGGGGACAAAGCGGCACGCGCAGCGCCTTGTCGACGCGTTCGGAGGCGAACACGCGCCCTGCGTACCGCCGTGGTTGTGGCGTGCCTGGCCGGGCTCGCGGGATCGGCCTTGATCGCCGGCTCGGTGACGGCATCGGTTGCGACGGCCGGGTTGCCCCAAGGCCCGGACCGGTTGGTGCGCATCGGGGCCGCACCCGTGGTGTCGCGGGCAGCGGTCCTGCTCGGCCGGGTCCCGGGATCGCAGCCGATCGCGATCGACGTCGCCCTTCGTCCGCGCGATCCGGCGGCGCTGGCAGGATTTGTCAGCGCGGTCTCGACTCCCGGTTCTGCGGACTTTCGCCGCTACCTTCGCCCCGGCGCCTTCGGTCGGGTCTTCGGGGCGACGGCTGCGACGCTACGCTCGACGACCGCCGCGCTCGGCAAGCTCGGTCTGCACGTCGGCCCGGTGAGCAGCAACCACCTCGTCGTCAAGGTCTCCTCCACTGTCGCGATCGCCGAACGCGCTTTCGACACGACGCTCGTGCGCTATCGCCTCGGGTCGGGGGCTCACTTCTACGCGAACCTGTCAGCGCCGCGGGTCCCAGCAGCTCTCGCCGACGGGATCCAGGCGATAACCGGCCTCAGCGACTTGGCGCTCGCACACCCGGAGGGTCTCGTGCGGCCCGATCGGCGCGCCGAGGCGCGTGCGCCCAGCCCGGTCGAAGAGAACGACACCGCTGCGCCCGGCCCACAGCCGTGCCCGGCAGCGGCCAGCGTGGCTTCAGCTTCCGGCCCTTACACCGCCGACCAGATCGCGTCGGCGTACGGCTTGTCGGGTCTGTACGCGGCCGGTGACCTCGGAGCCGGCGAGACGGTGGCAATCTTCGCGCTCGAAGCGTTCAGCAAGCCGGACGTCAAGGCCTACGACAGCTGCTACTTCGGGCCGACCCAGGCTGCCGCCATGGCAAAGCCACCGCGGCTCGATGTCTTTCCCATCGACGGAGTGAAGAGCGGCGGGAAGCCCGCCGACGTCGAGTCGACGCTCGACGTCGAGGACGTCAGCGGCTTTGCACCACAGGCGAGAATCGACGTGTACGAGGGGCCCAACAGCGACACGGGCCAGCTCGAGGTCTACAACGCGATCGTCACCCAGGACCGTGCCGAGGTGATCTCGACGTCGTGGGGCATCTGCGAGGCACAAGTCGGAGGGAACGCCGTCGCGGCGGCCGAGGCCGACCTGTTCGAACAGGCGGCGGCGCAGGGTCAAACGGTCGTGGCCTCGTCCGGCGATGACGGTTCGACCGACTGCACCGACGCCAGCGACAACCCGACTGCCGTCAATGCCGTCGACGACCCCGGGAGCCAGCCGTATGTGACCAGCGTAGGGGGCACGTCCCTGACCGCGCTCGGCCCGCCACCGATAGAGACCGTCTGGAACGACGCATACGGCGCCAGCGGCGGCGGCATCTCATCGAACTGGGGGATGCCTGCGTACCAATCGGACGCGTCACCCAGGTTGCACGTGATCAAGACCTACTCCTCGGCTAGGCCCTGCGGCGTCCCGACCGGCTACTGCCGCGAGGTCCCCGACGTCTCGGCGGACGCCGATGTGTTCACCGGCCTTGTGATCTACGGGGCCAATTGGCCCGCTCCTGGCTGGGGCCCCATCGGGGGCACGAGCGTCGCGGCGCCGCTGTGGGCGGCGCTGGTCGCGCTCACGGACGCCTGGCCGACCTGTGGAGCGCACCCGGTCGGGTTCCTGAACCCCGCCCTCTACTCCATCGCCGGGTCGCGCCCAAGCGCGTACGCGAACGCCTTGAACGACATCACGGTCGGCAACAACCATCTGAGCAGCCTTCCCAACTCGTGGCGGTACGGGGCCACCGTTGGATATGACCTCGCCTCGGGCCTCGGGACACCCGATGCCGCCAACGCCTCCGGTGGCGGCCTCGTCGCCCGGTTGTGCACCTTGCCCGAGAGCGGAGGAGTGCTGTACGCCTCCCCGACGAAGTCCTCGATCACCGCCGTGCGGCTTCGTGTCAAGGCGAGCCGCACGGCGTTCTCCACCGTCACGGTCATCTTGCGCACCTCGTACGGCTTGCCCATTGCCGCGAAGCGAGTGATCCTTGTAGGGACCGCGGCGCCACCCACCGCGGCGAAGACGAGGATCAGGCCAGTGCATGTGATGACCAACGCGAAGGGAGTGGCGGTCTTCGAGGTGAGCGATCCCGTGATTCAGAAGGTCATCTACCGCGCGACTGATCTCACCGACGGCGTCCTGGTCGACCCGTTCGTGACTGTGAGCTTCGTCAAGCCGTGAGGGGCGTGATTCTCGCCGGCGGAACCGGCAGCCGGCTCCATCCCCTGACCCGAATCACCAACAAGCACCTGTTGCCTATCGGCGACCGGCCCATGATCAGCTACGGTGTCGAGGCGCTCGTGAAGGCCGGTGTCACCGAGATCATGGTCGTGACAGGCGGCACGCACGCCGGCGAGTTCCTCAGGCTCCTCTCGAACGGTCAGGAATTCGGCGTGGAGCGCCTCCTCTACGCGTATCAGGAGCGGGCGGGGGGAATAGCCGAGGCTCTGGGACTGGCGGCACAGTTCGTCGGCGACGATGCCGCCGTCGTCATGCTGGCCGACAACATCTTCGGTCGGTCGTTCGCGTCCTGTGTGCGTCGGTTCGCCGAGAAGCCCGAAGGTGCCCGGTTGCTGCTGGCCGAAGTCAAGGACCCGGCTCACCTTCGCCATCTCGGCGTGCCTGAGCTCGACGGGTCGGGGAGAATCGTGCGGATCGTCGAGAAGCCGGACGATCCTCCGAGCACGTACTGCGTCACCGGCGTCTACCTCTACGACTCCGGCGTCTTCGACGTGATCCGCACTCTGCGGCCATCAGGACGCGGCGAGCTGGAGATCACCGACGTGAACAACCATTACGTCGCCGAGGGCCTCATCGGCTACGACGTGCAGGAGGGATTCTGGGGAGACGCCGGCGAGTCCATCGACGCGTACTACGCCGTGAACGACCATGTTCGCCGCTACGGCGCCAACCTGGACTGAGGGCCTCGCGGCGCGAGCGCGACCGTCAACGCGTCCGAGAGATGGGCATGGACATGGACGTAGCCGGCATCTGTGAGCTTCTTCGGCAGCACCCTCTGGCTGGCGAGGAGCAGCTCGTCGGCGGCCCCGCGGCCGAGCGCAATCCGCAAGAGCGACTTGGGCATCACAAGCCTGCTCCGCCGCCCGAGCACGTGAGCGATCGCGTCGGTCAGCTCCGCGTTGCGAACCGGGTTCGGGGCGGTTGAGTTCACCGGTCCAACGAGATCGTTGTCGTCGATAGCGCGAAGAAGGACGGCAATCTCGTCGTCGAGCGCGATCCAGCTCGTCCACTGTCGTCCGTCTCCGAGACGAGCGCCGAGACCGAGCTTGAAGATGGGGACCTCGGCAGCGAGGATCCCGCCCTCGGCGCCTCCGGTACCGCCGAGCACGATGCCGGTCCTGATCGTGACGACTCGGATGCCGCGCTCGGCCGCCGGGGCGCTGGCCTGTTCCCAAGAGCGACATAGCTCGGCAAGCACCCCTGTCCCCTGAGGACTCGTCTCGTCGAGCATCTCCTCCGCCCGATCGCCGTAGAAGCCGACGGCCGAGCCGGAGACCAGGACAGCGGGCGGGCGTTCGAGCAAGGCGAGCGACCGGGCAAGGAGATCGCCGACAGCGACTCGGCTCGAACGGATGACCTCCAGGCGCTTTGCACTCCAGCGCGTCGTGATCGGGGCTCCGGCCAGATGGACGGCGGCGTCGATTCCTTCCAGGCTGTGACCGGGAACTCGCGACGTGTCGAGGTGTCGCCGGGCCAGGTCGATGCCTACCTCGCCGTGGCCTGGCGGATGGCGGACGACCGGGTAGACCTCGTCACCGCGTTCGCGCAGCGCCCGGACGAGAGCGCTACCGATGAATCCGCTGGCGCCGGTCACGGCGATCTTCACCTGCAGGTTCTCCTGCGGACAGCTTCGGCGGACGCGAGGCCTGCCGTTGCCAGGACGAGCCTCGCGAGCCCCTTCGAGGCCATGAGCCGCGAGCCGACCCTCGCGAGATGGTTGTCAGCCTGTGAACGCGCCACCGAGGGTGTCGATCGATCCGTAGGGCTCGTCTGCGTCGAGGTAGCACTCCTCGTGGAAGTGGTCCACCCGATTCCAGGCTCCGTCGAGATAGACGTTCGCGATCACCTGGCGTGGGTGAGTGCGTGCCGCGAATTTGATCTGCTTGCCGCAGCGCACGCAGCGCACGTCGTTGCCCGGCTCCACGCCCCGCACGACAGCTCGCGTACTGCTCACGGGCGCACTCCGGCGACCGGCTCGGTCGTCGGCACGGCCGGTGGCCTTGCAGCGATGTTCACACTCACACGCTAGTGCGACCCCGGCCTCGAGCCCGCAGGGACAACGTGTGTCGTCGTCGCACAGGGCGAGGTCACACGAAGGGCTGACCGTGGTCAGGAATGGTGCTTGACTACAAGGGACATGCCCATCGAGCACATCGTCGTCGACGGATCGAACATCGCGACCGAGGGCCGGTCACTGCCGAGCCTGAGCCAGCTGGAGGAAGCCGTCGCCGAGCTGCGGCGAGACCATCCGAACGCGGAGATCACCGTCATCGTCGACGCCACGTTCGAGCACCGGATCGATCCCTCCGAGCTGCCGCGTTTCGAACAGGCTGCGCTGCGCGGCGAGTACGTTCATCCGCCCGCTGGTGCCATCGGGCGCGGAGATGCGTTCCTGTTGCGCGTCGCCGAGAAAGTCGATGGGACAGTGCTTTCCAACGACTCGTTCCAGGAGTTCCATGGCGAGCACCCCTGGCTGTTCGAGCGGGGCCGCCTTCTCGGCGGCACTCCGGTGCCCGGCATCGGATGGATCTTCAGCCCCCGCCAACCGGTTCGCGGCCCGCGGAGCCATCACGCGGTGCGAGAGACGGAGCAGGCGAAGAAGCGAGTGACGAAAGCCATCGCCGTGGCTACGAAGGAGGTTGTCGAACCGGTCGGTCAATCGACTGGCGCGGCGTCCTCCGCTGCGAGATCGAAGAGACGCGCCGGGAGTGGCGCGACCGGGCCGGAGAGGCCAGTGGATGGGTCCCGGGACGCAGCCAGGCCCACCCCGCTGGCGGTGAACGACCCTCTGCCGTTCATCTCGTTCATCGCCGGGCACCGTCTCGGCGAACAGCTCGAGGGCGAGGTCGAGGGTTACACCTCCCACGGTGCTGTGGTCCGCGTCGGTGAGATGCGCTGTTACGTCCCGCTTGCCAACCTCGGCGATCCTGCGCCGCGCAGTGCTCGGGAAGTCCTGAAGCGCCACCAGACTGGGAACTTCGTGCTGACCGCGTTGGACCCGCAACGGCGTGGCGCGGAGCTCGCCTTGCCGGGGATAGCGCTGGTGTCCGGCCATCCTCGCGCGGAGACCGTGGCAGCGGAGGTCCGCCTCGCCCGTCCGCCGTGGAAGCGTGCAGACGGCTCGGGCTCAAAGACTGTGGGGCGGGCGAAGAAGGCGCCGGCGGCTCAGGTGCCGGCAAAGGCGGTGCCGGAGAAGGCCGCAGCGCGTAAGGCGACGGGGAACAAGGCCGCAGCGGAGAAGGCCGCGGCAGGCAAGGCGGTGCCGGAGAAGGCCGCAGCGGAGAAGGCCGCGGCAGGCAAGGCGGCAGGGAAGAAGGCGGCGGGGAAGAAGACCGTGCCGGAGAAGGCCGCAGCGCGCAAGGTGGCGGCGAAGAAGGTGCCACCTGCACGCCAGGCGGCCCCAGCCAGGACCCCGGAGAAGGCTCCGCGCACCCGGAAGGCATCGGGCGCGCGCGGGACGGCGCGCGCTGTCGAGCGCTCGCCGGAGGACGCGGCTCGAACAGCGTCTGTGCCCGGGCCGGTCGACTACGAGCCGCGAGTGACACCGACAGCCCGAAGGTCCCCGCGGACCACGGCGAGCGTGAGCGGGAGAGGAACCTTGCGCAGCGACCGTGGTCGCCGAGGCACTGGCTGATCTTCGGCCCGGCCTCGGCCCGGGTCAGCTCGGTAGGGTTGCGGAATGCCGATGATCTCGATCGAGGGGCTCATCCCGCACAGGGCTCCGTTTCTTCTCGTCTCCGAGATCGTGGAGATGATCCCGGCGGCCTCAGCGCGTGGTCGCTGGCATCTCACTGGTGAGGAGGAGTTCTTCGCCGGTCACTTCCCCGGCAATCCGGTCCTGCCGGGCGTCTTGATGGTGGAGTCCCTCGCGCAGCTCGCAGCAGCGGCGGTCCTCGCCGACGAGCGCTACAGGGACCGGCTGCCGTTGTTCGGAGGCATCGACCGGGCACGCTTCCGACGCCAGGTCCTACCCGGAGACACCTTGGACCTCGACGTCTCGATCGGGCGTCTCTCGGCCCGCTCGGGGCGAGGCCATGGCGTGGCGAGCGTTGGCGGCCACGTCGCCTGCGAAGCCGACCTGCTGTTCGTGCTCGCTCCGCGCACGCCCGCCTCAGAGCACCTAGAGTGAGGGGTCAGGCGCTTGGCGCGCGATTTGAGAAAAAAATGGTAAAGTCGTGTGGGCCGAGCGCGCACCCGGTCGGTGCCGTGTGAAGTGTCGCGGCACCAGAGGTCGCCTGGGTAGAAGAAGGGGTAGCGGTCATGGCGCGAGGGACAGACCGAGCAGCGCAGAGAGGATGCCGGAGGCGAGGACTGGAGGCCTCCTCGCGAGGTGACGAAGGGGTCACGCTCGTCGAGCTGCTTGTCGCGGTCGCGGTGATCATCATCGTTCTGCTGCCGACGACGATCTTCGTCATCCAGGCCCAGAAGACGGTTTCCGCCGAGCACCTCGAGGCCGAAGCCATCAACGTCGCGACCAGGCAGCTCGAGACCCTGCAGCTCGAAGCAGGGAAGGGGTCGTTGCCGACGGGCACCACCAGCGTCATATACCCGGTGGGCGAGACAGGCTCGCGCGTCACCAGGTTCAAAGTTGAGACCAGTTGGACCGCCGTCACCCAGGGCACCAATCAGTCGATCTGCGCTTCGGACGCGGATGTGGCCCAGCAGATCTGGCTCGTGACCGCAGTGGTGACCTGGCCCGGCATGGGCAGCACCTCGCCGGTCGTCCAGACGACCGAGATCGCCCCCGCCCAGGCCGGCGCGGTCCAGCAATTCGAAGGCGAGGTGGCCGTTCGCATCCAGGTCGACCCGACGGACCTGTTTCTGGCCGAGCCCGTGACTGCGACGGTGACAGGCACGTGGAGCGGGAGCGGCTCTGCACCCACGGTCCCGAGCGGCACGTTCACTACCGAGACAGCGAGCACGGCCAGCACCTCGACCTCGCTCAGCAACGGTTGCATCGTGTTCGAGAACCTCGACGCAGACAGCAACGCAAACGGCTCTTGGCAGTACACGCTCTCGTTCGCCGGCAACACAGGGCCCCCGCCAATCGTCTCTAGCGACGAGCACGCGGACTCCAACCCGAACGGCGCCCTCACCGTGGCGGTCCCCCCGCTGGAGCCCGGTGTCCCCAACGTGGTGACCGTAACGCTCGACACCGGTACCACGGTCAACATCGCCGACACCGGTCCAGGCGGCAGCTGCACGATCGCCCCGAGCTCGCCCGTGTCGCCACCCGTCAGCCCGAGCACGATTCCGGTCTCGGTTTACAACAGCCTCATCACGGCCTACTCGAGCAACACGTGGGTCGCCTACGGCACCACGCCGTTCAGTTCGCTCCTGTTGTTCCCGTGGTCGGGCGTGACGGACCTGTGGACGGGCGACCAGGCGAACAGCATGCCGTCTGCATACGCGTCGTACACGCCCGCGCCGAGCGCGTGTGTCGTCAACGCGGTCAGCGGAGGCCAGGTTTCGGTCTATCTACCCGTCTATCCCCTCAAGCTCACCGTCTCGGGATCCCCCAGCACCCTGTCTGCCAAGGAAGTCGCCGGCAACGCCTACACGATGGCGCTCAATCTCACCTCTGGGGGGACCGTGAGCCAGACGAGCCTGCCGCTCGGCGAGTACCAATTGTTCGACTTCAACGGCGCGATCACGCCTGCCTACTACGTGTGGGTGACGCCGGCAGGCGAGTGCAGAGCCGCGACGGCCCCGACGGCCACGACGACCCCGCCCGCGCCGGCGGCATGCAATGGGGCGACCCTCGCGGTGGTTGGGTCATGAGCGGCTTGCAGCGGGCCCTCGAGAGGCGGTGGCGTTGGGCGTCGCGCGGTGCTCCGGCGTCCGAGCGCGGCTTCACCGCCCTCGAGCTCATCACCGTCCTCGCCATCTTGAGCATCGTCTTCACGATCGTCACTTCACTGTTCATCTCGTTCAACCAGCAGGCGACCAACACCCAGGACTCGGTCGTGGCAGTCCGGCAGGAGACCCAGGCCCAGCAGACGCTGGTCCAGTACCTGCGCGGGGCGAGCCAGGTGCTCGCCGTCTATGACCAGGCCGGCACACAGATCGGCCCGTCTGCGACAGAGCTCGACGCAATAACCTCTGAAGGCTTCACCACGAGCACCTATACCTCGAACTGCACGAACCTCGACGCCCTCTGGTTCAAGCCGGTCGGGATCGTGCACGCCGACGCACAGTTCGACATCACCTTCGACGTGCCCGCCTCAGGTCCGGCGGCCGGGACGAAACCGTGGTCGCAGATCACCCCGGCGGTTGACGTGCCGTCCGCGTTCACCCCGGCGTCGGGTTGCACACCGTCAGCGCCGACACCACGGACGGTTGCAACTTATTTCGCCCTTAGTTCCCAGACCAGCCCGGTCTTCACGTACTACAGCTATGTCGGCACGACGCTGACGCCGCTCTCGATTCAGAACCCCGTCCCGGCATGCGCGCTCAACGAGATCGCGGCCATCGGCATCCACGTCACGTTCCTCGCAGGACCCCAGATCCCGACCGAGGGCTACGCCGCCGACGAGCCGACGACCCTGGACACGATTGTCTACCTGCGTGGCTCGTCGACAGCCGCGACCTCCACGACCACGACCACCTCGACGCTCGTGGCGTGCCCGGAGTGAGGAGATGACGCCGATGCCTGCACCAACCAAAAACGGCGGCCCATTGGGGAGGCTTCGGGGAGTGGTGACAACCGGAGTCGCGCGGCGTCTCGAGCGCACCAGGGACGAGTCCGGACAGGCACTCGTCATCGCGCTCCTCCTCGTGCTGCTCGTCTCGATCCTCGTCCCGGTCCTCGCCTCACAGATCAGAGCCGAGATGGCCGCGACCAACATGTCCACCTCGAGCGAGGCGGCCCTGGCGGCGGCTGAAGCGGGCGTGCAGGAGTACCGCAACTACCTCGACAACGTGCCCGCCTACTACACGCACAACTACGGCTCTCCGGCCGGCGACGCAGCGCTGACCGGGTGGAAGCAGATCGGTGCCACCGACGAATGGTTCCACTACGTGCCCGATCCGAGCCGCCTGACGGTGTCGTCGGGTGGTAGCGCAGGCCAGATGCTTCTCGAGGTGACCGGTCGGGCCGGCGCACCGGGTGCCTATGCGTACCGGACGATGCTCACGAGCTTCAAGCTGTCGGGCATCCTCACCGACTCGTACTACTCCGAGTACGAACTCGCCGACCCGAACGAGCCGGGTGTGCTTCCCCCCAACGTCACCGTCACGCCCGCTTCGGGTTCGCCGACGACCCTGCCGATGAACCAGGTGCAGGTGGAGTACACCTACACCAACCAGCTCGGCGTCTCCACGACCTACGGGCCGATGGCACTGAGCGATGCGGTGTGCAAGTACCACACCTATGACGAGAACACTTTCATCGACTCGCTCAGTCCGCCGGTCGTCAACCCTTGGGCGGGCGACGGAAGCACGATGGCCAGCGCCTCCAATCCGTACTACGGGCCCTACTACGACACCTCGTCGACCCCGATCACCTTCACCGTGCCGGACAATGCGGGCTGGCCGAACGAGGGCGCGAAGATCTCGATCCCGAGAAGCGCTCGCCCGTGCTCGCAATACGGCGTCGGCATCTACGACGGCTCGGTCACCTTCAACGGCGTCGCGTACACGAACGACCAATTCTGGTTGTGCGGCAACCCGCAGTTCAACGGCTCGCCGCCCCTGGAGTCGGGCGCTCCGGCTTCGCCCTGGTCGTACCGGGACAGCTGGAAAGGGGCGCTGAAGTACACCTCACCGAGCGGCGTCACGTCCTACATTCCTCAGGGCTGGGTCGACGATTTCTACGACAACTGTGGTGGCACACCCAATTGGGGCCCACACGTAGTACCCGGCGCGGAACTCGGGCAGACGCAGCACCTTCCCACGACGACGGCCGGCCTCATCTCCTATGTCGACGGCACCAAGATGAACGGCTGCCTCTACACCGGCCCGACGATGATCGAGTTCGTACAGGGCGGCACGATGAACGTCTGGAGCCCCCTCAGCCAGAACACGGAGCCGAACTACAGCTCGGGAACGCGGGCCAGCTGCGGCACCTTCACTCCCGCGTCGCCCTGGCAGACGGGCATCGCGGTTCCTGCCAGCACCCCCATGCTCAACCAGAGCGGTGTCATCTACGTCCAGTCGGAGCAGTCCTCGGGTGCGAACTCCGGCTACCCGACACCGGCGGTGAGCGCGATCGGCGACGCGAACCTCGCCCTCCCAGCCGGTGCGACCTGCATCAACCCCTACTACTCCAGCCTTGCCCCCACCTCGAGCCAGTGCACCGAGGGTGACGCCATAATCGAGGGCGAGCTGCGCGGCGAGGTGACGCTCGCCACCTCCGCCGACATCATCGTCTCGCGCGACCTCACCTACCAGTGCGCCGACGGGGCAGGCGGCGCGACGACCACCGATCCTTCGTCGGTGACCGCCTGCAACGCCGACGGCACCAGCGACGTCATCGGCCTGTTGGCGAACGAGGACCTGCTGATCGCCCACCCGATGAACGGCAGCAGCAATGACCCGACTTGCACCGACGACGGGACCGAGACGAGCTCTACGGTTACGATATCCAACGTCGTGCCATGGTCGTGCGACATCTACAATGCCACCATCGACGGCGCGGTCGTGACTTTGAACGGGTCGACGTACGTGCCGAACTTCAACCAGGGCGCCTACCTCGGCGGGCTGTACGAGGAAGGCACGAACATCAACTACTACCCGGGGTTCAACGGTGTCTCAGGCAACTCGGCCGGTTACAACCAACAGCTGTCCTACGACACGCGGCTCTCGTACCTGAACCCTCCGCACCTGCT
>Ga0182017_10000539_pt1 | contig 29951 bp, 37 predicted proteins | sample 712E3DmetaG_FD_120492 | JGI IMG/M metagenome (GOLD analysis project Ga0182017, IMG submission 120492) | Permafrost microbial communities from Stordalen Mire, Sweden - 712E3D metaG | ecosystem: Environmental > Terrestrial > Soil > Wetlands > Permafrost | place: Sweden: Stordalen | collected... | reverse complement strand
GTTCCGCGATAAATAAAAGCTGTAACGGAATTTTTCGGCCAGCAGTGTAATGCATGGGGTTCTGGAGCCACTTATGAATATTCGAGCCAAAAACAAGGCAATCGCGAAAGAATTGTGTGAAAGCATTTCGAAAACGGTGGCTGGAAGCGGAATAAAAGGTGCTGTCAACCCTAGGCAGCGTCCAGAGTTTACGCCGCACCTGGAATTTATACAGCGTGAGAGTAAATTCCAGAGCGAGCTAAAACTGTCGCAGAAGTACGGGTGCGACAAAAGCCAAATGCACCGGCTACTCGTGGGAGATCGGGTGATCAGCGAGGAGATGGCCGCCAAAATTTCCGCAGCGAATCCCGATGCTGACCTCACGTGGACCCCTCCTGTCCCGTCAATCTCGCACTCGCTCGACGCTCAGCTGGCCACCCGCGAGGATCTGACCGGCTGGATTGAATCCGCCAAGACGGCCATGCGGCTGTGGTTGGGGACCGCTGGTGACGCGCTGGAGCGCTCTACCGACTCCGACGCACTCCTGAGCTCACCTGAGTACCGGGAGCTCGTCAGCGCGCTAGCAGGAGCCTCCACAGTGGCAGCCGGGGCAATCCCGAGCCCGGCCACTGTAGGGCCTGCTGTGGAGCTAGCTGAGTGCGTGGCCAAATTGCGCGCCCTGCAGGTCGAGTGCGACACTCGCGCCAACCTGGCCACACTCGAGACAAGGTCGGCTGACTCCCTTCGGCTACGCACCGTGCATGACACGATCCGAGAAAAGTTGCGCAAGCTCACCCAGCGGGTCACGAGCGTCGAGCTACTCGAGTGCGCTCCCTGGCAGGAGGTGACAGTGAGCCTGTGCGACGCCCTGCGCGCCATGCCCGAGGAGCGAGAGATGGTTGCGGCACTGATATCCGGCGGCAATGTGCTGATGCGCGACGCGGCGAACCGACTGCGGTTGACTCGCCTGCTGGTATTTCCTATCACCCAATTTCGAAACGACCCGGTCGGGTTCGCTCGGTGCGTGCTGGGGATCGACCTCTGGCCAGGTCAGATCGAATTCCTCGAGGCGATCCGCGACAACCGGCGAACGACGTGCAGATCGGGAAACAAGTGCGGAAAGACCACGAGTCTCGCAATCGCTGCTCTCTGGTATTTCGCGACACGCACCCATGCCGAAGTGCAGATCGGAAACGCAACGATAGAGCAGCTGGGTGGGCAGCTCTGGAAAGAAATCAGGAAACTATGGTCCGAGTCCGGGATCTGTCTGAACTGTCGCAGGGAGGCAGTCACTCAACGGCCATGCCCTCACTCGCAGGTGCTCGATGGCAAGATGCACAACAGTTGCCACGGTGAGTCTGGGGGGCTTCGTGCGGCTGATGGTCGATGCATCTATGGCCGTGTTGCCGCGGACTCCGCAGGACTCCTAGGATTCTCGGGCGGTGACGGATTCATGATTATCGCGGACGAAGCAAGCGAACTCGACCACGAGTCCTTCTACGCACTCGAGTTCAATGCGTCAGCCGTTACTGCTAAGTTTGTAATGAGTGGCAATCCATTTTTACGCGACACACCGTTCTACGAGACGTTCTACGGAGAGATTTCAAAATATTGGAAAAAGGTGCACTTGAGTTGCGAGGAGGCGAGTAAGTATTCCAAGCAATTCGAAGGACTCATGAGTCCTGAGGAAATTGAGATGGCTGCGCAACTCGACCCGATTCGCGGAAAAAAGTCTCCCGTTTACCAAGTGCGCGTCAGTGGAGATTTCCCGGATTGGGACGCGGAGCTCGCGTTGAATGAAGTGGATATCGAGCAAGCGCACGTTCGTTGGCCTTCAATGGGAGACGAAGGGCCCCTCACGATTGCGGTTGACCCCGGTGGTGAGCGCGCAGGCTCAGATCCCTACGGATTCTGCGCGCGCCGCGGTGCGAAGATTGTGTCGTTGTACGAGAAGAATTGCAGCATCCAGGACTCGGTGTTCGTCGAAGTCAAAGCGCTCGTCGATACGTGGGCTCGCCCCGAAGACTATCCGATACCGATTCGGTTTGACGCAAGCTCGCGCATCGGTGTCGAGTTTGAAACGGAACTCATGCGACTGATTCGAACACTCGGATCTGACAAGCCGTTGCGCGCATGGCGTATAATGCCTGGGCAGAACTCGCCTAAGCCAGGTTTCAAGATGTTCCGCGACTGGATGATCGACAACATGGTCATGCTCACTATTCGCGCAGTTGGTTATGCACCGAATGCAAAACTCGACGCACAGCTGCGATTGCTCAAGTCTTCGCAGAAGGTCGAGGATGACAAATCAACTCGAGTCTACATTGCAAAATCTCTCATGCGCACTCGATTGAACGGTGCGTCCCCAAACTCGGTCGACGTCGTGAGTTACGTGCTGGCGAATTATGAATTGGACTACGAGCGCACGTCGCAAGGTCAAGCTGAACGCAGGACGGCACAGGCGCGCCAGCAACAACGTCCGATGACTGTGCACGAGCTAACGCGACAGAATGAGGCGATGGTCGAGCGAATGCGGCGAGGGATGTAAACAACTGACTACCTGGCCCATAGATTACGAACCGGCCCCGTGAACTATCTTCGCGCGCACTAACTAATTAGTTGCCGCGCGCGATAATCGGTACCATACTAGTTTTGTCAGTGAGGAGAAACACAATGACCAATCCAATCAGCAGAATCCAAACTCTAAAATCCGAAGCCGCGGCCAATGGTGACACCGAAATGGTTGCTAAATGCAAGCGCGCAGCGGGCAAAATGCTCATCGACTCGGACACGGGCGATGCTCTGTACTGCGATGATATCGGACTCAGTACGACCGAATATGTGGAGGCCATCATTGAGAGCCTAGACTGTGACCAGTTCGAGGGCCACGTCCGCGTCAACGGTCGCAGAGTGTACGCGGGATAATCGTCCCCCGCAATCGTCCCCGCCCCGCACCTCTCACGAGGCCGGGGCTTTTGGGGTGTCAGTGAGGGAGACCAAAAAAATGACCAAATACAGAATCACGGACACTACAGGCAACCAAGCAATCGACGCAGGTAGCGACATCGCAGCGGCTCGAGTCCAGGCACAGAGCTACGCGGACAAGTGGGGCACAGAGTCGTACCTCTGCGAGAGCGGAGCCGCAGGAGATGATTTTGAGACGTTCGAATTCGCCGACGTCTCTGTACCCGCGGACGATAGGCACGCGCTGACCCGGGATCGAGAGAGGACTGAGAAAATGACCCAAATCATCAACACAGGCAATCAGGTAATCGACGCAGACAGCGACATCAGTGACGAGCTGTCTGCCGGTATCGCGGGCTACTGCGCTCGTATCGAGGCGATGGGTGATTATGGGCGTCGCATCGGGTACACGACGCCCGATGGGGTCGCGCACGAAGGCATCCTGATAGAGCTCGGGGTCGGCGGGTGCCAACCAGGACTGAGGGACGACGACGGGCGACAGTTTGCGATCCTCGATCTGGATCTAGTCGCGTATTTTGCTGAGTAGATACCCATTCAGTCTAGTCTAGCCCCGCACCTCGAGAGAGGCCGGGGCTTGGGCGCGTGAGAGGACTGAGAAAATGTCGGAATTGACAGCCAAATTCTACAACTCTGGAGAAACAATCACAGTCGTGGGAATCACTCCCACACTAGAGCGAGTAGTATTCTATCTCGATATGAGAGACGACTATACATCAATCGAGGATTTCCAACGCATCACGATGTCAGATGCGCGTTGGCTCGCTGATCGTGGTCACACTTTCACACCCACGCCAATTATGGCGGCAGTGGCCACTCGCGCTCTAGCGGCCACCACCAAAGAACGACTCCAAATGCGGTATCCACTGCGGCGAATTATCAGGCACGCAGATTTAGATCTGAAATGTCAGAGGTTTGATTTATGAGCCACATACCCATCGACAAACAACTGCGCGCGCACGGAATGCGACGCGCCATGACCGGCGAGGATGCGCTGGTGGTCTGCTTGAGCTACCGAGGCGAATCAATCGCGGTGCAGGCAGTGCAGGTGCCCAACCTGTGCGACCCAATCGTGGTCGTAGTGCTGCGCGGATTCGCCGCGATGTTCTGGGCACGACACCCCGAGCTCAGCATTGCGTCGGTACGAGTCGCACTGTGCAGCCACTCTGAGATGATCGGAGCAACGGACGCTGAACTCACTCAGGCCTCACTCAAATTGGAGCTGGTGCGCGAATGACCGTCAGCAAAAACCCAGTAGCAGTCGCGCTCGGTGCTTGTCTCGACTGCCCATCTGATCACAGACTACACCGCGTCGCAGTGTCCTACGTTCTCGCGCGCGTCGCAGAGCACCACTATCAGTCAGACGCTGCCGAAGCCATCGGCGTGAGCCCGACATACCTCTCGATTCTGATGACCAAATACCCCGAGCTCAAACCATTTCCATCTTGGGCCAGCAAACGGAGACCAGACAAATCTTGCGGCTGTAACCTCGACTCCGAGGTTAAGAGAGACATTTCGGGTAATCTAGCGATCAACGTTGGTATTTGTCCGGATTGTGCAAACGATCTGGTCGCACAAACAAAAATGGACCCGAAGTCATGACCACCACAGTGCGACCCGCCAAGAGCCTCGTGATTCTCGCCGCCGACCTGCTTGTCATGCGCGCCAAGGAGCTACTCGCGATCATCGGACCCACGAAGAGCGACTCAGTCATGGCTCTCAGTGACGCAATCCACATGTATACCGAGGCGCGTCTTGATAGCGAGATTACCGAGTCGATGGACATTCTGCTGCGCCCTGTTGAGTTCGACGAGACCAAATCATGAACATTTCCTACATCCAACCCGAACCCGACCAGACCGAACTGTCACGCAAGGCACGCGGCGCACGACTCGAGTGCGAACGCCTTGCCTCGCAAATCGAATCGACCATCAAGCGCGCGATTGCACTGGCGGCGCTCATGGCTGCCGGGTGCTCCGGAGTTCCAGCAGAGGGAATTGAATCGGCGCAATCCGTTGACGAGATTATCGACGCCGGTCCAGAGATTCCATGCGGCACTGGTGGGCATCGAGTCACAACAGCGTTCGTTTCCTACGGCTACTACGACTCGGCACAGGGACTCATATCGTGCGAAAACTTCGCATATGCGACGGCACAGAGCGTTTGCATCTACCAGACATCGGAGTACCAAGCTAGCCTAACCAATTTGTGCGCAGGGCTCACTGCTGCCAGTTCGTGCGCGTACTCGATTCGCATTGACATGGGTCACATGCACACCGATGCTGTGGAGACTGACTACTATCTCGATGCGGCATATTCGAACCTCGTAGCGCTGCACTCGAGTTGTTCAACCATCGGTGGGAAGTGGGTGACACAATGACGCGGTCACTTCACGACGACAACGGTCGAACTGTGAAAATGTTAGTAGCAGTTTTTCTATTCGTCGCCTGGCTTCTTGCGTGTCGCCATTGTAACGCCTCATGCTTCCAGTCCAACGTTCGCCAGTACTGCTGTCCAATGGCGTGCCAAGTCAAGGCGTCGTCACACTGGTATCAGGCAGACGGCGTGCTGCGCGGGTGCATGCGGGGGCTGGGGTGCGAACGAGTTGAATCGGCAACGGTCGGAATGAAGTGTGGGTGCTGAGAATGAAAGCTAATTTTGAAATTCCAGAAGGACACGAGATACGCGGTGAAGTGATAAGAATCTATCCAACGCGAGAGCAGGAAGCGCGTTTGTTCGCATTGCAAAACGCATTGCGCACATGCTGGAACTGGCTATGCAAACAGACTCAGGAGGTCATCGACGCTCGAGAAGCGTATGCGGTGCATTACGGACTAGTATCACCGAAACCGACGCGTCCCGATTACGAATCAATGACAGCATCTGAATCGAAAGCATCAGCGGAGGCACATCGCGATGCGGTCCGTGAATGGTCTAGATGCGTACACGATGCAACCAACAAGCTTCCGGAGTGCAGTTGGAGACCAAAGCTCACGGAAATGATCGCGCTCTACTCAAGCGAAGAGCGACCACTAAAGCAGGACTATCAGTTTTTTCGCGAAGTGATTCTTGGAAATCTAGAAGAACCTATTGAAGTGGTGCCAAGCGCGCATCTCGTTCAAGCGCTCGTTCATACTTTTTTTGCTAGCGGAAAAGCTGCAGGTGGAAAAGGTCGAGCAAAAAATCAGAGAAGAAAGAGGTTTCGCCGTCTTGGAGACGATATGCCTTTGTTGGTTCGTAGTGGTGAGAATTTGAAGGTCGGTAACTTTACCCCCAAATACGACAAGCCCGGACAACACCGATCATACGACTGCCAGATATCGTTTGAAGGTATGAAGTTTTTAGGAAAGTTACCAGGGCGCATACCAACGGGACGTATCATGCAGGGAGTTGCGATATCTCAGCAGGCTGATGGATGGTATGCGGCGATCAAACAGGTAGTACCGATCCGTGCGCTTCCAGAAGCAATTCCGGGAAGCGTAATCGGAGTGAGTATGGGTCTAGACGTTATTGCCGCGACATCAGATGGGGAGCATGATCGAATCATAGAGAATCCTCGCAATCATGATCTGTCTCGAAAGATCGCACAAATGCAGTCTCTAGAATCAATTCAGCGTCCATCCGCCGATCGAACTACCGTCAGTAGACTGCATCAGAAAATGAAACGACGCGTCATGCATCAATTGTACAATGAGCTTGTCAAGCCACTAGCTGCAGTAGAGATGATCAAGGTAGAGCATGAGAGCAGTGATGTGGGCCACCTACCACATGAATGGGACGGAAAGGCCAGTAATCAAATATCAGTAATGAGACTTGGTCCGGCGCTGCTCAAACAACGATTTGGCTCTCGCGTGCGAGAGGTGGAGTGCTACGGAAATTCCGTTACTTGCTCGCGATGCGGTGAAAAGTCCGATGAATCGTTTGGTTATCGAGAGGACCCGATCTGTAAATGTGGTAGTTGCGGGGCAGTGATTCACCGAAGAATCAACGCCGCTCGCAATGTGGCATCCAAAGACACGATACCATTAGAGATCCGCGAGACATGAAACCATCAACGGCGTGCAGGCCGTCAACTGCAACAAGCAATGGCAGGGCATCACTCGCCACATCGAAGAAGAAACCATCAACGGCGTGCAGGCCGTCAACTGCAACAACGCGCAACGGATGACAGACGACGGCCTGAGTAGAAACCATCAACGGCGTGCAGGCCGTCAACTGCAACGTATGCCGAGCTCCGCAGCTGCCCGGAAACCATCAAGAAACCATCAACGGCGTGCAGGCCGTCAACTGCAACAAGAATATCACGCTCGCCATCCCGGGGTACCTGGATCACCGGAAGCATCGGCAATGAGTGGCGCGTTTGGGTAAGCGCCTTGGGCAGTGATGTAACTCGCGAGGTCATTCGCTCGCAACGCTAACTCAATGCGTTCGATCACGCTTGCACGTCGAAGACCACCTTGTAAGTACGTGCGCACGGCAATGAGACCACAGGGCGCGGAGTTTGCAATCCGAATCAGCAAATGGTTCGCAAGCATTCTGGTCATGTTCTCAATATCTCCCGTGAATGTGCACTAAAGACACTTTTGATAGCTTGCGATAAATCATTGCGCCTAGCCAGTCAAATCAGCCATCACTTGACTCGTGAGCGCAGGAACCGCACTAGCCGCGACAGCATCTCGAGTAATCGACGTGTTGCTGGCGCGGTCGGGTTACGTCGGGAAACCTGGGGCAAATTGGCCTAGAATTGATGATCCGATCATCGAACGAGGGCGCAAGGCGATGGGTGGGCACCTGTCGCTCCGCCCCGAATTTATCACCGACTGGCTCCTCCAAGATCGCAAGCTGGCGATGCAGGATGCCGCGGTCGGTGACCTATTCCGTGCCGCATTACTTTGGAAGTCAGTACTGAGTGACGGTGTTTTCAGCGGAGTTTTCAATCTTCGATGCGCCGGAATAGTCACGCTTCCACGTAAATTCAGGGGTAAAGCTGAGTACGTCGCGCAACTGCAGGAGGGCCACGAGTCCGTCCAGAGCGTTCACGATGCGATGATTCCGCCCGACCAGGCCAAGCTGATGATCCAGGACGGCATTGGTATGGGCGTCGCGGTTGGTGAGCTGCTCAAGGTTCCTGGGCGGTCGTACCCAGTACTCCGCCGGTTGCCACCCGAGGGCCTCGTCTATCGCTGGTCGTCCAACATGGGCAATTGGTTCTATCGCTCAGCATCCGGTGGACTGCTGCCGATCATCAAGGGCGATGGCAATTGGGTTCTGTGGGAGCCCGCTGGCGTTGACGCAGCACCGTGGGAACGCGGCATTTGGTACGCCGCCTCACGTGCCTTCATTCTCAAGGAAAATGCTGCACTGTGCTCGGGAAATCTCGAACGCGGAATGGCGAACCCGGGCATCGTAACGACTGCACCCGTTGGCGCGTCGCAAGGTGACCGCGAGTCCTGGTTCATGGCGTTTGCCAACTGGGGTTCCAACTTTCTGGCAAGCGCGCCAGCCCCTGGATTTGACGCAAAGGTTCTAGAAGTTGGTTCCGAAGGCGCCGACATTTTCGACAAGTCGATCACACGTTGGGACCGAGAACTCACGATTTGCGCAGCTGGTCAAGAGGTCACAACGACTGGTGGAACTGGTTTTCTGAACAACAACTTGTTCCAAACCATTCGCAAAGAGTTCATTCAAGAGCCCGCCGACTCGTGGGCAATGTGCGAGAACACTCAGATACTGCCGCAGTGGACGATTTCGCAATACGGTGTCGAAAACATCGAGGGTTCACCGTGCATTGAGTTCGACACACGTTCGCCGCAGGATCTAACCAACGCCGCACAGTCGTGGATTCAATGCGCCGGTGCAGTTGAGAAACTGGAGCCGATGCTTGCGAAGTACGGGCGCGAGATCGACATGGACGAGATCATTGCGCAGTACTCGATACCAGTGACATCGAGTCGTGTTGACGTTGCCGAACGAATCGACATCCAGCAGATCAAGGTAATTCTTGAACTCGCAAGCCAAGTTGGCCTGCAGGTAAAGCCAGAGAGCATGAGCAAGATGCTTGAACGTGAAAGCGGCCTAGAACTGAGGCCAATCGCGCGAGCCTCTACCGCACCCAAACTCACGCTGGCGCCGACCGACATTGCGAAGGCGATAACGATTGACGAAGTCCGTCGCTCTCAAGGTCTTGAACCGATTGGTGGCGAAGAGGGTGAGAAGAAACTTGGGGACGTTGGCAAGTCAACCGATGCACCGAAGGAAGTTGCAGCATGACGTTCCGTGCTGAAAAGGAATTTGAGGAATCGAAGCACCCGCGCAAGGACGACGGCAAGTTCGGTTCTGGTGGCGGAGGTGGCAGTTCCGAAAGTGACAAGTCGAAGACCGTAAAGTCGGAGATCCATGGTGAAGGCAAGGAGCTTTCGCGCGCCGATCTCGCGTCACGCCAGCCAAAGGACAAGAACGGCAAGCAGGGTTATGGTGGATTTCCACTCGACACGATCAACAAGGTTCATGAGTTCAGCGGTGAAACTGGCCTAAAAGCAGTCATTTTCCGCAAGAACCGCAACGGTAAAGAAGTCAAAACGTATCAATACACCGATGAGCACATGCAGAAGCAAGCCGATTACAAATTTGGGAAAGCTGCCAAGATGGCGAAGAACATCGGAGCTCTTCGAAAGACTATCGAAAGTGATTCGAAATCGAATGATCCAAAGACTGCTGATAGCGCGGTGGTCGTTCGTTTGATCGATACGACTACAATACGAGTCGGAGGCAGCGATGCAGAGAAGGATACGGGGAGCGTAGGCGCTACCACTCTGCGCGCCGAGCATGTCATAAAGAATTCAGATGGTTCGATCAACCTGAAGTTTCCCGGAAAGTCGCATAAGGAATGGAACCGTAGAGTTGAAGGCGACTTGGCTGCCGAGATCGTGAAGCGCACCGAAGGCAAGAAACCCGGTGACAAGATCTTCGGTTCGACTGCGGCAGATGTGAACGGGTATCTAGAGAAGGCATCGCCGGACAAGATCACAGCAAAAGACTTTCGCACGTTTCACGCGAGCTCAATGTGCTTCGACGTGCTTTCGAAAAGTGCGCCACCCCCGAAGATTTCTGCGAAAGAAGCAGATGCGAACATCAAGAAAGCGATTGAAGAAACTTCCAAATTCCTCGGCAACACTCCAGCAATCTGCAAAGAAAAGTACATCAACCCTCGCGTGATTGACGCATATCGCGAGCGCGTCGTTGAAGGCAAGGCAGCATGAGCGCCGAGCAATTCGATCAGGTCAAAGCATCTGCCTCGTATGCAGATTGGCTCAAGACTGAAAATGTCGAAGCTCCTCCTCTGACTCGCGTGGATGAAGATCCGGATGGTGATGACGAAGATGATATTGACGATGGTGACGATGAAGATGAAGAATCGGATCCCTCGAAAGAAACTCGCGAACCTGAACCGGAACATGAAGCGTCGAGAGCTACTCTGTACGAAACTCGTCAGTGGCTCGTACCTGGTTACCTCGCTGCTCCAATCAACCTAGTCGGCGCACAGTTCGACATCCCTCGCCCACCTAGACCGCGCAGCACCGATAGGTTAGCGATAGTTGACGTTGGTTGGGGTGGGCCTCTTGCCCATCATGAGACGTGGTCCGACTCGTACGATGCGATCAAGCAACGCATTCGAATCGCCGCATCGAGTCCAGCTCGTTGCGTGCTTATGTCCATCGACTCGGGAGGTGGACTTGTTGATGGATGCCTCGACACAGTCCAGGAAATTCGCGCCATCATGGCAGCAGCAGGAAAGAAACTGTACTGCTACGTTGACTCAAAATCTTTCAGCGCAGCCTACGCGCTCGCCTGTGCGGCAGACTATATCTTCATTCCGCAAACTGGAATGGTCGGCAGCATCGGTGTCATTCACAATCTTATCGATTGCACCGGAGCCGACAAGCAACTCGGGCTCAAATACACGGTAGTTTCCAGCGGAATTCGCAAGGCGGACACCAACCCGCACATCGAGAAGACAGACGAAGTAGTCGCAGCGTTCGATGCTGAATGCAACGCGCTCGCTGAGGAATTCTTCAAGTGCGTTGCCGCGTACCGACCACTTTCAATCGAGCAAGTACGTAGTTACCAGGCAGCGTGCTTTCATGGACAGTTTGCAATCGATAAGGGTCTAGCCGATCAGATTGCAACTGAAGACGAAGTTATTTCACTGCTAAGCAGTGGCACATTTGAGGCACAACGGGCCTCGCAATCAACACCAAAAAAGGAGGCCAAAGTGGCAGGTTTTGCTGAAACAATGGCGGCGCTACAAGCAGCCGTAGATGACCCAAACGAGACTGACGAAAACAAAGAGAAGGCGCGCAAGATGATCGCGGTTTGCAACTCTGCCCCTAAGGCAGCCGAAGCTGAACCAAAGCCGGAACATGCGGAGCCCGACAAGGACAACGAAGGTGGTCCTTCCGACAACGACAAGGACAACGAGGAAAAAACGGCGTCGCGTATCACGCGGCTTGAAGCTACGACGCGAACCGCTCTACTCGCAAACCGCACCGACTTTTCCGATGCGCAGCGAAAGACTTTGATGTCAGCCGACCTCAAAACTGTCGAGGACGCAGTTAAGAATTGGCCGCGTGTCGCTGCACCTTCTACGGTTGCTGCTGCAATCGCTGGACTCGGTGCGAAGTCAACCATCCAAGCTGCAACTGAGCCTGTCAACGGTACTCAGCAAGAACCACTCACTGAGCACCAAGAACGATTGTTCGCAACGTCCATGGTCGCTCAAGTCGATCAGCCCAAGTTCTTCAAGACCGAAGATGGTTTCCACGCCGTCCGCAGCATTACAGCAACCGAACAAGCCGAGTTTATGACTCGACGCTTCGGTGGGTGATCGAAACCGTAACCCTCATTTTTAGGACCAAACACCATGACAGCAGCAACAACAACGCCCGTACTTCGCGACCCCTCGAAGTCGAGCCGTTTTCCTCAGATGATTCTGACCTCGGGGCAAAAAGTGATGCAGGGTTGGGCAGCGGCGATTGTTTACTCAACGGGTAAATTGGTCAATATGACCGCTGGTCTCAGTCCGAGTAACTACGGATACTATGGCACATTCACCGATGCCTACGACGGAAGCTCTACTGCTCCCGGTGGTGCTGGTGACGTCCCGTGCGTTGTCGATCTAGGTTACGATGCACAGCTACTCGGATTCCTGAACGATACCGGATCACCCGTAGCGCTCGCTAACATCGGATCAGTGTGTTACTTCCTGGACAATCAGACTGTGACCATGACGTCAACGGGAATTCCCGCTGGCATCGCCCGAGAGCTAGATAGTAGTGGTCGAGTGATGGTGGAGAAGATTCACGTTGTCACTACGGCGCAAGGTGAGAATATAGATATCACATCTGCGGCATTCACATCCAACGCGTGGTCGCCAACCGGTGCAAGTTTGGTTAGCGGCACAACGTACGTTGTAAATGCAGCATCGGGATTGACTGCAAACGCAACCATCAATTTGCCCACGTCGGGTGTAGCCAATGGTGCCAAAGTGGTGTTCAAATCGGACGGAACTCAGGGCGCTTACACGGTAACGTTCAAGGTTTCAACGGTAACTCAGTTCACCGCGCTGGCTGCTTCTATTCACTGGACAGTCGAGGCGACTAATCTAGGAAACGCAACAACCTCCAACTGGGCGTACCTCGTATTTAGCGCTGCGGTGTGACCGTCGCCTTCAACATTGATTTAGGAGCTACAAATGCCTGGTTTTTACAATCCATCATTCCAATACCGGATCGACCAGTCGATTCTCAAGATCAAGGAAACGGCATACGCCAACTTCTTGAAATCTGAAAATTGCTGGTATCCCGCGATCACCCGCCTTATTCCCACACGTTCTGCAAAACAGTTTGTCACGTGGGTACTTGAAACCGCCTACCTTGAATCGCTCGGTATGTCTACGGACCTTCCGGCGCGCGAACTTGCCCTGGTAGAAACCTCGTTCGTTCCCGGAAATGTCGGGGGGCGCTACGAGATTTCACTGAACCAGTTCACCGATCTTGATGGCGCTGGCGTAAACCTGATCGAGGACTGGGTCACGCAGGTTACGCAACAAGGGGTGATCTATCCTCAGTTGCAACTTGGGAAATACTTGCTCGGTGGTGAAGCGGCTGCAACGGCGCAACAAACCTATGACTCGCAAGTATTCTTTTCTCAGTCGCATCCGTACAACCCGGTCACCGGTGTTCAAGCGAACTGTGGAACGTTCAGTAACATTTTCACGGGAACCAAAGGATCCGCATGGGGAGGCGGTGGGGGCACCTGCCCAACTACCGATCCAAACCTCACGATCTATCCCGGTGCTCTGAACGTTTTGACGTCAACGTTTGACGCGTCACTGGAGTACCTGCAACACATTGCGGCGTACATCGGATCGATTAGGATGAGTAATGGCTTGATGCCACGCTATCTTCGTCCGCTCGGGATTCTGGCTCCTACCACGCTATGCCCACGACTGAGCCAGTTGCTTGCTGCAAAGTCTATCGCGTACCCCGCGTCGAGTCTAGGCGCCGGGTCAATGGACATCGCCGGTGGATTACCCGTCGAGCACGTCGGAGCGATGATCGAGCAGAAAGTTGAGGGGCAATTACAAGCACTTGGGTTCAAGGCGATTCTTCAGGCGCCAGAGCTCACGATTGCAACGTCGTCAACCGACAAAACGTTCCCGTCACTCGCGGCGGACCCCACTAGTTTCTACGTCATTGCGGAACAGATCGCAATGTCGCAACTGGGAGGTCTAGTGTGGAGTGAGCGCGAGCCTATCGCAACGACGCAATACTGGCCGTATGACGGCAAGAACGCTGACCTCGGTCGGCGCAATGTAATGGAGTGCCAAGCGCGAGGTCGTTCTACGCCCGCGTATGGCCACCCCTATTACATCTTCAAATGCAAGGCAGCCTAAGCGGATTGGATTCCCGGGGCCACTTAATCCGCGAGTGGTTCCGGGATCACTAAGAGAAACCAAGTGTCGCAATATCTAATCGTCAAAACCTATCGCCTGCTGACGCTGCTGCCAACGATCGACGTTGACACAGTGGAGGTGGACTATCCGGGTTGGATTGACGCGACGCTGGGCAGCTACTCGGGCACCATCGACGGCAAGTTGATGAAGCGTTATGCCACACCGTTTCAAGATCCAGTACCGGATCAGATCAAACGATGGCTTGTCAAACTGGTAGATGTTGAAGTCAAGGCAAAGCGCGGTTACTCACCATCAGATCAGAATCCAGAGCTCTGCGCCAAGCGCGCGGAACTCACAATGACCGAGCTCAATGAAGCCGCCGATCCGGAGAAGGGTCTTTGGGATCTGCCGCTTCGCGCTGACATGCCTACTGCTAGTGGAATCAAACCATCGGTGTTGAGTCGTAGCGACGTCACACCCTACGACTGGATGCGCGCGCAGTACATCAGATCGGGGCGCAGATGACTGTCGATAAAACACTTGCGATTCGAACCGTCGATGGCTGGATTCGAGACATACGCTCGACATCCCAGGCCGTTGCCAAGATGCCCGAGAAACTTGTTCCGATAATCCAGGCCCAATGCGACAGTGCCGTGGCCTCTGGTCAGTCCCTAGACGGCCAGACTTGGGCCCCTCTCGTCAGAGACGGCGGCAAGGCACTCCAAAAAGTCCGCGTGGCTGTCAGAGCCTCAGGCAAGATCATCTGGCTCACGATTACCGGCGGGGCTGTCTACGCGCAATTTGGTACTCGCAAAGAAGTTGCGCGCCAGATACTGCCGAACAAGGGGCTCCCCCAAAAACTCGGCAATGCGATCCGTCTTGGAATCATTGAATTCGGACCCGAATGGATGCAACGCAAGGGCGGGCATCGCGGCAAGTCTACGACCCCCTGGGGCAAGGCTACCATGAAGGGGGCGACCTAATGGGCACCAAAACCGCACTCGAGGTCCTAGTCGACGTAACGAATTCCGACTTGATCGCTCACATTCCTGACCTTGCTATCCATTTCGGTTGGCGTCCACCGGTTCGCCAGCAGATGACAACTCAACGAGTTGTGTGGACTCCCGGTGATGAGTCTGGATCACTCGGCAAAGAACTTGGTGCCACGAAGGTTCCGATCCAGGTGACCGCGACTCAGTCAGCGCGCAACCTAGTAGATCTCGACGAGGCGTTCCACGTGCAACTGCAAGCGTTCGATCCGAGCAAGGACAAGGCAACGAACGAGCGTGCTCAATACAATGTTTGCCGCATGCTCTACGACACTTGGCGAGCCTGCCTCTATCGAGCTGTGCACGGAACTCATCGAGTGGGTCAGGTCCATCTTGAGAGTGCGCGTTGGTTGCTCGACATTGGCGCCGACTCTCGACACGGCGCGGCCATCGTAGTCACGGGGAGAATACGTTCACCGATTCCCGACGATGCGTACGGTACTGCGTTCCCGAGCACTCACTTGATTCCCGATCCGGCGGAGACTTTGCCGGCTCCTGACATGACGATTCCAGCTCTTACCCCACCCTAGTTTTCGAGGTCGATCCATGGCTGTTCAGACAATCACCACCACCAAAGTTACCGCCAACGTAGCGGCCTCGCCTGGTACGGGCAAGCTGCTCGCAATCATGGGCCCCTCCACATCTGGCGCCTATGACACTCCAATCGCTCTGTCTAGGGCAACTGACATTCAAGCGATGTTTGGGCAAGGACCGCTCGTGGAGGCTGCCTGCTACGCGGTGCAGAACCCGACATCGACTGTCATCTGCTTACGAACGCATGCGACGACTGCAGGAGTAGTGAGCGCAGTCACTGCAACGCGCGCAGCTGGCACCCCTTCGACTTCGGTTGTCACGGTTGATGGAGCAAGCCTTCATCTCATTGACTGTGAATTTGGGATGATTGTTGTCAAGGTGATCCTGGCTAACGGAACTTCGGCAGCAGGTGGTACGCTGGGAACCGACCATATCTATGTCCAGTGGACCGTTGACAACTTCCGCACTCTATCGCCTGTCACCAAGCTGCCGGACACCTCGACTTTCGTCATTGAGCTTGCAAATACGGTAAGCGGTTTTGACTCGGGAATTCAACTCGATTGCGCTGCAGGTACGCTGAACGTTGGCGACCTGTTCACTGGTACACAGACCGCGCCGGCTGCTGCAGTTGCCGATCTGGCTACTGCAAACATTGCTTTGGGAAACTCCGCACTATCCTGGGAAGGCGTTTTGCTTGCGTCAGAGATTACCGATGCGACTCCAAGTACTGGTGTTTGCGGAGCGATGGACACATTCATCAATGGACTGATGGCTCGTGGATTATTCCGCTGGTGGATGGGCAATACGTCATTGCCGACCGTCACGGCTGGAGTTGCGCAAACGGATTCAGCTTATCAGGCAAGCACGGCAATCACTCATTTCGGTGCGTACTCTTCAGCTGTACCGGCAGCAATGAACGCTGGTGCTGCTCTCGTTGCTTCGGGAAATCCTACATGGCCGGCGCAATACATTCTCCCGCCTAGCTACGCGATTGCTCCGTTCGTCAAGAGTTTACCGATTGAAGTCTCGTGTGCAGACAAGACGCTAGGTGGATTACCAGGGGTGAGCATTACGGATGGCAACCGAAATCCACTTGCCAGGTGCCATGATGAAAGCCTTACTCCTGGACTCGACGATCTGCGTTTCATGGTGCTTCGGTCGTGGACTGATGCGCAAGGAGCATTCGTCAATCTTCCAACGTTGATCGCTCAAAACGGATCGCCTTTCAGCAACTTCCAACGCCTCCGAGTGTGGTGCTTTTTCGCAACTACCGTGTGGAGTTTCTTCAACACGAAGTTGCAAAAGGGCGTGGACTATGATCTCAACACTGGCCACATCCTCAAGAGCGTTGCAGATCGCATCGAAGAGCTTGCAAACACGCTGATTCGTACAACTCTCGTTGACCCGCACAAGTGCACCGCCGCTCTGGTGTCGGTACTGCGTACGGACGATCTGCGCGTGAACAACCCAACGCTCACCGTCGAGGGTGGCATTCAACCTCTCGCCTACCCGACGTTCATCAATCTCCGCCTGGGCTTCTTGCTCCCCGGCTAACCCACTACGTTTACACCAATTTGGAGCTAGAACATGGCACTTGATCTAGAACGAGTAAACCTGAACCCATTCAGCTGGTCGTCACTGATCTACACGATCAATGGTGAGCAGATCTTCGGCGTGACATCCATTGCGACGGGTTGGAAGCGCGAACGTTCCGATGGGTACGGCATGGGTCGATCGCATGCACCACGCACCTATACAGCTGGAAAGGTGAGCTACGAGCCGCTGAAACTCAAGGTCTATTCGGACACAGTCGAAACGATCCGCAACTACTACGCTTCATTTGCTGCGGACAATATCTCGTTTACCGAGCCTCGACTTGACCACATGATCCAGTATGTCGAGTCAGAGACGTTTGCAGACAAGTCGATCCGACTCGAAAATGTTGCATGGGTTACCGAGACCATCTCTCACGACGAGGGCCCCGATGCACTCATGAGTGAAATCGAGTTCAAGTATTTGAGAGCCTACATCAATGGGCTCCCGACGTTCAACGCGATGCGATTCTAAACCACCAACCAAAGCGGATAAACCATGGTCAATTGTGTAAGCGTAACTGGAACCACAGAAGAACTGCAATCCAAGCTCGAAGCAGTAAGAGCCAAGCGCGCAGCTGAAAAGGCTGCAAGTGATGAGGCGATTGCCATCAAGATGATGGAGAACGAGTTGCTACTCGACGAACTTGTCACTGAGCACGGCGAACTAGGCCGCAAGATTGCAGCCGTATTTGCGCCGCACACTGGTGACATGGTCGTAGTGCGCAAGCCGAGCAAAGCAGCATTTCGTTCGTACCAGTCGAATGCAGCGTCGGGCAAGCAGAGCCTAGAGCAGGTCATGGTTCAATTGATAGCAGGTTGTTTGATTCATCCGTCAAAAGAGGAATTCAACAAGCTGCAGGACGAAACCCCTGCACTGCTGAGCAAGGCCAATAACGCGGCGGTCAAGCTTGCCGGCGTGGAGCAGAGTGACGTAGAGGGAAAATAACAGGGAGCCTGGCCCGGGCTCGAAAGGACAATCGTTATTGCGGGCAGTGCTTGATCGAGTTCTTGCACCCTAGTGACTCAGACGATTCAGATCTAGAACTGCAACAGATTACCGGTGCCGTGTTCCTGGCCAGCTACATGAACAGCCAGCTCGGCGCGTAAAGTAGGCCCTCGTGAGTGACGCAACTGTAAGCTTCGGAGTTGAGATTGCCGACGAAACCGGTGCAAGCGGAGTATCGGCAATTTCCCAACTCGAGCAACTGAGGGGCAAGCTTGATGCAGACACGCAGGCCTTGGCGCAAATGCAGAAGGCGCTGAAGAATCTTCAGGGCGGCTCGGCCGTTTCAATTGCACAGTTTCGTCAACTCAGGCAGCAGATTGCAGACCAAAAGATTGTAATAGCCGGAGCTCAATCGAAGTACATCTCACTCGGAGGCACGTTCGACAAGATGCCTACGAAGGAACTCGCAACGGGACTCGAGTCATTGAAGACGGGCCTACTTGGAGCAACGGGACCTATCGGCAGTATGTCGGGTTCCGTTGCGGGGCTCGTGAGTAAACTGGGCAGCGCTGGACTCGTTGGTGTGGTCGTCCTAGCTGTTGCAGCACTGATTGCCCTCGGAATTGCCCTCGCAGCTGCTGCCGTGTCGATGGCCAAGTTCGCCCTAGCCAACGCGTCACTCTACCGCGAACAGAGTCTTACCCTTGAGGCAATGACCAAGATCCCAAACTGGTGGGGCATTGCAGCAGGCAAGGCTGACCAATTGATGGCCTCTACCAACCTCATGGCAGCAACCTACGGGCTCGCGCGCACGCAGGTAATGGGGTTCACGAAGGACCTCTACGCAGTGGGATACCGAGGCAAGAACCTGCAACGAGCGCTTGAGTCCACGTCGATTGCAACGGCCGCATTCGGTGGCGACGTTGACCAGGCGAACAAGTACATGGGCGCCATGTCCTGGCAATTCGGATTCTTGGGCAAGGCATCGGCAGGATTCGCGGCTCGTGTCAAGCATGACCTTGGCGACTTGGCTACTCGACAAGCGCTCGGGTTCTCGAAGCAGATGGCCAAGCTGCACGAAAATGTTGGCTTGCTTTTCGGTGGCATCAAGATCGAAGGATTTCTAAAGTCACTCAACACGGTGCTGTCATTGTTCGGTGAGACGACGGTCAGCGGCAAGTTGATGAAGGGTATCCTCGAGGACATGTTCAACCCGTTGTTTGGCAGCTCTGAAGGCGCCGGCATTGCGGTCAAGCACATGATTCAGGACATGATCTATTGGGTGCTTGTTGCCGAAGGGCATTGGCTCGACCTTCAGCTATGGGTCGCCAAAACCTTCGATTACAAAGGTGACCTAGGAACGCTGTTGGCCCTGACTAGTATTAAGATTGCTCTCGGTGGAGTTCTCTTTGTTGCCGGATTGGTTGCTCTAGCATTTGCATCAATAGGTATCGCTATAGCGGCCACCGCGTTGATAGTTCTGGCTCCGTTGATTCTCGCTGGCTTGATGCTTCTCGGTATCTACAAAGGAGCAAAGCTACTTTACAACTACGATTGGAGCGGACTCGGCAAGTGGATGGTGCAAGGCATCGCTGACGGTATCACTGGCGCAGCTGGTGTCGTTTGGAATGCAATCAAAGGCATTGGCACCGGTGCGATCAAGCTCCTGAAAAGCATCCTAGGGATTCACAGCCCATCGCTCGTAATGCGCGCCCAGATTGGCTACCAGATGCCTCTTGGTATGGCCGCCGGCATTCGCCAGGGTACGCCGCAGGTGCATGCAGCCGTGCGCGAGATGGTTGAAATCCCAGCCAACGCGCAACCATCGGTCGGCTCTTATGGTGGCGGATCGCGAGCATCAGCAGCCAGCGCACCGAACAACTACATCACAATCACGGTCGACGGCGCTCGAAGTCCAGCAGACACCGCTCGTGAGATCTATGAGGTGTTGTGCGACCGTTTGCAGATTGGTCTAGCTCAGACCGGGGGCGCCCATGGCTGACACTGTCATCCAGTATTGGAGCCCCGAGCACAGCCCGCAAGACTATGTGCTGCTAGCTGGTCAGCAAACTCCCGGCTACACCGAAGTCATCGGCGCGCATGCTCCCCGCAAGATTCAGATTCAATCCGGTCCAGGTCTCACCGGTGCTCGATACCGTTTCTGGGGCATGGAGGTTTGCAAGTTCCTTCTGAAGATTCACCTTCAGGACGACCAAGATTGGATTGATTGGGCTGTATTCAAACTTAATGGAGCAGCAGGTGAAGCACTTCGAAACCCCATCGCGAAAGCTGGCGGGAGTGGCAACGGGCAAGCGCTTGTAATCAACCCGATCACCATTGACCATCCTTTCCTTAGTGACCCAACGATCAATATCACTCATGTGATCATCGAAGATGTTCACCAGCCAGAGCGTGTTGGAGAATCAACGGAATGGACAATTGACATACCGGTCATCGGGTACCGTGCGATGAAGATTCAACAGGCAGCCTACGAGAAGCCAAAAGGAGCAGCGCCGGACGCGCGTGACCAACGCAACCTAGATCAGAAGAAATACAACGAGCAACGCAAGGCAGATCTTGCTGCAATACAGAACACACCAGCCCCGGCGCCTAAGCTATGACCGAACTTTCCAATCCGTCAATTGGTGGCAACTCATGCGCAAGCGTGAAGCTGCATGTGTCAACTACTGGCACATGGGTGGCAACCGTCGTTATCGGTGATCAGGTGTCACTCTCTGGAAAACAAACTCTCACGATTGGCGGCCAGTCCTATGTGGGCACCATCGACCCTGCGTACTCTGGTGATTTCGTTGGCAGCTCTAGCTATCGCCTGGTGGGTGGAGCGAACGGTTGGGGGCAAGAGGTCTCGTTAGCGTATCACAACGACGCGGCGGTCAAGGCTAGCAGAGTAGCTCAGGACGTCGCGCAACGGGTGGGTGAGACCATTGGAGTGTGCCAGCCCGGAAACGCGTCACTAGGCAACGACTATGTTCGTCGTGCCATCGCTTTCCAGGTGCTAGAAGATGCCGCCGATGGGGTTTCTTGGTGGATGGGATTCGATGGACTGACCAACATCGCACCGAGAACTCCAAGCACTCCTGACTCCAAGCTCTATCACGTCGTAGAATGGAACCCGAGCAACCAGTTTGCCACCATTGCGATTGAAGATCCGAACGTTATCCAGATTGGCTCGCAACTCAACGACACTCGATTCACCGGCACACTGACGGTCCGTGAATTCACGTTGACCGCAGAGGGCTCAAGCATCGTAGTCAGCGCATGGCTCAGCCCGGTTCCATTCACCGGTTCCAACCGACTCGCAGAACTCATCAAGCAGCACGTCGAGAAAATCATCGACCCAAAGTTATATGTGAAGTGGCGTTACCGCGTGGACAGCCAGAGCGGTGACGGCCGTTTGAACCTGCTCGCGTTGTCCGATAAAGCCCCCGTGCGCATGGTGCCAAACTTCGCGCCCGCTGGAATCTATTCCGAGTTGTCACCGGGTTCCGTTGTGCTGCTTGAGTTCCTCGAGGGCGATCCAGACCTGCCAGCAGTCTGTCCAGTGAGCGACACGAGAGACCAGTTCTTTGCACCAAAACGAATTACGCTCGGTGGTGGACCTGGTGACGCGTTGGCTGCTGCCAACATAGCAACGCAAGGGGACAATGTCACAACCGTGCTAGCCCCCGCAACGTTCGTCGGAACGATTGGAGGAAACCCCGCCACCGGTATCGTCATTTGGTCAAGCCCAACAGCCCCAGGCGTAATCGTATCAGGGTCAACCAAAGCGGGTGCCGTCAGATGAGCACTTTGACATTTGTTGGTGAAGAAAGTTTGACGGTTGGACTCCCCGGAGTAGTTACCGCGTTGGGTGTTGGACTCGCTGGGCTCGAGTCGCAACTCGCAGCGCTCGCTAATTGGAAGCCATCAGTATCAATCTCATTTGCTGCGCAGATTGAGTTGTGTCAGCAGATCATCGCGTCACTTCAGGCGGCGCTCGCGCTCGGAATTCAGCCGCCCACCATTGAAGTTCAAATCAATATCATGGTTGCTGTCGTTGCTGCTCTGAAGGCATCGATACAACTGATGCTCGATTTTCAAACGCTGCTCGCGTCGGGTGGCGTGTTTGCATACGCTTGGGACGGCCCCGTTACTGCCATGGGTGCGGCTATTACTGCGCAACTTGCCGGAGGATTCCCGGACGGTTCTGGCGTTAGTCATGCCAATGCGATTATCTTAGGCACCTCGGTCAGCGCAACATGGACCGCCATGGGTGGCGTGTTCAGGGTGTCGCCATGAAAGAAATTCTCGACTCCATAGACGTGTACCTGAACGGAGGCGTGCTACCCGATGGTTCGACGCCTGTGTTCGATGCGGACATCACCGGAACCGTTGCAACCGGACTGAGCCAACAGGTGGCGGCTCCCACGGGAAACCTAGGGTACGGCTCCGACGTTGCTTGCTTCGACGATATCTCAATGACTGAGATGGACGACCCGAACAGCACACTGAGCGTAGTTGCTGCCAACTATCGGCGCATCAACACACCGCTCGGATTCCTTGACCTCATTGACGAGCCAGCGGACTACGGGTTCGACATTCAGGAATTGCTCCAAAAGTGAATGACACCGACAGATGTCACTACCTACCAGAGTGCGATCCAGAAACAGATACTCATGGACGATCGAAACCTGACTTGTATCTGCAAGATCACTCAAACGACCAGCCCTGATGGATTGATCATCGACCTAGGTGGAACTACGTCACTAGGACCCTACTCGCTCACCATGAGTCTGACCGATGCAGGTCTACTCATAACCGCCATGAATACTGAGGCGCAACAGCATGCTTAGCTTCACTGATCTGATCGCGCCCATTCAGGCAAGTTCAGTCAAAAATACGCTGTACATGCTGATGACGCGTGTTGGCCTCGACACTACGACGTGGAAGGTTGGTTCACCGATACGAACTCTTACCGCGGCTCTGTCAGTTTGGAATGCTGCCTATACGCAATGGGCAAGCAATGCAATCAAGCTGAAGTTCCTGCAAGAATCATCTGGTGACTGGCTAAGTGCTGTTGCCAAGTTCGATTGGGGAACGACTCGAAGTCTAGCCCAGCCAGCTGCCGGAAACGTCACATTCGTCAATGCATCCACAAGCAGCATTACGCTAGACCCCGAAGATCTAACGATCACTTACACCAAAACGAACAGTGACCAGAGTACGTCAAAATACACGTATCACAACACGGCGACATTTACGGTTGCTCCAAGCGCTTCAACGTCTAGCGCCATTGAAGCGGACCAGGTTGGTTTTGCCTCGACACTTCCAGCTGGTGCCACTGTCACGCTGTCCCCTGCAATCACTGGTCTATCGGTCACGGTAACTTCGACGCTGCTGGGTGTAGATGACGAGAGCGATCAGAGACTAGTCAATCGCGCCGAGAAAAGCACAGCCGCCATTTCTCCCAATGGACCTAACGAAGCGTACGAAGTCGTGGCACTCGCGGCAACCAATGCAGACGGTTCGCTCATTTGCGGCAAGTGCCGAGTAGTTTCCGGTAACCCGGTGACGTTGGTTGTCGAATCGCCTTCGGGTGGCGTTGTTCCTGGTGACCTGAACGACATCACAACACCGCTCGGTCGTCTCAATGTAGCTATTCAGACGATGGTCGTACCGCTCGGAGTAACCGCCGTGCTACAGGTAGTCGTGCAAGCAGTCGTTGCAATCACGTACACTGCTTACGTTGATGCCACCTCTTCGTTGAGTGACGATCAAATCAAAGGCTACATCGAAACGTCACTGGATGAGTTGTTCGCCTCATACCCGATTGGCGGCTACGTAATACCGACCGCACTGATTGATGGTGACCACCTGTCCGGTACTAGGTGGATCTTCATCGACTCCATCAAGAGCGCGATTCAGGACGCCACGCAAAACCTAGCAAACATTGTCAATCCAGTCATCAAGGTCACTGTGTCAACGAGCTCCGGGACTGGGGACATATCGGTAGGCGCAACGACGCAAGCGGTCAAAGGCACAACGAACGCTACTGTGGTGAGGACCTAATGTCTGGCTCACTCCTATTCAACATTGGCCGCAATGCGCGAGGCATAAAGCGCGGAGCTCAAACGCCCACCTGGCGCGATACATTGCTTGGGATAGCTCCACGTTGGTTGCTTGGAAATGCTTCACTCGATCCGAAGAAGTGCGGGAATGGGTACAAACTCCTGACCTGCTACGGCGCTCTACTCGATGCGCAAGGTGACGCGCTCATCGCTGGACTCAACGCGTCGTTCCCTGGGTTCGGCGACGATTACTCGCTGAATCTACTCGGGCAGCAACGCAGAATTCCAAGGGGATTTCTCGAGACATCGCAGCAGTACGCTCAACGTCTGTGGTTCTGGCGTCAAGCGAATCGCCGTAAAGGTTCCGCGTGGGTGCTTATGGAGCAATTGCAGGCTCTGCTGCAGGGGTATCCCGTGGTGGTGCGAATTATTTGTGGCGATGGAACTTCGACGTCGCCGGCAACCCGATACACATTGGCTGCAGGCGGATATCTGTACAACGGAGATTACCTCAGTGGAGCACCCGTAGGCACGGCTAGCATCGACCAGACTCCATCCAATTGGGATTGGGGACCACAGCCCAGCGGATCTGCATTCGACGCTAAGAGCCGGTTCTGGGTGTTGCTGTTCGGGCATCCGTGGACTCGCGATGGACTCTGGACTGACGCCGGTGTTTGGACTGATTACAATACCACCGACAACACGGCAACGGGAACTGTACTCGACCCGTACCAAGCATCGAGCCCAACACCGGACCCAATACCTACCTACGGATCGACCTGTTCATTCAGCACGGCCCAGGCAATTCTATCCATCGTTCGTAATTGGTCGCCACCTAACGCCGATCCGCAACAGGTGATTCTGTGCTTCGACGATGCGCCAGCCGCAGAACTACCAGTCGAGGTTGGCGACCCGCTGGACACCACTGCTTTCGACTCGATTAACCCGACCGGAAATTGGCAACTACCTGCCGAGCGCGACCCCTCCTACGTCTACTGGACGGTGTGAACCATGAGTACTTTCGATCTGCTTACCGACAACCCCGCAAACTACCCGACTCAAGTCAGGGCACCCGACGGTTCTTCGCAACGCAACGCAACGACGGAAGTCGGCGGCTTTCAAGACCTTGCCGACAGAACCGCAAATCTCAATGCTCGGTTGACCAATTCTTTGCCCGTGAGGGGGTTCTACGTTGGGCTGCGCAAAAGTATCTCAGACAACACGCACATTGGTCCATCCCCGCAAACCGTAGCCAACACTCCACGACAAGTGTACGACCTGGATGGATCTGCTCTAGTGCTTGCTGGTCCAACTGTTACGGCTGGTGATCGGTTGCTCATCAATATCAGTCCCATAAACTTAGTGTCGGTCGATACTGTCCTGTCATTGACCTATGTGCGAGTTCAGATCGGCAGCAAAACTTATAATCAAGTTTTTGAGTCGATTGCCAATACTGCTGGGACTGCGGTGCCATTTGTGTTCCAAATGTCGGTACTGCACACAGCAGTTGCATCCGGTGCTATCTCGATGAGTCTGTGGGCTTGGTCCGCTACCCTATCCAACGTGACGATTTACAGCCCGTGCAACGCAAGCAACGGATCACCAGCAATCGATCCAACGCTTCATTATGATTGGCCCAATGATGGCACAACGGGAACGCAAAACCAACAGTGGGCTAGCATCGTTCATTTTGGAGCAGGAATATGAGCTATCTTGACGAAGAATTAGCTGGAACTTCGGGTTCGATCAACATCGAATCAGGAGGTATTCCAGTGCCTCCGGAGGTCGAGACTCTCAATCTTGTTGGTGCGAGCGTAGCGTACGATCCGGCCTCGGGCACACACACGATCACAGTAACTGGATCAGTTGGTCAGCAAGGATCTACAGGACCAACGGGTGCAACTGGTCCGCAAGGTGCTACAGGTCCAGCCGGATCAGGGCTCAATGCGTTAGTCGTCGCGACGACTAACGTCGCATCAATGTCAGGCGTACCGACTATCGATGGCGTAGCGGGGTACCTAGGAGCAGCTGTTCTCTGTGTCGCGCAAACGGATGCGACACAGAATGGGCTGTGGCTGTTTGAGACGGGAGCATGGGCACGCCCGTCCAATTTTTCTGGCAGTGTCGGAGGTGTTGGAATATTTGTTGAGCAGGGTTCCACTTACTCAGCGTCGATTTGGATTTGTACCAACAACCCAAATTCTGGATCTGACATCGTAGGCTTTGGCTCACTCTCATTTGTCCGTGTTGGAGCGACCATCCCGGATCCGGTAAACCCCACCGATCCAGCAAACAAGCACTACGTAGACAGTGTCTCAGTTGGTCTCAAGCCACATGTGTCAGTGTCTGCCGTGTCTACGACCAACATTGCAACACGGAGCGGCCTGAGTACCACTGTTGACGGAGTATCGCTTGGAACCGATAGCATGCGTGTGCTGCTGATTGGACAGAGCACCGCGTCTCAAAATGGCTGCTGGTTGGTGCATTCCGGCGCCTGGACTAGACCCGCCGATTTCACGACTGGCTACGGTGCAGCAGGTTCTTATTTCTTCTCGACTGGCGGAACCGTAAACGCGGCAACCGGATGGGTCTGTAGCAATGCATCGGGAAGCGACGTCGTTGATACAAATTCGCTCGCCTTCATCCTATTCTCAAATGCCACGCAAGGTCCATCTGGTGCCACTGGTGCTACGGGCCCAGCGGGTTCCGCAAATGCGACGGGCACAACTGGTACACTAGCGAAATTCACTGGCACTAACTCACTAGGTGACTCGTCAATCCACGAAAACACTGGCCGCGTCGGAGTTGGCACCACGGCTCCGGGTAATCAATTGTCCATCGTAGGAACTGGCGACGTTATTCCAACCTTGGGCGCTAACGGCGGGAAATTCGCGCTCCTAAACGACGGCGGTGCAGGAAACTATGGGCTGTTGTTTGGCGTTCAGGGCACAGGAATCTCGTTCATCCAAGCCCAACGAAGCGACGGAACAGCGACAGCGTACAGCATACTGATGCAACCAAATGGGGGCTACGTTGGTTTTGGAACCACTGCTCCGACCGCAAACGTAGACACTCCGACGTTACGCGTGAGAACGGGTGCGCATACGGGATTTATCGCTGAGTCGGACGATAGTGGTAACCTCACGTGGACCGACCCTAGTCTCGTGACGGCGAAGACAGGCACGCATCGCGCGCAGAAGTATCACATACAGCTCGCTCGTGTACTGAGTGAAACTCCGACGATTATTGCGTTTCCCGAATCAGTTTGGAAAGGTGATACTGTTATTCCAAACTCCGCCACCTGGTACACGATGGCTACTATCACCATTCGATCGCAGTGGATGGATTCTGTATCGAACAGCATGCGTGAGCGAATACAAAAGCAGCTGATCTATAACCTACGGGTAGGTGGAACTTGGGCACTGCAGGGAGGATTAGAAATGATTCAAGATCTGAACTCGGGCTCAGGAAGCGCCGGATACTTTTGTAACGTACTACTAACTGGTACCAATAACGGCACCATACAAATAAGCGTATATCAAAGCCCTGCAGCAGCGAACGCTAGTGACGTGGTTCTATTCATCGACATCGATAGCGGCGGAAACTACGCCAGCTGAAGGAAAGAAAGCGTTATGATCAATTGGAAAACAACACTAGGCGCCATCGTTCTCGGAACGTTGGGTATTCTTCAAACAACTCTCACAGCGTACCAAAACGGTACGCCAATTCAATGGCTACAGGTAGCAATGTGCATTGTCGTTATGGCTCTCGGGCTAGTAATGAAAGACTTCGATGTCACCGGCAACGGTAAGAACGCAACGACCGCAACCAAGGCAACGTTGGTCACGTTAGCGTCTATCGTATTGCTTGCCGGGTGCTCCTCGACGCAACTAGTGGCAGCGACGGCAAGCAATGGCGATCAGTTTCCGTATTGCCTAGAGCAAACATTCAAACTTAACCCGTTGCAGGCTGACACTCTGTTCTGCGCAGGACTGAGCACGATTCAAACGGAGCAAGCGAAGCAATCCGCGCTGCATCCAGAGAACACATACACAATCGTTGAACAACGCAAGGTGATCAAGTGAACCAATTTCTACGCGCCACATTGAGTACGCTACTCACATTTGCTTGCGGCTCGACCGGTGGAGCCACGGCTACTAGCTCAGGCGTTGCGGTGTCTGTAATGGTTGGCACTCAGTCCTACGCGTGCTCGGCAGTGCAACCGCACACGGGCGGTGCTGCTGGCATTGGCGGCTCAGTATCAACCGGTGGCTCACCTGGCACCGGTGGAGCGCTGGCAACCGGTGGCAAGGCTACCACGGGCGGTTCGAGCGCTTTTCCCGGCAACACAGCCAACTGCATTGCTGCGCTATCCAAAGACGCAGCGCTCAAAAATGTTGCAGCTCAGCAGGGTATCACAATCAAAACTCTAGCAACCAAAATGTGCGCTGATCCCAATATCGTGTCGAGATACCCATGAACCAATTAGTCAGACTGCAACCTGAGATCATCGTACCCGGCAAGCGACTGGGGCGTCATGTATCGATTGACCCGAGGAGAGAGCAGCACGGCGTTCGTTCGTTGCCTCGCTCTGCGCTGCGCACCATCGAATGGAAACGCAATGTACCAATATTCGATCAAGGTGAAATTGGCTCATGCGAGGGCAACGGTGCCGCTGGCGTACTCTCCACTGGTCCATTCACGCATCAGTTCACCGAAGCTGATGCGCTGAAAATCTACGAGCTGGCAACGACGCTGGACTCGATTGATGGCACGTATCCACCCGACGACACCGGAACCGATACTACGAGCGCTTGGAACGCGTGCCGACAACTCGGACTCGTCAAGAGCTTCGCCAACGCGTTCTCACTCACCGATATCCTGACCGCTCTGCAGACTGGACCCGGTGACGTTGGCTGGGATTGGTACGAGGGTTACGATGATCCAGACGATAACGGACTCGTGAAGCCCACTGGAGCGGTCCGTGGTGGCCATTGCATCGAGTGCGTTGGATGCGATATGGAAGCGCGACTCCTCAAGTTCGCAAACTCATGGGGTCCATCGTGGGGCAAAGATGGCTATTTCTACATCTCGTTTGAGCACGCGGAATCCATGATGGCAACTGACGGTGATTCAATTTTTCCCGCACTGGTATAGATACCAATCGATTCGAGGCGCCCAGATGAACCCATCACACTACAAAAAAACAGCCGGCGACAACATTCGATTTGCGTACGATTGGCAAGCTGAAATGACGCGGCTTGGAGCAACATCCATCGATTCGTCAACATGGGATCTAGTAGCAGGTTCGGTGATTCTGGGTGCCGATGGTCGAACGTCGTTCACAGATGACTCGACCAGTTACGCGTACATTTCCGGGGGCACGCCTGACGAGTTGACACAGGTTTCTAATTCGGTGCAGTTCGACACGGGCGATCAAGTAGTCAAGGTCTTTACCCTCGCGATCAAAGAGGGCGCATTCGTCGCGTCCACAATCTTTAAAGGCGCACTCGATGCGCCATTGGATATCCTACTATGACCACAGAACGCTTTGCGAATCAGGCTAGGACAGTGCTGGCGGCTGGCATCGGCGCGAGTGATGCGACGCTGACAGTCGCTTCGACCGCCAACTTCCCGACGGCTCCTCAGTTTCGCATTAGAATCGGCCTAGAGCTGATCTTGGTGACTGCGATGGTGGGCGCCACCTGGACTGTCACGCGAGGCATCGAGGGCACTACTGCCGCAGCATATGCCATCAATTCTCCGGTCGTGGCTGTATTGACCGCAGGGGCTCTCGGTGAGCTCAGGAGTGAGATAGAAGCCGAGATCGGAACTGGTGGAACC
>Ga0182017_10000538_pt1 | contig 29994 bp, 18 predicted proteins | sample 712E3DmetaG_FD_120492 | JGI IMG/M metagenome (GOLD analysis project Ga0182017, IMG submission 120492) | Permafrost microbial communities from Stordalen Mire, Sweden - 712E3D metaG | ecosystem: Environmental > Terrestrial > Soil > Wetlands > Permafrost | place: Sweden: Stordalen | collected... | reverse complement strand
GGGGCAAGCGGCGGCCAAGGCGGCCCAGGCGAAGAAGGAGAAGGAGAAAGCTGCCGAAGACGCCAAGAAGAAGGCCGAGGGCGGCGAAGGCCGGTGGAAGTGACGGACCTTGGGGCTGCGACCTGGGTGAGCGAGTCCAGCGGGACAGCCGACTTCGGTTGAGATCACAGGGAGGAGAGGGGAGAGCACAGAGGCTCTCCGGGGCGAACTTCCTTCGGTGCGTACGCGGGGCCGCACCGGGGTGCGCGTCTGGGGTCGCACCTACGACGGTTGCAGCGACTTAGGCGTGTAGGTGATAACGCACATGGGTTCGATCTTGTGTGTTTTTGTGCCTCCAACCGAAGAAAATAGATCAATAATTACAGTAGGATATGCGTGATTCGAGGCGCGACACGCCTGGCTGACGTACCGGTTTTGATTTTGGCCCGGCTTGTGCCAGCATCAAGGCTTTTCAGCCGAGATACCCCCATTTCCCACCGATTCACTTGGCCGCAGGAAGGCACAAGTTTGATGAAGAACCCAGGCCTTGACAGAGACTCACTCCAGACCCTGATCGACACGCTGGCTTCGTTCGGCAAGCAGAAGCTACCGCTCAAGGTCAGGTTGGACCTTGATGAGAAGGACCTCTTTCCGCTGGACCTCATCCGTGAGTTGCTGGGACCTGATATCGGCCTGCACCTCTTGTTCATCCCCGAGGACCTGGGCGGCCTGGGCGGCAACGCCTACGACGTCTACCGAGTCTCGGAGGAGATGGCCAAGCTGGATCTGGGCGTCGCCACCGCCTTTCTGGCCATCTTCCTGGGAACCGATCCCATCGTGGTCGGCGCCACCGAAGCGCAGCGGACCTACTGGCTGCGCCGAATTGCCGACGAGGGGTTGATTGTCGCCTACGCCGTGACCGAACCCCTGGCGGGCAGCGAGCTGTCGGCCATTCGTACCCGCGCCGAGCGTGTGCTGGAGAACGGCGAAATCAAGGGTTACAAGCTCAACGGCACCAAGCAGTTCATCTCCAACGGCGGCTACGCGCAGCTGTACACGGTGCTGGCCATGGCGCCCGATGGGCCCAGCTTCTTTGCCGTGGAGCAGGGGACCCCAGGTCTGGCTCCCGGAAAGCACGAGAACAAACTGGGTATCCGCTCATCCAACACGTCGCCGGTCACTTTCGAGGACGTGTACCTTCCCAAGGAGAACCTGCTGGGCGGCGTGGAGGGCAAGGGACTGATTCACGCCCAGTCCGTGTTCGGCTTCACCCGTCTCATGGTGGCAGCCTTTGGCTTGGGTGGCGGCGTCGCGGCCATGCTGAGGTCCATCCGCTACGCGCGCGAGCGCGTGCAGGCAGGATCGCCCCTGGCCGAAAAACCGGGCTACATGGACAAGCTCATCGTTCCCCACGTGGTCCGGCTGGAGGCGGCGCGCGCCCTCATTGAGGACACGGCCCACCGGCTGGACCAGGGTGAGCCCGAACTGCAAACCGAGGGCGCGATCGTCAAGCTCTACGCCACCGAAGCGGGCAATGCCGCTGCCGACGCCGCCATTCAGGCGCACGGCGGCTACGGCTACACCAGGGAGTACGAGGTCGAGAAGATCCGGCGCGACGTGCGCATCACCACGATCTACGAGGGCACCAGCGAGATCATGCAGTGGACGGTGTCACGGGATCGCTGGCGCCAGCATCTGCAGGACCACGGCCAGTATTACAAGAAGATCGGCGCTTCCCTCGAAGCCCTGCACCGCGAGCACCCGGATGTAGGGGCTGATGCGGCGGCCTTGGCGGTGAATGTCGTTCAGGAAACGACTGAGCGCTGCCGGGTGGGCCGCCTGACCCGCAATCAGCATGTGCTCTTCGAGCTAGGCGAACTGATGACGCGAGCAGAGATCGCGGCCAACTTCGCTCGCTACGCTGCGGGCGGGATCGCGCCCAAGTACCAGCCCTTTTTCGCACCCCCGGCCATCAAGGCCATGTCGCGCATCTGCGCGCGTGAGGCGGCGCTTGATGGACTAGGCCTGGCGGTGCGTCTGGTGCGCGGCATGGATGCGGTGGATGATGCGGGCGTTGCCGACTTTGAGCGCGCGCTGCGGTCCACGGCCATCACGGCATGCGCCAAGGGTCTGATGGCCGACATGGACGTCGTGGCCAAGGCTCTGATTGAACAAGACGCCGCTCGTGCCTAGCCAGCAAGAAAGATGACAACGGCGCAACCATTCGCTTGATTCGGACACCGGGGAGGGCCATGGGGCGCCCGGTTTTCCGTTTTCGATACTTGGGAGGAAGTTGAAATGAGTCGTTCGACACGGGATCCGGCCGAGAGAGCCGTCGCCGTCATCGGCGTGGGGGCCATACTGCCCGATGCGCTCGATGCAAAGGCTTTCTGGCAGAACGTCGTGACCGGCCGAGATTCGATCAGCGAGGTCACCCTGGACCGCTGGGACCCGGCCGACTACTACGACCCTGATCCAAAGGCACCTGGCAAGACCTATTCCAAGATCGGCGGCTGGGTGCGTGGCGTGTCCTTTGAGCCCACCAAGCTGCGCATTCCGCCCACCGTATCGGCCGCGATGGATGGCGGCCAGAAGTGGGCGCTGCTGTGCGCGGCCGAGGCGCTGCGCGACGCGGGCCATCCCGACCGGCCGCTCGACACCGAATCGACCGGCGTGATTCTGGGCAATGCGATGGGCGGCGAGCTGCACTACCTCACTTGTTTGCGCCTCTCCATGCCCGAGTATGTGCACGCCATCTCCGACACCCAGGTCTTCCAGTCGCTCTCTCCCGCCGACCGCGCGGCCTTGCTGGCGCAGTTGGGGGAATCGGTGGGCCGGCGTTTCCCGGATACCACCGAAGACACCATGCCCGGCGAGTTGACCAATATCACCTCTGGCCGCGTGGCGGCCGTGCTCAACCTGCGTGGACCGAATTTCACCACCGACGCCGCCTGCGCTTCTTCGCTAGCCGCTTTGCAGGCCGCCGTCGACGGGCTGACCGATCATCACTACGACGTGGTGGTCACCGGTGCCATGGACCGCAACATGGGCGCCACCACCTTCATCAAGTTCTGCAAGATCGGTGCGCTTTCGCCCGATGGCTCACGCCCCTATGACAAGGACGCCAGCGGCTTCGTCATGGGCGAGGGTGGCGCTTTCTTCGTGTGCAAGCGCCTGGCGGACGCGGAGCAAGCGGGCGATCGCATCTACGCGGTCATCCGCGGGGTGGGCGGATCCAGCGACGGTAAGGGTAGGAGCATCATCGCCCCCAATCCCCTCGGGCAGATCCTGGCCTTGCGTCGCGCCTGGCAGCGCGCCGGACTGGACCCCGCGACCATGACCCTCTTGGAAGGCCATGGCACCTCGACCCGGGCCGGGGACGTGGCCGAAATGGAGACCGTGACCCAGCTGCTCGCCGAAGGCTCGCCCATCAAGCATCGGATTGCACTCGGCTCGATCAAATCGCAGATCGGTCATTTGAAGAGCGCGGCAGGCGCCGCCAGCCTGCTCAAGGTCGTGCTCGCCTGTCACCACAAGCTCCTCCCGCCCTCGATCAATTTCAACCAGCCGAATCCCAGTATTCCCTGGGACAAGATGCCCCTCTTTGTGAACACCAAGGTGCAACCTTGGGAGAAGCCGTCGTTCGGTCCGCGGCGCTGCGGCTTGTCGGCTTTCGGCTTTGGCGGCACCAATTTCCACGTGGTGGTCGAGGAGTATGTGCCGGGCATGGTGACTCGGCGCGAGCCGGTGGTGCAGGTACCCGCTTCCTTCACTGGCGGCGCACCCGGGGTCACGCTGGCCAAGGACGACCGGCCGCCCATGCTGGGCAACATGCTGGCGGTAGGCGGGAGCGACCCCAGGAGCGTGCAGATGGCTCTGGTTCAGGCCATGGAAAGGGCCAAGGCCGGCCAGGTGCCAGACCGCCAGCCGCCCGGGCCGGACTTTCTCGCCGCGCCAGCGCGTTTGGTGATCGCCTTCGAGGACGCGGCTGACTTGCTCAAGAAGTGCGAGGCCGCTCTGGCGGGCCTCGACAAGAACGAGCCCAAGAAGTGGCGCGTGCTGCAGAGCAAGGGCATCCACTTCCGGCGTGGTAAAGCGGGCAAGGTGGCCTTCTTGTTTCCCGGCCAGGGCTCACAGTACGTGAACATGCTGGCCGATGTGCCCGACCCGATCGTGCGCGAGACGTTCGCCGAGGCCGATCGCGTGATGGGCCCCATTCTGGGCCAGCCGCTGACCAGCTACGTCTACAAGAACGAGGCCGATCCGGCCGCCATGCAAGCGGCCGAAGAGGCGCTCAAGGACACCACCATCTGCCAGCCCGCCATGGTGGCCAGCGACATTGCAGTCATGCGCTTGCTCGACAAGCACGGGGTCAAGCCCGACATTGTGATGGGGCACAGTCTGGGCGAGTGGGCCGCCGCTGTGGGTGCCGGCATGGTCACTTTCGCCGAAGCCCTGGTGGCGGTGAGTGCGCGCGCGCGGGCCATGGCTTCGGTGTCGATAGGCGACAAGGGCAAGATGGCCTCGGTGATGGGGCCCACCGACGAGATCGTACGCCGGCTGCCCGAGATCGGCGGCTATCTCACGCCGGCCAACATCAACAGCCGCAAGCAGACCGTGATCGCGGGTGCCAGCGACGCCGTGGACCGCGCCGTTGACTACTTCAACAAGCTGGGCCTGATCGCGCAGCTCATCCCGGTATCCCACGCCTTCCACAGCAAGGTGGTGGCGCCCGCGTCAGACGCGCTCTACCGCACCATCTGCGAGATGCAGATCGCCTTCCCGCGCATTCCGCTGGTGGGCAACATCGATGGCGAGCTCTACCCGACCCATGACATGGACATCATCCGGCGGCGTCTGGCTGACCAGATGGCGTCCTCGGTCCAGTTCGTCAAGGGCATCGAAACCTGCTACCGGGAGGGGGCGCGCATTTTCGTCGAGGTCGGGCCCAAGCGCGCGCTCATGGCCCTGGCGGAAAGCATTCTCGACGACAAGAACGACGTCATCTGCCTTGCCACCAATCATCCCAAACGCGGCGGCATCCGTTCGTTCCACGATGCCATGTGCGGCTTCTACGCGGCGGGTATCCCACGCCCCGAGAATGTACTTGTCGCTTTGGCGGGGGCGCAGCCCGGCTCTGAGATCGCCAGCGCGAGAACCCTGGCCGCCGAGGCCGCCACAAGCCCGACTTCTTCGCAGGGAGCAACCCAGACCATGAGTGAGAGTCCGATTCGCGCGTACGCAGGCCAGCCCGACTACGACGGGCTGGGAAGATTGTTTGCCCGCTTCCTCGACGAGGGCATGGCGTTGTACGGCGGCCGCCGCGCCGGCCCGCCCGCGCTGCCGGAAGCCCGTCCCGGATCGATTGTCGTGTCGGGCGCGGCTTTGGGCCTGCCTGGGCAGAACAAGCACGTCTTCGACGACAGCAATGTGGAACGCATTCTGCGGGGCGATTCCTTCATTGATACCGTGCCCCAGGTTTTCCGCACCCGCATGCTGGAGAAGAACGTGGTCCGCCTGGTCAAGCGCGAGGTCGGCGAACCCAGCCTGGATCCCATCCAGTCGGTGGACGAAGTCATTCGCCTGGCCGGCCGCCGCGGCGCCTTCGATATCGTCGAGGAATTTGGGATTCCGCGCGAGCGAGTTGAGGCCTGGGACATCACCTCTGCGCTGGCCATCGCCGCGGGTATCGAGGCGCTGCGCGATGCGGGGATTCCGCTGGTGCGCCACTATCGTCACACCACTACGGGTGGCTACCTGCCCGACCGTTGGCGCCTTCCCGTCGCCATGGCCGATGAGACTGGCGTGATTTTCGCCTCGGCCTTTCCCGGCTACGACAACCTGGTCGACGAGGTCACGCGTTTCTTCACCCAGCGAACCGGCGGCACCGCTTACGAATTCGATCGCCGTTTCCTTTTCCGCATTCTCTCTATGGGTCACGCGCAGTTTGCGGAGCTGCTCGGCATCCGCGGTCCCAACACCCAAGTCAACGCCGCCTGCGCCTCGACCACCATGGCAGTGGGCATGGCCGAGGACTGGATCCGGGCCGGCCGCTGCCGCCGCGTGCTGATCATTGGCGCCGACGATGTCACTTCCGACAACCTGCTGGAATGGATGGGCGCCGGCTTCCTGGCTACCGGCGCGGCCACCACTGAAGATGTGCTGGAAAAGGCGGCTTTGCCCTTTGATCGCCGGCGCAACGGCATGCTGCTCGGCATGGGTGCGTGCGGCCTGGTGGTGGAATCGGAAGATTCGCTGCGCGAGCGCGGCATGCGCGGACTGTGCGAGGTGCTGGGCAGCGAGTTTGCCAACAGTGCGTTCCACGGGACGCGCTTGGACGTGGATCACATCGAGGACGTTATGGAGCGTCTGGTGTCGGGCGTGGAGCGGCGTCACGGCGTAGACCGGCACGCGATGGCGCGCGAGCTGGTCTTCATCTCGCACGAGACCTACACGCCAGCGCGCGGAGGCAGCGCTTCGGCTGAGGTGTTTGCCCTACGCAAGACCTTTGGCGCCAGCGCCAACGATCTGGTGGTGTCCAACACCAAGGGCTTCACCGGTCATCCCATGGGGGTGGGCGTGGAGGACGCGGTGGCGGTCAAGATACTGGAGAAGCAGATCGTTCCGCCAGTGCCCAATTATCGCGAGCCCGATCCCGAACTGGGCACACTCAATCTGTCAAAGGGAGGGCACTACCCCGTGCGCTATGCCCTGCGACTGGCCGCCGGCTTCGGTTCACAGATCGCGATGACGGTTCTCCGTCGTATTCATGGTCTGGAAGAACGCGTGGCGGATCGGGTTGCCTACCAACGTTGGTTGTCCGAAATCTCCGGATACCCGACGCCAGCCCTGGAAGTCGAGAAGCGTACCCTGCGCATCAAAGACAACGGCCCACCGGCGCGCGAGCCGGCTCAGTCGACCTGGACCATGGGCACGGGCCCGCGTGCATGGGTTGGCGATGCGGTGCCGACACCGGCGGCACCGCGGACGCAGGCTGCGTCGGCCTTGGCTGTGATTTCTGCGGCTCAGGCGGCGCCTGTGGCGGCGGTGGCCGTGACCGCGGCTCCTTCTCCCGCGGTCGCAACCGCTGCAGCGGCTGCCGGCGGCGATGTGGTCATGGAGACGGTGCTCCGGCTGGTCAGTGACAAGACCGGCTACCCGCGCGACATGCTGGATCCCGATCTGGATCTTGAAGCGGATCTGGGGATCGACACGGTCAAGCAGGCGGAGGTGTTCGCGCTGGTGAGAGAGACATTCAATATTCCGCGCCAGGACACGCTCAAGCTGCGTGACTACCCGACCCTGCGACATGTGACGGGGTTTGTGAAAGAAAACCGGCCGGACTTGGCGGCGGCTACCCCCACGACTGTGGCCACGGGACCGGCCACGACCACGACCACGACCACGGGAAGTGTTGTTGTTGAGAAGGTGCTGGGAATGGTGGCGGACAAGACGGGGTATCCGCGCGATATGCTGGAGCTTGACCTGGATCTCGAGGCGGACTTGGGCATCGACACGGTCAAGCAGGCGGAGGTGTTCGCGCTGGTGAGAGAGACATTCAATATTCCGCGCCAGGACACGTTGAAGTTGCGTGACTACCCGACGCTCCGTCATGTCATCGGGTTCGTGGAGACGAATCGGCCGGATCTGGCTGCGGCAGTGGGAGCGGCGGCTGCGAGACCGGTCACGACCACGACCACGACCACGTCTACGGCCACGACCACGGCCACGACGAATGCAGTTGGAGCGGGGGACGCGATTGCGGAGAAGGTGCTGGAGCTGGTGGCGGGCAAGACGGGGTATCCGCGCGACATGCTGGAAATTGACCTGGATCTCGAAGCGGACTTGGGGATCGACACGGTCAAGCAGGCGGAGGTGTTCGCGCTGGTGAGGGAGACATTCAATATTCCGCGCCAGGACGACGTGAAGCTGCGTGACTACCCGACCCTTCGCCACGTGATCGGGTTCGTGAACAAGTACTTGCCGGCAGCAGCGTCGGTGGCGCCGGCAGCACCCGCGCCCGCGGCGGCGGCAGCGAGTGCGGCGGCTCCCGTGGCCGACGCGGCGGAGGGGCCGAGCCCCTTTGTGAGCGGGCTGCTGCGGCGTCCGGTGGTGACCCTGCGGCCTCCTCTCGACGCGTGCAAGAAGACCAGCGTGCGACTGGAGAGGGGCAGCCGCGTAGTGGTGGTGGCTGACAGCGAAGGCGCGGGCAAGCTCCTCTGTGAGCAGTTGGAAGGCCGGGGCGTGCAGGTGCTGCGCATCGACGCGCGACCTGAACGGGCCGAGATCGAGGCCGCCTTGCACACATGGGCAAAGGTGGGCAAAGCCGTGGGCCTCTACTTCCTACCCGCGCTCGACCGTTCGGCGTCGTTGGCGGACCTCGATCTGGTCCAGTTCCGCAAGCTGTACCGCGACCGTGTCTTGCTCTTGCACGGGGCGGCCCGCGGTCTTTACGAGGCTCTGGGCAACCCGGGCAGCTTCGTCATAGCCGCCACGCGCATGGGAGGACAGCACGGCTATGGCGCGGCTGGCGCCAGCAACCCCGTGGGCGGCGCGGTCACCGGATTCAGCAAGACCCTGCGGCGCGAGCGGCCCGATCTTCTGGCCAAGGCGGTTGATTTCGAGGACGGCGCTTCCCCCGAAATGATTGCGCGCGCTCTGCTCGACGAAACTGAGCGTGATCCGGGCGCGGTGGAGATCGGCTATGTGGGAGGCCTGCGCGTGACCATTGGCCTGGAGGTTATGCAAGCCCTGCCGGCCGACGCCAAGCCGCCGCTCAAGTTGGACGAGAGCACGGTGTTTGCGGTGACCGGCGGCGCCGGGGCCATCACCGTGGCCATCGTGCGCGATCTGGCGGCCGCGTCGCGCGGCACGTTCTATCTGCTCGACGCGCGTGCCATGCCGCCCGAAAGCGAGCACGCCCTGCTGGAAACCGTGGTCAGAGATCGCGAGGCGGCCAAGCGCGAGGTATTCGAGCGCATCAAGGCGGAGAAGGGTCGTGCCACGCCCGCGCAAGTCGAGGAGAGGCTCTTCGATTTGGAACGGCAGGCTGGCATACTGGAGGCCCTGCGCGGGGTGGAGCAGGCGGGCGGTCGTGCCTTCTACCGCCAGGTCGACGTGCTGGACAGCGCAGCGGTCAAGGCCGCGGTGGACAACATCCGCGCCGAGAGTGGACGCATCGATGTCATCCTGCATGCCGCAGGACTCGAGCGCAGCCGCTCGCTCGACCGCAAGCCAGTGGAGGAGTTCGACCTGGTCTTCCGGGTGAAGGCTGACGGGCTCTTCAATCTGTTGGCCGCGACAAGGGAGATGGACGTCAAAGCGATTGTGGGATTCTCCTCAGTCGCCGGCCGTTTTGGGAATGCGGGGCAGGCTGACTACAGCTCGGGCAACGATTTCATGTGCAAGACGCTTTCGTGGTGGGCGGCCTCGCGTCCGGGCTCTCTCGGCATCGCGCTCGACTGGACCGCCTGGGGCGGGATCGGCATGGCCACGCGCGGAAGCGTTCCCGAGATCATGAAGCGCGCGGGTATCGACATGCTCTCGCCGGCCGAGGGACTGCCCGTCATCCGCCATGCCCTGCAAGCGGGTTTCTCCGGCGAGGCGGTGGTGGGGCACAAGCTGGGCATCTTGATCGAGCCCTTTGACAAGGACGGGGGCCTTGATCCCGATGGCAGTCTGCTGGCACGCGCCCGCGCCAGGGCCTTGCCTCTGCCCTTTGCCAAGGTCAGCTTCGATCTGCACCAGGGAATGACCGCCGAAATCCGACTCGACCCCAAGGTGGAGCCGTTCCTCCATGATCACGCGATTGACGGAATTCCGGTGTTGCCGGGCGTGATGGGCCTGGAAACCTTTGCCGAGGCGGCCTGGTTGCTGGCCCCGCTGCATCGGGTGGCGGCGCTGGAAAATGTGCGCTTCCTGGCGCCCATGAAGTACTACCGGCACGAGCCGCGTTCGGTGATCGTGCGGGCGCGCCCGCTGCTGGGTGCGGACGGGCGGGTGCGGGTGCACACGACCCTATCGTCGGTGCAGGTGGTGGTGGGCCGTGAGCCCGAGGAGAAATTGCACTTTTCCGGCGTGGTGGTGCTGGAGCAAGGGGAAGGGCAGGCTGCACGCACTGCCGTGGACGGCGCCGGCGCAGTGGGCGGCATCGGCCACGACGACATCTATCGCGTGTACTTCCACGGCCCGGCCTACCGGGTGTTGGAGATGGTCAACCGACTGTCGACCGGGCAGGTGGTGGGGACCATGCGGACGCCTTTGCCGGCTGACACCACCAACCCCAACAGCACCAGCATGGTGGGGCCGCGTCTGGTGGAGCTGTGCTTTCAGACCGCGGGGGTGTGGGAGATCGGGCAGACCGGCCAGATGGGGCTGCCCGCGGTGGTCGACCGCGTGACCGTGTTTGATCCGGCCCCCAACGGCAAGCTGGTGGTGGCTGAGTTGCAGCCGCACTCGTCCGCAGACGCGCTCTCGTTCGACGCACGTGTGCGTGACGACGAGGGCAAGGTCTACCTGACGGTAGAGGGCTACCGTACCTCGCGCATGCCGGGCGGGCTGCCTGACGAGGCATTGGGCCGCTTCCGCGGCGTCGTCGGCTGACCGGCGCAAGATGTTCCGCTATGTTCTGGCCCACGCCGGCGAGCATCCCGCGCTGGCGCTGGCCCAGGCGCCGCCCGGCCTGCTCAGCCCGCGTGAGGAAGCGATCCTTGCTGGGCTGACCTTCCTGCCGCGCCGACGGAAGTGGTTGCTCGGCCGCTGGGCAGCCAAGCGGCTGCTGGGCGAATTGGCTGCCGAAGACCACGGCCTGGTGGCGGGGCTTGTGAGGAATGAAGACTGGCATCGTCAGTTGAGTATCCTCAATGATGAGGCCGGCGTTCCATATGTCGATCGAGAAGGGCAGGGGAGGCTGTTGTTGTCACTGTCGATCTCGCACCGTGGAGATTGGGGATTGGCAGCAATCGCGATCGAGCCTGGTGCTTGCATCGGCGCCGATCTGGAAACCGTGGAACCGCGGGATCCGGCCTTGGTGCGACAGTTTTTCAGTGAAAGCGAAGCTGCGCGGGTAGGCAGAACAGGCGGCCGCGACGCCGAGCGGACTATCGCGCGCGTCTGGAGCGCCAAAGAGGCGGTGCTCAAGGCCCTGGGACTCGGGCTTCGTCACGACACGCGCGACATCGTGGTAGGCGACGAAGTGGACGCACCCGCAGGCGTGGCAGAAGCCTGGCAGGCGCGGGGAATTCGACTGGCACCTGTCTTGGCAGTGCGCATAGCGCCGCGTTCACTCACCGTGCTCTGGCGCGACCTCGACGCGCATGTGATGACGGTGGCGCTGCTGGGGTGAGCGCGCTGGACATCCGGCTGGCACCGTTGTTTGGGGCGCAAAGCGCCTACCGTGTGATTGGCCGGCGCGCTTGTTGATAGATGCGGACCACGCGTAGAGCCTCGTCTGTACGCTGGTAGTACAGACGGTACGGCGACAGCGGCCAACTTCTCACAGTCTCGCCAGAGCGAAGCTGCTGCTCCGGCCTCTCGAAGTCGCCGTGGGCCAGGCGCTGGACCAGCGACCTAACACCGTCGACCAGCCGCGTGGCGGCCGGTGGGCTGCGACTGGTAAGAAAATCCACCGCCGAGTTGAGATCTTCCTCGGCCTCAGGCGTGAAGATCACCCTCAACGACGCAATCTCTCCTCAACCCGGCGGAAGACAGCATCGGCCTCGACTCCCTTCCCCTGGCGCAGGGAGTTTATGGCCTGCTCCAACCCGGCCTCCTCGTCGGGGGACAGGGCAGGCGCTGCATCGACGGATTCGATGACATACCGGCCCTCAGGAAGCGCACGCAACTCCTGGGGGATATCTCTACCGTTCCAGTGGACCATCACTGCCACACTCGCAAGGATACCTCGCTTCGGGCCTGTGCGCGATAAGATCGAGACCATGGGCCTGGGGTTTCGTCACGACACGTGCGACCTCGCCCAGTGCCGGTCGCGCCCCCGGAGCCGGCCGCCCCTCCGGTGCTGATCGCGCCCCCGGATCCGGTTGTTCCTCCGCTGGCGCCGCCGCTCGCCCCGCCGGTTCCGCCTGCACCTATGCCGCCTGTGGCAACCGGCGTGTCGCGGCTGCCCGCGCCGCCTGTGCCGATCGCCGTGGCACCTCCGGTGCCGGTTGCGCCACCGGCACTTCCCGCCTTTCCACCGCCACCATCGCCGACGTAGTCTTTCAAACTCAAGTCGTAGCACCCGACCAAGAACACGACCGAACACAGGGCGCAGAGACAGCGAATTCCCCGGGTCGACCGCAATCGGGGAAAGAAGTGCCTAATCTCGCGTACCATCGCCAGATCTCCGCAGCGCGGGGCCTATGCTACCAGGAAAGCCACGCGAAAGCGCACGACCTTCGACCAAGGGCTAGGGGCCAGCCTGTGCAGGCTTCTCCATGAACACGATCGACACGGTTGGTGATAGCTGCGAGGTTCGAGTGATCGTGTAGCCGTGGCGCTGATACAGGCGGATGTTGGCTTCGCTCTTGCTGCCAGTAAACAGCTCGAACCTGGCCACAGAGCTGAACCTTGCTTCGATACTGCGCAAGAGCTGCGACCCGATACCTTGACCCTGTAGTTCCGGGTGCACAACCAAGCGCCCGATTGCACAAACATCACCATTCTGCCTGGCGCGCACCGAACCAACGAGTCGTTCGTCCAGAGTTGCCCTGAGGATGATCGAGCTGGTGAACTCCTCGCGGAGCGAATCAATTGTCTGGGTCAGCGGAGGAATCGACCAGTCGTTGTACAGCCTTGCCTCCGATTGGTAGGCCAGCTTTTGCAGCGCGAGGATGGCCTCGGCGTCTTCAATCGATGCCGCACCGATGGCAACCATATGGTCTTGTCCGCTAGCTTGAATCTTGCGACGCTATCACAACTGCGTCGGATTCTCCTGTCGCCGCATGCAGTCCGTGGAGCCCTGGGAGAGGCTCTGCGTCTCCCTCGCACCGGCTGGGTATGGGTGGACGGGTACGGATGCACTGGCTGACCCGCGAGTCATCAAAGTGCTGACCGATGCTGGAAGATGGGTTCCCTAGGGCGCCGCTCGCAAGTGAACTATGCAGATAGTCCTACCAAACGTAAAGTATGGTAGCAGGGTGCTCCTGACACGCGCGACATCGTGGCGGGAGACGAATTGACCGCGCTTTGGCCTGGCAAGCATGGTGGGCGCTGGAGATTCGGCCAGCGTGCATCTTGGGTTTCCGGGCGCTCAAACACCGCGATCGGCTTTTCTGTGCCCGCGCAGCCGCGAGGCCCGTCGGCGTGCCTCGCGCAGATGCGCCAGAACGTCGTCTTCACCCAGTGCCGCAGCCAGTGCCTTGGTCAGCTCGTCCAACTCCGCGGCGTTGATCTGGCTCGCCTGCATGGCCAGCAGCGCGGCCGCGTCTTCGATATCTTTCGGACGACCGGCCAGCACTTTCATGACGACGAGGTGGGTGGCAGTGGCCACCGGGACCTGCAGGCGACCAACCCTCACCCTCTCGGCCGTCAAGGCGAAGCGTTCTTCGAGCCCGGGTCCGCCCAGCACGATGTCCACGGGAAAGCCGGTGGCCCTGTGGACGACGGGCAACACTCGAGTCGTCGCGACGAACGCCGTATCCCTGAAGCTGGGCGAGAACCCTCGCTTGCCAAGCGCAGTGACTAGGCGACTGGTCGGCATCGCACCAAGCAGCACGGTCACATCAAGATCCGCTGTCGCGCGCGGGTAGCCACGCAAGACGAGTGCCTGCGCTCCAAACACATACCAGCGTGTTCGCAAGCCTCGGAGGGCCCTGGCCAGATCGGCCAAAACCTCAGTGATGGAACCCGAGGCGCGCGGCATCGATTCGACGTTTCAGGGTGACGTGGTCTGCGAGGTCCAGGGCACGCTGCGCCTGGAGACTGTCGCGGGCAAACCGGACGACATGCGCCCGAAGCGCAGCCGCCGCCCGCAATGATGGAGCGGCTGCGTGTTCCTCGTACTGCTTGGTCCAGTACGCAAGCTTGGCGCGCGCGACACGTGGCCAGTCGCGCCGGGCAAAGGCTCGCAGATCCTCAGGTCGCACAGAAGGATTAGGCCACGTCCGTCCGGCCCATGCAAGCTGACTACAGGGCGTGCATCCCAGGGTCTCCGGCCGCCGGACATTCGGCTGGCACATGTCTTGGAGGCGGTGAGGCCTACTTTGGCGTCAGCTTCATCAACCTGTCCCAGACCTCGCCGAGCCAACCGTTGGTCCAATAGACGCTCGTGGCGTCAAACGCAATGTAGATGGGTCCGCCCTGGCCTGAGGCGAGAGTAGCGGGGGTGCCGCCGCCGGTGGGGACTTTCATCACCGTGCCGTCGGAGTCGCAGCATTTGGCCCAGTAGACGCTCGTGGCGTCCACGGCGATGTAGCTGGATGGGGGAGCACTAGAGACGAGAGTAAAGAGGCAGCGGCCCGCACCGCACGTGGCCGTGGAGGGCGAATTGGCCGAGCACACTAGGCCGCAGCCGCCACAGTTGCTGTTGTCGGCTTGCTCATCGACGCAGGTGCCGCTGCACCAAGACAGGCTCGACGGGCAGGCGGCACACCAGCCGCTCTGGCAGGTCGTGGCGCCAGTGCAGGCGCCACACGTGGCCCCTGGAGACCAAGTTCAGTCTCCGCCTCCGGGGTGATCTACACCCTAGAGCCGGCGCCCACGCAGAGATAGAGTCGCCTCCGATGTTGCGCCTCCTTCCCCTTGCCACCGGGTTGTTTGCTTTGACCGGATCCGCCGGCCTAGCTGATCGTGGGGTCTTTCCCGAATTGGATGCACGCGTGGCCATTGCCTTGCCGACGTGGGTGCCCACTGCCGACCTGCGCTTTGTGGTGGATCGCCCGCGCCGGTTGCTCACTGTGCTGGCGGGCCGCGAGCCAATCAAGACCTATCCCATGGACCCGAAGTGCAATGAGCCCACGCTCGATTGCCTGAACCTGCGCCCGGCGGATCGGAGCGAGTTGGCGAGCCTAGCGGCAGGCCGCCTGCCTCTGGCCGAGGTGGACCTGCGCGACAGTGACGGCGACGGCATTCCTGACCCGGTGGACATCCTCTTGGGCGCAAAGAAGGCGGTTCAACTCGCCTCGCCCTACGTGGAAACCAGTCCCAGGCTTGCCTATCCGGGTGGCGATGTCCCGCCGAGCGAAGGGGTGTGCAGTGACGTCGTGGTGCGCGCTCTTCGCAATGCAGGTATCGATCTGCAGAAGGAGATCTTCGAAGACGCGGGCCGCGCCCCGGCCGCCTATCCCGCCATCCGCAAACGCAATCCCAACATCGATCACCGTCGCGTGCGCAATCTGTTCGTCTACTTCGGCCGGCACTGGCAACGGGTGGAGCGGCTGCAGGATCTGTTGCCTGGGGACGTGGCGATGCTGGACACTTTTCCCAATCGCAAAGGCATTGAGCATATCGGCATCGTGTCCGACCGACTGGGAAAGAGTGGAGGGCCACTTATCATCAATGCCTGGACTGTGGGCTACCACACGAGCGAAATGGATCTGCTCGGCTTTGTGGCCATGCCAGTCGCTTTTCGCGTGCCGGCCACGGCTAGTCCAGCGCCTGCGCCATCGTTCTGTATCCCGGCCGAAACCCGCCAGCTTGTCACTGTGGTCACTGCTGACTGGGGCGCCAGTCGCGCCCGATTGGCCTGGTGGCAACGGCAAAGCAATGGGCAATGGGTTAGGCAGGGCAGTGAAGTGGATGCGGTAGTCGGCAGCGCGGGCTTGGGCTGGGGCCGCGGGGTTCACCCGGCTGAGCTGGCCAAGACAATGGGCGGGCCGCAGAAGCGCGAGGGCGACAACCGAGCGCCGGCAGGCGTGTTTCGCTTGAGGCAGGCCACGGGCTACGCCGAGACGCCACCGCAGGGAAGCCGAATCGAGTACCGCCGCGCCTCGCCCGCGCTCCGCTGCGTCGACGATCCGGCCTCGCCCTTCTACAATCAGTTGCGCGAGGCACCTACCAATGGGAAGGCCGCCTGGGCTTCTGACGAGGCGATGTTCCGCACTGACGGCATGTATGCCTTGGCCATCGTGGTGGACCACAACCGCGATCCGGTCCAGCCCGGCGCAGGGAGCTGCATCTTCATCCATCCCTGGGTGACGCCCGGCGTGCCCTCGCCCGGCTGCACCATGTTGCCCCACGCGCCAGTCGAGCGCCTGCTGCGCTGGCTGGATCCCGCGGCCCATCCCTTGCTGGTGCAACTGCCGCGCGCCGCCTTTCGCGCCGTGGCCGAGTCCTGGGCTTTGCCGGTGGAAAACCGCCGATAGTTCCGCCGCCACATGCCTCCGACAGGCTATAGTGCGGCGCCTTGTCCGATAGCCCCACCATACCGTCCGAATCCTGCAGTACCCCAGCCAGCTTCAGGGTGCGTCTGCAGCGGCTTCCGCGTGACTTTCTTCTCTTCGTGATCGCGGCGACCCTGTACGCCTTCGCGCAAAGCGCGGTCAATTCGGTCTTCAACAACTTTCTCAACGACACCTATTCCATCAGCAATTTCCAGCGCGGGCTGCTGGAGATGCCGCGCGAGACGCCCGGCTTTCTGGTGGTGTTCGTCTCCGCGCTGCTCTACCTCACGAGCTCACGCCGCCTGGCCGCCCTGGCCAACCTGCTGGGCGGGTTGGGCATCGCGGGCATTGCGCTCTTTTCTCCGCGCTTTGGCGTGATGCTGGCCTGGTTGTTCCTTTTCAGCGTGGGCCAGCACCTGTTCATGCCGCTCATCCAAAGCATCACCATGGAGTTCGCCAGCGAGGGCCAGGCGGGCCGACGCCTGGGCCAGGTCACCGGGGCCAGCAACCTGGCGGGCATCGCCGGCAGTCTGCTTATCCTGGTTGGCTTTCGCAGCCTGGGCTTCGGCTTTGCCACCGCCTTTGTCATCGCCGCCAGCGCCTTGCTGCTTGCCGCCCTGCTCATCCGCACCATGAAGGCCGACCCGCCGCCGGCCACCCGCACCCGCTTCGTCGTGCGGCGCGAGTACAAGCTGTACTACTGGTTGAGCATCCTGTACGGCACGCGCAAGCAGATCTTCCTGACCTTCTCGCCCTGGGTGCTGGTCACCATCTTCAAGCAGCCCACCCAGATGGTTGCCTCGTTGCTGTTTGCCGGCGGCCTCATCGGGATCGTATTCAACCCGCTGCTCGGCCGCGCCATCGACCGCCTGGGTGAGCGTTTCATCCTCATGGGCGAGGCCGTGGTGCTGATCTTCGTCTGCTTCGGCTACGGCTTCTCACGCCGGCTGTTTGGCGAGCAGACGGCCCTGATGGTGGCCGGAGCCTGCTTCATCGTCGACCAGCTGATGATGTCCGTGGGCATGGCCCGCGCCACGTATCTGAAAAAGATCGCGGTGCAGCCCGACGATGTGTCGCAGACCTTGATGATGGGGGTGAGCATCGATCACTTCTTTTCCATCATCGTCGCCGCCCTGGGCGGCATTATCTGGCTGCACTGGGGCTACGAATACGTGTTCCTGCTCGGCGTCGCCATTGCCTGCGTGAACCTGGTTTCAGCGTCACGGGTTCGGCTTCCGCGGTGAAGAACTTTGTTACGCAATTGCCTGCGGACCGGCATCCGCCGCGGCCTGGGCTGCATGCCGCCGCTTTTCCGCGTGGGCTTGCAGGGCAGCGCCGATGAACGACCGGAACAGCGGGTGGGGCTGCTGCGGCCGCGACTTGAACTCGGGGTGAAACTGACAACCCACATAATACGGGTGGTTGCGCAGCTCGATCATCTCGACCAGCTTCTCGTCGGGCGAAGCGCCGGAGATGACCAACCCAGCCGCCACCAGTCTTTCGCGATAGTCATTGTTGACTTCGTAGCGGTGGCGGTGCCGCTCGGAGATTTCGTTGACCCCGTACGCCGCCTCGGCGCGCGTGGCCGGTCGCAGAATGCAGGGCCACGCGCCCAGCCGCATGGTCGCGCCTTTGTCCACCACGGCTCGCTGCTCGGGCAGAAGGTCGATGACCGGATGCGCGGGGGTGGGCTCGAACTCGGTCGAGTTGGCCCCGCGCAGACCCGCCACGTTGCGCGCGAATTCGATGACTGCGATCTGCAGACCTAGACAGATGCCGAAGTAGGGCACCGCACGTTCGCGCGCGTAGCGGGCGGCCATGATCTTTCCCTCGGTGCCCCGCGTGCCAAAACCCGGGGCCACCAGGATGCCGTCGGCGGTGTCGAGACACGAGGTGCCCTTGCGCTCGATTTCTTCGGAGTCGACGTGGCGCAGATTCACCCGGCAGGCGTTCGCGATCCCGCCGTGCATGATGGCCTCGTTCAGGCTCTTGTACGACTCGCCCAGGTCAACGTACTTGCCCACCAGAGCGATCTCGACCTCGGCCAGCGGGCTGCGCATGGCCTCCACCACCCGCTCCCAGCCGGTCACCTCGGGCGCGCGCGACCAGATGTTGAGCAGCTCCGCAATCTTCTCGTCGACGCCCTGCTTGAGAAATCGGATCGGCACTTCATAGATGCACGCGACGTCCTCGGCGGAAAACACCGCGTCCGGCGCTACGTTGGTGAAGAGCGCGATCTTCTGCTTCAGGTTCGTGCCGATGGGCTTGGTCGACCGGCACAGCAAGATGTCGGGTTGGATGCCGATTTCGCGCAACTTCATCACCGAGTGCTGCGTCGGCTTGGTCTTCAGTTCACCCGCAGCAGCGATAAAGGGCACCAGCGTCACGTGCACGGAGATGGCGTTCTGATGGCCCAGCTCGAAGCGCAGTTGGCGCACGGCTTCGAGGAAGGGCAGCGACTCAATGTCGCCCACGGTGCCGCCAATCTCGACGATGAGCACGTCCATGCCCTCGGCACATTCCAGCACGCGCGCCTTGATGGCGTCGGTCACGTGCGGGATCACCTGGACCGTGCCGCCCAGATATTCCCCGCGCCGTTCCTTTTGGATGACCGTCTGATAGATCTGTCCCGAGGTCGCATTGTTCAGGCGCGACATGCGCCGCGAGAGAAAGCGCTCGTAGTGGCCCAGGTCGAGATCGGTTTCGGCCCCATCGTCGGTGACGAACACTTCCCCGTGCTGGAGCGGGTTCATGGTTCCCGGATCGACGTTCAGATACGGGTCCAGTTTCTGGATCGTGACCTTGAGGCCGCGCGCCTCAAGCAGCGAGCCGATCGACGCGGAGGCCAGCCCTTTACCCAGCGACGAAACCACGCCGCCCGAAACAAAGATGAACTTCGTCCGCTTGGGAGGGGTCTTGCTTCCGGTGGCCATCATGATCGACCTCCTTCCGGAAGCCTGCCGCCGGTGGACTGCCGGTGCGGGCCCCGAGTTCCAGGTGACGAATCGTTCCTCAACTCGGGAGGTCATTCTTGGGCCTCGCCCCCCGTGAAGTCAATGGCGATCGTAGAAGCGGACGAAAAAAGGTGGCGCGGGTAACGCCTCTCGAAAACTCGTAGCCGGTTGAGTTACCGGCTGGATCGCGGCGGCGAGGGCGCGCGGGTTGGGCAGGGTGGCCTGTCCGTCCCGAAGTCCCCGAAGGGGGAGCCGGAAGCCGGCTCCGAATCCGGATCCGGTTCCGTAGCCGGCCCCGGCCCCGGCTCCGCCGCCGTCAATCCGGCCGCCCAAACAGGCACGAATCTTCGAGAGGCGGCACTAGCGCTCGTCGAAGACAGCCAGGTACAACAAGGCGGTCTGCCGGCGGTAGTCGACCGAACCCCGGCTCGGAAAGCTGGAGTAGAAGACATAGCGAGCCCCGATCTCGAAGCCTTGCGCGAGAGGGCGCGCCACCTCGACGCGCAGGGTGCTACGGTTCTCGTCTTCGATACTGACCAGGGGCGCGCCGGCGTTCGGGTCTTGCCCCAGAACCTGTGAATTCCAGTAGTGGGTTGCCACCAAATCGGCGCGTGACGATAACGACAGCGCCCACGGCAAGGGAACCACGGCGCGCAGGTGAAACACGCCTCGCACCAGCCCTTCGCCGTAGCTATTCGATTGATTGAGGTGAAGCGCAGCCCCGGCTCCCAGCAGGAAGGTAGTGGTGCGCGTTAACTCGACGTGACTCACCCAGAATCGGTCGAGCCGGGGCGGCGGAGACTCGGCCGTGCAGTTTACGTCGGGACATGCCAGCCCCTCGAAGCCACGCCATTCCAAACTGGCGCCTGCGGTCCATTCCCAGTCCGCCCCGCCTTGCTCAAGGTTGCCGGGAAACATCTGACGTGCGGTGAGAAAGGCCGTGGGCCCGGCAAAGCTGAAGTTGTCGTCGGACTTGAAGGTGAACCAGCGGTAGCCTCCGCCCAGCGTGAGCTGTGCGGCCCGGGCGAATCCCCGCTCAATGCGTAGGGTGGGCGTCACAGAACGAAAGTCACGCCGGTCAACCGGCCCGCGCTGGAAGGCATCGTAGTAGCTGCCTGCGACGCCAAGAATTGTCCTCCCGGCGATGCGAAGGGTGCCGTTGATGCCCGATTGGGCGATCAAGACATCGTCGCCGCGCGCGTCTTGGTCAAAGAACCGCTTGCCCGCCACGGCGCCTGACAGGGCAAGGGCGCCTCTCTGGCCGAGCGCCGAGGACCAGTTTCCCGAGGCCACCAGGCGCGCCAGGGGCGAAGGACCGGCCTGAGGCAGGGGTGGCGGAAGATTCGCGACCTGCTCGGCCCGGTCTGGGTTGCTGTCGTATTCGGCGCCCAACTCCACGCGAAGCTCGTGGCGATCCGAGTCAGCACGCGCCCAGGGGCGCGCGCAAAACATGGTCAACGCCACGAGCGCTAGGGTCAGCCGCATTCAGGCTCATACTAACACTACCGCGTCAGCTCTTCGATTCGCCGACGGAGGCGGCTGACGAGATGAACGACTCGGTCCCCTTGGCTACGGCCTTGAGGCCTCCCGATCACTCCTGGCCAGCACGGGCACGCAGTCGACGCGCGTGCTCTTCCAGCGCTTGGGCGTGCTTGCGCAGAGCAATCGCCGCGGCTTCCACCGCGTCGGGGTCGGAGAGCGATCCAGCCTGGCTGAGGCTGCTGCGAATGCCGGCGAGCGTGGCAGGATCGAGAAGAGTCCGCTGCTGCAAAGGCGTCTTCGACCCCGAATCAGTCGAGGCCGGTGCGGTCAGCGGGCGGCTGGTTGAGGGCGCAGCCCCAGACGGCGACGAGATGGGGGACGACGCAGCGCTGGGGCCGCCAGCCCCGCTGGTGGGAGGCCCGGCTGCGGGCGTGGCAGCAGGCGCGCCTATCCCGGGCGTGTCCGAGGGGGTCGACGCTGGCACGGCGCCACTCCCGCCCGACTTCGACCCCGTCTCACCGCTCGACGTCGTGGGCCCGCGTGGTGCCGCGGGACTTCCGCTGGAATCGCCGCTGGCCGACAAGCGCGAGCTTTGCGCCGGAATGATCGCGATGCGCTTGGATGCCTCAAACCCGGCGAGCGGGTCGCGCTCCCACGCGCCGGCGCGTCGGCGCAAGGCCTGGCGGGCCCGGATCTGCTCTGCGGTACGCGCCAAGGATTCGGCTTCAGCGCGAAAGCGATGCGCCTGATCAGACAAGAGGTCGGCCTTGGCCTCCAATTCGACGGCGCTATCCTGGGGCGTAGCGGGCGGAGTCTGCACCGTGTCCGCTAGGGTCTCTGCCGGCAAGGGGCCGCGGGCGGCGCGCACGCGAGCCTCTGCAGCCGTCACCTTGCGCGCCAGCGCCTCGGCCTCTGCCATCTTGTCACGCAGAAGGTAGTCAGTGCGCACGCCGCGCCCGCCTCCCTTGAGCGCGGCGACTTCAGCGTTGGCGCGGTCAAGATCGGCACGCAGACGCTGGTATTCGGATGTGAGACGCTGAGTTGACGCAGACTCGGTCCCTTGTGCAAAGGCAGGGTACGGCGCCAGCAGGAGAATCCCGCTGAAGAAGAAGACGCCAAGCGTCGTGCCGAGCATACGCATCTGACAGGATTGATAGCAATCTTCGCGCCAGCGCTTTGCACCAGAAAAATGGTGATTTTCCGGAGAAGCCCCTCAGTTTTCTGAGACTGACGGCTGCAAGTCAAATACCCCCTCTACCCCCCTCAGTGTCTTGCGGATGCGACAGGTCACGCGCTCGTGGCTACCAAAAACCGCCAGTCTGGCGTCTAGTAAGGGGATGCCAAAGCCCTTCCTGAACATGCTAGCTCTCTTTCTGGCGGGCAGCTTGTCTGGCCTCGCCTGCGCGACCACGCAGCAGGCACCTGCACGTACGCCGCCGCCCGAGCAAGCCGCAGCCTACTTCCCGTTGGCGCCAGGATGGAAGTGGGCCTACGAGATCGAAAAAGGCGGCGAGAAGATCCTGGCCACCTATGCTGCGCTTCAACAGGTGGGTGACACCGTGATCATCCAAGCCGGCGAAGAGCGCAACGGCTACGCCATCCTAGCCGAGGGAATCGCCCGGCGCGAAAGCCTGAACCCAGGCGACTTCATCCTCAAGACGCCGATACGCGCCGGCGCGACCTGGCCGCTGGCTGGCGGCCAGGCCACCGTGGTTGCAGTGGGCCAGGACGTGACCGTGCCCGCAGGGACATATGCCGACTGCGCCGTCATCGAGGAAGCGCGCACCAATCCCGATCGCGTCTTGCGAACCACCTACGCCGCAGGGGTGGGACCCATCGCCCTCGAATATCAGGTCAGCAATCCCGAGACGCGGAAATTCGACGTAGTCCTACGCGCCCACCTGCTGGGCTTCACCCGTCCGGGCGAAGATCCGCTGGGGAACCAGACAGCCGGGCCGGCCAAGCCCTGACGGCGCGCAAAAGCCGCTTGCCAAGATTGTTCCGGCGGCTCTATGCACGTATCGGGGTCCTACTCAGGCAGTAGCACTGGCCCCGGCAATGCTGGTTTTGGCACAGTCCTGTGGGTATATAGCGACGCCGGTGCGGCTGCCCGAAGATGGACATCTCTGGCCTCACTGACTTGACCGTCGACATAAACGCAACCACCGTGCCCAATAACAATATTTTTGTCGGACTCGGCCTTGGGGACGGCAATTCCGCGGAAAAAACCATCACGACGGTGGCTGGAACACAGTCTTTCAAGTTTCCGTTTGGCAGCCTCACCAACAAGAACAAGTGTGGCTCTGTGACGGGGCCAGGCGTTGCCGGGATCTATTTCGTGTTTTCTTTGTTTAGCGACGGCGCATCACACCCGGTCGACGTGACGTTCTCCAACATCGGTTTCTACTGAGACATATCAGCAGCTAACCCGCTCGATCGAGCTTGGGGTTGCAAGCCATGGGACTTTCGTTGAGTAACACGTCCAAAACGGCTACCTATGCCGGAAACGCAATCCGCCGCACCCCCCGGAACGCATCCACCCTTGCCTTCCGAACGGTGCCCGAGCTTCCCGGAACCGGCCTGCGCGAAATCATCGAGGGACGCTACCGGTCGGCGGCAACTCGACCTTCAGAGGCGCCGGTCTGCTAACATAGCGAAATCACAACGCGGGGATGGCGGAACTGGTAGACGCGCCAGACTTAGGATCTGGTATCGAAAGATATGGGGGTTCGAGTCCCCCTCCCCGCACAACAATCAATTCGGTAGGTTAGGTTCAACTTGTCTGGTGTCATCGGGTCGGCTGGCTTTCGATCCCCCACCCGATCCCCCATTCTTCCCCTCGGCGTCGGTGCCCATCACCATGCGGACGATGCTGCCTGCTGCCGCCATCTTCTCTTGGCTCCCGACGTGGGAATAGTGCTCGGTCATCGCGGTTGTGACGTGGCCCGTGATGCTTCGAGTAACGATCTCGCCAGCCACCTGACGGGACAGGTTGTTGAACGTCCTTCTGAGCCCGTGCGTGCTGACCCTCTTCTTAATCCCCACCTTCTCCAGCACGCTGATCAAAGCCCACCTCAACCACACCTTTGGCAGCAGTCCGCCATCCTTCGCCGGAAAGACCCAGTCGGAATCGAGTGCTGAAAGTCCAGACGCAGCCGTTGCGGCCCGATGTTCTCTCAGCACCACCGCTAGCTCGGGCACGAGTGGCACCGAGCGCACCGTTCCTGTCTTTGTCGTGTCGACCACACCTTTCCATTGCGCCCGCCTAACCCGGATGACGCCAGCTTCCTGGTCCAGATCGAACCACTTCAAGGCAGTGGCCTCGCCGTAACGCAATCCGGTAAGGGCGAGCGTGAGGGCGAGCGGGTAGTGCTTGGGCTTGTACTCACGAAATGCCGCGAGCACTAGCCCCAGCTCCTCGGCACTCAACAGGTTGGGCTCTTCGTCGGTGAACTTCCTGGTGGGAAGCCGCTTCACCCTCGCCGCCGGGTTGTGCGACAAGTGGAATTCCGCCGCCGCATCCGCCAGCACCATCCGCAGCATGATCAGTGCCCCATTCACGGTGCCAGCCTCCAGCTTTTGCCTCAGCGTGATCTGCCAGGCTCTCACGTCGGCGTCGGTGATCTTGTCGACGTAGAAGTCCCCAAAGTAGGGGAGTACGTAGTGCGCGAGCGACTCGGCATACGTTGTTGCGGTCGACGTCTTAACGGAGAGAGCCCTTGACCTCAGCCACGATTGCAAGAAGCTGCGCAGCGTCGGCGACTTCTCGACGTGATCCGCGTTTCGGATCTCGTCCCGCCATTGCTCGCGCAAACTCACCGCATCCGTCAGGGTCGCGTGTATCAGTTTGTCCACCTCCTGCATCCGTCCAGTTTTCGGATTGACGGCTCGAACACGGATGCGCTTTCGGCCGTCGGGTAGTTCTTCTATGCCCGGATACTTTGCTCTCGTTTTCATTTTCTGCTCCCATCCGGGTCACGGGAGCGCCATGACCACGGATCATATCGTCAAGGTCCGAGCGGAGAAACAGGTATGTTCGTCCGCGCCGACCAGCAGGAACGAGCCGCCCCGCCAAAACCAAATTGCGGACCGCAGATCCCCCGGCCTTGTACCTCAAGTAGAGGGCCGCCTCGGCCGTGGTTAGGTACGGCGACAGCACGCAGGGCACACTTTGGCCTTCCCCGACCTCGGGAACCGCCGCGTGCTCTGTGCCCTGCTGCGCGCCCACGATCTACCTTTGCAAGCCGAGGTGATTGAAGCCCTAGCCCAAACCAGAAGTGGAGGTGGCCGCAGTCGAGCGGCTACTACCGGGGCGCCTTGCCAGCGCCGGCGGACTACGCCTCGGGGGGCATGAAGCTACCGGGGACCCACACCGATCCCATGTCCCACTGAGGACGAGGTCGGACCGCATCGCGAGTACATGCAGGTACGCTGAAGCCTCGCGAGGGCGCATCTTCGCGACGGGATCCAGGATAAAACCCACGCGACCGACGAGCTTTCGCGCCACGGCGTCGAGGTCCTTCACGAGGCGAACGACCACGGTGGGCCTCTTGCCCCTGGGCCTGCACTTCAGCCCAGCTGATTTGAGCTGTCGCTGCCAGCGCCTCTTCAACTTGGGGCTGTCGACGTCCCCGGTAATGGCGACGACCAACCGCACCTGAAGTCGGAACCAAGTACGACCACCCCGGAGCACCGGGCGTGCGCGAAGCTTCCAAATCGATGATGAAATCCCGAGCTGGCTTGGGCGCAGGAATTTCTTGACGACTGCATCCAGAGCGGCGGCTTCGGCTTCAAGTTCATCTGCTGGAACCAAGCCGGGAACACGGAGGAGAAGCGATACCCAGCGGTTACCCTCGCCGCCGGGAACACGGGAGGTGATGGTGCCAAGATCACGGTCGAGCTTGCACTGCAGGCAGCGAGGGCATGCGAGCAGACGACAGGGCCGAGCAGGACGACACCTCTTGCCCACGAAATCCGCAAGACTTTGAAAACGCAACGTCAGGTGGGGCGCGTTCTGTAATGACAATAGGTTGTAGATCGCAGCCATCTTCCTCGGAGAGGGCTGCACTGGCCCCTTCTCCCAAGATTCCTGGGGAACCAAGCGAGAGCGCCTGCGACTGATCTTGAGGATGTCGGGATCGAAGTCGCGTTGGAGAACACGCAGGCGGGACTTTGTGGCGTCGACGTACGCGGTGATGTCTTCGTCGGGTATTCCCCATAGCAACCAGATATCGCTGTTCTTCTCGGGGTAGCCGCAGATTCGTTTGCGCACGTGGGCGATATAGCCGGCGACGCCGTTGAGGTGGTTAGCATCGCGGACGCTGAAGCTTGGGTCTTTGCGGCTGCTGACTGGAGCGCTTCGTGAGGAGCCGAGAATCTTCTGGTACTCGTCGATAATGGCATCGAACTGTGGGTGCTGTGTTGAGGTCAGACAGATAGCGTGAAGGTGGACCCAGTATCCGTCTTCGTGTGTCTCGCAGCTTGCCTTCCAGGTGGGATGAATGATTCCCCCAGCCTTGACGACTACACTTCTCCAGACAGCCCTGCACGTAAGCGTCCGCCACGCGGAGAGCAGCTCTTCGAGCACGCGCGATAGCTCCTTCTCTCCATGGACATTCCCGCAGTCGACATCCATTCGGATCTGGTGGAGACGACCTGAGTCGATGTATTCCTCGAACTGGTCATGGAGCACGCGAAAATTTGTCTTGGCCTTCCTGGTTTCACAGTTTGGGCATAGCGGCGTCTTGCATCGCTTGAGATTGATGCTCTTCCCAGTCTCCGGGTCTTTTCGCGGAGCCCTGCAAAGGCGGATTCTTCTGGCGTAGATTTCCAGCTGGGCTCTGTGGACAGAACAATCCATCCCACTCTTTCCCATGAGAATCGCTGAAAGTTGATGGGTTCTGTACTTGGACTGGGACTCATACCGGGTCTTTGTCTTTATGGTGATCATTGTAACTCTGAGGCGAAAGATCGAGAGTACTTGGTCGAAAATCGTGTGAATTTCGTTGAAAGACGTGGGACTTCAATCCTCTACAATAATAGGGGTGGGTGTTCTCGCTGACCGACGAGAGACGACGTCGTCGTGGATGCGGTTCGCAGTTGAGTAGGCGATGCTGGAGTTGTTGGTCTCTCTACAGTGAAGTGGGGAGGTAGTTGTAATAGATGATGTCCATTGATCGAGATGAAGAAGTTGTGGTGAATATGTTCTTCTGTTGTTGTGGGTGTGATCCAAAACGGAAGAGATAAAGTGTCGTGACAGGTGTGGTCCAAGAACTGTATAGGAGGTGTTCTTCTCCGATTTCCTGCTCGCCACGGTTCAATCGGACATTTCATTGGTTCGCGGTGAGGGCGGCGTGCGCGTCCCCGTCGCCTTCACGATCCCAGCACCGACCGTGGTCGGGAAGGGGACGGTGGTGGCGGTATCCGTCTGCGCCAGCGGGAGCGGGCCGGTTGGAGGGTTCCAGCCAATCCCGATCCGAAATCGATACGCAGAGCGACTTTCTCAGTCCGTACGGCGACCGGAGCGTTGCCGCGAGCGTCTTTTTCGCGTTTCATCGTGGACCTCAAGGGCAAAGAGGTCAGCGCGAGCATCGGTGCGGCCGTCATGGCCGTTCTGTTCGCGCGCGGCCCCAGCGGTGAACTCTTGAAGGGCCGTTTTTTTCGTAGCGGAAAGCTGGCGAACCACCGAGTCCGATCCTGCGGGTCTTGGGCCAGTGGCGCCGGTCGTGGCCCTCCCCGCCGTTGCCTTCGTTGCTTGGGCTCGGAAGCGTTCTCGCACGGCGGCAGCGGTCCCGTGGCGTGCGCAATATTGCGCCTGCTTCCCACGCGCCACTATCGGCTCGCTGCGGTCTCTGCACCTTTGCTCGTCAACGGTGTCCGGTTCCACGGAGTTTTCGTGGCTGTTGCTGCCTGGCTGCTTCGACGCTCTGGATTTGGTCTTCGCAGGCGTGTCCTTCGTGGTGGTCAGCTCGGCTAGGCTCGCGGCGACCTCGTTATACAAATTCTCCAACTCGCCTGGCGCCACGGCCACGGGTGGATGCGCGGGGTTGGTGCTCAAGGCGGGCAACACGAGCTGCGACAACAGGAGAGAACGGTCGGTGCCATCCTTTGGGCCGCGGAGGCGCATCGAAGAAAGCCGAACGCCGTTTTTCATTGCGAAGCGACGCTTTCCCTTGGAGGGGGACTCGTTCGACATCACGAATCCGCGCAGACGGATTGCACCATCACGATGGCGTGCGTGTAGCAAAGAGGCTCCGCCATTCCTGGTCATCCAGATCGCCCAGTCCAACGCCGCCGGAACGACATCCCTGGGGTCAGTGAAATACGGCAGGGGAAAATCCACGTCGAGGATCGCGAACTCGGTCGCAAGCTCCTTGGTCTTGGCAAGGATCCGTCGCCGCCCGACGTCTCGGCAGGCAAACGGGCTGCTGTCAGCCGCATCAACTGTTCTCGTAGCTAGATTCTCTCTTCGATCATTCGTGCGTTTCATGCTGCTCCTCCGACGTGCTGGTTCCAATCGGCGACGAGAAAATCCATCGCCACGCACTGAAGAGAAGCACCCACAAGCCACTAATAAAAGTGCATACGTATTCGCAAAATGGGGGGCCAGATTCGCTGGGAGGGCCAGATCTCCCCGAAAAGACTCGCCCTAAATGCGTGACCCTTTTCGGCCTATTTTTTTCACAGGGTAACCTGTCTCCAACGTGGCCAGCGCAGCTTATGCCCTAGACGCGATGGCCACTCGGCGACAAGTGGGGCAGGCGATTCAGGTAGTGCGAACCGAAGACGTCGAACGAGGTGGCGCAGATTCTTGCTACGGTTTTCTATTCCTCAACATGATCCGTTCAGTCGTGGGGCGACCCTTCGGGGCGTCATCGGAGTGGATAATCTTGGCGATGTACACGGCTGTTCCGGGCAACACGCCTCGGTCTTTCAGGAAGTTCTCCACATCTTCGTTCAATGGAGCTGTGTCGGGATTCGCAGGATTGAAATTCGACCATTTCGCCCGGACGGCCGCCTCAAGGTGACCCAACAGCTTCGTTGTATACGTTCCCCACGGCCAAGCTGGCGACTTGCCAGGTTTCACGCGTAGTAATTCGTCGGGAAGCGTCCATCCCATGCCAACCGCCCATGCTCCGAACTCTGCGAGCTTAATCCAACAACGACTCTTGGGGGCTCCGACCCCGACGGGCTGCAATCCGTCCCCCAGGTTCCGGAGCGCGACACGAAGGCGGCGGCGGTATTCCCGGCAGCGCTCCGGGGCGATCTTGTGCTTCAGGGGGTTCTTGCGGGCCAAAAGAATCTTAGCCGGGCGAAGGTCGCAGGAAAGAGCAACAGCCTGCCATAACCTGATACGGGGAGACTGGAGCCATTCCTCCCAACGTGGCTTTGGCCAAGAAGACGTGGTGTCCTTGGGTGGGCCAGCGCTCTCTTTCACAACGGTCTGAGGTTTCGCATTCTTGGCCTTCATCGGTTTCGTCTTGGCTTTCATCGGTCGCGACCCCTTCAGACTAGACGGAAACCGGCGCGCTGACAAACGACCGACCAAGAAGCGGTCGTCCGGGAACGGATCGGTGATCTTCCCGCGAGAATCTAGCCAGTAAACCCCTTACAGGGAGGGTGTTTGCAAGGGGGGACTGGCCCGATGAAGACTGGCGTGAATGCCGGCCAAGCAGCGACAATCTCGAAAGGTCTGGATTTCCGGGCGGCGAAACGCGCCCGTGCTCGGGTTTGTTCTGGGCGCTGCAACCGCGCCGAGGTGATGAGCGAAGCGACTAGGGGTGGTGGACGCGCCCCTCGTTGAGGTCGATTATTGGTCGACCACGCCAGACCTTCTAGCGCCAATCCTTCGCTCGGAATCGAAGGGCGTGGGCGACGCCGAAATCTTCTCCGGCCCAGGTCGCTGCCTTCTCCGAGAGGCTCGCCTTCGTCGTTCGGAGCCGACGCCGGAGCACGCACGGCCGTTTGCCGCGTGCTCCCGCAGCTAGCTGGCGTCTCAGCGCAGTTCCGTCGCTCGAAACCCGAGTGCCTCGGCGACGCCGAAGTCATCCAGTAACCAGGCCGCTGCTTTCAGGGCTGACCTGGTCCTGGTGACCCGAGAGTTTGCCCGCACCGCGCGTTTGCCATTCGAGGAGGTGACTCCTCTGCCCGAGATCATGTAGGTCAGGAACGCAACGTCGGTCAGGGTGCTCTCTACCCAGGGGACTTCAACCTGGTAGCCTGCGGCCCATTTCAGGCGTCCACCGGCGGCAGCGAGGACG
>Ga0182017_10000537_pt1 | contig 30031 bp, 26 predicted proteins | sample 712E3DmetaG_FD_120492 | JGI IMG/M metagenome (GOLD analysis project Ga0182017, IMG submission 120492) | Permafrost microbial communities from Stordalen Mire, Sweden - 712E3D metaG | ecosystem: Environmental > Terrestrial > Soil > Wetlands > Permafrost | place: Sweden: Stordalen | collected... | reverse complement strand
GGCAGCAGATCGCGCACCTTGACCCATGTATGGGGGAAATCCACGGCGTGATACAGCTCGACACACCCGCTCCCCACGGTTTCGGGGATCATGAACATCTCGCCCTCGGCGTCGAACACCGCCGGATACGACAGGTGGTAGGGCCGGCTAAGCACGCGCACCGGCTCGGACAGCTCACGGTTGGGCATCACCTCCATGCAGACCAGCGCCCCTTTGCCCTCGGAGAAGCTCAACTCCTCGCAGAACAGCCAAAGCCGGCCCTGGCGTCGCCACAGGAAGGGGTCGGCAAAATACCCCCCCTGCGGCGGCGTGATCCAACGGAAAGCCGCCAGCCCCTCGGCCGACACATCTTCAAATAGCTTGCGCGGAAAACCGTTGCGTAGGGCGATCCGCCAATGAAAAATCATGGGCGGTCGGCGCACCAGATTGACCACGCGGCGAGTGATGCGAGGGGCCAAAAATTTCACAATGTCGCGGTTGCGCGGATTGTCGCGTGCATCAGGCACTTCTTGGGCCGCTGGTGGCACAGCCACTAGGCCCTGCGCGAACTGGTGCCATCCGCGTTGGTGCAACTCGTGCAGCTTGCGGATCACGAAGGTCAGCGCGATCAAGGTTGGACGCACACAATTCTTGGTGCGGAAAAGGCTGTGCTCAGTGGCGACCTGCGCGTGGGTGAGCACGTGCACGCCGCCTGGTGGCCCCCCGTGCATGAGCAATGCAGCGCTGGAGAGCAGCCGCCCATCGCGTACCTCGCTGAATCCGGGAGTGGGCGAGCGCGGCTCGCCGGGCTCGCCCAGGTGAATTGACCAAACCCCAAAACGGGCCAGGGGGCACAAGGCGTCGGGCACCGGGCCAGGCGCACAATGGAGAATCACGTCAGGGTCCAGCGCCTTGACGGCGGCGATTGTGCCGGCGGGAAAGGCCAAGGCGCCTGACCGATCCGTGCGTTCTGCGGGCAGGTTGGGAACGCGCGCGAACACGTCCGAGCAATCCACCGGCGCGATTAGGGCCTGCACGTCGGGATAGACACGGCGGTCCCACGCTTCAAGCACGAGGAAAGAAATCTGGTGCAGCAACGCCGGAGTGACTTCGGGCCCCCAAGGCCAGCGTGCTTGACTCGGGTCTTCGGGCGAGCCGGCCAAAACCACCGCGACTAAGCTGGCGAAGTTCGACCGTTCGATGTGCTGCAAGGCCGCGGCCTCGGGTCGGCCGAGCAGCGGGCTGTCGGCCACGGCCACAATGCGCAGTTTGGGCGCGTCGACAGTAGATCGCAGGAAGAAAGTTTCCAGTCCAGCCATAGCGTCACGCTGCCGCGGGCGGGGGAGGCAAACGATAGTCGCGGTACTGCGCGGGATTGCCCGCGCGTCCCTCCATGGCGGCTACTGCGATGTTGTACATCTCGCGTGCGGTCACGTAGTGCAATACCCAGTTCTTCCCGTCGTTGAACATCTCGGTCAGGGCCCGATGGAGCGCGTGCCCGCCTTGTCCCAACAGAGAAGCCGCTTCCGGCTCAGGCGCACCGTGGGTGTGGACCTTGACAAAAACCCATTCGGGCCGACCCGCGACATGAATATTTTCGTCCACCCAGCGGCGCACGCGTGCCGGGGTGGCAGGATCGTTGGCGGTGATGCAAGCGTTCTCGATGCGCAGGGGCATGCGTGCGGCGCGCGCATGCAGAGCTAGCGGGCCCTCGATCATCAAGATGCGGTCTTCGCGCATTTGGCCCACGCGCGCCGGCTCGCCCTGCTCATAGGCGCGGGCGCGGCCCAGATCGCCCACCGGCCAGTAGATGCAGTTGACGATGTTGGGCTGGGTCTCGTCGGGCGCAGAGGGAAAGGTGAAGTCGGCGTAGCAGCCGGTCTGGAAAAGCAAAGGGATCTCATCATCGACGCCGCACGCCTGGCGGTCACGCCGCCCATTGGCCAAGGCCCAGTTGCCGTGAATGAATGCGTAGCGGAGGCGGCCGTCAGGATCCCGGGCCAGATGCCCGTGTTCAGCGAACCGGCGCAGCGACTGCTCGAGTTGCGCGCGTAAGGTTTCCCGGGTGTCCCCATCGTGGTGCAGGTGCATCTCGACCTCCCCCAGACCTGCGCCAGCCAGCTGGGCGAGTGGATCGAGGAGTTCTGGCCGGTACTGCTCGCACGGGAAGAAGAAAGTGTGCTGCGGGGCTTGCCCGTCGGCGTCGCGATAGTTGCGCGCCAGCGCCGGGTAGCCGTCGGCCCATGCCTGCATGCGCGCACGGCCCTGGGCGGCGTCCACGTTGTTCCACAGTGGCTCGTGATGGTCACAAAACGCGAAAAGCAGGTGGCGCCGATCGCGAAACCGGCTGGCCCATGCGCGACCCATCCGATGCCTAGCCCAACCGCGGATCCACGTGTGCAGATTCCGTTCCCAACTCATGTCCAGGCCCATTTGCCGACAAGAATAGCAAACCCCGACGGGTTGGCATCCCCGCTTGCGCCTATTCCACGAGCAGAACCCCGAGCTGGCGTTTTGGCTCGATTCGTCGCAGCCACCGATGCAGGCGGAACTCAGTGGCGCCGCCAGAACGGGCAATGAGTACGACGCCGTCCAAGGCGTAGAGCAGTGAGGCCGCGGGACCGGTGGCGGCCGGCGCGCCAAAAGCGACCAACACGCGATCAGCGCGGGCGCAAGCGTCCTCCAGCGCGCGCTCCAGAGCGGCAGGACGATCGGCCGCGTCCGAAGTGCCGGTGCGCTCGCTCGTGGCCGGCGGCGATTCGGTGTCAAGGATGTCCACCCGGTCGCCCAGGATCTCAAAAGCCAGGGCCAGCCGCCGTGCCGTCGGCATGACCGCTAAGCCCGCGTGCATGGCCACAAGACCCAGCTTGGCGCAGCCTCGCTCCCGGATCCGTCGCGCGGTGGCCAAAACCTCTGGATCCAGCCCTTCGACAGGCGGTGACGAAGCGTTTCCTGTACCTCGCGCATCCAAGATGCAGCAAAGCATAAACCAGGGAGGCCGCAGTGTCGGTCAGAATCCCGTGGGTCGTTGTCGGATCGCCACGGCGGCCACGCAAGCAGGCAAAAACAGTCTTCGACATGACGCAGAGGCCGCGACGGTTAGGGCAGCTTCTCGCCGTCGGACTGGGTATGGCAAGCCTGGCGCGGCCGGCTGCGGCGGGCTCGCTCGACTATCAGTTGGGGGCAGGGGCATATGTCGGATTCACCGACAATGCGCTTGGCGTGCCCAACGGCAGCCCAGGTTCGGGGAGTGACGGACTTCTTCTGGGCCGCGTGGACGGCGGCTTGACGCTCACCCGCCAGTTCTCAGAGCAGCGGCTCGCCTATGCCTTCACCGCTAGCCGGTATATGGTCCAGTCAGGTGGCGACACTCTGGCCAATTCGCTGGCTTGGGAAGCGGCTTTTCAGCCGCTCACCTCCTTGCGCCTCTCCACCTCGCTGGGCGCGACCCAGGGCCGCCTGACCTCGCTGGATGTGTCCTCGTCGTCAGCCTCAGGCGGGACAACCACTGGGCCCACCGGGCCGCGCCCGGCGCAGGCTCTGCTTTACGCCTCGGCCGACGCCAGGCAGGGACTAAGCGCCGAGCTTTCTCCCCGCTGGCGTATTCTGCAATCGCTGGTCGCCCAGGGTTTCTGGCCGCTGGAGGCGAATACCACACGCCCGAGCAGTTATTCCGGGGATATTGACCTGGGTATCGAACGCGACTTCGCCCGCGACGGGATCTCGCTGAATGCGCGCGGCCTGGTCATGCAAAGCGATGAGGTCATTTCCAATTGCGTGGTGATCCTGCCCCAATACCGCAGCGCTGTGGCCGGTGGCAATCTGGGCTGGCGCCACACCTTTTCGCCAGCGTGGAGCGACTACCTCTCCGGCGGCGGACTCGTCATCGATTCCCCAGTCGGCTCGGGCGCGAGTTTTCAGCCAGTCGGGTTGGCCGAGCTTCTGGCGCACGGGGAGACCAACGAATTCAGCCTGCGGGTCGAGCGCAACGTCACCGCCAACGTGTTTGCCGGCGATATCTTCCTGAGCACGCGGGTTGTGGCCAACGCCTCGGCCGGGTTTGGCAAGACCCAGAAACTGCAGCTGCGTGCTCTGGGCAGCTTTGACCGGTCCTCCGCAGTCGGCTCTGCCGGCGAGAACCGCGGAGGCGCGTCGGTGTGGCTGGCCCAGGCTGTGATGACCTACGGGGCGCCAGGACCGCTGCTGGTCAGCCTGGAGTATTCCTTCACCGATCAGCAGGCGATCGCGCCCGCGTGCGGTCAGACGCCGGCCTTTTTCAGTTTCCGGCGCAACCTGGTCATGTTGGGCATCGAGGTCAAGTACGCCTCGCTACGCCCTTTGCTGGGCCGCGCGCCGAAAATTCGCGTGGCGGGCAACCCTGCCGAGGATCCGCGGCAATGAAGCTCCTCTTCCTCAGCAGCCTCTGTTCGACGCCGCTTCTGCCCAACCTCAGCCCAGGCAACGCCCGAATCTTGCGCGCCCTGCGTACCATTGCCGACTGCCGCGTAATCATCCCGGTCTTCCCGGCCCGACACGCCGGTGCGGCGGGCGAGATTCCGGCGGTGGAGGTGGAGCAGGACGGGTCGCCCATCTTTCACCCGCGCATCTTCCACATCCCGGGGGTTGCACGATTTTTGAACGGCGTGTTCTACACCCTGTCGGTGGCACCCATGGTCTATGCCGAGGTGGCGCGCTTCCGGCCTGACGTGATTCTGTCGCCCTGGGTGTATCCCGACGGAACCGCCGCGGTGGCACTGGGCAAGATAACCGGAGTTCCGGTGGTGGTGCGCGCCATGGGCAGCGATATCAACCAAGTTGCGCATCTGCGGGGACGCCGCACCCAGGTGCGCTGGGCTTTGCACCACGCGAGCCGCGTGGTTGCGGTGAGCCGCGCGCTCGGGCAGGCCATCGCCGCCCTGGGCGTGCCGGACGAAAAGATCGCGGTGATTCCCACCGGCATCGAGCCCGCGATCTTCTATCCGCGCGATCGTGCCGAGGCTCGGGCCACACTGGGCCTTGCGCCTGGACCGCTGGTCTTGGCGGCTGCGCGGCTTTCCCCGGAAAAGGGTCTGTTGCACTTGCTGGCCGCGATGTCTTTGGCGGGCGAGCGCTGTCGCTTTCGTCTGGTGGTGGTTGGCGATGGGGCGCAGCGCCGAGAGTTGGAGCAGGAGGTACGGCGCCGTGGCCTGCGCGACCGCGTGCGCTTCGACGGCTTCCAGCCCGAGGCGCGCATGCCGGTCTACTACTCAGCGGCTGACCTGTTGTGCCTGCCCAGCCTGGCGGAAGGCTGGCCCGACGCACTGATGGAAAGCTTCGCCTGCGGCTGCCCGGCGGTGGCATCGGCCGTGGGCGGCGTGCCCGAAATAGTGGCACTGACCGGCGTCGGCCTGACTGTGCCGCCCGCCAGTCCCGACGCCTTGGCGCGCGCATTGGAAGAGGCGTTGGCACGCGACTGGGACCGGCGCGCAATCGCAGGGGCCATGGGCTCCTACACCCTTGCCGCCACCGCCCGTCGCTATCTCGATGTTTGTCAAGAAGCGATTCAAGCCAAGGTGACAACATGAATGGGAATCCACAAGTTCGCCCCTTGCATGCGCAGCGGCCCTTGCGCGTGGCCATCGTCGGCTGCGGCAAGATTGCAGACGGCCATGTCGACGAGATTCGCAAAATGCCTGAGCAGGCCGAGACCGTGGCGGTCTGCGATCGGGAAGGCCTGATGGCCGAGCAGCTAGCCGTCCGCTTCGCCATCCCGGCTCACTACGACAACTTCGAACGAATGCTGGAGCAAGCGCGGCCGGACGTGGTCCACATCACCACCCCCCCGCAGTCGCATACCGCACTGGCGCTGCAAGCCCTGGCCGCGGGTTGCCACGTCTACGTGGAAAAGCCCTTTGCTCTCGACGGTGCGCACGCGGCCCAGATGGTTGCGGCCGCGGAAAGCCAGGGGCGCAAGCTCACGGTGGGCTATTCCAGCCTCTTCGACCCGCCGGTGGTGCGGTTGCGTGAACTGGTGGCCGCGGGTGTGCTGGGCGAGGTTTTGCACGTGGAGAGTTTCTACGGCTATAACCTCGATGGCCCGTTTGGCAAAGCGTTGCTCGCTGATCCCAGTCACTGGGTGCATGGGCTTCCGGGCAAGCTGTTTCACAACATTATCGACCATATGCTCAACAAGATCGTCGAGTTCGTGCCCGACGACGTTCCGCAAGTGACCGCGATTGCGCGCGCCCTGCGCCCCGAGCGCGCGGGCGACCAGCGCGACGACATGATGGACGAACTGCGTGTGCTGGTGCGCGGCCGGCGGGTCACCGGGTACGGAACCTTCTCGTCCCACATTCGGCCGGCGGCTCAGTTTGTGCGGGTGTACGGCACGCACAACATTGCACATGTGGATCTGCTGGCCCGCACCGTCACCCTGGAAGCCAAGCCCAGACTGCCGAGTGCGATAGGCCGCTTGGTGCCACCCTTTGAGCAGGCTGGCGCCCTGGTCGGGCAGGGCTTGTCGAATATTGGCCATTTCCTTCGCTCAGATTTTCAGTATTTTGCAGGCATGCGGCACCTGATGTCGCTGTTCTTCGACAGCATTGTCGACGACGGACCGGTTCCTATCGCCTACCGGGATATCCTGCGCATCTCGCAAATGATGGACGAGATCTTCCGACAGGTACGCGTGCAGAATCCAGTAACGGAGGGCATTGCATGACCGCTTTGGTGACCGGCGCAACCGGATTCTTGGGGGGGGCCTTTGTCGCTCGCCTGCTGGCCCATGGTACTTCACGGGTTCGCTGCCTAGTCCGGCCTGGCTCGCGCACCGCAGTTCTTGAGCGACTGGCGGTTGGCCACGATCGTCTGCTGCTGGTGCGCGGCAGCTTGGCCAGCCCGGATGTCGCTCTAGCTGCGCTCGACGATGCGGATGTGGTGTACCACCTGGCCGCAGGTACCGGCGGTGCTGCCGCGGATCTGTTCTTGAATACCGTGGTGGCGTCGAAGAACCTGCTGGAAGCTGTGCTACACCGGCAGCACCCTGCAAGGGTCGTGTTGGTCAGTTCGTTTGGCGTGTACGGGACAGCGGGGCTGGCGCGCGGGGCGCTGGTCGACGAGGACACACCGTTCGAGACCAATCCCGAGCGCCGCGATCTCTACTCGCAGGCAAAGTTGCGCCAGGAGAAACTCTTCCGGGAATATCACCAGCGGCACGGACTCCCCTTGGTCGTCCTACGACCGGGCGTGATCTATGGTCCGGGCGGGTCCCCCATTTCGAGCCGTGTCGGGCTCTCTGTTCCCGGCCTCTTCCTTCACCTGGGCGGTCGCAATCTGCTGCCGCTAACCTACGTCGACAACTGCGCTGAGGCGATCGTCGTGGCGGGCGAGCGGGGAGTGGCCGACGCGCAGGCATACAACGTGGTCGACGACGACCTGCCCACTTGTGTCGACTATCTTCGCCAATATCAGCGTGAGGTGCGTACCCTGCGAGCCGTGAGCCTGCCTTACCCGGCAAGCCAGGCTCTGTCTTGGCTATGCGAGCGCTACCACGAACATTCCCAGGGCCAGCTTCCTGCCTTCTTCACTCGCTATCGAACCGCGACCACCTGGGGCGGAAATCGTTTCAGCAACGCGAAACTCAAGAGTCTAGGTTGGCAGCCCATCATCCCGACCGACGAAGGGCTGCGGCGGACGTTCGCGGATCTGCGCAGTCTTGCGCATGCCACTTCGGGTGCGAGTTGATCTAGATATCAGTTTTTTGTGAGCACACGGATGGGCGAGGGGAGGATCCGGAGGCCTGGTTGGCACGCGAGACCGCAGGAGGCGCTTGCACTCCCAGCGCGTGCGATCCAACCTTGCCTCATGCGATGTGCGCGGTTGGCGGGCGCTTTCTCGGCGGCGATTCTTTTCGCAGGCTGTGCGGTAGCTGCGCGGGCTGCCACTTTAGGGCCCTCAGATTCCAGTTGTCCGGCGGGCCGTGGGCGGACCTTCGAGGTCGGGCCGCAGCCTGGACTGCAGCGGCTGGCCGACGTGCCGTGGAACTCCTTGGGCCCGGGTGATCGCGTTCTTGTGCATTGGCGGCCCGAACCCTATCGCGAACAGATCCTGGTCTCGGCCCAAGGCACGGCAGAGCAGCCGGTGCGCATTTGCGGCGTTTCCGGGCCACAGGGCCAGCCTCCCATCATCACCGGCGAGGATGCCCGCACGCTTCGGGCGCTGGGTTTCCCTTACCCGCCTACCCAGGAACGCGGAGTCGTTGTCGTGACCTTGCGCGAGGGCCAACTCTGGGGCGCCAAGCCCAGTCACATTGTGCTGGAAGGACTTGACCTGCGCGGTGCCCAGCCAGGGCATTTCTTCACTGACCAGACGGGAAAGCGTCGCCGTTTTTCCGTCAGCGCCGCTGCACTGTTCGTCGAGCGGGGCGAGCACATTGTCGTTCGCCACTGCACGCTGACTGATTCGGCCAACGGCTTTTTCGTGGCCTCCGGCGATTCGGAGGAAGTCGTGTCGCGCGACATCCTGTTCGAGGCGAACCACGTCTACGGCAACGGAGTCACGAATTCCTTCTATCAACACAATACCTACACTGAGGCGGTGGGGATGGTGTACCAGGGGAACCGGTTTGGCCCTCTGCGCCCGGGCGCCGGCGGGAACGCCCTCAAGGATCGCTCGGCCGGCACGGTGATCCGCTACAACTGGATCGAGGGAGGTGCCCATTTGCTCGATCTAGTGGAACCCGAGGAGAGCACGAAGATCACCGATGCAGACGCGCATTTCCGGCAAACCTATGTCTATGGCAATGTTCTGCTTCACGGGCCGCTGGACGGGTTCTCCGTGGTGCACTACGGGGGCGACAACGGCAACCCAGCGCTGTACCGGAAGGGAACGCTGTACTTCTTCAACAACACCGTCATCATTAGCGGCGAAGAAAAGAGTCGCTGGAATACCGCCCTGTTTCGTCTCGAGACCGCCGACGAGACGGCCGACGCGCGCAACAACATCGTGTTTCGTCAGGGGAGCACCCATCTTCTTCTGCTGGACGGTGCTGGCCGGTTGCATCTCGGCTGCAATTGGGTGAGCGAGGGATTCGGCCAACGGTTGCACCCTGAGCCGGGCATGGCCCCCATCGAAGGTCTGGAGCGCATTGTCGTGGGCCGCCCCAGCCCGTTTGCCAATTTGGAAGGCGCCGATCTGCGTGTGCGGCATGGCTCGGACGCCGCTCGCCCTGGCGATCCACTCGTGCCCGAAGTGGCCCAGGGGTACTTGCCGGTGCAGGTGTACGTTCCTCACCAGAAAGTCAGGCCGCTCCCGGCGGGGACAGCCCGCACGGCACTAGGCGCTCTCGAGTAGGAAAGCGTGAGCTTGGCAGTGAAGCCAGCTCACTTCCGGGCCCAGGCTATGGCGCGGCGAAAGACCTCGGCGAATTCGCCGGCCAGGGCCTTGCGGTCGTAGCGCTCGATACCGACGGGCGGAGCTTGCGCAGGCAAACGGCCCGCGCGAAAATCCGCGAGCAGGCGCGCGAGGTATTCGGCGATGCGCGGCTCGTCGCGCGGAGGAAGAAGATCGCCCAGGCGAGTGGTGCGCACCAACTCGGCCAATGCTCCCTCAGGCGTCAGGGTGAGACAAGGTCGCCCCAGCGCCATCAGTTCGAAGATCTTGGCCGGATAGATCCGCTCTGCACCGGGTGTGTCATCAAGCAGACACAGCAGGAGATGGCTGGCCGCCACCTCCTTCATCATGGCGTCGTGGGGCAGATACCCGACCCGTTCCACTCCCAGTGCTTCGGTGCCTGCGAAGCAAGGCAATTCGGTCTCGACGATCCGACCCAGAAAGCGCAAGCGGAGCAGCGAGGCCAGATCAGGCGACGCTGCGTGCAGCCGCCGAACCGCGCCGAGCAAACCTGCGGGGCTGGTCAGGCGGAAGATGGTTCCCGCGTAGGTGACCACCAGGCGGTCGCCGGTCGGCGTGGGCAGGGCGGCGGGGATGTCCTCGCGGTCATAGCCATTAGGAATGGCAAACACGCGTTCCGGTTGCAGGAAAGGGAAGCGCGCCAACAGGTTCTGGCGAAAGGCCTCGGTGGCAGTGGTCACCGCATGCGCGAAGCGAAGCAGCCTGCCTTCCAGAGCCTCACCCACCACACGGGGAAGATCGCCTGCCACCATTTCGTACGTCTGGCTCAGCGTGCTCCATTCGTCGCGATAGTCGAGCACGACCGCAGTGCCGCCACGCAGACGCGCCAAGGGGGCGAGCAGGAACTGGGAAAACGGCGGGGCGGTAATGAAGACGACGTCGGGTCTCTCTGCGCCCGCCAGACGCCGAGCCAGTGCGAGTTGCGCGCCCGGCTGCCAGAGTATCTGGGGATCAGGAAGCAGCAGTTGTCGCGCTCCGGACGTCACCCTCTGCAAGAGCCGCGTCCGCCATGAGCCCATTTTCCCGCTGGACGTCTTCCAGGTTTGCGCTTTGATGCCGTAGCCCGGCTCGAGTGTCCGTGCCCGCAGCAGCGGCATGTCCGCCGGAATGTCGCGCAAGAGAGATTCGTCGCGCAAGGGGACCGATGGGTTCAGTGCGGTCAACACCGCCGGAGAAACGCCATAGGCTGGCAGGTATTTGGCCAGCTTGAGCACGCGGTGAATACCCGCGCCCCCAGTTGGAGGAAAAGTGTAGGAAACCAGGAGAGCTTTGGGGGAGGAGTGCATCCTATTGAGTACCCGTGAAGAATGACCGAGCATTGCGACAGAAACTTGAAGGAGAACGATGACCAGTCCTGTGACTTTGATGGTGCGAGCTCGAGGGTTGATGCAAACATTGCGAGAGGATATTCGTGCCAAAGCTAGCTGGAACTACCAGGGCGAGGGTTCCCGGGAGATGCTCAGGGCGTTGTTCAGCGACGGCACACTGGCAGTCATCCTGTATCGGCTCATGCAGGCGTCCCACCACGCGGGGCTGGCGCCGGCAGAGATGCTGTTCAACAAGATGAACGCCGTATTCGGCCAGTGCGTCATCGGTCGCGGCGCGGAATTCGGCCCGGGTTTGGTGTTCATCCATTCCCAAGGCGTCGTCATCAACGGCGCAGTTCACGCGGGCCAGAACGTGCACATCGAACACCAGGTGACAATTGGCGCCGAGAAGGGCAAGAGTCCCTGCCTGGGCAACAACGTCTTCATCGGCTGCGGGGCCAAGATCGTCGGTCCAGTAATTGTAGGTGATGGAGCGCGTATCGGTGCGAATGCGGTGGTGGTGCATGACGTGCCTGCCAATACAACGGTGGTAGGCATTCCCGCGAAACCGGTGGAACCCAGGCGCAAGCCTGACCACCAGGAGGCCGCCGCAAGCGACTAGCGCTGGGAAATCCACTGTGATGTGAGATGGCGGTGCCGTCGTACCCGTTACCGTCGCCACGTTGGAAATCCACTCAAGCAACAAACTCGTCATGCAAGTTGTCACAAGGACTCCGCGTGGTAACATCGCCGCCGTGCTCTCTGGGGGCTCTGTTTGCGTTGAAGCGCCGGGCGAAATTGCCTATCGCTACGTGATCCTTCGCGCTGTCGCTGCCGCCTGCAAGGTCGCCATCACGCGTGTGTGCGGCCGGCGCGTTTCCGCTGAGGGGTTTACCCATCAGGTTGTGTCCGCGGTGGGCGAGGCATTCAATAACATCGCGCTTCACTGTTACCGTGATCGCCCCTCGGACATCGTACGAGTGCGCATGACGATCGAAGCCGGAGTGATGCGTCTAACCATAGAAGACTACGGGGCCAGCTTTGATCCGCTCACTGCCCAGGTACCCGACCTGGACGCGCTACCAGAGTCAGGGCTCGGCATCTACATAATGAGGTCTTTGATGGATGAGGTGACCTACCAGCCGGGGCGGCCCAATGTTCTCAATCTGAGCAAGAGGATTTGCGAATGCCCGGGGGAGTTGCCCAAGGTCTCTGGCAAGAGGACAACACATGGACTTCTCCACGAGTAGTGCGGAGGGCGTGGCTACTCTTCGGATCGTGGGTGAGCTGGACGCGGTCACCATTCCCGATATTCGCCCGGCCATCGACGCCTTGGTGGCTGAACGGCACCCGCGCATCGTCGTCGATCTGTCGGGTCTACGGCTGATTGACAGCTCGGGCGTGGGAGCGGTGGTGTTTCTGTACAAGAAGGCCAAGGAATATGGCGGCGTAGTGACCGTGCAGGGACTACGTGATCAGCCCTTGTCGATCTTCAAGTTGCTGCGCCTGGATCGGGTTCTTCTGGCGTGAGAGCGCATGGGCTGGGTGGAGGATGAGCCAGCGGGTCGCGAGTGGGTCGCCGAGGGACTGCGCCTTCTGCGGCGTGCCGGCCGACGACCGCTATTGACTCTTGCCTGGGCGCTGTTGGCCGCGGCCCTGCTGTTGGCCCTGCAACTGCGCCGGCCGCCGGCCTTTGCGGCGCGGGCCGAGCTGCTGCTGCGCGAAAATGCCTTGTCGACCGATCGCAACCGAATCTCGCGAGCGGATCTACGCAGCTTCGTTGAGAACGTCGCCTTGACCTCGACCAGTCTGATGGACGTAATGGACCGACACGGACTATTCCTCGCTGAGACTGCGAACAGTCCGGTGCTGGCGCTGGCCGAAATGCGCAAGAGCATAGATGTCGATATCGCGCAGGACTACTTCGCAGAGGATCGGCTCGAGCGCGCTCCCTCGCGCTCGGCGCGCATCGTGCTCACCTTCAGCGCCGAGGAGCCCGAGCAGGCCATGGTGGTGGTGCGCGATCTGGGCTTGCTGGTGGCTCGCGCCGAGCTGAGTCGCCATACCGAAAGGGCGCGCCAGCAGGCGGTTCTTGCCGATGCTGCGGCTACCGAGGCTAACCGTCAGGTCACGGCAAGCCAGGCCGAGTTGGCGGCGATGCAAACGACTCTTGTGGGAACAACCGCGAAGATCTCGTCAGCGCAGCGGGTGAAGATGGCCTTTCTGCGCGCCTGGTTGACCCAGCTCGAGCGCCGGCATGGCGAGCTGGAGCAGGAGCACGCGCGGCTCGAACTGGTTGCCGCCGCAGAAGAGAAGCAAGCCGGCACGCGCGTTCATCTGGCGAGTCTGCAGAGCGAGAGCGAAGCGTCGCACGACGACGGCAAGTGGCTTCGGCGCAAGGCAGCTATTGCAGGGGCGGGTGGGCTGGCGCTTGCCCTGCTGCTGGTGGGCGCATTCAACCCGAGGCTATACGACGCGGATGATATTAGGCGGACGGGCGGCCTGGCGCTGGGACATTTGCACGGCCCGCAGCAGCGGGCGCGCTCGGGAGGTAAAACGTGACCGGCGAAGGTAACTGGCTTGGGCCGCGGACGGCGTTGCACATGGTGGGACGCGCGCTCCGATCGCGTGTGTTGTGGCTGGTCTTGTTGCTGGCAGTGGCAACGACTATCGGCGTCCTGCGGGTGGTCCGCCCGATCTACCGATCCGAAGTTGTGCTTTTCTACCGGCCCTCGCCCGGGACCAGCTTCGTTTCGCAGACCGAGGGCGATCCCTCGCGCCAGCTCGCGGCCCGGCTCAAGGAAATGCTTTTCACCCGTGAGCGTCTGGTCAGCCTGGTCAAGGAGTTCTATCTCTATCCCGCGCAGGTGAAGCGCACCGGGCTGATCGACGCTGCCGAGGAGATGCGCAGGCAGTACCTCAAGTTCGAGTCGAGCGGCGGCGAGACCTTTCGCATCAGCTTCGAGGATGAATCTCCCGTGCGAGCGCAAGCGGTTACTGCGCGGGCTGCCGATATGCTATTGGACGTACATCGCACCTGGCGCCGGCAGGATGTGGTCAAGGCCGAACAGTTCTTCGACGCGCAGAAGCGGGCGGCGGAAGAAGTGCTGCGCGCGCGCGAAGGGGAATTCTCGCAATTTCTCGGCCGGCATCCCGAGATGGCACTGGCCATGGGGACTGGACCGGTGACACCGGGTGCGCCTCTGCGCGCGGCGAATTCCGAGGCCAAACTTAACTCGCAGGACGGGTTGGTGTCCCGGCTCGAGGCGCGGGCGTCACGGCTACGCGATCAGCCGTCGAGAGCGGACCGGCGTGAGGCTGAAGCGGCAGGCGCGGTCGTCGATGCTGCCCTGCTGGCCGAGCGGGAAGCGTCCCAGGCTGACCTCATTGCAGCCCAGCGCGATCTGGCGCAGAAGCAGAAGCAATTCACCCCCGAGTATCCGGACGTGCGCCAGGCCAGCGACGCAGCGGTTGCGGCGCGCGAACGGCTGCGCAAGATCGAAGAAGCCATTGCCGCGGCCAAGAAAGCAGCCGCCGCGCCTCCGCCCGCGCCTGCACAGGCCCAGGCACCCGCGCCGGTGCTGGACTCGGGCACACGCCAGCGCTTGTCTGCCCTCGAGAAGCAGATAGTTCAGGCGCGCGCCAAGATGCTGGAACGCGATCCCAAGCGCCTGCTTGAGCTGGGCACCCAGCTCGCCGAATTGGACCGTCGCGTGTCCGAGGCGCGGGATCGTCTGGCCGTGATCCAGAGCAAGCAGTTCCAGGCCTCACTGGAAGCGACTCTGGATCTGCAGGACAAAACCGGTGAGCTGGTGGTGGTTGACCCCGCCTTCCTGCCCGCGCGAGCCGAGCGCCGTGGCCGTCTGAAGATGGGCGCTTTCGGGGGCGGCGCCGCCTTGACGCTGGCTTTCTTCCTGTCCCTGGGCCTGGTGTTCTTGGACGATCGCCTGCGTGCCGGATTTGATCTTGCGCGCCTCCGCTTGCCGCCGCTGCTGGCCGAGGTGCCTCGCGAGTCGCGCGGGGAACGCCGGCCGGTGCACCGGCAGGTGGCGGCCAAGACCAAGGTGATTCGGAGGCCGCTGTGAGTGAAGCATCTTCGAGCGTTGGCGTTAGTGCGGGCGCCAACCCTTCCGGGCAGCCTGTGACACCGGCGGTGGTGGAGCACGCCCGGGTCAGAACCGCGGTGGAGATTGACCGGCGTGCCGTGATCCTGCGTAACCCCCTTTCGGCGCGTGCGGCCAGTTTCCGCATGTTGCGCCACCGGCTGGCTGACCGGGGCGATCCCAAGGTTGTCCTCGTCACCAGCGCCAACGACGGGGAGGGCAAGACTACCTGCGCGCTCAATCTGGCCTGGGCGCTGGCGGAGTCGGGACGAAACCGGGTTCTGCTGCTGGAGGCCAACACCGCACGGCCGGGGATGGCCGCGCTCTTGGGTTTCTTGCCGCCGGGCTGTTTTCTGGAACAGCTCGTCCAGTACCGAGCCGAGCCCGCGCGCGCCTGGACGGTTGCGCGGGGCCCCCACGATCTCGACGTGCTGGCCGTGCACCAAGGCCCCGAGCCGCACCCGCCTATGCACGGGCCCAGCCTGATGGCGGCGATTGCCAGCCTGCGCGCCGCCTACGACTACATCGTCATCGACACCTCTTCGATCCTCACTGGGCTGGATGTGCCCCTCTTGCAAGACATGGCCGACGGCATAGTGATCGCGGCGCGCGCCCGCCAGACCCGCGGACGCGCTCTTCACGCAGCGCTGGGACAGGCTGGGGTTTCACGCGTCTTGGGAGTGGTGTTGATGGATTCTGGCTAGCCCCTTGCCGGCCACCCGCGAAGAAAATGCGCAGATGCTGCGCCTAGCTGGCTAGCACCTTTCCGGCGCATCGCCTGGTTGGTATCCGGTGGCCCGGTTAGTGCATCTCATAACAAGGGACACACATGCTCCTACAAGAGTTCGCGCCGGTCGCTAGCAAGGAGGATGCGTAGTGAGGAAAACCAAAGCCAAGCCCGACAACGCTCTCGATACCATCCTGCAGGCAGGCCAGCTAGTTGGCGGGAAGTACCGAGTTGATCACTTGCTCGGTGAGGGTGGAATGGCGGCGGTATGGGCGGGTACCAATGAACGTACCGGGAAGCGAGTAGCCCTGAAGGTGATTCTGCGCTCCTTGGCGACCACGCGCGAGGCGCAGGGGCTCTTTCAGAGCGAGGCATTGGCCGCAAGCCGAGTGAACCATCCCAACGTCGTGACGGTCTTCGATATCATCGAGCACGAGGGAATGGCCTGCATCGTGATGGAGTTGCTCGACGGAGAGCCGCTGGGCAGCTACATCGCACGCAAGAAATTCCTCAGCGTCAACGAGGCGACGTCGCTGCTCCTACCCGCCATGCATGGGGTGGCAGCGGCCCACGCTCAGGGCGTGATCCACCGCGATCTCAAGCCGCAAAACATCTTCATTTGCATTGGGCCAGACGGGCGCATCGTGACCACAAAGGTGTTGGATTTCGGCATCCCGGTCATGGTGGAACGGGCGATGGACCCGCCGGCCGGGCAGACCCCGGCGTTGGCCATGGGCACGCCGTCTTACATGTCTCCCGAGCATGTTCTGGGTGCGGCACAGATCGATGAACGTGCCGATGTGTACGGTTTCGGCGTGTTGCTGTACGAGTCGCTGACCGGACAGACGCCGTTTCCTGGTGAACCGGGACCAGATCTCTTTCACCGAATCCTGAATGAACCCGCGCCCCGAGTGACGTTGTTTCGTCCTGATTTGCCGCCTGGTTTGGTGCGCATCATCGAAAAGGCTATGGCCAAGCAGCCAGACGATCGCTACCCGGACTTGACCCGGATGGCGAATGCTCTCGAAGACGAGTTGGCGCCGCCTACACCTTTGCCGCGCTTGCTCACGCCGCTGCCTTTGCTTGGCGCACGCGCTCCCCAGTCTGGCGAATCGGAGCCCGCGGTCATGGCCATTGCCAGGCGGGAGCCTTCTGGCCCGCATCAGGGGACGATACTCTATGGCGCGCATTTCCTGGAAAAGGAGAGCAGCCCCTCCGATGGCGGATCTAGTCTCGGCCCGGAACTGCCAGCGCCCCCGCCACCCCTAGGACGCGAGACGATGCTGAGACCGTCGTTGCTGAGAGTGCCGTTCTCCGGCGTAAGATCGCTGTTTACGCCCCGTGGCCGTCGTGGGTTGGCTGGGGTCGGACTCGCCGTCGCGCTGGCTCTCGGGGTGTGGATGTCCATGCAAGGTGGCAGTCAGGTGCGAGCGCCTAGCCCAGCACCGGTCGTCAATGCCAGGCCGCCAGCCAGCGAACCCGCCACGCCGCCGCCGCTTTCTGCCGTAGAGCAAGCTACCCCCGTCGTTCCCGCGGAGACTGCCGAACCCCTGCTGCTGACTCAGCCGACTCCACCGGTTGCAAGTGCGGTTGCAACCGGTGAGCACAGCAGGCATTCGGGCGGCGGGGCGGTGATGCGCGGTCGCACACAAGTGGCGGTGCGGGAAGCGCGGAAAGGCCCCTTGCCGCGAAAGCAGTGGAATGGATCGGGACTGGAGCCACCTCCGCTGCGTGCTGGCGCATCGGCGAGGGAGGCGGTGCCGCGCGCTGGCCGTCTGTCTGAGGACGACTTCTAGTCCATGCCGGGCTGGCCTGGGTCTTGCAAATGCGAACGGCTGCGCACTTGATGACCGACACCTGAGACAAGGAGGGTGGTCATGTCCCAGTCCGAAAACCTACACGCAATCATCCTGGCCAGCGGTGAAGACCATGCTCTGAGGTCGCTTAGCGAGGCGCTCGGCGGAGTAGACCTTCCCAAACAGTTTGCCTCGATTGCCGCCGGAGGATCTCTGCTGCAACAGACGGTGATGCGGTATGCCGGCCTGGTGCCGCCTGAACGCACGGTTGTCTTGGTGGAGGCAGCCCACCAGGAGGTGGCGCGCGCCCAATTGCGGAGGTGGCCTGGGATTGAGATCATCACGCGGCCGGCGGAATGCGGCGCGGGTCTCGACCTGCTCTTGCCGCTAGGACGGGTCTTTTCGCGCAGCCCAGACGCGCGTGTGCTGGTGACGCCAGCTGATCACTACGTGCCCCATCCCGAGGCATTGGTCGACGCGGTGGTGGCCGCAAATCATGCTTTGGACCAGGCTGCGGTGATTCTCGTAGGTGTGGCGGGTGGCCACCAGAGGTCCAAGCACGGCTGGATCATACCTGGGCAGCCGCTTGACGGGCGGATTGCCGCCGTGGCACATCTGGCAGAGGGTGTCTCGCCTGTGCTGGCGGCAGAGCTGACCGCGGCCGGCGCATTGTGGAATACCTCGACGGTGGTAGGACGCGCCGAGCACCTGTGGTACTTGGCCGCGCTTCAGTTGCCCATGCAGGCAGAAGCTGTGGCCCGTCTTTGGGCAGGCAAAGGCTCGCTTGCGAATGCGGCCGCGACAGCTTGCCTAATGCCGGACGTCGAGCTGAATGGCGCGCTCTTGCGAGGCGCCAAGAATCTGGCCACGATCGCGGTGCGCGGATCAGGCTGGACAGACTGGACTAGTCCAGAGCAGGTGATGGATTCGATCGAGGATCCCAGGGAGCTGGAGCTTCTTCTCTCGCGCATTCTGCTGCACCAGCGGAACATTGGGCGAACCGAGCTGCGGCCGCGGTTCCCAACGATCTCGCGCCACGCCAGCGCAGCCTGAACGCTACGAATCGGTAGCGCAGCCACCCGGCAGCGCCACCGGATGGAAACGTGCCTTCAGCCGCGAGCACACTCGAGCGGTTGCTAGCGCTGACATGCCAAGGCCGCCAACTCCTCGCGGTCAAAGACGGCTCGCATCACGTCCGCTCTTGATCGGCTCTGGCGAATGGCGCAATCATTGCCGACTATGAGACGCTTGTCGAAGCTAGCCTTATCTGCGGTCTTTTGCTTGGGTGCTGTGGCGGGCGCAGGCATGGCTTGGGCGCAGGAGCAAACTGCTGCAGACCCCGAACTCCAGGCCGCCAAGGCGCAATTCGAGGAAGCCCAGATCCTCTATTTGCGTGAGCTGTGGGACGACGCCGCGGCCAAGTTCCTGTCTGCCTACGAAAAGAAGCCCTTCAGCTCATTCCTCTTCAACGCCGCGGTCGCGTTCGAGAAGGCGCAGAAACTGGACCGTGCCATCGACATGTTTCAGCGCTATCTCGACAAGGATCCGCAGGCCCATGATGCTGCCGAGGTCAAGACACGCATCGAGAGTCTGAAGGCGGTGCTCGCACCACCAGCCCCGGTCCCGGGAAAGAGCGAGAAGGCGCCCGTGCCTGCGACGGTGCTGCCCACCATCGCCACCAAAGGGTTGGTGATCATGGAGTCCAAGCCGACCGGCGCCAGCATCTACCTCAACGACAAGTCCAAGGGTACGTTCGCGACCACCCCATGGCAGGGCTCGCTGGAGCCGAAGCCGGTGAAGCTGATTTTCGAAGCTCAGGGGTACAAATCGGAAGAGCGAGAGATCACCCCACGTACCGACAAGGTGGTGGAGATATACATCGCGCTGTCTGAACAGCACTTTCTCGGCTGGATCGAGGTCATCGCCAACGTGCCGGGCGCCGACGTGTTCATTGATCGGCAGGACATCGGCGCCATCGGCAAGACGCCGTACACCGGGCACTTGAAGCCGGGCAAGCACACCGTCTGGGTAGCCAGGTCCGGGTACCAAATCGGTCAGAAGGAGATTACCGTCGAGCCGGGTACTGCAACCACGCACACCATCACGCTCGCGCCCGTCGAATACGCCCTGCTCAAGGCTGGCGGTGGGCAGAGTCAAGGCGCGCGTCTCATGGTCGACGGAGCTGCAGCCTGCACCATGCCCTGCGAACAACAGGTCAAGCCGGGCGAACATCAAATCGTCGTGCAAAAGGACGGGATGGAACCCTACAAGGGCAAGCTGGTGACCGAACGCGCGGATGAGGCTACGCTGGAAGTGCAGTTCTCCCCAAAACCCCCGCGCAGGAAGGCATGGACCTATGCCGTGCTTTCGGCCTTGTCGTTCGGCGGCGGAATCTACTTGGGCGTGAAGGGCGGGGAGATCAAAGACCAAATCAACAGCGACATCGCCAATCCTGCCAAGCTCACCACCAGCAACGATTCGCGCAAAGTGACTGGCATGCGGTACTACGTTGGCGCCGATGTGCTGTTCGGAGTAGGGGCGCTGACGGGGCTGCTATCGCTGTGGAATTTTCTCGAATCGGGGCCGCCCAGCACGGCCAACCTCAAGAAGGTCAATCTGGCTGGGCCCGAACCAAAGCAGGTGAGCTTGGTTCCCTTCGGATTGCCAGGCGGCGCCGGGCTTTCCGCCGCAGGGAGATTCTAAGATGCGCCAGACACTATTGGCGTTCTTTGCCCTGGTGCTTGCGGGTGGGTGCGATCCTGGCGAGTTCGGTGCGGCACTCGACCAGGCTCCGGTGCAGGTCATTGGCGATCCGGGTGGCTTCGGGTCGGACGTTGGTCGCGTGCTGCTGCCCCTGGCCCCACTGCCCAACATGGCAGCGCGCCTGTTGTTCGCAGGATCCCACCCAAACCAGGGGGTCAGCTTGGCGGTGGCAAGTTTCGACCGCGACGGCAAGTCCCAGGTCCAGGCCGCGACGAGTGACGACCCGAACACGCTGGGTCTGACCTTCAGCCAAAACTCCGCCGAGAACGGGATCTCCAGTATGGCCGCGCTGAACGGCTCGACCACGGAGGTTCTCATCGCCCTGGGCATACCGAATCTCGTTTCTGCGCAGGGGCAAGGGGCGGTTGCGTTCGTCACCTTGGCTGCGGATGCCAACGGCAATGCGGACTTCGAGAGCGCCGCTGAGCTACCGCGCTTCGCGCCCGCTGAACCCCACTTTGGCTTGGCAGTTGCTGCTGGTCGCGTGACCCAGACTGCGGCCGATGAGTTGATTGTGGTTTCCGACGAGGGAGTTCACGCGCTGGGCTTCCCCACCAGCGACGTGGTTTCGGACGCGAAGTGCGCTGTTTCCATGGCGACACCCGCGGACCTATATCGGTCGCTCGCGGTCGCGGATTTTCTGCCCGACTCCGACTCCGGCGGCAGACAGGAAATCGCGGTCGGACTGCCAAACCCGGGTCTGACCGGAGCTGGACGCGTGCTCATCCTCCAGTACGACGCGGTCGCCGCCGACCTGTCTTGTCCGATCGAGCTGTCAGTTCCCAGCGACAACTCGCCTGGATTCGGCACGGCGTTGGCGGCGGTGCCGCACGCGGATGGCAAGTCCTTCGATCTGCTGGTGGGCGCGCCACCGGATCGAGTCTATCTCTTCGCCAGCCCCTTCAACGGCTCGCCGATCCAGGTGTTTTCCGGCGACGCCACCTCTCAGTTTGGACAAAGGGTAGCGCCGGCTCGCATCGGTGTCGGCGGCGCGCAGGAGATTGCAATCACCGCCTTGCAGGCCGACGTGGGCAGCACGAAGGCTGCGGGGAAGGTGCTCATCTACGCGCTGGATGGCGACGGCACAACCCCGGTCGCGGCTCTGAACGACAGCAGCCCGATCAACAAAGAGGACTTCGGCATTGGCCTGGCAGAGCTGGAATTCAACAACAGCAGCCCGATCTGCCCGAAGGGCAAGGACGCACACCTGCTGGTGGTGGGCGCCGACTTGGACATCTTCACGTTCTTCAATTTTCCCCACAGCGCAGCTGACCCGCGCTGCTTCGCCCAGAAATAGGGATTACACCCAGCCGCGATCGTGCGCGGCGGAGATCAGCAATGCAGCCAGTCCTGCAATGAACGCGGGATGGTAGCCCACCGCCCGCGCCCGGGCGAAACTGACGATCCCTCGCGCCGCGGCCCGCTCGCGATACAGGATGTCGATCTCCTGCAGCGTCTCGAGGTGCTCGCCGGTGAAGGAAACCGGGACCACGACCACAGCTCGGTGGCCCACGGCTGCCACGGCGTCGAGGGCCTCCTCTGTGCTGGGTGCGAGCCAGCGTCGTCGGCCCACGCGACTTTGAAAAGCGAGTTGCGATCGGTCCTGCAAACCCAGCCGCCGAGTGACCGCGGCCACGGTCGCGCGAATGTCGTCGAGATAGGGATCGCCGCGGCGGATGTAGTCCACCGGCAGGCCATGCGCGGAAAACAACACCGGGGCTGTGGCACGCTCCATCTCGGGCAGTTGCCCCAAGGCATCGGTGATACGGTCGCAGAGAGCCTCGATGTAGCCCGGGGCAGTGGCGTATCCATCGATGCGCGCGGTCGCGATGCCTGCCAGGGCGGCTTCGACGGTGCGGAAGGCTGATCCGCTGGTGGTTCTCGATCGCTGGGGATGCAGGGGCAGCAGCAGTGCCTGTGTGATGCCGTCGGCTCGCATGACCGCGGCGGTCTCGGCAGGAAAAGGGTGCCAGTAGCTCATGGCCAGGTAGGGCCGAGCCAGTACACCGGCCGCGGCCATGTCCCTGACCACCGCCTGCACCTGAGCCGATGATTCATCACGGATGGGTGACCGCCCGCCGATCTGGGCGTAGGCCGCCCGCGAGAAAGCGGCCCGGCGGCGTGCGATGAAACGCGCCAACAGCGGCTGCACGGGCCGCGCCCAACCCAACTGAATTACGTCGGGATCGGCGAAAAGGTTGCGCAAGAAAGGCTGCACCGCCGCCAGCGAGTCCGGGCCTCCGAAATTGAGGGCAACTACACCGAGCACGTCTTCATCCCGCGTGGCTATTCACCCCGCACGGCGCGGACCAGGGCCTGCACGTTCTCGACCGGGGTATCCGGGTAGATGCCGTGCCCCAGGTTGAAGATGTGACCGCGGCCAGCCCCGCGGCGAATCACGTCGGCGGCCTGGCGTGCAATCCGCTCAACCGGGCCCAAGAGAACTGCCGGATCGAGGTTGCCTTGCACGGCCGCATGGGCAGCGCCTCCCAGCGCAAGCCGTGCTCGCGCCTGGTCGAGGGGTAGGCGCCAATCGATCCCGTAGACGTCGGCACCCACGCGCGCCACGCGGTCGAGAATGGTCGTTGCCCCATTGGGAAAGTAGATGACAGGTACGCCGGTCGCCCTCACCGCGGCCACCAGGCTCGCGGTGGGCTCGGCCACGAACTCGTCCCATTCTTCGGGAGAGACCACCCCGAGCCACGAGTCGAAGATCTGGATGGCTTGGGCACCCGCGGCCACCTGAGCCAGAAGATAGGCGCGGGTGGCACTTTCGATCAGCTCCAGCAGCCGATGGGCCGTGTCTGGATCTCGGTAGAAAAGCTTCTTGGTCTCGATGAACCGCTGCGAGGTCTTGCCCTCAATCGCGTAGGTCGCAGTGGTAAAAGGCGCGCCCGCGAATCCAATGAGCGGCGTCTCGCCGAGTTGTGGCCGCAGCAGCCGGATGGTTTCCAGGACGAACGGCGTGCGCTCCCAGGGATCGAAGGACGTGAGCCGGGCCAGGTCGGCTGCGGTTCGTACCGGTGGCGCGAGGGTGGGGCCGTCTTCGCCGAAGCTCACCGCCTGTCCCATGGCTTGCAGCGGAATGAGCAGGTCGGAGAACACAATCGCTGCGTCGAAGGCAAAGCGCCGGATGGGCTGCATGGTCACCTCGGCCGCTAGGCGCGGAGTCTTGCACAGCTCGAGGAAGGTGACGTTCTGGCGCACCTCCCGGTATTCCGGGAGGTAGCGCCCTGCTTGGCGCATCAGCCAGAGGGGCGGCCGCGGCGTGGGTTCGCCGCGGCAGGCGTCGAGGAACAGGGAGCCCATGGTGCAGTTCTACCACTCGTGTCTGGAAGACCGGTGCTAAGTTCCACCAATGACAGAGGCCATCCGCATTCACAACACGGGCGGTCCGGAAGTGATGTCGTGGGAAGCGGTCAACTTGGCCGCTCCCGGTCCGGGCGAGGTCCTGGTCCGCCATCACTATGTGGGCGTGAACTTCATCGACATTTATCACCGCCGGGGAATGTACAAATTGTCGCTTCCCAGCGGGCTGGGCAGCGAGGCGGCAGGCGTGGTGGAGGCGGTCGGCCCTGGGGTAAGCGAGCTGCGGGTGGGCGATCGGGTTGCTTGTGCCACCGGGCCAGTCGGGGCATACGCTGAGGCGCGCGTGTTGCCGGCAGAGCGCCTTGTGCGCTTGCCTGACGACATCGACGATCGCACCGCCGCCTGCATCATGCTGAAGGGTCTGACGGCTCAGTATCTTCTGTTGCAGACGACCCGCGTGGAGACCGGGGACACCATCGTGGTTCACGCCGCGGCTGGCGGGGTAGGGCAGATCGCCTGCCAGTGGGCCAAGCACCTGGGCGCCACGGTGATAGGCACGGTGGGCAGCGATGAGAAGGCGGCGCTGGCCCGTGCCAATGGCTGCGACCACGTCATCGTGTACACGCGGGAGGACGTCGTCGAGCGCGTGCGCCAGATCACCGAAGGACGCGGGGTGCGCGTGGTCTACGACGGCGTGGGCAAAGATACCTTTCGGGCGTCGCTGGATTGTCTGCGGCCGCGCGGCTTGCTGGTTGCGTTCGGCCAGGCTTCGGGGCTGGTTCCTCCCTTCGACATCACCGCCCTCGGCGCCAAGGGCTCGCTGTATCTGACCCGCCCAACCCTGAATACCTACGCTGCCACGGCCGAGGCCCTGCGCCGCATGGCCGACGATCTCTTCCAGGTCGTGCGTGCGGGCGCCGTGCACATCCAGGCGCCGCTGCAGTTCCCTTTACGCGAAGCCGGTGCCGCCCACACTGCTATCGAGGAACGCAGAACGACTGGGTCGGTTGTGCTGGTGGCCTAGCTTAATCAAGTAATACTTGAACTACCGTTCACAAGCTCGCGAAACTTCAGGAAGCTAGCCCCGACGGCCGCAGACGCTACACTTGTTGTCGCTGCCGATCACGCCGATACAGGCATCGTCAGGGCAGAGCCGGCGGTTGGGGTCGAAACCCTCTTCGGCGTTGGATGCAATTGCCGATGACGTGGCTTCCGAGCCAGCCTCCCCATCGATCTCACGCTCCGGCTCGGGGGTAGGCAAGGCCGGTGGGCCCGCGGCTGGCGTCTCCCCACTCCCGCTTGCGCCCAGCGTGCCGCAGACTGTGCACTTTCCGTCACTGCCGATAAGGCCGATGCAGGAGCCGTCCGGGCAGAGCTTGCGGCGGCTGGGATCGAAGGCTGTGCTCTCGTCTTGTTTCGTCGACATGATGCGCGAGTCGTTGATTGAATCAGGGAGTACACCAAGGCATATAGTGACGCCACTCAGATGTCCACAGTTCCCCAATTTCCCGGTCGATTTGGTCCCTACGGAGGTCGCTACGTCTCCGAAACCTTGATGCCTGCTCTGGAAGAGCTGACCGCTGCCTGGGAGCACTTTTCGCGCGACCCGACGTTCCGCGCCGAACTAGACCGGCTACTGCGCGACTATGTCGGCCGGCCCACGCCGCTCACCGAGGCGGCACGGTTGGCCGACCATGTGGCAAAGACCCAGGGCCGCCGCCTGCGCGTGTTTCTCAAGCGCGAGGATCTTTGCCACACCGGCTCACACAAGCTGAACAACTGCGTGGGCCAGATCCTGCTGGCCCAGCGCCTGGGCAAGAAACGCATTATTGCCGAAACCGGGGCCGGCCAGCACGGCGTGGCCACTGCTACGGTGGCCGCCCTGTTCGGGCTTCCGTGCGAGATCTACATGGGCGCGGTCGATGTTGAGCGCCAGTCGCTCAACGTGTTTCGCATGCACTTGCTGGGGGCCAAGGTCCACGCGGTCAAGGATGGCACCGCGACCCTGAAAGACGCGATGAACGAGGCCATGCGCGACTGGGTGACCAACGTAGCGAACACGCACTACGTTCTGGGAACCGTGGCTGGCCCGCATCCCTATCCGACCATGGTAGGTGAATTGCAGTCGGTGATTGGGCACGAGGCGCGCGCCCAAATCCAGGCCGCCACCGGCCGGCTGCCCGACGCATGCCTGGCTTGCGTCGGTGGCGGCTCTAACGCTATGGGCCTGTTTCGCGGATTCCTCGACGATTCCGGGGTGCGGCTCTTCGGGGTCGAAGCAGCGGGAGACGGCCTAGATACCCTTCGCCACGCGGCCACCCTGGGCAAGGGCCGGCCGGGCGTTTTGCACGGCACACGCTCCTACGTGTTGTGCGACGACGACGGCCAGATCGCCGAGGCCCACTCCATTTCGGCTGGCCTCGATTATCCGGGGGTGGGGCCAGAGCACAGCTACCTGCGCGACACCGGACGAGCCGAGTATCTGGCGGCTACCGACCAGGAGGCGCTGGCTGCGTGTCGCCTGCTGGCCACGTGCGAGGGCATCATCCCGGCCTTGGAGAGCGCGCACGCGGTAGCAGGACTGCCGCGCGTGGCCGCGCAACTTTCCGACGGGGCCAGCGTCATCGTCAATATCTCGGGCCGGGGTGACAAGGACATGGGGACCATAGCCAAGCACTTCGGCGCGGAGGTGTCGTCGTGACAACCGCGCCGTCGACTTCGCGCATAGCCGCCGCGTTTGCGCGGGCTCGCTCGCAAGGCCGCAAGGCCCTGGTCCTGTACCTGACCGGCTGCGACCCCGATTTCGAGACCAGTCGCCGTCTTCTGCTGGCCGCAGCCCGAGCCGGTGCCGATGTGCTGGAACTGGGCGTGCCGTGGAGCGACCCATCGGCCGATGGGCCGGCGATCCAGGCGGCCATGCGCAGGGCTTTGGCAGCGGGCGGTGGCATGGCCAAGGCGCTTGACCTGTGCCGGGCCGTGCGCACTGACAACCCCGACGTTCCCGTTGTGCTGTTCGGCTACGCCAACCCGATTTTCGTGCGCGGCACCGCGAAGTTTGCCGCCCAAGCCAAACAGGCGGGCGTCGACGGTGCCTTGTGTGTGGACTGGCCTGCCGACGAAGATCCCGAGCTGGCCCAGGCACTTTCCCAGCAAGGCCTGGACTTGGTTCCGCTCATCGCGCCCACCTCGACACCGGCGCGAGTCAAGGCAGCCGCCGCTGTAGCAGGCGGGTTTCTCTACTACATCTCGCTGACCGGCATCACGGGCAGTCAGCTGCCCAACCTTGCTGCGGCGTCCGCAAGCGTGCGACAGGTGCGCGAACTATCCGGCGACCGCCTGCCAGTAGCCGTGGGATTCGGGATTGCCACGCCGGCAGACGCGCGGGCCGTGGCCGGGTTCGCCGACGGTGTGGTGGTGGGCAGCGCCGCAGTCCGCGTGATCGAGCGAGCCGTGGCCGCGGGTCGCGATCCGGTGCCGGAGCTAGAGAAATTTGTTCGCGACCTGCGCGCGGCGCTGGGTTGACGAGGGGTTGAAGCGGCCGTCGACTTCGGCCGAGGAAGAACACGACGGGAACTATGGACGCGCGCGGTTGTCTATGGATGAATGGCGACTCGGTCATTCTCCGGTCTGTTGCGTGTGGGATCTCCATGGATCCTCGTCTTGGGAACCATCGCCGCGCTCTTGATGCTATCGGCAGGTGCGCTGGTGCCGCCGGCGTCGCTTGGCCGAGATGCGCCTGTCGATCGCTTTTCCGAGGCAAGGGCGCGCGACATCGTTCGCCAGCTCAGCGAGGGCATTGGCCGGCGGGTGAACGGTACGGAAGGGTACGCGCAAGCGGCCGAGTTCTTGGCCGCGGAGCTGCGCAAGATTCCCGGTGTCGAGGTTGAGACGCAGCAGAGCTCGGGCACGCACACACACAAGGCGTTTCCTTCCTACCCGTTCGTGTATCGAACGACCAACGTGCTCGGGCGTCTGCCGGGCAAGACCAGCGACACCATCCTTCTCGACGCACACTTCGACACGCTCGTCGATTCAGTCGGCGCAGCCGACGATGCCGCTGGTGTCGCCTGCATCCTCGAACTGCTGCGGGTTTTGGCGCGCGAGGCGCCGCTGGATCGAACCATAGTCGTAAACCTCAACGGCGGCGAGGAGATGGGCGGGTTGGGCGCGGTGGCGTTCCTGAAACATGCTTGGGCCAAGGAGGTTCGCGTCTACATCTATCTGGAAGCCCTTCCCGGCGGCAGGGCGTTGCTGGCCGGCGCCGGCCCGGGCAACCCCTGGCTGGCGAAGACCTATGCGCACGCAGTGCCCGCCCCACTTGGCAACGTGCTGGCGCAGGAACTGACACAGAGCGGTCTGCTGCCCTTCAACGGCGATTTCACCCCCTTCCATGAAGCAGGCCTGGTTGGCTTGGATGTAGCCATGGTCGGAGATGCCTGGGCTGTGCACACCCAACTCGATCGGCTCGAACGACTAGAAGCCGGCGGCATGCAGCACATGGGCGACGCGGCCCTGGCTGCAACCAGGGCGCTGGCCAGCAGTGGCACCCGGTTGGCGCCCGACTCAGAGCGCGCGGTGTATTACGACATCCTCGGCCGCTGGATGGTGGCCTATTCGATGTCCGTCGGCCGCGTGCTTGGTCTAGTTGCACTGGTCGCGTTCGCGCTCTTCTTGCTGCGGTCGCGCCGACGTGGCTTGCTGTCGCTGCGAGGCGTGTTGGCTGCCTGGGGCTGGAACTGCCTTGGCGTCGTGACGGGCGTGCTCGCCGCCCTGTTGCCGGCCCTTGCGCTGAAACTGATCCTGCATCGTTCACTCGGCTGGTTCAGCAAGCCGGCGCTCGTGGTGGCTTGTTTCGCTCTGCCGGCAGCCGCGGGCATGTTGTGGATTCACAGCCGCTGGCGAGCGCGGGCCCTGCGCAAGATGGACGGCGACGTGGACCGCGTGGCGCTGACCGCATGGATGGGCGGACTCTTGTTCTGGGCCGTCTGGTTGCTGCTGGCAACCATCCGCGGGGCCGGCACAGGCTACATTCCATTCTACTGGGTGGCCGGCGGGGCAGTTGGACTGCTGGTCGCCACCCTCTACCCGCCGGCGCGCCTTGCGGGCTTGCTCGTCGGTTTCATCCCTGGAGCCATCGTGACCATCGAGGTGGCGACCATGGTCGTCGCAAGCATCGTTCCCATGGCGGGCATGACGCCATCGAATGTGCCCACCGATATGGTTATCGCCACTCTGGTGGGACTGGCGACCGGCATGCTGGGCGTGGTTGCGTTCACCTTGCCCTATCGCACGGGCGGTCTGGGCAGGGCTGCACTACTTTGTGCTGGGCTGGGCATCGTGGGGATCGCGGTCACCGCGTTGCACTCGCCATATTCCGCCGCCCGTCCCAAGCGACTCATGGCAGTGCAAGCGGCCGATGCCGAGCAGAGTGCTTTGCTCATCGCCAGCACCGGCGCCGACGGAATGGGGCCCTTGTTGCCGATTTTTCCCGACGCCACGCTGGCGCTGGCAACCTGGCCCAGTCTCGACCTCATGATGCCGCCGTTCACGCATACGCTGCCTGCACCTGCGCCGACCATGCCAGCGCCACGAGCCGTGGTCACAAGCGACCATCACGATCCCGCAACGGACACCAGGCAAATCATCCTTCACCTGGAGGGTACCAGCCCGCAACTTCGGCTCTCGATCCCAGCAGAAGCGCTGGTGGGATGGTCCGTGACCTCCAACTTGAGCGCGATCTCTCCCACCGAGGGCCGGTATCTGCTCCACTTCGAAGGCGTTCCGGCTGCCGGCGTAGACATCCAACTCACCTTGCGGGGCGCAGACCCGGTCGAGCTCGATCTGCGCGGCATCGACGGCGCTCCTGCCGCCGGCCCCGACATCGAGGCGCTCAGGCGGCGTTTGCCCGATTGGGTAACCCTGAACTCGTATTCCTATCGCATGGCTCGGGTGAAGATCTGAGCCTGTCAACGCATGGACGACGCATCCAGCGGACCCACGCGGGTACGAAGGTCGGTCACGCTCCCAGGATCCACGAGCGGCTGCATGCGTGTCAGGATCTCACGCTTGAGCAGGGTGATCTGGTGGGCCAGCGCGGAGCTCGACACGCGCACGAAGAGCGTGCCTTCGTGCAGACGCTCAGCCTTGGTGTGCTGGCGCAAGGGGCCTCCCACCGCTTGCTCATAGGCGGCGAAGATGCGCTGCTCGCGGGCCCGATGCTCGCCGCCGATGCTCGCCACCACGGCAGACATCAGGGATGCCGCAGTCTCGGGTTCGGCATTCCGGCGCCGCGGCCTCGTTGCTGATTTCACGCTGGGAACGGTACTGCCGCCGGGGCTCGCTTGGCAACATGACATCCGCGAAAACGTGCCCTGGCGACGCCCCTTGCTATCATCAGGAAATGATTCGTGATGCTGTCGCCACTTCGGCTGCTCCGCGCGCGATTGGCCCCTACTCCCAGGCCGTGGTCGTGCAAGGCGCTCGTTCCATCTACTGCTCGGGCCAAATCCCGCTCGACCCACAAACCGGCGAGCTGGTGGGCGACGGCGACGTGAGACAAGAAACCCACCGAGTGATGCAGAACCTGGCCGCTGTGCTCAAGGCTGGCGGCGCGTCCCTGGACGCCGTGGTCAAGACGACCATATATCTAACCGACCT
>Ga0182017_10000536_pt1 | contig 30038 bp, 28 predicted proteins | sample 712E3DmetaG_FD_120492 | JGI IMG/M metagenome (GOLD analysis project Ga0182017, IMG submission 120492) | Permafrost microbial communities from Stordalen Mire, Sweden - 712E3D metaG | ecosystem: Environmental > Terrestrial > Soil > Wetlands > Permafrost | place: Sweden: Stordalen | collected... | reverse complement strand
GTTCGGTGTCGATTCTGGTCGCGGCTGTGCCTGCGATCCCCAGCCAGAGGCCTGAGCGATGAAAAATGGAAAGTACCTGATCCTTTGTGTCGACGATGACAACGACATCCTTGAGGCGTTGCGTTTACGGCTGGAGAAGGCCGGCTATCTGACCGCCACGGCGCTCTCCGCCGAGGAGGGGCTGAAGAGGTTCAAAGAAACCCAGCCTGACCTCATCATCGCGGACCTCATGATGGAGGAGATCGACTCGGGCACAGGGCTAGTCAAGGAGTTGAAACTCGCGGGCAACCGCGCGCCTGTGCTCCTGCTCAGCTCGCTCGGCGATTCATTGACCATCTCGGCCAGCACGCGCGAGCTGGGACTGGACGCGGTTTTCCAGAAGCCGGTCAACTTCGACGCCATGCTGAAGACGATCAGGGCGAAATTGGGGCAGTGATCTGGCCGTAATCGAGCGGACGAGAGGACTCGTCTCGCTTGCTGCCGTCCGCTGAGAACACAGAGCGGCCGTGCGGCCGCAAAGCTGTCCTGTGTTCTCAGCGGCGGGTGGTTGTTTGTATGAACTCGAACTTTGCGCTGCAGCCACGAGCCAAGGGCTGCCTTGTCAATTTCCATGCTTGTGCTCGAATCGCTCCCCGCCGCCAATGAAGAGCTTCTATCTCCGCTACTATGTTCCGCTGCACATCGCTGTGCTGATTGCGGCGGTCTTTGCCGTGTTCTCAAACAACTACCGGCACGACTATCCGCTCGATTGTGGTCACCTCCTGCTGGAGAACTCCTATGTTCGTAGTCTGAAATTCATTCCGCAGTACTTTCTCGACGGCCGCACCCTCACCAGCCTGCCGGCCAACGCCGACTACCGGCCGGTGCTGCAGGTTACCCATGCCATCAACTATGCCATCAGCGGATACGACACCTGGTCGTGGCACCTGACCCAGATCCTGCTGCACCTGGTGTGCGTGCTGGGATTGTATTTCTTGTGCCGTCGCATTCTGCAGCAGTTCCATCCCGACTCGCGGTTGCTGGAACACGCCACCATTCCCCTGATCGCGGCGCTGCTGTTTGCCGTGCACCCGACGACCTCAGGCGTGATCAACTACCTCTCGGCCCGGTCGTCACTGCTCACCGCCGCATTCCTCCTTCCCTCGCTGGTGCTGTACATGCGACCCCGGCATCACGATTCACCGGCGATCTTCCCGGTCGCTGCGGCGGTCCTCTATGCGCTCGCGCTGTTCACCAAGATCGAAGCCATCGGCGCTCTCGCGGTGTATTTCTTCTACGATGTCGCGCAGACGGCGCGACGACGGGCGGGCAATACGGCGAATGTCGTGCACGGCGGTTTGTTGCGCGACATCGCCGCCACCTGCAACCGCACAACCCTGAAGCGGCTGGGGGTCTTCGTCGCGATCACCTGCGTGTATCTAGTGTGCTACTGGCACGCCATGGCCGGCTACCGTCAGGCGGCCCGGCATGCAGCCGATATGACATCGGCGGCGTATTTGTTCACCCAGACCACAGCCTGGTGGCACTATCTGCTGAGCTGGTTCGCCCCGGTGCATCTGGTGGCCGACGACCTGACCTATCCGGTGTTCCGTTCCCTGCTGGCGCCCGAGGTTCTGCTGGCCATTGCCGGCTGGGTGCTAGCGACCGGGCTCATCATATGGTGGTACCCGCGCTACGCGTATCTCGGGTTCGCCGCGCTCTCTGCGCTCGCCATCATTTCGCCGACCTCCTCGATCATGCCGCTGGCCGAAATGGTGAACGAGCACCGACCGTACCTGCCGCTTGCCGTGCTGTCGCTGACATGGATCATTCCCGCCTCGCTCTTCCTATTCCGCATCGGCCGGTCGAATGCCGTTGTCCGCGCGTTCGCTGCCACCGGAGTGGTCGTCCTGACAACCGCGTTCTTTCTCCTGACGTTCCAGCGTAACCGAGTTTTTGCAGACGAAGAATCGTACTACCGCGACATCATCAACAAGGCGCCCTCGTCGCGCGCGTACGTCAACTACGGACTGACCTTCATGCGCCGGGGGCAATATGACGAGGCGCTGAAATACTATCGCCTGGCACTGGAACTGGCGCCCAACTGGCACATCATCCACATCAACCTGGGCATCATCTATCAGCAACTGGGCAACTGGGACCAGGCCCGGTATCACTTGGACCGGGCGGTACAGACCGAGCAGTATTCAGCCCAGGCGCTGGCCCATCGCGGTGAGTACTTCCTCAAGCGAAAAGAGTATGCGGCTGCTCTGGAGGATTTCGAAAAGAGCATCCCGCTGAGCCGGGAGATGTTCGCCATCTACAAAGGCATGGCGACCGCATCGGCTGGACTGGGCGACTGGCCCGCGAGCGTCGACTATACCGCCCGGTGCCGGGCGCTTGACCCGCAGCAGACCGAAGGGCAGATCGTGTCCATCTCCACGCCGTTCTGGGATCGGCCTGACCGGTATCAGGCCGGCATCACTTTTTTCCAGGAGATCGACAGGCTCTACCCGGGTCGTTGGTGGGTTAGGCAGAACATCGGCGATCTGGCCATGAAGCTGGGCCAGCAGGCGCTTGCCGATCAATCGTTTGCCGAGGCGAAACGGCTCAAGCACGGCGGAAGGTAGCGCGACGTGGAGCGGCCGCAGAGAACACTCCCCTACAACTGACCCAAGAGGAGCTGCACTTCTTCGGCCAACGCCAAACTGGCGGTCAGGCCGGGGGATTCGATACCGAAGAGGTTGACCAAACCAGGAACGCCGTGAATGGCCGGGCCTTGGATGACGAAATCGGCGTCAGGGACGCCGGCAGGGACGATCTTGGGACGGACGCCGGTGTAGCCGGGGGACAGATCGCCGTCAGCGAGCGCCGGATAGTAGCGGCGGATGGTTTGGTAGAATGCATGCACGCGGCCTTCGTCGAAGCTGTAGTCCACGTCATTCACCCAGGTGACGTCAGGCCCGAAACGGGCCTGGCCGGCCAGATCCAGCGTGTAGTGCACACCCAGACCTCCGGGGACTGGTACTGGGTAGACCAAGCGTGAGAATGGGGCGCGGCCGCGCAAGGAAGCGTAGTGGCCCTTGGCGAAGTAAGCAATGGGAATGGCCGCGGCTGGTACGCCTTGGATGGAGCGCGCGACTGAAGGCGCCCATGGGCCGGCCGCATTCACCACGGAAGATGCGAGCAGGGTCGAGACGCCGTTCCCGCCGCAAGAAAGGACTATGCCATGCTCGGCCACCCGTCCGCCGAGCACCGCCGTGCCGAGGGCAAACTGCGCGCCCGCGGCCTCGGCGTCCCGGCGCAAAACCCGCATCAGCTCGTCGCTGCTCAGGATGCCGGTGGAGGGTGAATGGAGAGCGCGCACACCCGCCAGCGCGGGCTCCAGCGCGTGCAGCTCGCCGGCATCAAGCCAGGCGAGATCGTCGACGCCATTCTGCACTGCCTGAGAGCGCAGTTTCCCAAGCAACGGGATCTCATTCTCCCGGGTAGCCACCAGGAGCTTGCCCAGCCGCCTATGCGCGATCCCGTTGTCTTCGCAATACCGATAAAGCGCGTGCCGTCCTGCCACGCACAGCCGCGCCTTGCTCGACCCCGGCGTGTAGTAGATCCCGGCGTGGATCACCTCCGAATTGCGTGAGCTGGTGTGGCGGCCGATGCCGGGCTCTTTTTCGATCACCACGACTTCCCGGCCCGAGCAGGCCAGGGCCCGCGCCACGGCCAAGCCGACCACGCCTGCCCCGATAACCGCCACATCTACGCAATCCATTTCGGTCACGGCACGCGCAGGACTTTGCGCGCAAACGACCAGTAGGCAGAGAGAAGCGGGTTGGCCAAGCGTGTGATGATGGGGTGGTCGAGCCCAGGGAAGCACAAGCTGCCGGTCAGAAAAGCGCCGTCGGTGGCTCTGGGCGAACGGTTCTTCTGCACCTGGCGGCGGTCACCCACAACCGCCGGCAAGAAACGGAGGATCTCACCGTAGCTGGCCAACTTTTCCCGCAGCCAACCTTGCCGGGCCGCGAACAGCAGCACCGCCAGTTCAGCTCCGGCCAAAGCCGGCGCCGCCACCGCAAGTCGTGCCAGGGGCCAGTCCTTGAGTATGACCAGCCATCGGTTGCGTTCGAGTAGCGCATACTTGCGGGCCGAGAACCGCTCCGTGTACTTGTGCAAGACCCGCGACTCCGGCACCAGCACGCAGTCGTAGCCAAGCTGGCGCAGGCGAATCTGCAGGTCGCAGTCTTCGTGATAGAGAAAGAGCTTCTCGTCAAAGTCTCCTGCTCGCGCCAGCGCATCCATGCGCAGCAAGAGGGCTGCTCCCGAAGCATAGGCCACCGAGCGGATGCCCTGGTCGGGTCGGACGCTGTCGATGCTTTGGCGAAAGGCGCCGCAATAGGCGAAGCCGCAGAAGTGCAACTCATTGCCCGCGGTGTTGATGAGATGGGGTTCACGGTAGAGCACAACCAGCGGCTGCGCCGCGGCGACCTCCGGTCGGTTGTCCATGACGGACAGGAGAGGCCTTAGCCAGTTTGCCGTGACCTCGATATCCTGGTTAAGCAGCAACGCAAAGGCAGCCCCGCGTTCACGCGCCCAGCGCAGGCCGATGTTGTTTCCTTCGGCAAACCCGGTGTTTCTCGTCTGCGGCAGCACGTGCAGGTTCGGCCAGGCTCGGCCGATGCGAGACAGCTCGGCCAAGGTCTTGTCCGATGAAGCGTTGTCGACCACGACGATCTCGACGTCGTCAAGGTCGGTGTACTGCTCGATCGTCGAGAACAGGCCGTCGAGAAAGGGCTCGGCCTGGTAGGTGACGACGATGATCGCTAGTTTCATGTTCGCTCGTGGCGCACGAACCATATCACGTGATTCTGCCGACGGTGGCGGCTATGCCTCGCCCTGTGCCGCGGACTTGAAGATGGGAAGGGTGAAGAAGAAACAGCTCCCTTGGCCGGGCGCGCTTTGCACCCCGACCTCGCCACCGTGGGCCTCGGCTATGCGGCGGACAATGGAAAGGCCGAGACCCGTGCCAGCCTCTGAGCCCTTGCCCTTGGACACACGCACGAATTCCTGGAACAGGCGCGTCTGGGCTTCGGGCGGGATCCCAGGGCCATTGTCCTGGACCTCGACCCGCAAGCTGGCGTCCTCCACGCGCACCCGAACCACGATGGTACGGCCTTGCCCTGAATACTTGATGGCGTTGGTCACGTAGTTGACCAGGGCTTCACGCAGAAGGCGCGCGATACCACGCACCGCTGGCAGAACGTCAGGCAGCTCAGCCGTGAGAGACTGACTGCGCTGCTGCGCAAGGTCGGCGTATTCCTCCACCACCTCCCGTACGATGGCCTGAAGATCGACAGACACCATCAGGTCTGCCAGGGACTCGGTTTCCAGATCCGCCAGGACCTGTAGCCCACGCAGAAGTTCGAGCGCCCCGCGCAGACGGTGGTCCGCGCGCTCTACCCACTGGCGCTGTTGTGTCGTGAGCGGGCCGCCCAAGTCGCTCGACAAATTGTCGAGCAAGGTGGTCACTGCCCCGAGTGGGCTGCGCAGATCGTGAACCACCACATGCAGGAATGAACGACGCAGGTCAGCCAGGCGCTCCGTGCGCAGAACCGCCTCGCGCAAACGGCGCTCGCTTTCGCGCAGGCGAGCAGCCAGGCCGGTGGCCAGGTAGGTGGTGGCGGCCATGAGCAAGCCGTAGAGGAAAAGCAGAGTCCACACCACCCGGAAATCGTCCTCGGGCCCGCCAAACACTGCGCCCAGGGGACGATGCCGGGGCAGCCAGCCGAACCATTCCCCGAGCACCAGGGCGGCCAGCATTAGGTATCCCGCCGCCGCGTGCGCAAACGCTGCCCGGCGCGACAGCATCACCGAGGCAAAAATGGCGTGCAGGATGTAGAAGGCGAGGAAGGGCGACTGGCTACCGCCCACCTGCCAGATGGTGAAGGTCAGCACCAGGTAGTCGAGCAGGATGGTGGCGCTTGCCGTCCAGATCAGGGGACGGGTCGCGGTGGCGGCCCGCTCGGGCCGGCGATAGGGCCGAACCGCAAAGAACACCACCAAATTGCACAGGGCGAGAAAGACGGCGGTGCCGGCCAGGGCGGCGAGGTTGAGCCCTTCGATGCCCACAACGTGGATGGCGAAGAGAACGCCGGTCAGGATGCCGGCGGCGGCCAGGAAACGCAGTCGCGAAAAGAAGTACAACCGCTCACCCAAGAGCAGGCTGTGGGAAAGCAGAGCGTCGCCAGGATTCGCGCTAGTGGCGGCGCCGGTGGCTAGAATCTGATTCGCAGACGGCACGATCGAAGGTTAGCACCGCTGAACCTGGTTAGCTTCTTAACCACAGAGGCCACAGAGGTCACAGAGCCGGAGAGGAGGGGGTTGGCTCCTGTCCCATCCGAACCCTTCTTCCTTTTCCGGCCTTTGTGTTCTCTGTGCCCTCCGTGGTGAAAAAGGCTAACCTTCTGGCTCGCGAATCGTGTGGGTCAGTTTAGGTGGATAGCTTCCCCGACGATCTCGACGTCGTCGGATGCGTCGATGCGCACCACCCCTGTGCGCGCACACAGCTCAATCGCACCCGCCGCGATGCGGAGCTTGCCAGGAAGCTCGACCTGGGTGTCAGCCTGGAGCAGCCGAAGCACCGGGCCTTGCTCGCTGCGGGTGATGTGCAACAGGGGCTGGCCGTTTTCGGCGATTACCTGCAGGGTTTCGTCGCGCTTCATTTCGAGGATCTGCGCGACCTGCTTGGGCGCCTCGGGGCGGCGGCTGAAGCCGTCGACCACGCCGATGACGATGGGGTCGAGCTGGTTGGGCAGTTTCAATACCAGCACGTGGTCCGAAACGCGAACGCTGAGGCCCTGCAAGGTGGCCACCCAGTCTTGGTGAACACATCCGCGCGTATCCTCGCAGCGCACGCGGATCCGGCCAGTCAGGGTGGGGTGTCGTTCCTCGGTGCAGGTGGCGATCACATTGCCTTCGGGCCACGCCGGCTTGGGCGCGGTCGCGAGCAGTTCGTCGAAGACAGAACCCTTCTCGTCGGGTGACGAAGCGTTTGGGTTCGTCGCGGTTTCGGCAACCGGCAGTTCACGCTTGGAATGGGTTGACGACATGGCAAAGGCCTCCGGTGGTGCCGACGTCACGAAACCACGCCGGCGGCAAGCAGACGATCGCGAATGGTGGGCGGCGACTCGTAGCGAATGGGAGCGTCGCGATTGATGCGGGCTGTGATGGGGATGTTCTTGTGAATGCCGGGAATGAAGGCCCGCTGCAGACCCTTGGTCTTGGCACAGTAGACGGCGGTGAACTTCTTATCGGCCGGGAAGATGACTAGGTTGGTGAGCAGGGGCGGCAGCGCGGCCCGCTCGCCTTCGACTTCGATTTCGATCGAAGGCGCGGGTGGAACGGTGAAGGTGATGGTGGACTCTTCAGGATGCATGCCGGTCAGGGTGACGGGTTGGCCGGCAAGCGGCGTGCTCACGACCATGCCTAGCGACGCCTCTTGCATGTAGCCGGCCGCCAGGTCGTGGTCCTTTTCAAGCCTTCCGCGCAGGTGGGAGGGAATGAAGCCTCGCTTCACCTCGGGCAGGGTCGAGTCGTCAGGCGGGGGGAACCAGGCGTTGATGCCCATGAACAGGTATCTCGGAAAAGTCAGGCCGACTGTCCACTCGAAGCACCAGGGCAGGGGCTGCCGATACCAAAGATCCGGCTTGCGGGTGATGAGGCGCTCGGCGGTGAGCATATCTGCGGGATCCTCCAGGTTAGGCAACTCGACCCCATCGACGGGATCCGGCGAAACCAGATAGCCCTTGCCCACTGGGTTGCGCGGATACAGACCCGGGTGATCGAACTGCATCCCGAGCGCGACGGTCCGCATGTAATCCTGTTCAAGTTGGGCCGGAATGGGAACCCGATTGTCGAGGCCGCCATAGGCGTTCTGATAGAGGAGCGGCATCTCGACAAATGGCTCCGGCCGGCTTGGGCGTGGGTTGCCCTGGCCCCACTCGACCAGCCGCTTGCCGAACACCGCGATTCGCTTGGTCGTGCGGCCGATCTCCGCCGACACGAACATCGAAGGCGTGGGCCGCCCGCCTGGAGCAAAGGCAGATCCTCGGATGACGACATCGGAGTACTGCTTGTCCAGCCAGTAGTCAGAGCCCGGGGGAAAGCGCGGTTCCAACGTCTCATCGGACCAGAAGTCAAAGAGCAGAGGTTCCGGTTGGCTGAGCAGCGCAGCCGCGCCCTTGATCTCATAGGTCAGCTTGACCAGAGCAAAGGCAAACCCCGGCTCCAGCCCGGGCCGCGGATCCAGTCCGACCACGGCATCATATTGCGGACGCGCCGGCACACGAGTCATAGCGGCATGCCCCAGCTTTCAGCCAGCGACGACGAGCCTGAATAGCTTGTGGTCGTGGACGTTGCAGGTCCGGTGGCCGGGGTCGTCGTTGTCTGCTGCCATGAGGCTGCGGTGATGTCGCTCGGGCGATCGCCGTAGAGGCTGACAGTTCCTCGGGTGCTCGTGGTCTGCAGCTTCGCCACCGCCGCTTTCTGCTTGGAGCCACCGGTAATCGTGTACTGCGTGCTGTCAGCTCCTTCAAGCTTTCCCGCGCTATCTGTGAATTGGTGGCTGGTAGTGCCATCCGGATTGATGGCGTAGGCGTAGCCGAGCTGCAGATCCGCCGCGTGGGCCTCCGCCCCTAGCTTGAGGCGGCCCTCTCTCGCGTGGTCGATGGCGGCATCGAATCCTGCATACCCCGAGCCGACCTCGACTTTGAATTTCCCATCCTGAGTGGCGGCGATTCTGGCGCATCCCGAAAGCAAGCCCAGGCCGAACTTGAGCCCCCATTCTGGTAGGGTGGAGGCGCCCAAGAGCTTGCCGGCGAGACCATCAAGCCCGCCATCCCCCAATTTCAGGCGTTTGGACAGAATCTCGCCCACGATTTCCAGGGCGATTGCGATAAGGCCGGCCACGATATCGCCAATGCTGAGTCCCGCGCTGACTGTGTGAAGCGAGTTGAAGGAGGGAAAGCCGTTTGGCAACGAGACCGGCGACCCGCAACACAGCATGGGAAGCGGAATAGGGGGACCAGCGAGTTCAGTGCAACCGATCTGAGCGCCATTGGCTTTGACCTTGGAGGAGGAGAACATCACCTTCCGCTTGGAAAAGGCGATGATGAGCGGGAGCTCGAGGTTGGCAGGGGGAACCGTAATGTGCGGGATTGCATAGCCGCAGTCGTGACCATCCAACACGACGAACTGCGCTTTGTGAAATACCGTGGTGGTCAGCTTGTTCTGCTGGAGCATCAGCCCGGGTGGCCACATCATCGGCGTGGGCGACTCGAAGCATGGCAGCGGCGACTCTGGTGGGTAAAGTGGTGGGGGAGGCGAAGTTCCCTGGTGCACAGTCAGAAGCGCCGGTCGCGGAGCACAGACATCGCCCATCAAGGACACCTTGACTCTCATGGACGCTCCTTCTGCATCACGCTGTCCCCGAGAACCACCTGGGCTCTGTGCGCAGTCGGAATTCGCGCTCGTCGCCCGGTTGAAACTGAAAATTGAAGGGAAGTCGATAGACGACGTAGAAGCGTTGCTGATCGGGCAACAGCACCAGTGCGTGCGGCATCAGGCTGCGCCGACCAATTCGCCGGTTGACTACGTAGTCGGCCACGATTCCGAAATCCGGGATAGACATCTCCAGCAACGGCGTTCTCACCAGGAGGTTTTCCAGTCGAAGTCTGGGCGCGGTTTCAGGCAGAGGAATCACCCAATCGGGGTGGGCGCGATGAATGGCGACCGAGGGCAGTTCTCGCTTGATTTGGTCAAGTGGCGGTGGGGGTAGCGGCGCGGGTTTCCCTCTTGCCTGGCGGGCTGCCCAGATGGGCACGTCGATGGGAACCGTGGCCCAGCAAGATGGCAAGGGCATGTCCTCCCAGCCAACAATTGGCGTGCGCGGATCCTCCAGGTTGGGCAGGCGGCGCATGTATCCGGCGGGAAGCGTGGGATAACCACGCGGCGCCTTGAGCAAGGCACCCAGCTCGCGCGCCATGCGTTCCGCATCGAACCCGATGCCGTGTTTGTTGCAGGTGTCGGACAGATCGAAGACTGACTCCCGGTCAAGGTTGATGGGAACCGTTCCGCCAAAGGTGCGGGAATAGGTTAGGGGCATCTTGGTGAACGGGGTCGGTCGCGAGACGGCCTTGCGGCTCGGCGCCCAAGACCGGTCGCCAAAGACGAGGATCTCTCGGCGCACCTTGCCCACGGTCAGGGCCACGGTCAGCTCGGATACCGGGCGTTCGCGCGGGGCGTAGGCGTGCCCCAAGAGAATGACCTCCAGCGCGGCATCGGTGCGCGGCTGCAGGTCAGCCGGGAGATCCCCGAGCGCCGTCTTTTCGTCCTGCGCGAGCAGGGGGAAGGGCTCCTGGGTTTCGAGGTTGACCCGTCCCTGGCTGTCGAACCTGAAGGTGGCCTTGGCGGTCAGCAGACCTATCCGTTGCGTCGAGCCCTCGAAGTCAGAAGTCGTGACTGTCGCCGGAACCGCAGTCTGGTTGACCAGCCTCATTGCCTGGTTTTCGGCAACGACGCAGATTAGTTGCCTGGATTCTTGCCTTGGCCTTGTCTCCGAGAGGATAGTGGCTAGCACCTATGAGGGTCAGGGAGAGGGGATGGCGGCGTAGTTATCCGAACTTACCGGAAATATAGTCATGCAACTGATCGATGAGACTCTGCTTCTCGGAGATGATGGCCTTGACCACATCGCCGATGGAGATGAGGCCCACGAAGCGCGAACCCTCGAACACCGGCAGGTGGCGCACGTGCTTCGCGGTCATCAGGACCATGCAGTCCTCCAGCGTGTTCGTGGGTGTAACCGTGTGCATGCGCTCGGCCGTGGTCATGATTTCTTCCACGGGGGTTTCGCGTGAATGCTTGCCCTGCAACGGAATTTTCCGAGCATAGTCGCGTTCGGACAGGATTCCGCGTACCGCCCCGGTTTCGTCGAGCACCATCACCGCGCCGATCTGCATTTCGCCCATCAACTTGAGGGCGTCGAACACCATCGCCCTGGGGTGGATGGAGCAAATCGCCTGGTCCTTGGCCTCCAGAATGTCCTTGACTGTCTTCATGACGCTGCCTCCCTAAACAGAACGTTTCTGAGATAGCGCTCGACAGACGTCGAGAAGATCGGACGCTTCCTTCAATCGTGCAGCGACCGCGGGACCGCGCATGTCTATCTTGGTTTCCAGCCTTGCCTCGGGGCGCCAGCAGCCACCGAGGCGACTGGCCTCGCGCAGCCGGGCCTCGACAGCCTGGGGTGACATGTCCGCAATCACCGGTCGCCCTCTTGCAGATTCTGGATATCCGCCAGGTCTTGCGCCCGGGCGGCCTGGGCTTTCATGGTCATGTACAGGGTCACCCCGGAATAGTAGCAAGCGCCGCGTGTCCCGTCAGCCACGAGGTTCTCCGAATGGCGATCTTGATGGCTTTCACCGCGAGCTGAGCCTGCCAGTATCTCGCGTGCGTCGGGCTACTTGGCACCCGTTCCGGACGCGCGCATCATCTGCCGCGGCGGGCGCGGTTCCAGAGCCGGGGCAGGCACAGGTCCCGGCCGTGCATGGGATGAAAGCTGATCATCTGGCCCGCCAAGCCGGAAATCGCGTGTCTCCGCCACGGGATTGACCTCACCCTGCCGGATCGGCGATAACTCGACCTCGCAGTGATCATCGTACAGAAATTCGGCGGCACATCCGTCGGCACGGTCGAGCGTATCAGGAACGTCGCGCGGCGCTGCCTGGCCACCCAACGCCAGGGCCATCGGGTGGCGGTCATCGTCTCGGCCATGTCGGGCGAGACCAACCGGCTGCTGGCGCTTGCGCAACAGATGCATGTGGAGCCCGACGAGCGTGAGTTGGACGTCATCGCCTCCACCGGCGAACAGGTGTCGGTCGGCCTGCTGGCCCTGGCCATCCATGCCGAAGGTGGCAAGGCGGTGTCGCTGCTCGGTCACCAGATCCGCGTGCTGACCGACAGCGCCTTTGCCCGGGCACGCATTCGCGACGTCGAAGGACAAGCCATCGAAGAAGCCTTTGCCCAGGACAAGATCGCGGTGATTGCCGGTTTTCAGGGCGTGGACGACGCGGGCAACATCACGACGCTCGGCCGGGGTGGCTCCGACACCTCGGCGGTGGCGGTGGCGGCCGCGCTCAAGGCCGATGTTTGCGAGATCTACACGGATGTCGACGGCGTGTACACCGCGGACCCCAGCGTGGTGCCGGGCGCGCGCAAGGTTGAACGCATCAGCTATGAAGAGATGCTGGAACTGGCGTCGCTCGGCGCCAAGGTCCTGCAGATCCGGTCGGTCGAGTTCGGGATGAAGTACGCCGTCCCGATCCACGTCCGATCGAGCTTCAACGACAACGAAGGGACGTGGGTCGTGCCCGAAGAAAAAGCGATGGAAGCAGTCCTGGTGTCCGGGGTGACCGCCACCCGGGACGAGACAAAGATCACGATGGTCGGCATCTCTGATGCCACCGGTATTCATTCCAAGGTGTTCCGGCCCCTGGCCGACGCGGGCGTGGGCGTGGATACCATCGTCCAGGCCCTCTCTGCCGAGGGTCGCACTGACCTCACTTTCACCGTGTCCAAGGGCGACAGCAAGCGGGCGCGCGAGCTTCTGGTCAAGCACTGCGCCGATTTCTGTCCGCCTGACCGCATCCGCACGGTCGAGAACTTGTCCAAGGTGTCGATCGTGGGCGTGGGTATGCGCTCGCACGCCGGCGTGGCGCTCAAGATGTTCGAGGCATTGGCCAAGGAAAACATCTACATCCACCTGATCTCGACGTCTGAGATAAAGATCTCCTGCGTCATCGACGGCAAGTACAGCGAGCTGGCCGTCCGTGCCTTGCACGATGCCTTTGAGCTGGGCGGCAGAACCTAGTCCTGCGCGGCGAGATCTCGCGTGTGCACCGCTGCAGGCTAGCTCGCGCCAGTTGCGGTAGTATGGCCCTCATTGTCGCCTGACGTTCCTGACATCAGCGAGGAGCTTCTGCTTGGACGGACGCTCATCGAGCAGGGTCACCTGGGCACGGCCCAGCGCGTGCTGGTGAAGCTATGTCAGCAGCACCCTGACAATGCTGAGGCTTTTCGTGGACTGGGCGATGTGTTGCATCGCAAGGGCGACGAAACTCGCGCTCGGATCATGGTTGGCTATGCCGAAGACCTGCGCGCTCCCGTGGCGCCAAAGCCGACGCAGAAACCGCCACCGGTGCCGGCTGCATCGCGAGCGGAAGCGGTCACCCCGCGCGCCGAGCTCGTCGCGCCCCAGGCCACGCCCGTCACCCCGCGAGACCAGCTCGTCACGCCGCAGGTCGTGCTGGTCAGCGCGAACGCGGGGTTGATGACCATGGCGTCCCCGGGCGGGCCCGCCGGGCCTGCCAGAACCCAGGACCAGGCAGCTTCCGCCCAGGCTTCGCCCAGGCCGGCAGCGAAGTCCGGCAAGCGGAAGTACCTGGTGGTCGCTGCGGTGCTCGTGCTGTTGTCCGGGGCTGGGTTCTTCGGCTATCGGGCCTACAAGCCGTCGCAGCGTCGCGGCTCTTCGCCGCGCGAAGAGCTGGAGAGTGCGCTGTCGTCTGGATCATTCGATCGCCTTGTGCGGGTTCGTGATCGGGCGCGCAAAGCTCTTGCTGGCCCAGAGGCTGACGCGGACGCCTTGCTGTGGCTGGCGCTGGCCGATGCGTTCTTGACCCTCGACCATGGGGAGGCCGCGGCCAAGAACGCCGACGAGGCGCTACGACGGTTGCCAGCAGGCGACCAGCCGAACCTGCAGCGGCTGGCGCTGGTCGAGGCCGTGCGGGCGCTACTAGCTTTGGCTGCCAGAGATCGCGACACGGCCAAGCAGCACGTGGACGTCGGGCTGGCCTGGGCTGCCGGCAAGCCGCCGCCTGCGCTGTTGCTTGCTTCCGCCCGGGTTCGTGCATTGGCCGGGGACGCGACCGGGGCTGGCAAGGACCTGGACCTGGCTCTGCAATCGGCCCCCGAATTTGCTCCGGTTGTTGCGGACTGGGCCGCGCAGCGGCTCGACAGCGGAGATGCCGTCGCCGCTCGCCGTGTGACGCATGCGTTTCTTGCCAAGAACAAGGCGGCAGCGCGCGTGCACTTGCTGGCCGCCGACGCTGAGCGTGCCCTGGGAGAACGTGGCTGGACCAAGCACATCGATTCGGCGTGTCGCAGCGAGGGCCGGGTTTCGCGTGCCGTGCGCGCGGCCTGCTCGCTTGCGGCGGCTCTGGATGCGCGACTCGACGGCGAGCGGTCAGGGGCGGTGGCCAGGGCGCGGGCCGCTGGTCAAGTCTCCGAGGATGCGCGCGTGCTGGCCGATTCCGCGCTCACCCTGGCCTCGCTGGGCGAGATTGATGCCGCCGACGAAGTGTTGGCGCGCGCACGCAAGTTGGCTGACGCCACGGCTGTGCCTCTGGCCTGGGCCGATCTAGCAGTCCGTCTCGGGCGCGGCCAGGCGGACGGGGCGGCGCCGCCGACTGAGCGGCCAGCCCTTCTCGAGCACTATTTGGTGGCATTGCGGACATCTTATTTGAGGGGCGGGGGCGCGGCCCTGGCCGCGGCCGTCAAGAGCGTGCCTGCAGCCCTCGGCGAGCTTGATCCTGACCTGCGCACTTACATGGAGTTGGGGCGCGAGGGCGGAGTGTCCCGAAGCGATCGGGCCACCCTAGAACGACGGGCTGACCGTGGCAGCCCGGTCGCAGCTTTCGTCCTGGGGGTCCTGGCAGCGCGCGAGGACGACCACAAACAGGCGGCAAAGCGGCTGGAAAAGGCCCTGGTGGGCCACGGCGACGCGTGCCGTGCGGCGCTTCTCTATCTATCTGCGTTGCAGGCACAGGACGACCCGGGCCAGCCCAACCGCGCTGCCCTACGTGCTCTGCACGCCCGCAACGCGCAGTGCCCGATTCCGGAAGTCTGGTATTGACCGGGCACAGCGGCCAAGCTAAATCCGCCAATTCAATGTCCACCTACGACACATCCGACATCCGCAAGGGGCTCAAGGTCATGATGGACGGTGCGCCGTACACCGTGGTCGAGTTCCAATTCATCAAGCCGGGCAAGGGCGCGGCTTTCACGCGCACCAAGTTCAAGAATCTGCTCTCGGGCGCGGTCATCGAGCGCAACATCCGATCCGGTGAGAAGCTGGAATCGGCCAACGTCGAGACCAAGACCATGCAATACCTGTACAAGGAAGCCGACAGCTTCGTGTTCATGGACACCAGCACCTACGACCAGGTGCAAATCCCGTCGGAGACCATCGGGGAGGACGCCTTGCTCATGCCCGAGCAGATTGTGGTGGAGGTGCTCTTCTTCAACGAGCGCGCAGTGGGCGTGACCTTGCCCAATTTCATTGAACAGAAGATACTGGAAACCGAGCCCGGGTTCCGCGGTGACACCGCCACGGGCGTGACCAAACCCGCCAAGATCTCCACCGGCGCGACCATTGCGGTGCCTCTCTTCATCAACGCCGGCGATACCATCAAGATCGACACGCGCAGCGGCGAGTACTTGGAGCGCGTTGGTCGAGCCTGAGGCTAGCTTCTTCACCACAGAGAGCACAGAGGACACAGAGAGCCGGAAAGGGAAGGGTGTGAGATAGCTAACTTCTTCTCCGACGGTGGTGGGGCTGCGCGGTGAAGCTGCCGAGCAGAAAAGCGGGGCTCGAAGCACGCGCGGAAATACGACGGGCGGTGCGCGCATGGTTTGAAGGACAGGGTTTTCTCGAAGTCGACACCCCGGCGCGGGTTCCCTCGCCCGGCCAGGAAGTTCATCTGCAGGCCATCCCCGCGGGTGAGGCGCGCTATCTCATCACCTCGCCTGAGTACCACATGAAGCGCCTGGTGGCGGCCGGCCTTCCGCGCATCGTGCAGATCTGTCGCTGCTGGCGCGGCGGCGAACGCGGCAGCCACCACGAGCCCGAGTTCACCATGATCGAGTGGTACCGGGCGGGCGCCAGCCTGGACGAGATCGCGTGCGACTGCGAGGCGCTCATCGCGGTGGCGGCGCGTGCGGTCGGCCATTGGCCCGCGGTCGACGTTCCGGCCAGCCGGGGGCGCGACGGGAAGCCCGAGAAGTTGGCCGTGCGGGCGCCGTTCGAGCGGCTCACGGTGCGCGAGGCGCTCTCACGCTTTGCCGGGATTGCCCTGCGCGGCGACGAGAGCGTGGACGAGTTGCGTAGCTTGGCAGTTCGCGCTGGTTGCAACCTCGGCACCGCCACAACCTGGGATGACATCTTCTTTCAGGTATTCCTCGACCGGGTCGAGCCGCACCTGGGCCGCGAGCGCCCGACCTTGGTTTTCGATTGGCCGCTGCCCTTGGCTGCGTTGGCTCGACGCAAGCCAGACGATCCCCTGACCGTCGAGCGCTTCGAGCTCTACGCCGGCGGGCTGGAGCTGGCCAATGCCTTTGGCGAGCTCTGCGATCCGGTCGAGCAGCGGGCGCGTTTCGTCGCAGAGGCCGAACAGCGCCGCCAGCAGGGCAGGGCGGTCTATCCCATCGACGAGAAGCTGCTGGCTGCCCTGGCCAACATGCCACCCACCTGTGGCGTGGCCATGGGATTCGACCGCCTGGTCATGTTGGTCACTGGTGCCGACAGCATCCGCGATGTCGTGGCCTTCGCGGATGATGAAGTCTGACCACCGGTGTGCCAAAGCCCGCGCTTTTTCGGCAGACAGTTGCGAATACATATCAACCATGATATGTATTCTGTGGTGAAACTGATTATTCGAGAGTACCTCACTGCCGGTGGCGTCAGCCCCTACCGACGGTGGCTGGAGACTCTCGATCTTCCGGCGCGGGCGCGCATTCAGGCCAGGGTCCTGCGCTTCGAGATCGGCAATCTGGGCAACCACAAGTCGGTCGGCGGCGCTGTATGGGAAGCCCGACTCGCTTTCGGACCCGGGTAACGGCTCTATTTCGGCCGGTTCGGGCAGGAGCTGGTCCTTTTGCTTCTAGGAGGCGACAAGGGCTCACAGGCCAAGGACATCCGGACCGCAAGACAATACTGGACAGATTTCTTGGAGGTGATGAAACATGGCAAGGCGCAGTAGGGATTGGAACGAAGGCCTGGCTCGGGACCTGCAGAGCCCGGCGTTTGCCCGCGAGTTCTTGGTGGCCGCGATTCGCGAGGGAATTCCCCTGCAGCAGGCGCTGGGAAAGGTTATTCGAGCCGCCGGGGTGAAGGAGTTCGCGGCGCGGGCCGGCGTGGCCAGTCCGAACGTCCTTCGCGCCATCAATCCGCGCCACAATCCGACGCAAGAGACCATCAACCGCTTGCTGCGACCACTGGGCCTCAGGCTGAGCCTCGCGCTGATCGAGGAGAGGGGGGCAAGAAGGCGGCCTGAACGCCCGGTGAAGAGCATCTATCCGATCGACGAGAAGTTACTGGCAGCCTTGGCCGACGGGCAGCAAGTCCGACCGAAGCGGCAAGCCGGGCGTGGACCAGGGAAGCATCGACAAGTTCTGCGAGTGGTTGGGTCATCTCGACCGGTATCTGCCTGACAAGTTCAAGTCCGATGCGGTGCTGGGTAGAGAGGTTCCGGCGGAGACCGAGCCGGCGGCTAGATAGAGACTTGCGACCCGCGAGCCGCGTGCCGCTCGCCTCCACGTCTACGACCTCCTGCGGCTATCGCGGAACCCCCTACCGGCTTAGATTGACCCCGGATCACCCCTCTGCTAAACGTTCCCCTTCGTGACTCAATACTTCGTCTCATTGGCCCAGGCATCGTCTTCGGGTTCAGCATCTCCGGGCGGTGCGCTCGGCGGCATGTTGATTCCCATGCTGCTGATTTTTGGCGTCATGTATCTCTTGGTCATTCGCCCGCAATCCAAGAAGGCGAAAGAACACCAGAAAATGCTGTCGGAATTGCAGAAGGGCGACGACGTCGCGACCAGCGGTGGGCTCATCGGGCGCATCACGGGGATCAAGGACGACGTGGTCACGTTGCAGGTCCAGGAGGGCGTCCGTCTCCGCGTCCTGCGCAGTGCGGTAACGGGTCGTCACAAATTCAGCGAGACACCCAAGTCGGACGACAAGGCCTCCTAGCGCAGCAAGGATCATTTCATGGAACGATCGTGGTGGTGGAAGGCCCTCCTTTATGGATGTGCCATCATTCTCGCTGGTCTCTACTTGGTGCCCACCGTGGTGCCTGAGGAGAAGCGTCCCGCTTTCTTCAAAGACCACTTCACCAAGCGCATCCAGCTTGGCCTGGACTTGCAGGGTGGCCTGCACCTCGTCTACGAGGTGAATATCGACAAGGCTGTGTCCGGCAAGGTGGACCGTCTGTCCAACGACATCGAAGACGCCATCAAGAAGAAGGCGGCGGATGTCACGGTGGGGCGCGAGGGGCGCGACGACATTTTGGTTTCTTTCAAGAATCCCGCCGGCCTGGCCGGCGTGGATGCGGAACTGCTCAAACCCTACCGTCGCGAGCTGGACGAGATCAGCCGTGATGCCGCGGCGGGCACGCTTCGCCTTCGTTACGACCCTGACCGCGTGGCCGAGGTGGAGGAACTGGCGTTGCGTCAGGCCATCGAGACCATCCGCGGCCGCGTGGACAAGTTTGGCGTGGCCGAGCCCACTATCATCAAGAAGGGCACCGACATCGTGGTCGAGCTGCCTGGCCTCAAGCAGTCCGACTTCGAGCGCATCAAGAGCATCATCGGCCGCACCGCCCAGCTTGAGTTCAAGATCGTCGACGATGGCACGGAGTACATGAAGAAGCTGGCCGCCGGCCTGGCCAAGGACGGCCCCATAAAGGCTGAGCCCGAAACCTGGACCGAGAAGCACTCGGGCCAGCAACACGAAGACGTGTACCTGCGCACCAAGGACCGCCCCGGGCTGGAAAAGTTCATCGCCGGCTTGTCGGGCGATTTGGCGGTGCCCCCGGATCGCGAGCTGGTCGTCGAGGAGATCAGCCCGCGTGAGAGCGGGGAAGCCGCGCCGGAGAAGTTCTATCGCACCTACCTGCTCAAGAAGCGCGCGGGGGTGACCGGTGAGTATCTGGCCAACGCCGACGCAAGCTGGGACGAGATGGGTCGGCCCGAGGTGTCGTTCACCATGAACCGGCAGGGCGCTGACATGATGGAGAAGCTGACCGGCGAGAACGTTGGCCGCAAGATGGCCATCGTGCTCGACGACAAAATCACCAGCGCGCCGGTCATCGAGTCCAAGATTGGTGAGCGGGGCCGTATCACCATGGGCGGATATGGGGATCCCTTCAAACTGCAGCAAGAGGTGAAGGATCTGGTGGCGGTCCTGCGCTCGGGTGCTCTGCCCGCGCCACTCAAGAAGTCGTTTGAAACCCAGGTGGGGGCCACCATGGGTCAGGACTCCATCGACAAGGCCAAGTTCTCGATGCTCGTCGGGGCGGTGGCAGTGGTTCTGTTCATGCTCATCTACTACCGGGTGGCCGGGTTGATTGCGAATCTGGCCATGGTGCTCAACATGTTGTTCATGGTGGCCATCTTGGCTGCCTTCGAAGCCTCGCTGACCTTGCCCGGCATCGCGGGCTTGGTGCTCACCATCGGTATGGCGGTGGACTCCAACATCATCATCTACGAGCGCATACGCGAGGAATTACGTCACGGCAAGTCGCCGCGCACGGCGGTCGATGCGGGCTTCCAGCGCGCGTTCTGGACCGTGTTCGACGCGCACGTGACCAACTTCGTGGCCGGTATCGTTCTGTACTCGTACGGATCCGGCCCCATCCGCGGTTTCGCAGTCACCCTGCTGGTGGGCATCGTTTCTAACCTGCTCACCTCGGTGTGGATGTCGCGCTGGATGTTCGACCTCATCGTGGGCCGCCGCGGGTCGGTTCCCGCGACCCTTTCCATTTAGCTGGCAGGAGAATTACCGATGGCGGCGAATCAGAAGTTCTTCGAGGTCATCAAGCCCGGCATCGACCTCGATTTCATCGGCAACCAAAAGTACTGGATCGGATCTTCCATTACCCTGGTGCTGATCACCTTCCTCATGCTCCCCATAAACGCCTACCTTATCAAGGGGCGTGGGCATGCCTTGAACTGGGGCGTCGACTTCCGCGGCGGCACCGAGATCGTGGTCGACTTCTCCAAGCCCGTCGACGCGGGCGCGATACGCGCGGCGCTGGAGGCCAGGGGGTTCGAGAACCCTGACGTGGTGAAGTACGGCAGTGCTCTGGAGCGCGGATCGAGCAACGCATACATGATCCGAATGGGCGCCGTATCGGTGTTGTCGGCGGAGCAGGCCAAGAAGTTGGAGGTGACGCTGGCCCGGGTGGGCGATGCTATTCTGAAGAAGTTCGAGTTCTCTGAGGGCGGAGACAAGGTCTACATTCGCTTCGACAAATCCGTGGATCCAGCGGCGCTGGCCGGCGCGCTCAGGACGGCTGGCACCAACACCACGGACAAGGGCGTTCAGCAGTTCGGTCCGCCCCAGGACCACACCTACGAAGCCACCCTGGTCGGCATGGAATCCGAGGTGCGTGCAGCGCTCGACGCCAAGCTGGGCGCGGGTACCGTGAGCAGCATCCCGCAGGTGTCTTCGGTGGGCGCCAAGGCCGGCAAGGAGCTCCAGCTCGACGGAATCCGGGCGCTGCTGGGTGCCATCCTGCTCATCGTCGTCTACATCGCCTTCCGCTTCGACTTCCGCTACGGCCCCGGCACCATCGTGGCCCTCTTGCACGATGCCATCCTCACGGTGGGTGCCTTCGCAGTCACCTACAAGGAGTTCTCGCTCACTACCCTGGCGGCGATCTTGACCATCATCGGCTACTCGATGAGCGACACCATCGTGGTGTTTGACCGTATCCGCGAGAACGCCAGCCGCTATCGCGATCGTGCCTTTGATCGCGTGGTCAACCACGCAATCAACGAGACCTTGTCGCGCACCATTCTGACCAGCTGCACGGTGTTCTTCGTGACCCTGGCCATGAATATCTTCGGCACCGGCGTGATCCGCGACTTCGCCTTCGCCATGAACGTGGGCGTCATCGTAGGCACGTATTCGTCGATCTTCATCGCCAGCCCCATCCTCATCTGGTTGAATGACAAGTATGTGGCGGCGCAAAAGCGACAGGCGGCTCGGCCGGCGCGCCGGCCAGTCCGGCGTGAAGAAGAAGAGCCGGTCGAGACCTGATGGGACCGGGCCGATGCCCGCCGGCTGGTCGCAATCTTGACCCTCACCTGGCGAGTCCGTCCGACCGATAAAGCCACGGTAGCGCGCCTACGTGATGAGCTGCACCTGCGTCCCCTGACCGCCACGGTGTTGGCGGCGCGTGGCTTGTGCGAGCCGGAAGCGGCGGGCCGCTTCTTGGCACCTCGGCTGGCTGATCTGCGACCGCCTGACGGGATAGCGGACTTGGATCGCGCGCTCGACCGGCTGGTGCCAGCGGTGACTGCGGGCCAACGCATCGGCGTGTTCGGAGACTACGACGTGGACGGGGTGACCACCGCGGCCGTGCTTACCACCATGCTGCGTGCCTTCGGGGCGCAGGTGGTGGCGCGGGTGGCCCACCGTTCGTCGGGCTACGGCCTATCCCCGGCCGACGCCACGCACTTTCTCGACCAGGGCTGCACCCTGGTGGTGACCGGTGATTGCGGTACCACCGACGGGGAGGCCATTGTGCTCTGCCGCGCGCGCGGCGTGGACGTCATCGTCATCGACCACCACCACGTGCCCTCGGGGCCATCAGCCGCCTATGCCCTGCTCAACCCCCATCGCAGCGACGACAAGTTTCCCTTCAAGGGCCTCGCCTCGTGCGGGGTGGCGTTCTACTTGGCGGCAGCCTTGCGCACGCGTCTACGCGGGCAAGGGCACCCGGCGGCGGAGGCCTATGATCCACGCGAGGTCTTGGACCTGGTGGCGCTGGGCACGGTTGCGGACATGGTTCCCTTGCGCGAGGAGAATCGCATCCTGGCCTCCATCGGTCTTCGTGATTTGGCGGAGTTTCGCCGTCCCGGACTGCGCGCCCTCTCCGAGATTGCGGGTGTCGAGCACGGCTCGGTGCTCACGTCCGATGTGAGCTACCGCTTGGCTCCGCGCCTGAATGCGGCCGGCCGGCTAGGCGACGCGCAGGTGGCTCTGGATCTCTTGCTGGCCTCCGACGCGGCCGAGGCCAGCAGGCTGGCGGGCGAGCTCGATGACATGAATCGGCAGCGGCAGAGAATCCAGGACCAGATATGGACTGAGGCGGTGCGCGCGGCAGAGGAGTTCCCCAACGATGCAGCCCTGGTGCTGGGCGCCGAGGGCTGGCACCAGGGCGTGGTCGGCATCGTGGCGGCCAAGTTGGTCGACAAGTTCCGCAAGCCGGTGGTGGTGGTCGGTTTCAAGGAGGGTAGCGGTCGGGGCTCCGCGCGTACCATCGGCGGGCTCGATCTGTACGAATCGCTGGCCGCGTGCCAGGAACATCTCACAGTGTTCGGGGGACATGCAGCGGCGGCAGGCTTGGGATTGTCGGCCGCGCAGATGGAGGCATTTCGCGCCTCGTTCGTCGCCCAGGCCCAGCGCTATTTCGACGGCCGCCCGGAAGACTCTGCTCTGGAGGTAGACGCGGTGGCTGACCTGGCGGACCTGGACCTCTACCAGGTCGAAGAACTGGAGCGGCTGGCACCATTCGGCGCGGGCAACAGCGAGCCGCTGTTCGCCCTGCCCGGCGTGGTGGCGCTCTCGACCCGGGTGGTGGGTGCGTCGCACTTGCAGATCACCTTAGCTTGCGGCGCGGCCGTCAGTCATGCGATAGCTTTTGGCATGGCGAATCGCGATCCGGGCCAAGGAGCACAGCTCGACATCATAGGCACGGCCGAGGTGGATAGCTTCAGGGGAAACCGGCGGCCGCGCGTGCGGGTCAAGCAGATCTTGCGGAGGACGTCGTGAGCGAGCCGCGCAATGGCGACGAAGAACTGCGCAGGGGTTTTCTGGCAACCCTGCCGCGCGGGAGCATCACGCGCGTCTTCATCCTGTTGGCCCTGCTGGCCGGAGTGGTTGTGCTTCAGCGCAGGGCCAGCGCCATAGCGGGCTGCATGAATCAGACTTTCATGTTGCCCCAGCCGCGCGCCGCAGGCCCCGCGGCGGGCGACGCATCCGCGCGCGGTCCCATCCGCGTGCGCGTGCAGGTGCCGGAAGCAGCGACACGATGACCGCGGTTGGCACACCTTTGGTTTGGGGCCTGTTCGCCGTAGTGGTGGCCGTCGCGTTGGCCATTGACCTGGGCGTGTTTCACCGCGAGGCACGCCCGGTGCGCATGCGCGACGCCGCTGCCTGGGTTGCGGTTTGGTGTTCCTTAGGCCTGGCCTTCAACCTCTTCGTCTGGCAACGCTTTGGCGTGCACAAGGGGCTGGAGTTCCTGCAGGGCTGGCTGCTGGAGTTGGCGCTGTCCGCGGACAACGTGTTCGTGTTTGTGGTCATCCTGTCGTATTTCAAGGTCAATCGGGACGTGCAGCACAAGGTGCTGTTCTGGGGCATTCTGGGCGCAGTCATCTCCCGCGGGTCCTTCATCGTCGCCGGGGCCGCGACCATTCACGCGTTCCATTGGGTGCTCTATTTGCTCGGCGCATTTCTGGTGTTCACCTCGATCAAGATCCTGGCCCAGGAAGACAAGCCGGTCGATCCCTCGCGCAACCTGGTTTTGCGCTTGTTTCGCCGTCTGGTGCCCATCACGCCCGACTATCTGGGCGCGCGCTTCTTCGGGCGACATGAAGGACGCCTGATGGCGACGCCGCTCTTGGCAGTGCTGGTGGTGGTGGAGGCGGCCGATGTGATGTTCGCCGTGGATTCCATTCCGGCAATCTTCGGTGTGACCACCGATGTGTTCATCGTGTTCACCTCGAACGTCTTTGCCGTGCTGGGCCTGCGCTCGCTCTACTTCCTCGTCGCGGGACTGGCGCAGAGGCTCGTCTATCTCAAGTACGCCATCTCGGCCATCTTGGCCTTCATTGGCATCAAGGTCATGGCCCAGCCGCTCTTCCAGATCCCCGTGCTGATTTCGCTGGCCGTGGTGGTGGGGCTGCTCGCCCTAGCCACGGTGGTATCGCTGCTCTTCGGCCCGAAGCGAGTAGGCTAGCTGTTTCACCACAGAGAGCACAGAGGCCACAGAGCCGGACCGGAAAGAAGAAAGGGTTGGGCTCGTGTCTGGTCCGAACCCTTTCCGTCCTTCCGGCCTCTGTGTTCTCTGTGCTCTCTGTGGTGAAAAGAGCTAGCTATCCGCGCGTAGCAACGAGCGCACGCCCAGCACCACGTCCAGCTTGCGGATGTCCGCCACCGCTTTCTGCATGGCGGACTCGCGGACTTCGTGGGTCAGGATGACCAGCTCGGCTTCCTTGCCGGTGGCTTCGTTCTGCTTGACGCCCGCGATGCTGACTTGGCACTCGCCAAATACCTGGGCAATGGCCGCCAGCACGCCGGGCCGGTCTTTCACCTCGAGCCGCAGGTAGAACTTGCTCACCACGTCGCCCATGGGGACCACGTGCTTCTTGCGCGCGCCGAAGTTCATGCGCGCGCTCACCCCGCCCTGGGGATGGTGCACGGCCAGGTCGATAATGTCGCCCAGGATGGCCGATGCGGTGGGCAATGCGCCGGCACCGCGTCCGTAGAACATGACGTCACCCACATAGTTGCCCCGCGCGAACACGGCATTGAAGGAATCGCTGACCGCGGCGAGCGGGTGGTCGCGCCGGATCATCATCGGGTGCACGCGCAGCTCGATGCTTTTCTGGTCGTGCTCGATGCCGATGGCCAGCAGCTTGATGACATAGCCGTATTCTTTGGCCAACTCGATGTCGCGCGCGGTGACTCCACGGATGCCTTCGGTGAAGATTTCGCGGTAGTCGACCGCGGTGTTGAAGGCCAAAGCGGCCAGGATGGCCAGCTTGTAGGCGGCGTCGTGGCCGTCCACATCCGCGGTGGGGTCAGCCTCGGCATAGCCCAATTCTTGCGCTTCGCGCAGCGCGGTCGCGAACTCGGCCCCTTCGCGATGCATTTTGGTCAAGATGAAGTTGGTGGTTCCGTTGACGATGCCGTACAGGCGCTCGAATCGGTTGACGGCCAGCGACTGGCCCAATGCGTGGATGACAGGAATCCCGCCGCAAGCGGAGGCCTCGAAGTGCAGAGTCACGTTCCGTCTTCGGGCCAGGGCGAGCAGCTCAGGCCCCTTCTTGGCAAGTAGCTCCTTGTTGGCAGTGACCGCATGCTTGCCCGCCGCCAGCGCCGCCGCCACCAGGGAGTAGGCTGCCTTGACCCCGCCGATTACCTCGACCACAACGCGGATCTCAGGATCGTCTAGGACCTCTTGCGCGTCCTCTGCCAGAAGCTCGGCAGGCAAGCCGGTGGCCTTGCGCTTGGCTGGGTCGATGTCCACCGCCTTGCGCAACTCGACCGCCACGCCAGTCCTGCGACGCAGGTTATCTGCCTCGTCGACGAGGAGCTTCACCACACCGCCCCCAACGGTGCCACAGCCGATAACCCCCACTCCAAACTTGCCGGTCGCCATGACTAGTTTCTCCAGATCTTGTTGCCGCGTTTTGGCGTTTGCCTGTTTTTGGGCCCGCGGCTAACAACTAGCGCTCTTTCCGTCGGAGTTCAACGGTTGCTGAGTTGGTCAGCCTGCTAGCCTCCCACTGCGCACGCGGGGCCAAAATGTGCGCCTTTTCCTCGCAATCGGCCCCATACGCAACGCGGCGTGTCTGCTGACGATTGCAAGGAAAACGCTCCCGTGGTAAGAAGCTTCGTCACCTAAAAGGCACACCCCAAAGTCGTGGGCGGGCCATCGAGCCCGCCTTTTTTTTGTCCAACGAGACCCCAAAACATAGCCGCAAAGAATGCGTACCGACCCCCACGTGCTCTGGCAGCTAGTCGAACCCCCGATTCAGGGGGCGGGGTTGGACCTCATCGAGCTGCAGTGGAATCGTGAAGGCGAAGGCTGGGTTCTGCGCGTGTTCATCGACCGACCCGAGCCACCCCACCTACCGGGGACAAGCGAACCACCGGCGGACGTTCTGCCTCGTCTCGCGGTAAGCCACCAGGACTGTGAGCGCGTCAGCCGGGATCTGTCAGCGGCCTTGGACGTGGAGGACGTAATTCATCACACCTACAAGCTCGAGGTCAGCTCGCCGGGCCTCGACCGTCCGCTGCGCCGCGAGCACGACTTCCGGCGCTTTGCCGGCCAGCAGGTGAAGATTCGTTGTACCGAGCCCAGCGACGGGCGGCGGAACTTCTCCGGTGTGCTTCGCGGAGCGCAGAACGGCCAGGTCGAGGTCGATTGTGAGGGCAGGGTGTACCAACTGCCTATCACGGCTATCGCGCGAGCCAACCTGGTTCCGGACTGGGCCGCGGAGTTTCGCCGGCAAGCGGCCGGTGGCGAAGGCGGGTCCCGCCCGCCTGAGCTGGAGCGGAAAGGGGCGTGGGAAGATTCCCAGGGCGGGAGCAAGACACGGCACGACGAGAGGGTTGCGCCGCATGCGCCCCACAGGAGTGTGTCATGAGTGAAGGGACCAGCCTGAGTCAGGTCATCGATCAGGTCTCCAAGGACAAGAACATCGAGCGCAAGATCCTGGTCGAAGCGCTCGAGTCGGCGATCCTGACCGCGGCCAAGCGCGCCTTTGGCGAAGAGCGCGAGATGGAGGCCAAGTTCAACGACGCCACCGGACGCGTCGACCTGTTCCAGATCATCATGGTGGCCGACCCGGTGTCCAACCCGGCCAAGGAGATCTCGCTGGATGAGGCCAAGCAGTTCAACCTGCAAGCGGACGCGGGCGACGAACTGCTCTTTCAGATCTTCTTCGACGAAAAGGACCAGGCGCGGGCCGAGGAACAGGACGGCAAGTATGGGGCCTTGCTCAAGCTCAACCGGGCCTGGAAGACCTTCGGGCGTTTTGCCGCGCAGACCGCCAAGCAGGTCATCCTGCAGCGGGTGCGCGAGGCCGAACGCGACAACGTGTTCAACCAGTACCGCGACAAGAAGGGCGAGCTGATCTCGGGCATCGTGCGGCGCTTTGAACGCGGCAACATCATCGTCGATCTGGGCGGCGCCGAGGCGGTGCTGCCGGTGCGCGAGCAGGTGCCGCGCGAGTCGTTTCGCGCGGGTGACCGCATCGTGGCCTACGTGGTCGACATAGACAAGTCGGCGCGCGGCCCGCAAATCATCATCTCCCGCGGCCACAAGGGCCTGCTGGAGAAGCTCTTCGAGATGGAGGTCCCGGAGATCTACGACAAGATCGTGCGGGTTGAGGCCTCCGCGCGCGAGCCGGGCGCCCGCTCGAAGATCGCGGTCAGCTCGCGCGATCGCGACGTGGATCCGGTGGGCGCCTGCGTGGGCATGAAGGGCTCGCGCGTGCAGGCGGTGGTGCAGGAATTGCGCGGCGAAAAGATCGACATCGTGCCCTACGACAACGACCCGGCCCGCTTCGTGTGCAACGCCATCGCGCCCGCCCAGGTTTCGCGCGTGATGATCGACGCTGCCAACCACACCATGGAGCTGGTGGTGCCCGACGACAAGCTTTCCTTGGCCATCGGCAAGAAGGGGCAGAACGTGCGCCTGGCCTCGCAACTCACCAACTGGCGCATCGACATCCACTCGGAAGCCAAGATGCGCGAGGCAGAGGAGCGGGCACGCGCATCGCTTACCGCCATCGAGGGGGCCACGCCCGAGATCCTGGAATCGCTGCTGCGGGCGGGTTGGGGCTCGGCCGAGGCTGTGGCCCGGGCCAGCGTGGACGAACTTGGCGCCTTGCCCGGGGTGGGCAGTCCGGAGGCGGCCGCTAGCCTGAGCGCGGCGGCAGGCCGGGCTGCCGCCATTGAAGAGCAACGCCGTGCCGAGGAAAAGGCGCGAGTTGAGGCCGCGGCGGAACCTGCGCCGGTACCCGTGGCATCCGAGGAAAGGACCTAGCGGAAGCGCAATACCATGGGGCGCATTTGTGAAAGGACGTGCATCGGTTGTCGGCGCGTCGTCCCGGCTAGCGAGTTGATTCGCCTGGCAGCGCCCGACGGCCGCGTGGCGATCGCGACACGGCGAGGTGGTGCTGCGATGCCGCGGCAGGGACGCGGGGCCTGGCTGCATCCCGGACTGCAATGTGTGACCGCGGCGGTCAAGCAGCGGGCGTTTCGCCGGGCATTCCGCGATGGGGTCGATGCTCCCGACCCGGCTCGGCTTCTCGGCGACATGCGCGTGGCGCTCGGGGTTTCGTCCCACGAGCAGGGTGAATCAAAATGATGAGCGGATATGAACGCAGAGATTCCGGCTCAGAGCCGTCGGGCACGGCCGTGTCCGCGGCGAAGATTCGCGTCTACGAGCTGGCCAAAGAGTTTGGCATGGCCCCCAAGGCCCTGGTGGCCAAGGTTCGCACCCTGGGCGTCGAGGTGGCCAACCATATGTCGAACCTGGACGGCGCCGATGCCGACCGGGTCCGGCGCGCGATTGAGCGCGAACGTCAGGAGAGTCTGGTCGAGGAACGCCTGAGCGACACGGTTATCCGGCGGCGGTCGCGCTCGGCGGGGGCCGCCCGTCCGGCGACCGCGCAGCCGGCTCCGCCGCCCTCCCAGGGGGAGATGGCACCTCCTGCGCCAGCGCCGGAGATGCCACCCGTGACCGCACCGGCACCAGCGCCGGGCGAGCCGGAAGCTACGGCGTCGGTGGCAGAGGCCCATGCTTCCTTGGTGAGCGAGGCCACCGCAGAGGCGATGCCGGCCGGGGCGGAGGAGCCCGCCGGTGCTGCCCCGGCCGAGGTTGCGCCTGAGGCGGAGACCGAGCCCATCTTGCTGCCGGGCGAGGCCAGGTTGATGACCCCGCCCCCGGTGCCGGTGAAGATCCCGCAACCGGTGGTGACCGGTTCGGCCGCAACCGGACAATTCATCCAGTTGCCCGGTTTGGTCGCGCGCGAGGCTGGGGTTCCCAAGATCGAGATCAAGGACAGGGACGAGGAACTGCGCCGCATGGGACGGGGCAGCCTGATTTCGCGTGGCCCGGGTGGCCGTGACTGGCGTGCGCCGGGCGCCCCGGGGCAGCGGCCGGGTGGGCCACCCCGTAAGAAGGTGGCGATGGCCGGCAAGAAGCTCAAGCAGACGCTCATCACCACGCCGGCTGAGCACAAACGCGTGATCCGTATGGGCGAGAGCATTGGGGTGGCCGACCTCGCTCAGAAAATGGGGGTCAAGGGCAACGAGGTGGTCAAGAAGCTTTGGGCGCTCGGCATGATGGGCGTGAACATCAACCAGAACATCGAGTTCGACGCCGCCAGCCTGATTGCTACCGAGTTCGGTTATCAGGTGGAGTCCACCGCCTTCAACGAAGAAGAGGTCATCTCCGAGGGCCAGGTGGACGACAACCCCGAAGACCTGCAGCCGCGTGCCCCGGTGGTCACGGTCATGGGCCACGTCGACCACGGCAAGACGTCTTTGCTCGACGCCATTCGCAAGGCCAATGTCGCGGGCGGCGAGGCCGGCGGCATCACCCAGCACATCGGAGCGTATCGCGTTCACACCCCGCAAGGCGACGTGGTGTTCCTGGATACGCCCGGCCACGAGGCATTCACCGCCATGCGAGCGCGCGGCGCCCAGATGACGGATATCGTGGTCATCGTGGTCGCGGCTGAAGAAGGCCCCATGCCGCAGACCATCGAGGCTATCAAGCACGCGCAGGCGGCCGAGGTGCCCATCCTGGTGGCCATCAACAAGATCGACAAGCCGGGCGCCAACCCGGCCATGGTCAAAACCCGCCTGATGGAGCAGCGCCTGGTCGGGGAGGAGATGGGCGGCGAGACCATCTATGTCGAGGTGTCGGCCAAGACCAAGCAGGGCATTGACCGGCTGCTCGAGATGCTGGCCTTGCAAGCCGAGGTGCTGGAGCTGAAGGCCAATCCCAAAAAGGCGGCCAAGGGTCACGTGGTGGAGGCGCGCCTGGATCGAGGTCGTGGCGCCATCGCGACCGTGCTGGTCAAGGAAGGTACTTTGCGCGTGGGCGACCTGGTGGTGGCCGGCGAGGCGTATGGAAAGCTTCGCGCCATGTTGGGCGACAAGGGCCAGAACATCAGCGAGGCTCCGCCTTCCACGCCGG
>Ga0182017_10000535_pt1 | contig 30116 bp, 22 predicted proteins | sample 712E3DmetaG_FD_120492 | JGI IMG/M metagenome (GOLD analysis project Ga0182017, IMG submission 120492) | Permafrost microbial communities from Stordalen Mire, Sweden - 712E3D metaG | ecosystem: Environmental > Terrestrial > Soil > Wetlands > Permafrost | place: Sweden: Stordalen | collected... | reverse complement strand
GCGCGTGCCGTGCCGACGGCTGTTTGCGTCTGCATGGTCTGCTGGTTGCCGTACCGACGCGCCTTTGCGCTGGCCTTGACTCTCTGCAAACCGCCCCCGCTCCGCGACTTGCTATCCCCATGTTGACCGCGCTGTCCGCGACGCGATTCGTTCGGCCCCCGTTGGCCGACGATTGGCCATTGCTGGTGACACGTCGTCGTCGCCTGCACAACGCGGCCCACCATGAGGACCGGGGACACCAAAACACATTCCGATTCCGGACCCGAACCGCGCTTGTCGGAAGCGCGCTGGTCGCCGAAATGGCCGGTTCTGGCCGCCCTTCGCGCCCCCGCTGCGCGCTCAATCCGAACCGCGCCCGTCAGCAAACGGCCAGCGCGCCCGATCCGACCTCGGCCCGTCAGGAAGCGGCCCCCGGTCTGCGCCGGCTGCTACGGTTCGGCAGGCGCCGCGCCCTCCCCGGTACGCCGGCCGCTACACGATGTCGGCGAAGCGGCGCTCGGTGCGGCGGAAGCAGACGAGACCAACAAAGAGGGAGATTGCGCCGACGGCGAGGCTGGGGAGCAGGAGCAGCGGATCGAAGTGATAGCCGGGGAGCAGCGCCCAACGCATTCCTTCGACTGGGCCGACCAGCGGATTCAACGAGTACAGCGTGAGCCAGCGCGCGGGCATGGCGGACAGCGGATACGCCACCGGTGTGGCGAACATCCACACCTGGATGAGGAACGGCACGGCCTGCGAGATGTCGCGGTAGCGGACGTTGATCGCCGCCAGCGCCAGACCGATGCCCAGCGCGTGCAACGCGGCCAGCAGCGCCCAGATGGGCAGCGTCAGCAGCGGCCAGCCCGCCGGCACGCCGTAGTAGACAAGCAGGGCGGAGAACACAGCGAGGGCGCAGACGAGGTCGAGCAGCGTGGCGAGCAGAGTGGAGAGGGGCAGGATGAGCCGGGGGAAGTAGGCCTTGGACACGAGGCTCGCGTTCGCGACCAGGCTGAGGGTTATCGCCCGCAAGGCGCGGGCGAAGAAGGTCCAGAGCAGCATCGCCGCCCCGCAGGACAGCGGGTAGGGAATGGTGCCGGACCGGATTCCGGCGAGGCGATTGAACAGGAGCGTGAAGATGAGCACGCCGACGGCCGGCTCAATGATCGCCCAGGCGGCGCCGAGCAGCGTTTGGCGGTAGCGGACGCGGATGTCGCGCCACGCCAGAAAGAGGAGCAGATCACGGTGGCGCCAGAGTTCCGCCGAATCGAGCAGCGTGCGTGCGCCGTCGGCATCCACGACGGTCCAGGCGGGCGAAGCGACGTTGGGACGTGCGGCCATGCGTCGGTTTCACTCCGGCGTGCCGGTATCGGAAGCCGCCGGGACTTCCCGCGGCGCGGGCGGGGGGGCGGCACGGGCCGCGCGGGCGGCGTACTGCCGCGCGCGGGCGCCGCGCACGCGTGACAGCGCGTCGGCGATACGCGTTTCGACCTGGCGCAGCCGCTCGAGCAGCAGGGCTGACGCGGGGTCGCCGCGGCGGATGACGGGCGGCAGCGACCAGTCGGCGTTTTCGGGCAGTGTGGCCGGGGCTGGCAACTCCGGAAGCCGGGGTGCGAGGGCGGAAACCGTGCAACTCATGGGGCCGGCGAGGAGGGCGTTCGATGGCGGGGATGCGTCGTCCTCGGCGGCGGCGGCGAGGCGCACCTCTTGCGCCGCGGGCTCAGGGTCGGGTGGAGGCGCGGCGGTTTCTGCGGGTGGCGTCTCGGAGGCCGCATCCGGGAGGGCCGTCGCAGCGGGGGCCTCTTCCGGCAGGACGGAGCGGATGGTGCCGCCGAGGCGTGGCAGCTTGGGGCCTTTCAGGCGTGGTCGCCGGGGGCGCGGGCCGGTGATGGCCTGTACGGTGGCGAGGATGTGGGGAGTGTCGATGGTGGGGCATTCCGCCCCGTAGGCTTCGACGAGGGCGTTGTCGCAGATCTGGTTGATGAGCGCGGGGTTTCCGGCCGAAAGGCGATAGACCATGTCGAGGGCGGCCGGGGTGAAGGGCGTGTCGTCGTTGCCGGCCCGCGCGAGGCGGTGGCGGATGTAGGCTTCGGTGTCGGGGCGGGCAAAGGGGGTCAGCTCACAGGTGCGGAAGATGCGGCGGCGCAGGCGAACGAGGCTGGGCCGGGCGAGGCGCTCGACGAGGCTGGGGAGTCCCAGAAGGATCAGCGTGGTGGGGCGGGCCGCCCGGAATTCGCGCGTCAGGAGCGAAAGGAGGTCGGTCCAACTGTGCTTGGGGAGGCCGTCGGCGTTATCGACGATGATGACGTTGACCGGGGAGGAGGGGGTGACGGTCCGCAGCCACGCGGCGAGCGTCGACGACTCCGGGCGCGCCCGGCGCATGGTGTAGGGGCCGTTCATTGTCCCGGGCGCATGAATGGCGACCTCGGTGCCGTCGGCGGGCTGTCCGATGCCGTGAATCCAGAGCACGCGGGCCTTGCGGTTGACGTTGTCCGCCAGCAGCCGCCCGACGAGTGTTTTACCGGAACCGGAGTCGCCGAGGACGACGCTGCAGGCTTTGCCGGCGTGGACGGTGTATTGGACGGTGGCGAGGGCCTCGCCATGGCTCGAGGTCTCGTAGAAGAAAGCGGGGTCGGGCCGGGCCTCGAACGGAGGCCGGTTCAGGTTGAAGTAGCGGTAGGCTTCCATGGAGAGCGGCGCGCTCCTCGGTTTCCGTCCTGATTATCGGTTGGGTGGGGGGGGTGCTATAGGCACGTACCCGGCGGGAGTCGCACGAGTCCATTGTATATGAGCCGCAGCAGGTCCGCGTAATTCAAGGGGGGGGTGAATCGGTCGATAACTCTGGACGGGGAGCAAGGGATTGGCTGCCGCGGCTAGGGACGGCCCGTTAAACGGTGAATACGCGCGTGCCGCCCCGAGCTGAGGAAGCCTCGATGGTCGTGCGACGGACCAGGACCGGGCCCGCCAAGATGGGCGGGATGCCGCGCGTGTGCGGTGCGATCGGGCTGGCCACGGCCTTGTTCGCCGGGGGTTGTGCGAGCAAACACGACCAGATGGTCGCCTTTCTGCGGTCGCACGAGGCTGAAGTTTCCACAGGGCATTACGTGGTTCGTCCGCCGGACGCGCTGACGATCAACGCCCCCAGCGCGCCGGAGGTGGACGGGGCGGTTCAGATGGTGCGGGCGGACGGCAAGATCGTGTTGCGGCTGCTGGGCGAAGTGGACGTGGCCGGCCTGACCACGGAGGAGATTGCGCAGAAGCTCAAGGTTCAGTTGGCACGTTACTACGTGGACCCGGAAGTGGTCGTGCAGGTCTCGGGCTACAACAGCCAATTCTACTACGTGTTCGGCGAGGTTTCGTCGCCGGGGCCGAAGCGCTACACGGGACGCGACACGCTGGTCATGGCCCTAGCCGACGCGCACCCGACGTTTCTCGCTTGGCGGTCGCAGATCCGCATCGTGCGGCCGAGCGTCCAGGAAGGCGGTCAGAAGGTCATCACGGTGGATCTGGACCGCATGCTCCGGGTGGGCGATCAGACCATGAATATCTTGTTGCAGGAGGGCGACGCAATCGAGATTCCGCCGACCCCGCTGGCGTGGGTCGGCCAACGCGTGCGTGAGCTGATGTACCCGGTCTCGCCAGTGCTGGAGGCGTACAGCTCGCCGGCGGCGGCGGTGACCTCGACGCGCACGATCAACGAAGGTGTGGATTCGTCGGATGACCACGAGCGGAGCGGGCTGCTGAGCCGCTTCGCGCGCTAAGGGCCGGCGGCAGGTTAGCTGCAGACATGGCGAATCAGCAAGGACAGGCGTTCGAAGACCTGCGCAACACGATCAGCGAGTGTCTGCGCATCCTGCGGCAGCGCTGGCGTTTGGCGGCCGTAGGGCTGTGCTTCGTCGGATCGGTGGCCTTCTGGTTTAGCCAATACCTGCCGCGCGAGTACGCCGCCGCGACGATCTTCGAGCGCCGCGACGACGTGGTGCTCCAGAACCTGATTCAGGGCAACTCGCCGTACGGGTTCGACCACCTCAAGACGACGATGACGATGGACATGACGGGGTCGCGGGCCATGACGCGGGCGCTGGTGACGGCGGGCGTTCTGACGGAGGGCGACATGACCGGGGGCGCGGTGCTGACGGAACGCGAGCGCGCCGCCCTGGAAGCGGCGGTCGAGCGGTACCAGCTCAAGACCGACGTGCGGCTGGTTCAGAGCAGCAGCAGTTTGGACACGATTCGCCTGAGCTGTACGGCGAACGACCCCGCGGTGGCCGGGCGGGTCGTTGTGGCGCTGCGCGACGGCTACATTGCCGACACGCGCGGGCGGATTCGGGAGATCCTCAGCGGGACGCACGAGTTCTTCGGTACGGAGGTAGCCCGCCTGCAGAAGCAGATAGCAGAGGGCGAAAGCAGCCTGCGGAAAGAGCTGGACGAGTTCCCCGGGCTGGACCCGACCGACCTGGCCGGGGTCGGCCACCGGCTGGAGATGCTGCGGGCGCAGCGGGACAGCCTGTTCCAGCGCAAGACGGCGCTCGCCGCGGACATCGCGGCGCGCGAGACGTTCCTGGAATCCTCGTCACTCGCGCCGGACGCCGCCGCCGCCGACACGGTGGCGGCCGGGCCGGCCGGAGACGCCGCGCTCAACGAGGCCATCGACAAGGCGCAGCGCGATGTGGTGGACCTACTGACGAACAAACGGATGACGTTAGAGCACCCAGCGGTAAAGGCGGCCCGCGACCGGCTGGCGCAGTTGGAGTTGCTGCGTGAGGCCGTGGGCACGGCGCCGGGCGAGTTGGGGGCGCGGCCGGCGGTGAGCGAAGCCGAGCGGCAGTGGCGTTTGCAGCGTGCGCGGGTGGAAATGGAACTTGGATCGCTGCGGAATCAGTCGACGGTGGCAGAGCAGCAATTGACGGGGGCCGACGAACGGCTGGAGCGGTTCGGGCAACTGTACAGCCGGCTACTGGAGCAGGACGGGGGCGGGCTCCACACGATGGTGGACCGGCGCTCGGAGGCAACCCACGAGCTGAACGTGTGGCAGGGTCACCTGACCAGCCTGGAGCGCGTGCTGGCGGCCGAGAGCGGCGAGCGGGGCACGCAGTTCACTGTTCTGGAAGAACCTGAGGACGTCGTGCGGCCATCGAAGCCGCGCGTCGCCTCGGTCTTCGTGGTCTGCTCGGGGCTGGCGCTGGCCGCGGCGGCGCTCGTGGTGGCCCTGACGGAGCTTTTCGACCGGTCGTTCCGCTCGGTGGTACAGGTCGGCCGGGCGCTTGGAGTTCCAGTGCTGGAGTGCATTGGCGTCGCGCCGACGCCGCGTGTGAGGCGGCGGGCGACATTGTCGCTGCTCTTCTGGGCGCCGGCGCTGAGCGTGCTGGTTCTGTCGCTGGCGGTCAGTGCGGCGCTGGCGTATGCGAGCCTGGCGCTGCCGGGCCTGCACGGCCGGACGATGCAGCGCGTGGAGGGTGCGCTACGGACGGTCGGCATGGTGAGCCGCGCGCCGGCGGGCCTGCTTGCCGCGAGGTGTCCTCCATGCGCTCGATGACGAAGGTCATGCAGAGAGTTCGGGAGGACCACGGCAAGGCGGCCGACGTGGCCGCGTGGCCGGGGGAGATGCTCGTCGAGCTGCCGGGGGAGTCGGTCGTGCTCGATGAGCCGGCGTCGGAGAGCCGCTTCGTCACGGCGGATGGCTCGGCCACGGACAGCGTGCCTCCGCCGTCGTTGCTGCCGGTGGACGACCATACCGTCGCGTGGGATGCGGCCCTGGTAGACCCCGTGCTGGTTGCTTTCCACGACCGTTACTCGGCGATTTGCGAGCAGTACCGGGCGGTCCGCGCGCGGCTGCTGACGATGAACCCGCAGCGCACCGCCCAGGTGATCGCGATCACCAGCAGCGTGCCGGCGGAGGGCAAGAGCGTCTCGACCGTCAACCTCGGGCTGGTCATGGCGGAGGGCGGCGAGCAGCGTATTGTGATCGCGGATGCCGACTTCCGGCGCGCGTCGCTGGCGCGGATGCTCGGCGTGGCGGGAGCGCCCGGTCTGGCCGAGGTGCTGCGTGGGGAGGTGGGGTTGAACGAGGCCTTGCAGGCCACGCCGTACCCGAACTTCAAGCTGCTGCCGGCCGGGGAGGTGGGGGATCAGGCATACGGCGACCTGCTGGGGGGGACGAACACGAGCCACGCGCTGGAGGAGCTGCGCAGCCGTTTCGACTACACCTTCGTCGACACGCCGCCGGTGACGACGGTGTCGGATGCCTGTCTGCTGGCGCCGCACTGCGACGGGGCGATCATGGTGATCAAGATGTGCGCGACGCCCGAACCGACGGTGCAGCAGGCGGTCCGGGCGCTCCAGGCCAACAACGTGAAGGTCCTGGGGTGTCTGCTATCGCAGTTCCGTCAGGGCGGCACGGGATACTATGCCCACTATTACTCCTCCAGCTACTATCGGCGCTGAGCCGTGCCGCACCGCGGCGCGCGGTCCGGAGGTTCGTCGCGATGGCTTCAGGCGCGGCGCGGGCGCGCGCCCGGCGGTCGTGCGGCCGGCGATGGACGCGGCTGCGGCGGCGGGCTGGGCCGACTACGTCGAGCAGTGTCCGCAGGGGACGCTATTCCACCATCCCGACTGGTGCGCTGCCGTCCAGGAGGCGTTTGGACACCGGCCGCGGCATTTGGTGGCGCAGCGCGGCGAGCACATCGTAGGCGTCTTGCCGCTGCTGGAGATCAACAGCGTGCTCGCCGGCCGGATGCTCGTGAGCGTGCCATACGGCACGTACGGGGGCATTCTGGGCGATGACGAGGACGTGTGCGCGGCGCTGGCCGGGGCGGCGGTGTGTCTGGCGCAGACGCGCCGGGCGAGCGTGGTGGACCTGCGCTCGGCCGTGGCCAGTGCGCCGGGTTTCGAGCCGGTAGACGGGTATGTCGGATTTGTGCGCGATCTGCCGGACACGGCGGATGAGGTGGCGGCGTTTCTGCCGAAGCGGGCCCGGGCCGCGGCGCGGCACGCCCGCGACCGCGACGGCGTGGTTGTGCGTCACGACGCGGCGTTGCTGCCGATCGTCTGGCAGCTCTATTGCCGCAGCATGAGACGGCTGGGCTCGCTCAACTACCCGCTGGGGTTCTTCGAGTCGCTGCGGAGGCGCCTTGGACCGCGGGCCTGGGTCAGCGTGGCGTGGAAGGACGAGCGGCCCGTGTGCGGCACGGTGAGCTTCATCTTCCGCGGCACGATTACGCCATACATTCTCGGGGCCGACGAGCGAATCGGGTGCGAGGGGGCGGCGAACCTGCTGTACTGGTCGGTGATGGAGCGTGCGGTGGGCGCCGGGCTGCGGCGTTTCGACTACGGGCGCAGCCGGGCGGAGAACCGCGGGGCAGTCGGGTTCAAGAAGAACCAGGGTTTTGAGCCGCAGGCGCTGGGGTATCAGCGGTACGTCGAGCCCGGGCGCCGTGCGCCGGATTTGAAGCCCTCCAATCCGCGCTACGCACTGGCCCGCCGCGTGTGGTCGCAGCTTCCGCTTCCCGTAACGCGGGCGCTGGGGGTGTGGCTCTCGAGGTCGGTGCCAGGGTAGGGATGCCCATGCGTATTCTGATGTTGCTGCCGCGTTTTCCGTATCCGCCGGACCGGGGCGACACGCTGCGGTCGTGGGCGGTGCTGAGCAGTCTGGCCGCGCGGCACGAGATCTGGCTGGCGTGCGTCGATCACGTCCCGCCGCGTCCGGAGCACATGGACTACGTGCGCCAGCGGTGCGCGGCGACGGCGGTTGTGGTGCGATCTTCGCGCGCGAGCTTCTGGCGGGGCGTCGGCGCGCTGGTGCGCGGGCGCAGCCTGACCGAGGGGTACTTCGACCATCCGGGCTTCGCGGAGACCGTCCGACAGTGGTCGCAGACGGTGCCGTTCGATGCGCTGTTCACGTATTCTTCGTCGATCGCCGCAGCCGCGGAGCACGCCGTCGTCAATGGGCGGCGTATTCTGGACCTGGGCGACGTGGACAGCGTGAAATGGGCGACGTACGCCCGGCGCAGCTTCCCGCCATTGCGGTGGCTGCAGGGCGTCGAGGCGCGGCGCGTGGGGCAGCAGGAAGAACGGGCCGTGTGGGGGCACGGTCTGTGTCTGCTGGTGAACGAGCGTGAGCGGCAGAAGCTACAGAACCGGATGCCGCGGGCTGAAACGGCCGTGCTGCCGACGACAATTGACCTGGACGAGTATCCGCCGAGCCCGCTGCCGGGTGCCGGGCCGGCGCCGGTCGTGGGCATGGTGGGCTCGATGTTCTATCCACCCAACGTGCGCGCGGTGAACTGGTTCGGCCGGTATGTCTGGCCGCTGGTGCGCGCGCAAGTGCCGCGGGCCCGCTGGCTGATCGTCGGGAGCCGGCCGGTGCGCAGCGTGCGACGGTGGGGGCGCTGCCCGGACGTGACCGTGACGGGGTACGTCGCGGACGTGCGCCCGTACCTGGCGTCGATGCGCGTCTTCGTCGATGCGGTGGACGGCGATATCGGCGTGCAGTCGAAGGTGATCGTGGCTCTGGCTGCGGGCCGGGCGTGCGTGGTCACGCCGGATTGCGCGGCGGGCCTCGACCACGGTGATCCGCCGCCGTTCCTGACGGCGGTGTCGCCGGCGGCGTTTGCCGAGGCCGTGGTTCGCCTGCTACGCGATGACGCGCAGGCGCAGGCGCTGGCCGCGCGGGCGCGCGCCGTGGCGGCAGCGCATTACAGCACGCAAAGCCAGATGACGCGACTCGAGAACTGGCTGACCGGCGACGCGGTGCGCGCGGAGGGTCTCGGGGTGCGGGCGGACGCGGCGGGCGTCAACCCGGAGGTGTTGTCCGTTTGATCCGCGACCGCAACATTGTCTGCGTTGCCAGCAGTTGGTTTGACCATCCGACCAGCAAGCATCACGTCATGCGCCGGCTGGCCGAGCGGAACCACGTGCTATGGGTGAACTTTCACGCGTCGCGCCGGCCGCAGCTTACGCGAAGCGACACCGAGCTGGTGATTCGCCGGCTGGCGCGGGCGTGGCAGGGCGTGCAGCGCGTGGCGCCGCGGCTCGACGTGCTTTCGCCGCTGGTGATCCCCATGCCCGAGTCGCCGCTGGCGCGGTTCGTGAACGCGCAGACGGTCGCGCGGCAAATCCGAGCGGCGCTCCGCCGGTTGCCGGCGCGGCCGACGCAGCTCTGGTTGTTCACGCCGGACCTGCCCGAGCTGATCGACCGGTTGGCGGCGGAGTGCGTCGTGTACTACTGCGTGGACGACTTCGCGGGGTTCGGCGGGTTCAACGCGGCGCTGATGGAACGGCTGGAGGCCCGCACGATGGCGGGCAGCGACGTGGTCGTCGCCACCTCGACGCGGCTGTACGAAGAGCGGCGGGAGCGGCACGATAATGTGCACCTGGTGCCGCACGGCGTGGACTACGAGCACTTCGCGCGGGTGGCGACGCTGGCGGCCGACGCGGTGCCGGATGACCTGAGGCGGATTCCGCGTCCCATTCTGGGGTACATGGGGCTGGTCAGCGACTGGCTGGATCTGGACCTGATCCGGCGGGCCGCGCGGACGCGGCCGGACTGGTCGTTCGTGCTGATTGGCGACGTGCGCTGCGACGTGGAGGCGATCGCGCACCTGCCGAACGTGCACCGGCTGGGCGGACGGCCATACGAGCTGCTGCCGGCGTATTGCCGGGGGTTCGACGTGGGGCTGATCCCATTTCGCATGAACCGGCTGGTGCGCGCGGTGAACCCGATCAAGCTGCGCGAGTATCTCGCCGCCGGTTTGCCGGTCGTGTCGGCGCCGATTGCGGAGGTGCTGCCGTACGCGCCAGCGGTGCTGACGGCGGAGTCGCCCGGCGAGTTTCTGGAGGCGTGTCAGGCGGCGCTCGAGATGGCGGCGGACGGCAAGGCGGCGGCCCGTCAGGCGCTGGTCCGCAGGGAAGGCTGGCGGCAGCGCGTGGAGCACCTTTCCGAAATCGTGACGGCCACGGCCCGCCGGGCGACGGGGCACACCCTGCGGGCGCGGCCACCGGTCAGCGCCGTGCATTCGGCGTAGGGCGCGGGGGCCCAGCGCTACAGGATCGTGAGGGCGAGCACCACAATCACGAGCGTGAGACCGAGGATCAGCACCGCCCAGGCGGCGTCGCCGTGGGAACCGGCCGGCCGGTGTCGCCGGACGTGGTGCGCGTGCGGATGCAGTTGGTGCGGTGGGAGCGTGACGTCCTGGAGCGCGAATGGCTTGCCGCAGTTTGCACACAGACGCTCGAGGCCATACTCGCGCGCCGGAATGCTCTGTCCATGCCCGCAGCGCCCACAGCCGACGCGGAAGTCGTCGGGTACGTGCAGCGTTTCGCGGCACTTGGGGCAGCAGACGGTGCGGCCGAGCCCGACGTTGCTGATCGGTTGCCGACAGGAACCGCAACGCAACTGCGCGCGCCGCGCCTGGGCGCGCGGCAGCACGACGGGGCGCAGCGCCGCCGGCGGGGGCCACACGGCTTGAGGGCCATCCGGTGGGGCCGTGAGGGCGTCGGAAAAAGAAGGCGCCAGTCTGACGGCGGGTCGGTCGGCTTCGCCTGGCGCGCCAGCGACGCGCGGCGATTCCGCGGCGGCGAGGGACTCTCCATGCTCCCGAGCCATAATGGTTCCATCGCCATACCGGTGAGGCAGGATTAGCTTCCGAGAGCGGGGTCCGTGAATGCTCCAGCGCGCCGCGGGACGGCGACGCGCGTTTTTTGCACTCGGTCGGCGGCGTCGCCTTTCCGATGAGACGGCTATGGAAACCTGTGCCGCCGCGCGCGGCCGTAGGCTTGAGTGGCCGGAGCGCGAGCCAGACGCGTGCCCGTCGGCGCTGAACTGCCTGTCGGTCGACGTCGAGGAGTATTTCCAGTGCGAGGCTTTCGCCCGTCGGGTGCCACGGGAAGACTGGCCGCGGCTGGAACGCCGCGCCAAGCCGTTCCTGGAGCGTCTGGCGGGCCTTCTGGAGCGTTGCCACAGCCGGGCCACGTTCTTCGTCCTGGGGTGGACCGTGCCCTACCTGGCGCCGTTGCTGCGGCAGCTCGTGCAGCGCGGGCACGAGATCGCGTGCCACGGTGACGCGCACGAGCACCTGGGCCGTCTCACGGCGCAGGGCTTGCGCGAGGACCTTCGGCGGGCGCGGGCGCGGATCGAAGATGCGCTGGGCGTCAGCCCGCGGGGCTATCGCGCACCGACGTTTTCCGTAACCCGTGCCACCGCGTGGGCATTGGACGTGCTGATTGAGCAGGCGTTCGAGTACGACGCCAGCATTTTTCCGATCCGCCACGATCGTTACGGGGTGCCGGGGGCGCCGGTCGAGCCGTTCTGGGCGATCGCGCCGTCGGGGCGGCGGATCCTGGAGTTTCCGCCGCTGACGGTGACGGTCGGGCGGCTGCGCATCCCGGTCGGCGGCGGCGGGTATCTGCGGCTGCTGCCCGGGGCGGTGGTACGCCGGTCCGTGGCGGCGCGCCAGAAACGCGGCGAGGCGGCGATGCTGTATGTGCACCCCTGGGAGCTTGATCCGGGCCAGCCGCGTTTGCCGGCGACGCTGCTCACGGGCTGGCGGCACCGCGTGAACCTGCGCACGACCGAACACAAGGTCGAGCGGCTTCTGGCGGCATTTCGCTTCGACCGGGCCGACGCGGTGCTGACACGGCTGTGTGCGGAGCGCACGTTGCCGAGCTTTGACCTGGGCGGGCGGGGTGAATTGGTGAGCGACGTGTGCGAGGGGGGCCGAGGCTACACGAGCAGGTGCTCGACCGGTGCCTGCACGACCTCGAAGTTGAAGTAGTTGGGGGCAACGTCGGAAACGACGTGCCGGCGCTTGCCGGACGGATCGGGCGGGATTTCATCGACGATGCGGCAATCGACTTGAACGTGGGGGCCGAACAGGCGGCGATAGCGGGCCTGAATGTGGCCGCAGGATTCGGGCTGGAAGCGGTCGTTGACGACCAGGAAGACTTCAATCCAGTCCAGCCGGCGCTGATGGGTCCTGAACGCGACGACGCCGGGCAGACCGTGCACGGCGTATGACGAGACCGCGCCGTGACAGAGCCGGCCGTCCGGCAGGGCGAGGAACCCGGTGATCTTGCCGCCCTCCAGCTGCAGGACGGGCAGCGGCAGGCCGCACGGACAGGGGTGCGGGAGCAGGCGTCCGACGTCGCCCACGCGGTAGCGGATGAAGGGCTGGCCCCGCGCGTTCAACGTGGTGCAGACGATCTCGCCGCAGTGCCCGAGAAGTGCGGGGCGGCTACCGGCCATGATCTCGACGTGAATGTGCGGCGAGACGACGTGCATCTGTCCGTGTGGGCAATCGTGGGCGATCAAGCCGACCTCGCGGTTGCCGTATTCGCCGGCCACGGGAGCGCCGAACACGGCTTTGATCTGGGCTGTTTGGTCGGCGGTGATCTCCTCGCCGGTCAGCACGACCAGCCGCAGCCAGGCAAAGTCGCGGGGACCGTGGCGACGGGCCGCGTGGTGGGCGAGCAGCGTCACGGCGGTCGGATAGCCGTAGAGCACGCGCGGCTGAAACCGCTGGATTCGCGTTAGGTACTCGTCCAGCTTCGCGGGGGTCAGGTCGAAGGCGTCGAGCAACAGCTCGTTGAGCAGGCGGTCGCGCCAACGCGTGAGGCGGCCGCCGCGTGTGTCGAGCGGTGAGCCCCACAGATGCACGCGGCGTTCGCCGGGCTGCACGCCGAAGAGGCTCTGCATGAACAGACGGGCGGCGAGATCCTGCCCCTGGCGGAGGCGATCGACGTGGAAGTAGAGCGTGTCGCCGGTCGTGCCGCCGCTGGAGCGGGCAATGAGCCCGCCGGGGACGCGGGGCCAGGTCATGCGCTGCGCGGCGGCGCGTACGTCGGGCTTGGTCAGCACGGGGAGCTTGTTCAACTCCGCGTATGGGTCCGCTGACTCCGGGTTGAGGTCGTGGCGCGAGAACAGCTCGCGGTAATAGGGCAGGTGCGCTGCGGCGAAGGCCAGCAGGTCGCGCAGGCGACGGGCTGCGTTGGTTTGCACAAGCTCCGGCGTCGCGCGGATCAGCCGCTGGAGGCTGCGCAGCGCGCGCAACGTCGGCCGGCCGCGGAGCCGCTCATGCAGGGGGTAAAGCAGGTGCCGGACCAGCCGCGCGGCGAGGCCGGGGCCGGTCGCGCGGCGGTCGTGGGGCTGGGGGGGCGCGAGAATGCGGCGGTACACGTCCGCGAGGCGCGCGGCGGTTACGTCAAGGCTATAGGCGGCCCGCACACGCTCGCGCAGGTGCCAGCCGATCTGCTGCCGCAGTTGCGGATCGCGCGCCAGGCGTTGCATCTCGCGGGCCAGCGCGGCGGCGTCGCGCGATGGGACGAGCGGGGCGAGGGAACCGCCGTTTGGCGCGGGTAAGGACGCCGTATTGGCGGCCATAAGCTCGGGCAGGGCGCCTACGTTTGTGGCAATGACGGCCAGTCCCGCGGCTGCCGCCTCGAGGACCGTCATCGGCAGCTCTTCATGGTGGCTAGGCAGGACCAGACAGTCCGCGTCGGCGAACAGCTTCGCCTTCGCGTCGGCTAGAACGGGGCCGACGAAACGTACGAGGCGTTGCAGACCGCGAGCGCGCACCGCCAGCTCCCACTGTTCGGCGCGCGGTGCGTTCGCCGGTCCGGCGATCGTCAGCTCGAAGGGAACCCCCGCCGCTTGCAGTTGCGCTGCAGCTTCGATCAGCTCGGCGAGACCCTTCACGGCCGTGAGGGCGCCGAGAAACAGGAACCGGCAGGCGTGCCCGGGCGCCGTGGAGCGGGAGGGCCGCTCAGGCACGGCGGCGACGCCGTTAGGTACCACTGTCATGCGTGCGGCGCCGAAATAGGGCCGCAGGGCCGCTTCCGCCTGGTGCGAAAGGACCAGCACAGCGTCCGCCGCCTCGCAGCCGCGACGGATCAGCCACCGTCCGAGCCAACGGCTGCCGGCGCAGAACTCGGCGAACCGGCCGCCGTGAATGTGCAGGCAAACCCGCGCGGCGAGCGCCCTTGCGACGACAAGGTCCGCCAGACTGCGATAGAACGACGTGAAACTGCACGTGTGGATGTGAACGATGTTGATCCGTGCTCGCCGGATGGTCCGCGCCAGGTGCCAGAGCGCGCGCAGATGGCGAACCGGCGCCGACAGCGTGTGCAGCGCTCTGGCGCCGATGGGGCCGGATGACGAGGACGCACTGGTTGCCGGCATCGGTGCGCGAAAGAGCTGGCAGGTCTGGCGCAGGGAGCTGCTCATGAGCGCGTCGATTACGCTGGCCATGCCGCCGATCTGCTCGGGGCCGGGGCCGACCATCAGGACGCGCGGTCGCTCGGTCCGGTGGGCGGGCTGGGCCGCACGCCGGAGGCGGCGACTGCGGCGCGGCAGGCGGTCGGCGTAGAGTTCCTCGTAGTTTCGGACCATCTGCGCGGCGGTGAAGCGTTGCAGATACTCCGCGCGGGCGCGCTCGGCGCGCGTCTGGGCGGCGGCGGGGTCGCGCAGCACGCGCGCCAGCGCTGCGGCCAGAGCGGGCGGCTGGCCGGGGGCGACGAGCAACGCGGTTTCCTCGTTGCGCAAGAGGGCGAAGCCATTCGCCGCAGGGCCGGGGCCGAGTTGCCCGACGTCGCCGACCGCTGTGGCGACGATTGGAGCGGACTGGCTCATGGCCTCGACGACGGCCAACGGCATGGCCTCCGTGATGCTGGGCAGGCAGAAGACGTCGGCCGCCGCCATGAAGCGCCAGGCATTGGCGACGGGCCCGGCGAGCAGCGTGTTCTGCGTCAAACCCAGTGACTGCCGGAGCCGCTCGACCTGGCGGTCATAGGCGGGGCTGCGCCGGGCGCCGACGCACACGAGCGTCACAGCGGGGAAGTCGCAGCGCAGAAGCGCCAGGGCGTGCAGCAGGCCCGCAGTGTCTTTTTCGGCGCAGATGGTGCCCACGGCCAGGATCACGGGGCCGGCCGGCGGGCGGCCGCAGAGCGCTTCCAGCGCGGCGTGAGCCGCGGTGCGCGTGGGGGCGGGACGGTCGATGCCGTTCGGGATGTGCCGCGCAGTGCGCGCCAGGCGGCCAGGCGGAAGCTGCGGGCGCAGCGCGGCGGCGACGATGGTCAGGCGGTCGAGGAGCGGCGTCAGGCGGCGCGCGAGCAAGCGATACCGCGAGCGTGCGCCGAGCAGCGGCCCGTGCCAGGTCTGCACGACCGGCAGGCCGAGTGGCTTGGCGGCTGCAAGGGCCCAGACCGTCGCGGCACTGCTGTGGGCGTGGGCGAGCTCGATACGGTCGCGGCGCATCCAGCGGGCGAGCTGCCAGGCGAGCCACGGATCGCGCCCGACGCTGTGTGCGGCGCGCACCACGACGCCGGCGGCGCGCAGCTCATGCTCCGGCGGTCCGGCCTGCTTCAGACAGTAGACGAAGGCCTGGTGTCCGCGTTGCACGAGGCCGCGCGCGAGGTGCCGCACGACGCATTCGGCGCCGCCGTGCGCCAGGTCGTCGATGAGGAGCGCGACTTTCATCGGGGCTCCGGGGTTTCGCTCACTCGCCGGTCGCGGCGGGAAGTACTCGTCTGCGTCGCGGACGGGGCGGCGGGGAGGGCGTCTCGGTCGGTGCGGCCGGCGAGGTTTCGGGAAGCGCCGCCGTTTCGGCCTGATGTTCGGCGGCCATGTACTTGCTCACGTTGTGGAGGCACATGCCGAAGCCCATGAGGAGCCAGAAGTCCTCGCTGAAGAGGCGCGTCGTGAAGAGGGCGCAGCCGAGATAGCCGAGCAGGGCGGCGCGGATGGCGGTCGCGTGCCAGCCGAGGTGGAAGCGTGCTTGCCAGCGGTAGTAGTGCAGATCGGCGTGTGCCGGGAGGTCGCGGGCGGTTCGGCGAACGCGTCCGATCTGGTAGAGCACGGCGGCGATGGTGGCCAGGAAGACCAGCAGCCCCGGCCAGCCGAGCTCGGCGAGGCAGGCCATCACGGTGCTGTGCGCGCCGCGGAGGATGGTGAGGCCGGGCACGTAGTCCATCACGACGTGGTGAAAGTTGCCGAGGCCGATTCCGAACGGGTGGTCGGAGGCCATCTGGAGGGCGGCCTTCCAGTAGGTCAGCCGGCCGACGGCGGAGTTGTCTTGTTGGAAGTCGGCGACGGTGGCCATCCGGTTCCACCAGCCGGGGTCGGCGAGATGACCCGCCAGCAGCGTGCCCGCGACGACCGCCGCGAGGCCCTTGAGGCGATAGCCGCGCGGCAGCGCGAGCACGCAGGAGTAGGTGACGAGCGCGAGGCCGGCGAGCGCGTTCCGCGTGCGCGTCATGATGAGCATGTTGACGGCCAAGGCGCCGGTGAGCAGGGCGAGAATACGTCCGAGCCAGGAGCGGGACATGAAAAAGGCCGCGCCGATGAGAGGCAGCGTGGCGACCAGGTGGACGGCCAGGTCGCTGGACTCCGCGAAGTCGGGGCCGCCGAGGCCGGACGAAAGGCGGCCCTCCTCGAGGATGCCGACGCCGCCGTGGGCCTCATAGCCCAGGTACAGCACGCCGATGAGCCAACTGTAGAGGACCGCGTGATACTGGGCCGGCGTACGCACGCAACGGATCAGGATGAAGAGGAAGATGAGGATCTTGACGAACTTCTCGGCCTGGTACTCGCCGCGCTCGGTCAGGTCCACGCCCCAGGCCAGGCTGCCCAGCGCAATCAGGCCCAGGAGCAGCGCCAGGCAGTACGGCCAGGGGAATTGACGGGCGCCGTGCTGCAGGCGGGGTTGGCGCACCAACATGCCGACGGCGGTGGCTAGCGCGACGGTAAAAGACATGCGCGTTCCGAGGCCCTGGATCGCAGGGCCCCACCACTGCGTTTCCGGGTTGAGGTGGTACACGAAGATGTAGAGCGCGACGCCGGCGACCGGGTTGAAGATCGCGGCGCAGATTCCGGCCAGGTAGAGAATCATGAACAGGGTGGCCGTCAGCGGCATAGGGCCTCCTGCTCTGCGATCGGGCCGGGTTGCCGCGGCCACGCACGCGGCGCGGCCGGGGCCTCCGCTGACCGGCAGTACGTAGCGGCTCGGCCGTATCGCGCGGCGGACGCGAGGATGTCGAGAAAACGCCGGCCAGCAGCGGCCCAGCGGTGCGCATGCCGAACCCAGGCGTGACCGCGCGCGGCAATCGCGCGGGCGAATGTGGGGCTGTGCAGCAGGCGATCCACCTGGGCGACCCACATCTGCGGACTGTCGGCGGTCAGCACGTCGAGGCCGGGGCGAGCGCTAAGACCGGCCAGGGCCCGCGGAGTCGCCACGACGGGACGGCTCATGGCGCAGGCCTCGAGTATCTTGTTCTTCAGGCCGCCACCCTGGCGGACGGGGACGACGACGACCTCGGCCTGCGTCAGACAGGGCCGCACGTCGGGCACGTCCGCGATGACCCGGATGCCCGGCAGGCCGTCGAGCGCTCGCACGGCAGGCGCCGGGTGGCGGCCGATGATGAGCAGCCATCGCGCGCGCCCGCGGGGGTGAATGCCCGGCCAGGCGGTGCGGACGAAATGCACGATGCCGTCGATGTTCGGCGCGAAGTCCAGGGCGCCGACGAACGCGACCGTGCCGGGGACGGGGGCAGCGTCCGTTGGTTGGAAGTACTCCAGGTCCACGCCGTTTTGGACAACCTCGATCCGCGCCGCGGGGGCCCAGCGGCGGGCGTAGGCGGCGTCGATGCTGGATACGAAGATCGTGGCGGCGGCCCGCCGCGCGACATGGCACTCGTAGGCCGCGTACAACGCCGCATGGCGCAGGGCCGTCGCCCGGGCGCGCCAACCGACGTGCTCGGCGGCGCGGAGCGTGCCGAGGACCAGCTCGTCCTGCGGGTTCCATACGACCGGCACGCGGCAGTAGGGTGCGTATTGGCCGGAAACCGCGCCGTTGAGCAGCACGACATCAAAACGCGCCGCGTGCGCCTCGCGCTCCAACCACGCGGCGAGCGAAGCGCGCCAGCCGAAGTGGCGCCGGGCCAGGCAGGGGGCGAGGCCAGCGCGGCGAACGCCCGGCGTGGGTCGGTTTAATCCAAGCGAGTTCGGGATGACTTCAACGGCGATGTCCGCGGGGAGGTGCGCGCGGTGTTGAGGTTCGCCCGGCAGCGCCAGCGTGACGTCAGCGTGGCAGGCCAACTCCCGCAGGACGTGGTGGAGGTGCAGGCGCGCGCCGCTGTCGAGGGGCCACGGCTCGTCGGTCGCGACCGCCAGGATGCGCAGAGGTTGGCACGCGAGCGCATTCACGTTGCGACCTCCAGCAGCGGCAGGGGCTGGCACGACAGCGTGGCCGCGTGGCTGGCGCGCTCGCGCGCTGGATCGTCGGCCCAGCGTTCGACGGCCGCGAGCACGCGGTCGACGGCGATGTCCTCCATGCAGGTCTGCAGTTTGTCGCAACGGCGCCGGTAGCACGGGGAGCAGGAAAGACCGGTGACGATCCTCTCGCCGCGGCCGTAGAGGTCGATTTCGTGGGCGCAGGTCGGGCCGAAGAGGGCGATGCAGGGCACCTCGCCGGCGACCGCGACGTGCAAGGCCAGCGTGTCTCCGGTGACGACGACCTGGCAGTGCTGGAGCAGGGCGGCGAATTCCAGCTCGCTGTGATCGCAGCCGGTATGCAGGACGCCGGGGCACGCCGCGGCGATCTGCTCGTTGATCGCGCGCTCGTCGGGGCCGCCCAAGAGGGCGACACGCCAGTGGGAGGGTGAAGCTCCTGCCGAGCCGTGGCGGTGCCGGACGAGGCGCGTGGCGAGCTCAACATACCGGTCCGCGGGCCAGTTCTTATGGGCAAAGACGCGTCCGGCTCCCGTGTTCAGGCCGATTACGATGGCCGACGGGGCGACGCCCAGACGCCGCCAACAATCGGCGGCGTGCTGTCGCTCGAGCTCGCCAGGGTACAAGCGGTAACGTTGCCCGCGGTACGTCAGTCCGCACGCCTCGTAGATGAGCTGCGGGTACGTCTTGCGGCTGCGCCGGAACTTGAGATCGTCGTCGAGGCCGAGCCGGAAGTAGTAGTCGCATTCGGGATTGAGCGGGTAGGGTGCCCCGAACAGGCTCAGGCCGATGCCGCGTTTTTCAGGCGCGTTGATCCGCATCGCCAGGCCGGCCGGCGCGGGCTCCTTGTCCAGGCTCAGGCACAGATCAAAGCGCTCGTGCTCGAGATGACTCAGCGTCTCCGCGTCGAGTGGCAGACGACGGTCGACCAGCGGGTGGTTCGCCAGCACGCGCACGCCGCTCGGACGGCTGACCCAAGTGATCTGGCTGTGCGGCCAGAGTTGCTTGAGCCCAGGGAGCAGGGCGGCGGTGCGGATGACGTCGCCGAGCGCGGCGAGCTTGATGAGCAGGATGCGGTGCCCCAGCGGTTCGTACGCGTGGCAGTTTGCGGGGCAGACCCCCGGCACGCCCGCCGCGCAGGGCCGATCGCCGCGGTAGTTTCGGCAATCGAGCTTCAGGCGGAGCGCGCCTGTCGTGTCCACTGACGTGGCGCTCTCTGCCGATCGCGGCCCGGATTCCGGGATGGGAGGGTTCACCGCGGGCAGCCCTCCAGCGCGGCGGCCGCCGGCGCGACGGATTTCGAGGCGGTTCCACGCAGGCATTGCTCATACGTCGCACAGATCGCTTCCGCCGTTCGCTCCCAACTGAAGCGGGCCAGTTGCTTGTAGCCGCGCGGCACGAGGTGGGCAGCGGTCGGCGGGTTCAGCAGCCGGGCAATGCCCGCGGCGATGCTGTCGGGGTCTTCCGGGTCGCAATACACGGCGGCGTTGCCGGCCACTTCGGGCATGCTGTCCAGGTTCGAGGTGAGCACCGGCACGCCGCAGGCAAACGCATCGAGGATCGGGAGGCCGAAGCCCTCGCCGCGGCTGGGCATGAGCAGGCCGCTGGCGCCGCGCAGCAGGGCCGGCAGGTCGCGGTAGGGGACGAAGCCGAGCACGCGGCACCGGTCGGCAAGGCCGAGCCGCTGTGCTTCGCGCGCGAGCTCGTCCCGCACGGTCGCCGGCTCGCACCCGGCCAGGACGACCTGGAAGTCCTCGCGGACGTGCAGCGGGACACGGGCGAAACCGCGCAGGACGCCAAGCGCGTTCTTGCGTGGCGTACCTCCGGAGAAGCTCAGCAGCCAGCGCTGGCCGAGCCCGTAGGTATCGCGCAGCCGCTGCCGGCGACGCGGACAGAAACCCTGGCGCGCCTCGGCGGCGATGCGGTCGTCCGGAGCCCAGGGGATGACGATCATGCGGTCGAGTGGAACGTCGAGTCGCTGATGGAGGGCGTCGCGCGTCGCACTGGATGGCGTGATGATGCGGGCGGCGTGTGTGACGGCGCGCCCCACGCCGCGCTCGAAGGCGAGCATCTGCTCGGTCGAGGCTTCGCCGGGGACGAGCAGCGGGATGAGGTCGTGAATTGTGGCGACGAACGGGGCGGGGCACCACTTGGGGGCCGTGTTGGCCGGGAAGTGCATCAGGTCGGGCCGGTCGTGCCGGATAGCCAAGGGCAGCCGCACCTGGAGCCAGGCGTCGAAGCGGTCGCCGGGCATGTCGATTCGGCGGAGGCGGACGTTGGGATGGCGCCAGGGCGGATCGTGGGGGGCGGTGTCGTCGTCGAGCGGGTGCTGGTGGTAGAGCAGGAATTCCCAGTCGGGCCGGAGGCGCGGGATGAGCCGGTACGCGTCGAGCAGGTTGCGCCCGGTGCCGCGGGGCCGGGGCAGGGTCATGCTGCGGGCATCAAGACCAATCCGTACCACGATAGACCGCGCGCTGGAGGTCCGAGATGGCGCGACCGCCTTGCGGCGGCCGGGAACGCCCCATGCCGTCGGCGCGCAGCCATGCCCGTCCTCAGCTTTCCAGCCTTATCGGTAGCCCGGGCACGTCCCCTGACCGCGACGGCGCGGCAGGTCTTGCGCGTCCCGGCGGGTAGACCGCGTTCCAGGCGCGCCGCGTCACGAGCCAGCTCGCCAACACGAGCAGCGGGGCGGTCGTGTCGGCCCCGTGGTCCCTGAAGTACGCATGGCTCATCTCCACGACGGCGGCCAGCGTGCCGAGCAGGAACAGCGCGAGCAAGGGCCGGCGGCCGTGCATCAGGCCGAGGCACGCGAAGGTGATGAAGGCGTAGAGTCCGCACTGCTGGAGGAGGTCCACCAGCATGACGCCGAAGGACACGCGGAAGTGTGCGCGGAAGGGCATCCAATCGAAGAGCGGCTCGGGGCGCAACACGCCGTGGCGCACGTCGCCGACCACGCTCCACAGCATCACGCAGATCAGCGTGCCCAGCAGAATCGTCAGCGGCCAGCGGCGCTGGGGGCGCGCCGCCGCCGGCTGCGCCTCGGACACGGTCGGCCGCGGCGCGCGCTGCTCCGGTGCGGGGCCAAGCGCCGCCGTGTGAAAAAGCGTGACGGCCAGCAGCGCGCCCGTAGCGCCCCCGGCCGTCGCGATCAAGGCTTGCGCCAAGCTGGAGACGTGCCCGGCGAGCGCGGCCTGGACGAGTTCCAGCAGCGTGGCAAAGGCCGCCATTCCGACGACCGCGCGGCGCAGCGCGCGGCGGCGATCGTAGCCGAGCGCGCGGCCCTCCCCGGCCGCGAGAAACCCCAGTCCCGCGAAGGCGGCGAACCGGCCGAAGCACCACGGGTCGCCCAGCGCGAGCGGCCCATCCAGGCCCAGGATCATCGTCGGGCGCCGCAGCCCCCAGGGCATCGTCATCAGCACGAAGGTGCTGCCAAGTGCTAGCCATGAGGCGACCGACCATACCTGCCGCCGGTCGCGAACGCGGAGGAAGACGACCGCGTGCACGTGCCGTAGCAGCCGCTGGAACGGCGCGGCGACGAGCGCGCCGCCGAGCGCCGCCACGCTGTTGACGTAGACGTCGGTGAGGCTGGACGAGCGGACGGGCATGAACTGCTGGAGCAATTCGGTGACGTAGCTGAGCAGCACCGAGGCGCCCCAGGCCCACAGCAGGTCGCGCCAGCCGGCGCGGCCGCGGCGGCGCAGCAGCAGCCGGAAGGCGACGCCGACCGGCAGGTAGACGGCTAGGTTGGTGACGACGTCGTTCAGGTCGCTGGGGCGCTGCTCCGGCAGCCAGCGCCAGGCGGCGGTTGGCTGCAGCCAGGGTTCGCGGTCGGAGGCGATCGGCCCCAACGTGCCATAGACGATCATGAGCAGGGAAGCGACGCACAGCCAGCGCTGCGCGGCGCGCGTGAGAATGGGCGGTTTTACGAGGTTTCCAGCGCAAGTGCGCGGGTCGCCTGCGCGGTCACCGGAACGGCGTGGCAAGCTGGCCGGCGGCATGGCCTCGTGTCCCTCGCAGATCGCAAACCGGCGCGCAGCCCGCGCCCGGTCACGCGTACCCCCGATTCTAGGATTCAAAACGCGGGGCCGGCCGGCCAGGATTGTCGCGCGTTAACGGAACGCGGGTCACGAGGCTTGATCGTGCGAGGGTTTTACAGGACGTGCCGACCGGGAGTACGGCGGCTACGGCTCTGTGATTGGTTTCTCGTGTCGAGCAGCCCTAGCGCCGGCTGCGAACCCACCACCGCTCGGCCAGCGGCTGTTGCCAACGGTGCGGCTGCGTGGTGGGCGGTGAAGAGTCGAGGTGGATCATCTCGCGCAGGCAAGCCAGGGCGTGTCCCTCGAATGCACGCTGCGCCTGGTACTGCGCGTCGGTGCGGCGGTGGTCGCCGCGCTGGCGGTCGGGCGCGACTTCCCGGCCCTTCTCGTTGAGGATGGTGGACGACGCGTGGAGAGTTGCGAGTGGCTGTGCGGACGCGGTGTCGTACATCACGCCGAGCACCTGGGCGGAGTTGGGTCCCACGCGGTTTGGCACGTAGACCAGTAACAGCGGCGCGCCCAGCCGTTGGGCCCCTGCACAGAGCAGCGCGGTGCTGGCTTCTTCCGGGCGTACATTGAGCGGGCGGAGGAAGATGACGTCGCGGATTGCGTTGACGCCGCGCACCTGCTCGGTCCAGCAGGCCTCCTCCGCGGGGAGGGGGTTCTGGAGCACGAGTTGTTGGTCGTTTTCGGGGCCTTGCGGTCGAAACTCGGCGATGGCGAGCGGGCAGGCGAAGCGTCCCGCGGTGTGCACGTCGGCTAGCAGGCAGTAGCTGTTGTCGGGCGGCTGCAGTCCCGGCGCGAGCCGCGCGAGGTCGAGCGGCGGCTCGTAGACTGCGGGCGGCCGGCCGTGGCAGCCGAGGCAAACGAGCGATGCGATGAGCGACAAACTGAGGTTGGTGACACGTCCCAGCATGGGCGCGCTCCGCAGTCTTTCCCAGCGGTGTTATCGGGTCCGTCGGGGGCGAACATGCGTAAGCTTTTTTGCAGTTTGTCGGCGTGGCCGGCCATCTTATGGCCGCGCCGACCGCAGCCGATACTTACCCCGGCATTTGGCATTCACGAGCGTACCGTCGCATGGAGAGCACCGTCGTCACAGCGACACAGTCCCGGTCTACGACCGGACCGGCCGGGCGTGTCCACCGGCATTCGCTTCCGCGTCCGCGGAACGCCGGGCGGCCGCGCCTGCGACGGCTCCTGCTGTCGATGTCCCCGACCAGTTGGGTTTGCCTGGACATTCTCATTATCGGGCTGGCGACGCTGGCCGCCCAAACGGCGCTCCTGCTCACCGCGCACGGCTACGGTTGGATCGCTAATCCGTGGCTCGCGAGCACGGCGTTCTGCGTCAGCATCACGCTGGCGGGCATCGTGTTCGGGCTCTACGAGCGGCCCACGCTGCTGTCGCGCGGGCGGATCGTCTTTCGCTCGGTGATGTCGCTGGCGCTTGGCGTCGTGCTGGCGTTCGCGTGCCTGTCGCTGCTGTTCTACGCGCACGCGAGCCGCTGGGTCGGCGTCTCGGTGGGGCTGACGTACCTGGCGTTGGCCGTCCCGTTGCGCCTGCTGGCCCACGAGGTCGTAACCAGCAGCCGGGTGCGCCTGCTCTGCGTCGGTACTGGCGAGTCCATTCGCCGGCTGGTGGGGATCCTGGGGAACATTCACAACCGGGAATACCACGTGGTCGGGCATGTCCGCGCGAGCCGCGAGGTGGAGTGGCCACCTGCCTGGGCGGCGCGGGCACCGCGCGCGTCGGGGTTCCGCAGCGCCGCCGACGACCAGTTCGCCGAGGACTGTCCGTGCCTGGGCGGGCTGGCGGACGTGGCCGCCCTGGTGGCGGACCGGGCCGTGGATGAGATCGTCGTCGCGCCGGAGTTGGCCGTCCATCCCGCAGTGGGGCAGGTCATGGCGGCCTGTCTCGAAGGCCGCTGCCGCGTCACCGACCAGCCCACCTTCGTCGAGAAGCTGCTGGGCGAAGTGCCGGCCGAGAGCATTACCGCCGCCTGGTTCCTGCGGGCCGACGTGCAAAATCACGGGAGCTACGAGGCGGCGAAGCGGATCATGGACCTGCTGGTGGCGGCCTGCGGCCTGCTGGCGACGCTGCCGCTGTGGCCGCTGATCGCGCTGGCGATCTGGCTGGACAGCCGCGGGACGCTGTTCTTCAAGCAGGCGCGCGCCGGCCAGCACGGCCGGTGCTTCACGATCTACAAGTTCCGCACGATGCGCCCGGACGCCGAGCGGGACGGGGCGCGGTGGGCGCAGCGGCACGATACGCGCGTCACGCGCGTCGGGCGCTTCCTGCGGCACACGCGGCTGGACGAGTTGCCGCAACTGCTCAACGTCCTGCGCGGCGACATGGCGCTGGTGGGCCCGCGTCCGGAGCGCCCCGAGTTCGTGCGTAACCTGGAGCAGTTGCTGCCGCACTATCGCTTGCGCCACCTGGTCAAGCCGGGGGTGACGGGCTGGGCGCAGATCCACTATGGTTATGGCGCGAGCGTGGCGGACGCGCACCGCAAGCTGTGCTATGACCTGTACTACCTGAAGCACCGCTCGCTGGACCTGGACCTGGCGATCCTCATCCGCACGTTCGGCACGTTTCTGCTGGGGGCGCACTAGCGCTGCGTGTGAGCCAGCAGCTCGCTCGCGGGCTCGCGCGGAGCTGCGGCGACGTCGACCGGAAGCGGTTCGACGCTCACCTGCGGGATCGGCAGCAGGACGGTCGCCGGCCCGCGCGACTGGCAGAAGGTCCACTCGGTGGCCGCGGACAGCCCGGCCTCGACTTCGAGCGCGACCGCGCATTCGACGTAGTCGATGAAACGCCGGCCGGCCTCCGCCAGCATCACGTCGAGGTAGTAGCGCCCGGGGACCAGGTGCGGCAGATCCAGAAGCAGACGTGCGGCGTGACGGCCGCGCGGCAGCTCGCGCGCCGCGCGCGGCGACACGTCGGCGGGCCCCCACAGGACAGGCCGCTGGTCCTGGTCGCGGATGAGGACCTCGAATACCAGGGCGGTATCCCGCTCCGCCTGCACTACGAGGCACAATACCGCCGGCGCGCCGTTGCGTACCGTCGCGACCTTGTGACCATTCTGCTCCAGCCACACTTCGGCCACCCAGCATTCGTCGGCGATTGCCGGAGCCTGGGCGCGGGCGAACGTGGCCTGGGGGTTCGCGGGCGTCCCGCAGTAGCTCTCAATCACGCGGCCCACGTCGCCAATCTGCGTGATCCGCCCCTGCTCCATAAGTAGCGCGCGGCGGCAGAGCTGCCGCACGGCCACCATGTTGTGGCTCACGAAGAGGATCGTGCGACCGTTCCGCGCGCTGGCCGCGATCTTCGCAAGGCACTTCTTCTGAAATGCGGCGTCGCCGACGGCGAGCACCTCGTCCACGATCAGCACCTCGGGGTCAAGGTGCGCCGCGACCGCGAACGCGAGCCGCACGTACATGCCGCTGGAGTAGCGTTTCACGGGCACGTCGAGGAAGCGCTCGGTCTCGGCGAAGGCGACAATCTCGTCGAACTTGCGCCGAACCTCGTGCCGCGTCATCCCCAGGATGGCCCCGTTGAGGTAGATGTTCTCGCGCCCGGTCAGCTCGGGGTGAAAGCCGGTGCCGACTTCGAGCAGCGTGCCGATGCGGCCGGCGACGAGCGCCCGGCCGGTGGTCGGGGTGACGACGCGCGACAAGATTTTCAGGAGCGTGCTCTTGCCCGAGCCGTTGCGGCCGATGACGCCCACGACCTCGCCGGGCCGGACCTCGAAGCTGGCGTCGCGCAGAGCCCAGATGAACGCGCTGTCGTGCCCGACTTCATCCGGCGCGCGGCTGCGCGCGAATGGTGCCCGCAGGGCCGCGCCCAGCGCGGTGCGCCACGTCCGTCCGGCCGGCCTGGGCCGGCCGATCTTGTAGCGCTTACCGAGGTTCTCGACGATGACGGCGGGTTGGCTCACGGGCGCACTTCTTACCGGCCTGCCGCGGGACAGCAGCGCACGATGGGCGTGGGCTGCCGCCACAGGCGGGTAGAGGACGACGTACGTTCGTCCTGAGTATCGGGTCTTGGCGCGCGGCTGCCGCCGCGGCTGCCGTGGCCGGGCGCAGAGTCTGCCGCCGGGACGGCTGGGGGGGCGGCGCGGTACGCGTTTCGTTCGCTCATGATTCAGCCACGCGGCTGAGCGCGCTGGGAATGGGGACGGCTGGCGCATGCGCTGTTGCGTTACACACGTGGCTGAGCGTCTCGTCCCAACGGAACAAGCGCTGGGCGACGCGGCGTGCAGCAGCGCCCAGTTCGCGGGCCCGCGGGGGATCCGCGAGCAGCGTGTGGAGCTGCTCCGCGAGCGCTCCAGACCGTCGCCGCTCGTATAGCAGCCCGCCGCCTTCCCGCTGCAAGAGCCCGGAGATGCCGGCGTATGTGCGTGGAGGATCGTGCGCGGGGACGACGACGGGGCGTCCGCAGGCCATCGCTTCGCGGATCACGTTGGGAAACGTGTCGTAGTGGCTGGTCGAGATGACGCAGTCGGCGGCGGCGTACCAGGGGGCCATGTCGGCTTGTACGCCGGCGAAGTGCACGCGCCGCGTCAGGCCGAGGGTGGCCGCCAGCTCGTGCAGCTCGTGCCGCTGCGGTCCGTCGCCGACGATCGCCAGGCGGCCGCGCGGCTCGACCTGGGCCAACTCGCGCAGCGCGTGGTCAAAAGCCTTGTTGCGGTCGCAACTGCCGACAAGCAGGATCAGGAATTCGGCGTCGCTGAGGCGGAGGCTGGCGCGCGTTTGCTGCCGCAGGGCGGCTGGGGTGTCGTACCGCCGGCAATCCTCGAGACACACGTGCACGCGTCCGCGGGCGGCCGGCTCGAAGGCGACGATCTCACGGGCGTGCTCTTGGGTCGGCACCAGGACCAGGTCCGCCGCGCGCAGGGCACCGCGCTCTCCCGCGTGCGTGCCGCGCTCCGCGATGCGCTCCCAGAAACCAGGGTGATCGTCCGGTGGGCGGGTAAAGGGCAGGCAGTTGCTCAAGAGGCCCTGATAGCGAAATAGCACGCGCGTCGCGCGCCACGCGAGCCGGGCCGCCACCGTCCAGAATGGCGAGAAGCTGACGAATGCCAGTCGCGGCGGCGCCTGGGCGCGCAGTTGCCGGGCGAGAATGCGGGGCAGGCACCAGGTGTGTACGCGCCAGAGCAGTGGCCGGGGGTCCACGGGCACGTTGCGTTGGGGGATGCCGTCGGCGGTGACGGGAGACTCCGGCTGGCGCGCGCCCATTCCCAGTAGCGCCGTGCGCAGGCCGGCGCGTGCGCACGCCGTCGCCAGGCCGCGACCCGCGATCATCGCGCCGCCCCAGCCGGCGAGGTCGCCGTGACAGCCGACGTACACGTCGCATCTTTCGCCGGCGATGCTCACGCCGGCACCTCCGTCGCCGTCTGTAACGCCGCGGGCTGGCGGTCGGGTTTCGGGGCCAGTGGTGTTATGCCGCAGTGGTTCAGAATGTGCGCCGCGGCTTTCGTCCACCGGTAGCGGCGGCGTGCGGTCTGAAGGCCGCGGGCGCCCAGCTCCGCCGCCTCGCGTGGGTCGCGCGCCAGGCGGTTGAGACAGGCGGCCAGTGCGACGGGGGCGGCGCGGTCGTAGATCAGCCCGCAGCGCTGTTCGCGTACGACCTCCGCGAAGCCGGAGTACGCGCGCGGGGGGTCGTGCTCCGGCACGACGACCGGGCGGCCCAGGTCCAGCGCCTCCAGCAGCACGTTCGGGAAGGTGTCGTAGCTGCTGGTCGAGAGCACGCAGTCCGCGGCGGCGTACCACGCAGCCATGTCGCGCTGCGCGCCGGCGAAAGTGACCCGGGCGGTCAGACCGAGCGCTGCGGTGAGACGCTCCAAGTTCGCCCGCTCCGGGCCGTCGCCGACGATCAGGAGGTGCGCCCGGCGGTCGACCTGCGGCCAGGCGCGCAGGGCCACGTCGAACGCCTTGTTGCGGTCGCACACGCCGATGGCGGCGACGAGGAAATCGTCCGGCCGCGCGCCCAGCGCCTGGCGCTGGAGCGTGCGCAAGGCGGTGGCCCCGGACAGCGGGCGAACGCCATAGTCACAGCGTTCCAGGTGTGCCACCGGACGACGGACGAAGGCGGCGATCTCGTCCACGCTCTGGCCGGTCGGGGCGAGAACCAAGTCCGCTTGCGCGAACGCCAGCCACTCGGTCCGCCGAATACCCCGGCAGTCCGCGCGGGCCCAGAGCCCGGCAGGCCGGCGTCGGGGCCAGGTGAATGGTAGACAGTTACTCAGCAGGCACGCGAACGCAAAGACCACCGGGACGTCGGGCCAGGCGCGCTTGGCCGCGACGACCCAGGTCGGGCTCACAGCGACGAAGGCCACGCGCGGCGGTGGGAGCCGACGGAGCGAGCCGGCCAACATGGCCGGCAGGCACCAACTGCGTACCCGCCAGAGGGCTTTGGGCACGCCGGTCGGCAGGTTCAGCCGTTGTCCCGCGAACGGGCGCCGGCTCGGGGGTGCGTCGTCGTCGATGCCGAGCACGAGGCTCGTGTAGTCGAGCTGCCGGAACGCGTCGGCCAGCCCGAGCGTGAACGCAAGCCCACCGCCCCAGCCATACACGTTGCTGTGGCTGGCGATGTAGAAGTCGCGAGTTCCGGCAGCGCGCGTGCTCACTGGTGGTTTTATCGACCGATACGGATTGGGGGCATGAAACGCGCGCCTGCGTCGTGCGGCGCGTCGTAGCCTCGGCCCGGACGCTGTAGCGCCGGCCCGGGCGCTGTAGCGTCGGCTCCCCGTGGCCGACGTGGAGAGACAGAACGATGCCGTCGCCGGTAGTCGTCGAAGGGCTGGCCTGGGCCACGCGGAACCTGCACGGACTGCCGGGACGGTGGCGGATCGTGCGCTGGCTGGAGCAGCACGAGGCGGCGCTCGCGGCGTTGCCGCCGAAGACGCTGCGGTTCGCGGGCGATCTCCACGTGCGCGTGCACCCGCGCGACGAGAACGGGCGCAGGATTTACGTGCACGGGTTCGACCCGCGCGAGCGGCTCACGCGCCACTTCATCCGTCTGTTGCGGACCGGCGATTGCGTGCTCGATATCGGCGCCAACGTCGGCTACTACACGCTGGTCGCGGCCCGGCTCGTCGGCTCCGCCGGCTGCGTCCATGCCTTCGAGCCGTCGCCGCAGACGCTGCCGCACCTGCGGACCAACGCGCGGCTGAACCCGCTAGCCAACATCGACGTGCACGGGGCCGCCGTCACGGACCGCTGCGGGCAGACGCAGTTCTTCATGGCGACGCCGGAGCGCACGGGGTATTCGTCGATTCGCGACCTGGGCCGCGAGGCCGGCGGCGTCACGACCGTGCCGACGGTGTCGATCGACTCGCTGCTGGACGACTTGCCCGCCGTGCGGCTGGTGAAGATCGACGTGGAGGGGGCCGAGTTGCTGGCTCTGCGGGGGATGCGGCGGCTGCTGGAGCGCGATCGGCCGTTCCTGATTCTCGAGGTGGACGACGGCTTTCTGCGCGAGTTGGGCGGCGCGGCCCGGCAGGTGTGCGAGCTGCTGACGGAGCGGGGGTACGAGCTGCACAGCATCGTGGAGCGCGGGGACTTGGTGCCGCTGACGGGGTCGCCGGTCGAGCGCTGCAACGTCCTGGCGTGCCCGCGGACCGCCGAGGGGCTGGCAGCCGGGCGGTAGCGCACGCGGCGCGGGGCAAGACCGCCAAGAGTGCCAAGCGGTTGGCATAGTTCCGGATAAAAACCGGGCTGGCTGTCATAGAAATGCAAGGATGCCAAGTGTGCCAAGGTGTGTACCCCCCCTTGGCACACTTGATTATCCGGACGTTGGGCAAGGCAACCGCCGAGACGCGGAGAGCGCCGAGGACGCGGAGAAGGCGAGTTGAGGGGGAGCGAAGTCATAGAAAAGCTATCAGCTC
>Ga0182017_10000534_pt1 | contig 30126 bp, 26 predicted proteins | sample 712E3DmetaG_FD_120492 | JGI IMG/M metagenome (GOLD analysis project Ga0182017, IMG submission 120492) | Permafrost microbial communities from Stordalen Mire, Sweden - 712E3D metaG | ecosystem: Environmental > Terrestrial > Soil > Wetlands > Permafrost | place: Sweden: Stordalen | collected... | reverse complement strand
TTCCTACGCAATCGCCGGCGCCGAGGCTTTCATACAGACGGGGACCGAGATACGCGACATGTCTGCAAGCAACGTGGTCGGAGTGCTCCCGGGGAGCGATCCGGCCCTGAAATCCGAGACGGTGATCGTGGGGGCACATTACGACCATCTGGGCTATATGAAGCAGCACGCGCCGGGGGCTCGCTGGATATTCAACGGCGCCGACGACAACGCCTCCGGGACGTGCGCGCTTCTGGAGGTCGCTGCCGCACTCGGGGGCCTCCCGTCATCCCCCCGCAGAACAGTGCTCTGCATCGCGTTCTCGGGGGAAGAGAAAGGGCTCTTCGGCTCGGAGTACTATGCGCGGCATCCCCTGTATCCGCTGAAGAGCACGGTCGCAATGCTCAACATGGACATGGTCGGGATGAACGGAGAGGACTCGCTCTTCATTATCGGGTCGGAAGGATCGCCTGATATCGCCCGGATCGCACGGGAGGAGGACGCCCGGGTCGGATTCGTCCTCGTGGATCTGAAACTCCGCCCGGGGGAGGGAAGCGACCACATGAGCTTCATGAAACGGAACATCCCCGACCTCTTTTTCCACTCCGGAGACGAGAGCGTGTACCATAGCGTCAACGATCGCCCGGAGCTTATCAATACGCGCAAGGTCGCCCGCACCGCGAGCCTCGTGTTTCTCACGGCATACCATATCGCCAACGATTCACTTCACTACAGGTATCTACCCGTAACCAGTCCCATGTTGTTCTAACACAGAAGGAGTCCCCCCATGCGCATGACAACACGAACAATGATTCTCATCCTGTTTGCCGGAGCCGTCGCGTCCCAGGCCGCCGACGCGCAGGAACAGTTCACGATGCAGTACAGGCTGGAGAAGGGAAAGGTTTATCGATTTGCCGACACGACATTTGTCAAGGCGTCGCAGGAAGTGATGGGACAGGAAGTGAAATCGACATCGACGGTTGTCGCCACGACACGGCTCGTGCCGGCAGAGATCAGGGCGGACGGCGCGACGGTCCTGACGGTCTCCCCCGACCTGATGAGCGTCAGCATCAAGAATGCCAGGATGGATACGACGATGATCCTCAATGACGCGATCGGCAAGAGGACGCGCCTCACGATCTCGAAACTGGGAGAAACGATCAGCCGGGAAGTAATTGACACGGTGAAACTCTCGGGGATGGCGGCCGCCTCGGGACGGCAGGACATGGTCAGGCTCCACCTCATGCCCCCGAATCCGGTGAAGATCGGGGAGAAATGGACCTCGACAAAGCCCGACACGTCCGAATCGATGGGAGGGAAGATAGCCACCGTTGCGACGGGGGATTTCACACTCCTGGCAAAGGAGACGAAACTGGGGGTCCAGTGCCTGAAGATCTCCTATGCGGGAAAGCTGACGATCTCCGGTAAGGGTTCGATGAACGGTGCGGATTTCTTCGTTGAGGGGACCGGGACCACTTCCGGTACATATTTCGTGGACATCGCCACAGGGATGCCGGTCCGGGAGGATTCCAAGTATGACATGGAATCGACCGTGGCGCTCACCGGGGCACAGAACATGACGATCCCAAGTTCAACGTCGGTCACAGCACACAGGACACTGCTGAAGGATTGACCGCCATGAAGATCCCTGTGCGTGTGCTGCTTGCGGCGTTTCTGGCATTCACTACGATCGATGCGTGGTGCGGGATCTCCCCCTCGGAGTACGCGGGGCGCCGCGCCCGTCTGGCCGCCATCGCGGACACGGATGCCGCAATCGTCTTCCGGGCCGCCGATTTCCGTGTCCGCTCCGGGGACGTGAGCTACCGGTACAGGCAGGAGAGCAATCTTCTCTATCTCACGGGAATCGCCGAGCCCAACGTCACGCTCATTGTTGACCCCCGCACCGTGACAGTGGATGGACAGGCATGGACCATGCTCCTCTTTGCCCCTGCGGCGCGTGCAAGAGAGATCAAAGCGAGCGGGTCGTTTCCGGACGGCACCGTCCTCGACGCCAACCGGTTTGAAGACATATTCCCCCTCGTCGCCGGATCGGTGCGCTCACTCTATCTCTCCCCTCTCGATCCGGGGTTCGTCAACGACTGGCTCAACAACAAGGCGCTCTTCCTGGATCAGGAGGCGAGGCAGAGGCTCCGTGAGAAGTACCCATCGCTCAGGATAAGAAATGCCGGGCCGCTTGTCGCGGGACTGCGTGAGTGCAAGTCGGCGGCGGAACTGGACCTGATCCGCAGCGCAATCCGGATGACGGGGGACGGGATCCGGCACGCGATGGCGGTGTGCAAACCGGGAGCAAAAGAATTCGAACTCCAGGCTGCCGTGGAATATGAGATGTTCCGGCAGGGAGCCGACTACACAAGCTTCCCTTCGATCATCGGCTCGGGGCCAAACTCGGTGATCCCCCACTACGATGAGAACCGGAGGGAAATGCGCACCGGAGATGTGGTTGTCCTCGACGTCGGGGCCGAATACGACGGGTATGCCGCCGATGTCACGCGGACGCTTCCCGTCTCGGGATCATTCACCGAAGCGGAGAGGAAGGTATATTCCACCGTGCTGAGGGCGCAGGAGGAAACGATACGATTGATACGACCCGGGGTCCACTGGTCGGCCCTCGAGGCGAAAGCGCGGGAGGTGCTCTCCGCCGGGGGGTTCGGACGCTACATGCCTCACGGAGTCTCGCACCATGTGGGGATCGACGTGCACGACGCCGGGTCATACGATACGCTGAAAGCCGGGATGGTGATCACCGTGGAGCCGGGGATCTATGTCCCGGGAACGGACACGGCCCTCGCACCCGCATTTCGCGGCTTCGGAGTCCGGATCGAAGACGACGTGCTTGTCACACGCGACGGATCGGAAGTCCTTTCTTCGGGGATCCCCAAAGATATCGAGACAATCGAAAAGCTCGTCAGGAAGTGAAGGTCAGGGGGCGCCACTCAGAAGTTCCGCGCATACGCGAGGATCACCGTGAATACCATAGCCGGCCTGGAGTAGAGGTCTTCCCTCAGCGCGAGGGAATCACGCCCGTTCACCCTTGCGTAATGCACTTCGTACGAGTCGTGCGACGACGGCGTATGGACGACCTGGAGCGGTGAGAGTGAGAACGGAAGACCGAGGGAATCCACCTCGAAGACGCTCCCCCGCGACGTCATCCTGACCGGGCCGATATCGTCTGCAAACCAGATGGAATCGAGCAGCGTGATGACGGGACCCTGGAAAAGGAGCACGCCGGCGGTGTCGACGGTCTCCTCACAGCTCACCGTGCGGGTGAAAACGAAGCAATTGATCAGCGGGGAACCGAATGCGGAGATCAGGTCTTCCGCGACATAGCGGATCTCGACGCGGCAATTGACCCTGTCACGGAGAACATGTCCAGAGATCATGGTGAGGACAAACGTCGAATCGAACGAGAGGAGCGTCGCGGGGACCGCGTTCAGGCCGAGATCGAAGAGTGTGTTCCAGATCGGGAGCAGAGGATAACGGCCCGGCGCCTGTCCACGGCCGTCATAGATCATCAGCTTCCCCCCTTCAAGGGCCATCGTCACCGTGTCCATCCGCGTCCCGGATCCTCCCGAAGTCGAAACCCTGACAGCGGCGGCATCCGCGAGCCCGCCGACCGTCCGGCCGGTGGCGACGACTTCCGCCTCATGTTGAAACGAAGAGACCGGATTGTGGTTCTGATCGAAGTTCTGCCGCGTGTATGACAGGATCTGTCCGGCGGTGAAAGCGTACGAGGGAGGAAGCAGCCTGCGCGGACCGGAAGGGGGCCCGTCCCTGGTGCACCCGACGAGCGCAGTCATCACAGCGATACCGAGAAGAGCCGACGGGCGGATCATGCGCGGCCTCTGAGGGGCTTATCGTCTCTCACAATCGTCTCAGGAATGGGGGGAGTGCGCCGCTCCACCGCGGAAGTTAATTCACCACCAGCACGTTGTTGGCCCTGCCTGCAGAAGAATTCTCCGTGACGCCGTTGGAGGGATCGAGCGTCCACTCACCGTCGACGATGAACCGGTACTGATATCGCCCGGGGGGGATTGCAACGTGGCGGAGAAATCCTCGCTCGCTTCTGTACAAAGGAACGGGGAGCCAGCCCGAAAAATCACCCGCCACCTCCACCCTTTTCCTGCGCCCCTCATCGTACCGGAAGAGCACGTTCCCCTTCGATATCAACGCGGTGAATGGCGTACTGTCGCCGAGCGCGATCGCAACCCGGCTGTGCAGATCCCCTCCGCCGAGCCTGCTGTTTTCAACGATCTTTCCCTTCGGATCGATCAGGAACGTGGCGGGGTATCCCCCGACGGCATACTCCCGCAGGACACGGGACGTATCACGCAGGAGCACCTGCGTCCAGGTGATCTGATGTTCCCCGGTGAACCCGGAAAGTGCGGGTCCCTCCTGGAGGGCCATCCCCAGCACCTGAATCTTCGTGTCCCCGTACGCCGCATGAATATCGTTCAGGTAGGGGAGAGCGGCGGTGCAGAGTGAAGAACCCGGAAACCAGAATACAATAAGAACATATTTCCCCCGGAACTGCCGGAGGCGTACCTGCTCCCCGGTGAGCGTCCGGCCTTCAAAGTCCCTCGCCACCGACCCGACGGCGATCCCCTCCCCCGTCCCGCTCCCTTGTTCCCGCCGCAGCGTCAACGCACTCCCGTCCACGGACACCGACACGATGCGGATGACGTCGTTTGCAATTTCGACCCGGTCGCCAATGCGGTAGCGAAGCGTTGAGGAGGCCGAGACCGTGTTGCTGTCCTCCGAAGGGAAGAATGTGAACTCGTTCTGCCTCCCCCCGTAGACACCGGACTGGAATCCGTTCGACACCGAGCACATGTATTCGCTCCCGCCGGACCTGAATATGCCCCGTCGATACTCGAATGTCCCGAGACCGAACACCGTCTTCCCCCGGGCATTCCGGGCAATGTCTTCGGGGACGTTCACGTAGGGACAGAGCCGCACGGCGACTTCTCCCTCCCGCACTTTCTTCCCATCGTAAAACTCAAACGACACGACCGGTTTGTCGATGAGATCATTCAGGCTGTCCAACTGCGCCGCGGTGAAGAGGCCGGCACGGAACGGCGGAACCACGATCCGGTCCTTCCCCCAGAAACTGTGATCATCCTTTGTATCAACAACATAGACGGTGTTCCCCTCCCCGTCGGTTCCAACGACAATCGGGATGTCCTGATCGACGTGCTTCCGCGTGAGTTTCGTCGTGTCGAACGAGTTGCGTGCAATCAGGTCGAGAGCAAACGCCGGGTCGATGAGTCCGGCCCTGTACGACTGAAAAACGTACTGGTCCATCTGCATGTTCAGGTACCGGATGCTGAATCCGTGGAGATCCACGGGGACGCCCCGGACATCCGCGATCGCGCGCTCCCAGCCCCCTCCGTTATCCCCTGGCGTGCTCAGTCTTATGACAGGGGTGAAGGGACCGTAGCCGGGGACCCGGAGGAGCGGGACTTCGAAACTCTCGGACTGGGCTGAACACCATGACAGGGATACCGCCTGCAACGCCTGAACACAAACGACGATCCGGAGTGTCGAAATGAGTGATCGCATGGGGCGAAAAGTGAAGTGGAGGGAAAGGGATGCCTTCATTCGCAACGATGGACGGGAGCACATCAGAAATGTAGGCCGGATTCAGGACAGAATCAACGGGGGGGGGTGATTCGGAAAGGGAATTCCGTATATTCCGTCTGTTCCGGGACAAAGGAATTCACACGAGGTTCACTGCATGACACTCAGGAGGCTCATTCTTGCGGCGGCTTTTTCCTGTGTCGTTCCGTCGCTGCTGCTGGCACAGGCAGAAAACGTTCCCGCGACAGATCCCGTCTATTCATTCCTGAAACGAATGGAAGTGAGGGGGATACTCGAGCGGTACCGGGACGCCATACTCCCGCTCTCACGGAGAGAGATCGGTGAGTTCCTTCTCACCGTCGATCAGAACAGGGACAAACTCACTGAGTCGGAAAACGACTGGGTGCACCGTTACCTCGACGAATTCCGGTACGAGGTACGCGGTACCACGGAGGGGACGAACTCGCTCATCAGCACATCCGCGGAGGGGATGACGAGCGGGTCCGGCCGGTTCTTCGGCGACACACAGAAATATCTGTATGCCACCCGGGATACCAACCTCACGTTCTTCGTCAACGGACTCCTGACGTTCGACGCGAGAAGGATCAGCGGCGACGCGCTCGGGAGCGGACACGCGGAATTCGTCCAGGGAGGGTTGAGGGCGCGGGGGACGATCACCGGCCACCTCGGGTACTACATCCAGGCGGTCAACGCGCAGTTCTGGGGGAACAGAGAGCTCCTGGCGCGCGACCCGTCAATCGCCCAGACGGAAGCGATAGGAGCAACAGACATACAGAACTTCGACGCCGCAGAAGGGCACGTGCGCTATGACGCGGGGATCGTCTCGGCCGAGGTCGGGACGGAGCGTGTCCTGTGGGGGACCGGCTACGATCAGAAGATGATCATGTCGGACAACGTCCGCCCGTTCCCGTTCCTCCGGGCAGACTTCCGGTACAAGTCGATCCGGTACACGTTCATCCACGCCTGGCTCCTGGGCTTCCCGAGGCCATGGACCGATTTTGTTTCGGCGGACTCGGCATTGAAGATCAAGGGACCCTCCATCGCGGACAAATATGTTGCAGCGCACAGGCTGGAGTTCTTGTTTCCGCGCCTCTTCACATTCGGGTTTCAGGAGATGGTGGTCTACAGCAACAGGGCCCCCGACCTTGCCTACCTCACGCCGTTCATGCTGCTGGAGTCGGCACAGCGCGCCCGGGGGGAGCGGGACAACGGCCTCTGGTCGTTCGACATACAGACGCATTTCACACCCGGGATCGAACTCTCCGGCACCATACTGTTCGACGACCTCCACCTCAACGACTTCTTCAAGAACCGATTCTACAACAAGAACGCATACCAGCTCGGGTTCTTTCTGACCGACCCGGTCATGTTCCCCAACACGAGCCTCATGGTGGAATGGACGCACGTCCAGCCGTTCGTCTTCTCTCACGACTACTCGATCGAGGACACCTACACGAGCTACGGGGCGCCACTGGGGCCCCGCATCGGACCGAATTCGGAATCATGGTTCATCCGGGGGGATCTGTTCCCGGCGAAGGGGACGACCCTTTCCCTCACGTACTTTTACGGGCGCCACGGAGACAACGTCTATGACGCCGCGGGGAACCTCATTATGAACGCCGGCGGGGACATCGAGCAGGGGCATCGCCCGGCCGATCCGATCACTGTCGACTTCCTCGCCGGGAACCTCGTGAAGACGCAAAGGGTTCAGCTCATTGCCACGTACGAGCCGGTCTACCAGATCTGGGTTGATGGGTGGTATGAGTACGAGCGGATCGAAACTGGGGGTACGGGGGCCGTTACAAACAACGGGACGTTCGGGGTAAGGGTGAGGACGGAGTTCTAACGGGACAGGAATTTCCTTAATTCGGTAGCCGTCGGCATCGATGCCTGAGCTCCCCGGCGCGTGACGGAGAACGCTCCTGCAGCGCAGGCGAGAGTGATCGCCTCTTCAACCGGCATGCCGGCGGAAAGAGCGCCGGCAAGCGCTCCGTTAAATGCATCCCCGGCCGCCGTTGTGTCCACCGCCCTCACGCGTGGTGAGGGGAAGAGCCTGGCGGAGCCGGGAGTCACCAGAAGCGCTCCCCGGGACCCCATTGTCACGATGACGTTCCCCGCTCCTCTCCGAATCAAACGACCCGCGGCGATCGCCGCTGATTTTACACTATGGACAGGCGTGCCGGCCAGCAACTCCGTCTCGGTCTCGTTCGGGGTGAGGTAGTCTATGTGGTGCAGGAGAGCCCTCGGAAGCTTCCGGGCCGGTGCTGGATTGAGGACGACGAGCGCTCCGGCCCGGGCGGCGAGGTCCGCGGCAGCGACCAGCGTCGGGATCGGGATTTCGAGCTGGAGGAGCACGACCCCAACTTTCGAAAAAATCTCCCTCCTCTTCCGCACGTCCACCGGGAAGAGTTTCATGTTGCTTCCGGAGACCACCGTGATCTGGTTCTCCCCTTCCCCGTCCACGCCGATCAGCGCAATCCCCGTCGGCGCCGCCGGATCCGACATGACTTGACCGAGGCGGACTCCGCTCCGGTTCAGCGAATCGACAAGCTTCTCCCGGAAGAGATCCCGCCCCGTCTTCGCCATGAGGAACGTATTTGTCCCCAGACGAGCGCAGGCGACAGCCTGATTGGCCCCCTTCCCTCCGGGGAACATGCCGAAGGCCGAGGCGAAGAGCGTCTCTCCCGGACGGGGGAACTTCGCCACCGAGAAGACCAGATCCATGTTCGCGCTGCCGACCACAAGGACGGCGGCTCCTGAGTGTCGTTGCGGGCTCATGAATGCTCTGCGGGGAAGCACGCCTATTGAATGAGTCTCGGAAACACGGATACACGCAGCCGCTCGCAGCCCATCGGTATCAGCGTGACCGATTCGACCTGGGTGGCTGCACGAAGCGGGCTTCCGGGGATTTGACCAACCAGTCCGTTCGATTCCTGTTTCCATGCGGGGATACGCGCAGCCCGGGCGTGGAGCTCAAGGGGAACGCTCCCGGGCGTAAAGGGCCGGGGATCGGTTGCGTCCTTCCGGACCAACTCAAACGAGCGTGCCGGGTTCGCCAGATCTGCGACAAGCGCGTAGTTCCACGGCGTTGTCGGGAAGAGCTCGAACGCGGGCCACGCATCCGTTCCCCCGCTCCTCTCCCACCGCTCTCCGATCTTCAGCGCGTATGTCAGAGGTCCCCTGCTGACAGAGACGGTCTTCTCCTTCCAGACCTTGAGTGCGAAATCCGAGGGGAGCTCAAGATGGACGACGTCGCCGTTCTTCCACGTGCGATCGATTATCACCCACTTTCCCGCGACGGGTCTGACACCCGCATCGGCGCCGTTGACCGTTACACGCGCATGTGCGCACCATCCGGGGATACGGAGCGTGAGTGGAAATTCAGTTTCCCGTTCCGTCGCCAGCGTGAATTCGACGCCGTCGGCGAACGGATAGCCGGTCTTTTCCGAGATCGTGATCTCGGAGCCGCCGCCCACGCGCGCAGTCACCTTCGACGGAGCGTAGAGGACCGCGGCCAGGCCGTTCCCCGCCGAAGCCATCCAGAGGTTTTCCGTGAAATACGGCCATCCAAATGCGGCGTTATGCTGACAGCACCGGTGGTAGTACGGGTCAAAGTAGAGCATCTTACCGTCATTCTCGAGCATGGGAGCCTTGTTCGTCCGGTCGCACTGTATCATATTGGGCGCCGTAAGGTAGTGAAGCCCTTCGAGGTCGGGAGTCATCGACGCCGGGAGAGAGTTGAACGCGACATCCTCGCAGCGGTCGGCCCAGACGGGGTCGCCGGTGATGGCGACAAGCATCTCGTGGGAGTGCATGAATTCCACCATAGAACAGGTCTCCGCCGCCTGGCGCGGACCCGAGTACCCGGGGCGGGCATTTTCATCCGCCCCGAACATCCCCCCGGGAACCTGGCCGTAGGAGGACATAATCGAATCATAATTCCTCACGGTCGCCTGCACGTAGCGCCGGTCCCCAGACTGCTGGTGGTACTCCGCAGGTTCGCGAAATCCCTGGCAGAGATTGACGCCGTGCCACGTGGGGATCCCTCCGGTCCAGTCCGCCGTCAGTTCGTGGTTGACCCGGGCGAGGTTAAGCAGCGTAGAGTCTCCCGTTTTGTTATACAGCCAGTAGATATGATCGAGGTTGTCTCCCCCGCGCCATTTCTGCCAGCTATCGGGAAGATACCGGTCCGGCGGCACGGTCATGAGCCAGCGTGCGTACGCGAGCATGAAGGGAAGAATCCGCTTATCCCCCGTCGCCTCGTAGCGGGACCGGAGGACAGAGAGCATGAGCATGTTCGGCCAGATATCGGGGCCGGCGCGGTTTGCAGCGGGACCGAAATACCCGGTCGAGTCCTGGCTGGAGAGGACGCCGTCAGTCCAACGGAGGGCCTCTTTAATGATCCGCTCGTCACCGAGAACATATCCCAGGTCGATAAATCCCCGAAGCCAGTACGGGACCTCCTCCCAGCCGAACTCCCCTTTCCCCGTCGGGGAAACCCACGCGTTCCCGTCGAACCTGCACCACTTGCTTATTTCGGTCAGGTGTCCTGAAAAACCGTCCCGCTCAAGCTGAAGCTCCCTGAGGAGCCACCCGTCCGCACGGACCGCCCCGAGGGGGAGCTTGACGAGGGGGACCGGGAGGAGCGGCGCGCGGTTTCCGGGGTAGATCCCCGTCTCGCCGACAGACGCGAGCAGGTCGGCGACGCGCGCGCCGGCCCCCTGCGCATGAGCGGCCGGGGGACAGGGCGCAAGGAGGCCTGCCCAGGCAAAGGCGGCACACACAGCGGCGTAAATAAACCCCTTCGGATAAGTCATCAAGCGTACCCTTTCATTTATGCGACGCCGGCTGCAACCGGAAGTGTATTTCGGAGAGATCACGCAACCGGGCGGCGGCGGACTCGGCCGTTATGTCGCGCTGCGGATTGGCAAGCATCTCGTATCCCACCATGAATTTTCTGACGGTCGCCGACCGGAGGAGCGGCGGGAAGAAATGCATATGCAGATGGGACTCGGGATGCTTTGTCCCGTCAGTCGGGGACTGGTGGAAGCCCGAGGAGTAGGGGAACGATATTCTGAACAGGTTGTCGTAGCGGACGGTGATGCGCCGGATGATGTCGGCGAGATAGTCCCGCTCCCTGTCACGCATGCCGGTGAGGCTCCCGTAGTGCCTCCGGCTCACCACGATGGTCTCAAAAGGCCACACCGCCCAGAAAGGGACAATCACCACGAACTCCTCGTTTACGCACACGATCCGCTCCCCGAGCTTCAGTTCGAGCGACACGTAATCGCACAGGAGGCAGCGGCGGTGGGCGTGGCGGTAGGCAAGCATCTGGCGGATCTCTTTCACAGGCTCGACCGGAATCGTCCTCTCGGCCCAGATCTGGCAATGGGGATGAGGGTTGCTGCACCCCATCATCTCTCCCTTATTCTCGAATATCTGGACATGGTTCACGAAAGGCTTGCTCCCGAGTATCTGGTACTCCTCTGCCAGCACGTCGACCACGCTCCTGATCTCGCCCGAGTCCATTTCCGCCAGCGTGCGGCTATGGCGCGGAGAGAAGCAGACGACGCGGCTGATCCCCGCCTCCCCCTCGGCGATGATCAGATTGCCGCGACGGACCTTCTTCGCCGGCGTCGCCGGGAGCAACGCTCCGAAATCGTTGTCAAACACAAACGTCGACGCATACGCAGGGTTCCTCGCGTTCCCCGCCCGTACATTCCCCGGACAGAGGTAGCAGCCCGGGTCATACTCCGGCCGGTCCCTGCGGGAGGTCTCCTCCACCTTTCCCTGCCACGGCCGCTCCGTCCTGTGGGGGGAGACGAACAGCCATTCCCCGCTGAGGGGATTGAAACGCCGGTGCGGATGAAGTGAAAGATCGAGTCCGTTCTTAGTTTGAAGCATGATGTCGTCCTGAATGTAGGGAAACTATTTCGGTCTGGCGGCGTTGAACTTCAACGTCCCGGCCGGGTCAGGGATGCGCGCGTAGAAATTATATCCGCCGAAGTTGTTCTCGATCTTGAGCAGGAGCCTGTTCCACCCCTTCTTCAGATGCAGAGGCACATTGTCCTGGTCGGGTTCCGCTCCCCTGATCGTGAGCATTCTATGGATCTCCTCCCCGTTGAGAAAAACCTTGACGCCGTCATCGCTCCCGAGAAGGAGCGGGAGCGTCTGATTTTCGGGTGAATGGAGGTAGGTGAACGCGTACGCCACGACCAAATCGTGCGGGTCAAACATCGACAGGTCGACGCTCCCGGATTTCGGCGTTGTCGCATCCTGCCACCCGATTTTCTGACTATCCACTCCTGCGTACTTCTTCGCAAGGTCGATTTCCCGTTCGGGGGGATAGACGATGTCCAGTCCGAGCCTCTTCAGAGACGAGTCCCGGGGATTCGGAAAAGGCCCGATGAGTGACCACGCAGGAATAAATTCGCGGCGAGGCCTGAGCGCGAACGCGTCAAGGCCAATCACATACCCGGCAGACCGGGGATCCTTCCCTGCGACGACGAATTGAAGACGGATCTCCCCGCCGGACGCTCGAATGTCGGGCAGAGTGATTTTTCCCCCCGGTCCGACAGATCTGTCGTATGCTTTGAACGCACCCACATTCCGCCCGTCATGGAGCACGACGACATCGCCACAGGCCGGTCCCTTCGTGAAGAAAATGTCGACATCGTACCGGTCCTCGGCCGCCGGGAGGGGGAGTGTGAACTTCTCCCCTGCACTCCGCGCGTCGACCCGGAGCTGTTTCAAGGCGCTCCAGTCGGGGCCGAACGCCGACATGTCTTCCACTGTGAAGGGGAGCGTCGTCTCGCGTGGCGTGAGATTCTCGGCTTCGATCGCGCCGTTGGGGACCTGGACGCGGAGCGGAATCCTCAGGGCAGGAGGCATCATTTTGTCGAACGGCCTGTGGGGCTCCTTCTGGTACCAGTAGGCGGTGCTGCTGTAATCGGCGATCTCCGTATTCCGGTCTCCGTGCTCGATGAGAGCCCGTATCGATTTCTTGAATGGAATGACATCGAGGACGTGGAAACGGTACGCCGCGATCCGGCCAAGTGAGTCGTCCTTGATTATCAGGCCGTGGTAGGGAGCCGCGAACTCCCCCTGGTTGAAGTACCAGCCGCTGTTGAAATAATCTTCAGTCCCTGTCCCTTTCAAGGATGCTTCCTTCTCCCCGTCCACGTATATCATCTCATCCCCCTCGAGGAACGAGAGGCCGCCGTCGTAGCTCTGCATGTTCAGGTTCACGCCGACCAGGTGCCCCTCCCCCTCCGCTTCCAGCAGCGTAAAATACCGGCCCTTGGGAGTGCGGATTTCACGGTGCCACGAGGCGTGGAACCGGGCAACGGAAGGTTCGAGCGGCTCGTTCAGCTCCTGGTAGTCGATATGGTAATAGAACGAATTGATTTCCTGGCCGGTCTCGTTCACGATCTCGATTCGCGCGCCGCTCGCGAACGGCATCGGGAAATAGGAATAATAGCCGCCGCTCGACATCCCGACGAACGGTGTGAGATAATGTTTGTACTGGAACCCGGTCCCGAAGAAGTCGCCGATGGGGACCTCCACAGAGGGGGATTGCTCGCCGTCCCAGTACATACGTAGGAGTATCCGGCGGAGGAAATACTTATCGGGAGAGGCGATGGTCACCCAGATCATTGTCACGACGCCGGGTCCCTGTATGTCCGCCAGACTTGCCGTGGTCCCCGCGGGAATCCGGATGAAGTCGTTATTCCCTCCCGTGGTGTCGTGGCTCGAGATCTGTATGAGCCGGCTTTCCTTCAGGTAAGGAAGCCGTGAAGGGGAAAGTATGTTGTCGAGGGAAGACTGGCCGAGAGTCGCGGAGGCGCAGATAGCCAGAAGGATCACAGGAACAAGCGGTTTCAGCGGCATTGTGGAGTCCTTATGGTAACTTGGTTAGTTTGCTACGTCGCGAATAACGCTCCTCGCAATGAAGCTTCATCGCGGCTGCTTGTCATTGCGAGGCACGCCGTAGGCATGCCGAAGCAATCCTGCCCGTGTCGACCAGATTGCTTCGCCCTGAGAACCGGGCTCGCAATGACAGGCTGCCTCACGCATTGACAGGGCTAGAGTGCGTCTTTCACGCAGCGGAAGCCGACTGTCGCGTTTCTGTCGAAGCCGGGGGAGACCATGAGCAGCATCTGGTGATCGTCGGCAGGCCGCGGTCCTCCCTGCACATACCAGATGCTGGATGTCGGATTGTAGTAGCTGCCCCCCTTCATAGTCACAAAGTAATAACTTCCGTTGTCATAGACGTCGTTCGTCAACTGCCAGATGTTCCCAACCAGGTCTGCAACGCCGGACGGACTCTTGCCGGAGGGATAGGCGTCGACGGGGCTCGTGTGCCCCAACCCGTAATTGCACCGGGCGGGGTCAAAGCTGTTCCCCCACGGATATTTGCGGCCGTCAGTCCCCTGCGCCGCGTACTGCCATTCCATATCGGTCGGAAGGCGTTTCCCGGCCCAGCGGGCATACGATCGTGCGTCCTCAATGCTCACCCAGACCACGGGGTGGTTAAGCAGATCCTTCGGAGGCGCACCGTTCACCCAGTGACGGAGGAAGTTCACGGTGTCTTTCGGGACGTAGTGGGTGGCGCGCATGAAATCACGCAACTGAAGATTCGTGACCGGGTAGGTGTCGATGAAAAACTTCTCCATCATCACTTCCCGCAGCTTCGAATAATCCGGGTACGGTATGACGGGATTGGGGACGTCTGTCGCGGCCATAACGAATGCGTATCGACCGGCAGGGATTTCCGACATCCCCCGGGGGGCTTTCGCAACCCGGGGAGTCCGTTCCAGGATCGACACGAGGCGCGGCGTCCCTGGTTCGAGTTGGACGATCCGCTCATCGATCAGCTCTTGTCCATCAAAAAGCTGAACCACGACTTTTCCTTCGTACCGGCCGAACGTGTGATAGAGTGAGATCGCGCGCGCTGATGCGGAAAACTCCGCCTGGCGCGTTCCGTACGATGGGTCACCTGCATTCACGACAATACGTGCTCCCCGCGAGGCGCCGAGGAAAAGGGAATCCGCACGGAGATCGGCTTTGAGAATTTCCGGAAGCCAAGCAATGCAATCGACAGAGGCCTCCCGCTGTGTCCCGAGCCACGACCTGCTGAAGCCGTCCACCGTCGCGGAAATATATGTCTTCCCCCGCACGGCAACCGTGTCAAGTTCGGTGTGATTCCATAGACTTACGTAGTGCTTTCCCGGAGCGGCCGGACACTCGACGAGGGGACCCGTGAACCCTTCCGGGCGTAACCCGTAAACCGTGTACACAGTCTTGTCACGCGCCTGCCATTTGTTGACCCATACGCTGTCCACCGTCGTCGGCAGGAGCGGAGTCCACTCATTGCTCAGGAACGCCTCCGAATTCTCCCGGAGCGTCTTCACGACACGCCCCAGGTAACGGTACTCCTCGTCCATCCAGTCGGGCCGTCCGGCCCGCATCACGTTCAGCTCGGCCCCATAGCCGTTGAACAGGCAGACCGCGGCCTCACGGTGGAGGCGCCCCTCCTGAACCTGCATGACGCGGAATATCGCAAAATCGGGCTTGATAATCTTATTCATGTTGAGCGGCGGCGGCATGTATAGCGCGTCATGCACGCGTCCAGCCACAATACCGGGCATGTCTTTCGGCACTGCCATCCCCTCGCTGTAAAGTATGATGCCGGGTTTTACACGGTCAGCCGCCGCCTGGAATTCCCGGCTTGATTCTCCCCATGTATCAAGGACGATACCGTCCGCGTCGGTGCGGCGCATCAGGTCCTCCATTCCCTTCAGATGCTCTTCCCGCCGCTTCAAGGCGGGACTGTTAATTGCGTTGCGCCTGGGCGATTTCGATGAGCATCTTGTTAATGATGCCGGCCCAGATGTATGTCCTGTGGTACCCTGCCCAGGCCTCATCCGGGCTGTAGAATTCCCAGAAATTGTGGTCCTTCTTCAACTGCGCGATCATCGCGCGGGCGACCTTCGCTGTGAGCTCGCGCGCCTCACGGACGTACCCGTATTGCAGGAGCCCCCGGACGATAAGGTAGTTTCACTGCACCCAGACGGGGCCGTTCCAGTACCCTTTGGGAGTGTGGTCAGCGAGCGTGCCGTATCGATAAGGCGTCCGGCGTCGTCGGCAGGAGGATCTCCGCCTGCAACAGGGGGGCGCGCCACGGAGCGGACAGCAATCAGCCTGTGAGTTTCCCCGGGGTGGAGGTCAATCGCGCGTGAAAATGCGACGACCCGCACCGGGCCGCTCACCCTGCCCACCTGATGCCGCGGGGAGCAGACACCGGTGAGGAAGTCGCGTCCCGCGAGACTGTCCACTTTCCCATAACTCCGGAAGCTCATCATCTTGCCCGGAGGATCGGAGAGCAAGAACACGTCCTTCACAGTCTTCACATACGGGACGCGGTTCTCCAGAACCCAATCGTCAGGGTATTCCCCGTGGGTGAACACAATGGCGCGGGCGTCTTTTCTAAATTCCACACTCTCGTACGTCCGGTTCCGGGTCTGCAGGAATGGAAGGATCTCCACCCTGAGGGTACGCGAGGCCGCGTTTTTGACGTCGATCGCCTGAACCGCATGGTGCGAGCTGTAGACGACAAATGTGACGTTGACCCTGATGCTGTCGAACGGCCAGAACGTACAGGTGACAAGATCGGAGTAGGATGCGGTGATGACCGGCTGGCGGAACATGTCCTTCAGAGCGTAGACGTATTTCCCGCCTCTCTTGAACGCAAGGCAGATATCCCCGCCGGTCTCGTTGGTGAAGTCCGCCCCCCTGTCCTGATCGTTCAGCAGGAGATGGTACCCCTTGTCGAGTGTGAATTCGGACATTGCTTCAGGGGCGGCGTACGTCGTGAAGAGTGGGGAATCGTTTGTCGCCGCGAGTGACGAAAGATAGGGTTTCTGGCCCCGGGCGGCGAGAGCAAAACGGAGAAAGGGGAACAGCGCGAATCTGAAGGATTTCATTTCTATTCCTGACCTGGCATAGCAAACATATATCGATTTTCTTCCATGTGCAATTTCCATCGTTGCGGAGGATTTGTTATATTCCCATTGCAGGAACAACTTGCAGGACAAGGACAATGGACGCAGGTCAGATCAAGAGGGTGCGCCGCCGTACATTAGAGTTTCTCAAAAAAGCGCACATCGCCGTCACGGGCGATGAGGCCCGAAATATCGAGGTGGCCGATTTCGGGCTGGGCGATGTCCGGAACCTGGGGCTGGAGCTTGTCGTCTACCAGAATAACGACCGGTACTGCGCCAAGGAGCTGGTCCTCTTTCCCCGACAGACCTGCCCGGAACACCGCCATCCGCCGATGGACGGGCGGAACCCGGGGAAACAGGAGACTTTCCGATGCCGGTGGGGGGAGGTGTACCTGTATACCGAAGGAGAGGCGACGAAGAAACCGAAGGCAAAACCCCCCGCAAAGTACAGGAAGAATTTCACGGTCTGGAACGAAATCATCCTCCGCCCGGGGGAACAGTACACGATTCCACCGAACACGCTCCACTGGTTCCAGGGAGGGGCAAAGGGAGCAGTCGTTTCCGAATTCTCCTCTCAGAGCATGGACGAGACTGACCTCTTCACCGACATGAATATCAAGAGGATCCCGGTGCACGAATCATGACGCCGAAGCAACGATTTAACACTGTCCTGACAGGGGGCATTCCGGACCGGCTTCCCGTCACGACACACCACCTCATGCCGTCGTTCCTGAAGAATTTCATGAACGGAGCGGGGGACGATGAATTCTTCGACAGGTTCGGGCTCGACCCGATCCGCTGGGTCGCCGCCTACAGACCGGACGAATCCCGCGGTGAATACTACGACCCTCTCCACATCCCGGGACACCTTGAGGCGCGGCGCGTGGTCTCCGACAGGTGGCGCATATTTCCCGAGCAGGTCGCCGACCCGCAGTACGAAACCGTCCGGTACAGTTTCGCTACGCCGAAGAAGACGCTCACCACCACGCTCCAGAGCAACGAACACACGTCATGGGTCACCGAGCGGCTCGTGAAGGAGAAGTCCGACATAGACGTCATCGCCGAATTCATGTCGATGCCGCTCTGCGACGTGGCCGGAGTGAACGCCCAGGCGGAGGCTTACGGCGAGCGGGGGATGATCAGGGGATTCTTCCCGATGTTCGATGTGTATGGACAACCGGGGTGCTGGCAGGATGCATCGGTCCTCCTCGGAATAGAAGACCTGATTATGGCGACATACGACGACCCGGAATGGGTCCACGCGTTCCTCGGCATACTGCGGGACCGGAAGGGCGCGTACCTCCGGTCCATGAAAGGGGCCAGATTTGACCTCATCGAGCACGGAGGGGGGGACGCCTCTTCAACCGTCATATCGCCGAAGATATTCGACGCATTCGTGGCACCGTATGACGCGCCGCTCATCGCTCTCGCCCACGCATCGGGACAGCGGGTGGTCTATCACACATGCGGCGGCATGATGCCATTCCTTGAACGGCTCGCAGGCATGAACCCGGATGCCATGGAGACATTCACCCCCCCCGCCATGGGGGGCGATATGAGACTGGCTGAGGCCAAGGAACGGATCGGCGGCAAGGTGACGATGATCGGGGGATTCGACCAGTTTCACTTCTTCAGGGGATGTACGCCGGAAGAGACACGGAAGGCGGTCCGCAGATGCTTCGAAGAAGCAGGAAAAGGCGGGGGCTACATACTCTCCCCCTCGGACCACTTTTTCGAGGCGGACATCCCCCTCCTCGAAGCGTTTGCGGACGAAGCGCGCCACTGCATCTATGACTGAAGGAGGAACCACGCCGTGAGCCAGCACGACATCGAGGTCTCGAAGCTGAACCGAGAACTCCGTTTCTTCCCGGCGCAGAATCCGAACCCGAAAAAACTGACGTCGGGTCAAGTCCGTTTCTACAACGAAAACGGCTACCTGACGGGTTTCAAGGTGTTTGACGACAGGGAAGCGCGCGACGTGCGGGAACGGTCTGACCGGGTGCTCGAGAATTTCATCCGGGCGGGGAAGGGGAGCTATGCCATCGACAGGTACCAGGACCGGCTCAGGACCATCTGGGACATCGCCACCGCCCCCTCGATACTCGACTACGTGGGAGACCTGATCGGGCCGGACATCGTCTGCTGGGCGACACACTACTTCTGCAAACTCCCCGGGGACCCGAAGGGGGTCGCGTGGCACCAGGACTGTTCCTACTGGGCCCTGAGCCCTTCGAAGACCGTCACAGTCTGGCTCGCCATCGACGACGTCGACACGGGGAACGGTTGCATGCGCGTGATACCGCGATCACATCTGAACGGCCACGTGTCGTTTCGCGAAAGCGACCCTTCGGAACAAAACGTGCTGACACAGACCATCGAGGGAGCCGAACTATTTGGACCGCCGGCTGACATACAACTGAAGGCAGGCGAAATCTCCATGCACTCCGATCTCCTGATACACGGGTCGCTCCCCAACCTGTCCGCGCGCCGCCGGTGCGGGCTGACGCTCCGGTACTGCCCGCCGGACGTTCACGCCTACTGGGACTGGAACAAGGTGAGCATCGTCTGCCGCGGGACCGACCGGTCCGGACACTGGACGAGCGTCCCCCGTCCGAAGGACGACGATACGATCTGACGGAGTCAGGCGTAGGGCCCGACCGCGGCTTCCGCCATTGCCATAACGTTTTCCGGCGGCACGTTCGGGAGCAGCGCTTCATGGCTCGGGCTGACGATCAGGAAGGGACCCAGCAATGACTGCACGCGGTGCACTTCATTCCTGATTTCCGCCGGAGTGCCGTGCACGAGAAGCTCCTGCGTGTCAATCCCCCCCAGGAATGAGATTTTTCCTTTGAAATCCCTCGCGAGCGTCTCCGCGTGCATGTTTCCGGCGAGAGCCTGGAGCGGGTGAAGGCACTCGACCCCCGCATCGATCAACGTGCCGATCACGCGATGGACCGAGCCGCACGAATGGAGTATCACCTGGTACCCAAACCGGTGCGCCTGCGCCGTGAACTTCCGGAACCATGGGAATATGAATTCTTCGAGCTGTGCCGGGCTGACAAGAAGATCCCTCTGCGTTCCGAAATCGTTCCCGAAGAAGAACCCGTCCACAAGGTCCCCCGCCTCACTGAAGAACCTCTCATTCGCTTCATAGTAGAAGCCGCAGACCCGGTCCAGCGCGGCGCGCGTGACATCAGGACGCTCATGCAGGTTGATCATGAACTGTTCGACGCCGAAGAGATCCATGACGTCATGGAAGAAAGGCGACCAGAAACCACTCGCCCGGTAATACGGGCCGGCACTCCGGAGCTGTTCGAGACACTCATCGAAATCCAGGTACTCGAGCCGGGGCCAGTCGTAGTCCTCCACCTCGCCGACAGTCGCGCAGTTCGCCAGCGGGCCCCGCTCACCGAGCGATTTCTTGTACTTCCAGATATCGAATATCCCCTTTCCCTCCGGATGGAGATACGTCGAGTCGATGAACTGAGGAGTGATCCAGCGGAAATCGCTGCGCAGCTTCAAGTGCAGACCTTCCAGCGTATCGACCCCGAAATACCCGTAGTACAGCGGGAGGGTGTCGGGATGGGGATTTCCCATCCAGAAGCCGCACCGGGGAACGGACCTGCGCGCGATGATGTCGCGAATAAGTGTGCGGCCTGTCATGGGGCTAAACACTTCGAAATCCTTTAGAAGGCGTAGCCGATGCTGGCCCCGCCGAAGATCTGCGCCCCGGCATTCATGAAGAACGGCGTGAGCCCGATCCTAAAGAGGAAGCCTTCCCCGGCGGGCTGATACCGGTAGCCCACAGTCGCCGTCGCGACGACAACCCATGCACCGTTGGTCCCCTCGCTCGAACCGAAAAGACTTCCGGAGATACGACCGTAGATGGGGACCGCCCCCGCCCCGATCTCCATGTGGTGATTCCCTGTGCCGAAGAGGTATTCGACCACGAGGGGAATCGTCGAGATACTGACATCGGTGATGAAGCCGATCGTGAAATGAGAAAATCCGACGCGGACGGCGATGTTCTCGGTAAATCGATGATCGAAGTTGACGGAATAGAGCAATCCCTGTCCCAGAGCTTCGAAGTACACTCCATTCGGCGTATAGCCGGAAGACGGTTGCGCGAAGGCTGCGGGGCGGGGGGCGGCGGCAAACATCACGAGTACGACGATAATTCTGTTCATGTCATACTTCTTCTTTGCAGTTCTTCAATTAACCCTGGCCATGAACATTGGCCACGAACATTGGACTGAGCGATGTTACGGCGAACAGTACCACCCCTCCGGACACAAGGAGGAACTGGGCTGCAAACTGCCACGGGGGTGGAATAAACAGGCTGATGGACCAGGCGACGAGCACGGAGATCGCAAACTTCGCTCCCAGGCCAGGCTGGGAGGAGAGTCCCGCCGGACGGCCGGGATCAACCACGGCGGGTGCGTAGGAGAACGCGAGAAGCTCTTCCGGAATGGGGACATCAGGGATGTTGTGCAGCCCCGCGTCGACCTGCAGCATTGCGCTTGCGTACTCTCCGCATGCATTGCAATTGCGTCCGTGGAGAACCGCCCCGGGGGGGAGCGGGGATGACTTACGGCCATCCAGCCACCGGTTGTACAGACTCCTGAACTCCAAACAATTCATTTGTCGATCCATTGGCAACTTATCCGGCAATTCATTTCCCGGCCCTTTCCTTTTTCCCCGTCAGCAGGACGTGGAGATGTTCCCTCCCCCTGTGGATGAGGAGCCCCACCGAACTGAGCGACGTCCCCATGATAGAAGCAATTTCCTTATATCCAAACCCATCCATGTAAAAAAGCGTTATCGCTGCCGATTCCTTCGGGGAGAGTTTCGCAATGCAACGGGCCAGCTGCTCCCGTGTCTCCTTCCGGTCGTACTCCTTTTCCAGGTCGCCGTCTTCGTCAACAAGGGCCTGCGCGTCCTCCGGCTCGATCAGCGGGAGGGGCTGGTTCCGTTGCCGGCGCCGGAAAGTGAAGAAGGTATTCAGGGCGATTCTATAGATCCAGGTCGCCAGTGCACAATCGCCCCGGAAATCAACGAGCGACCTGTGCACATTCAATAACACCTCCTGGACGGCCTCCGTCGCCTCTTCCGAGTCCCCCAGCATCCGGTACGCCTGCCGGTAGAGTTGCGGGGCAAAATCCCGGACGATCGAGCGGAATTCGGCGTCGAGAGCGCGTTCTGACCGGTTCCCCGAGGCGGGAGTCATAGGAGTCCAGGCTATTGCATTGTTAGACGCACCGACCCGCTTTTTTCTTACATGATGTAAGAAATTGGACAGTGCACGCGTCTAACTATGCAGAGGGAGAGAACGCCATGGACTATAGCTCACCGGCCATCAGTTTGCTCATCGTCTGGTACGGCGTCTACGAATACCGGCGCCGGGAAAGAGTGCATAGTGCTGCGATGGAACATTTGAGGTGCGGGGAGATCCCCGCCACCGACGTGTCAAAACCCCGGCCATGGAGCCTGCTTGCGACAGGTTCGGTGTGCGCTCTACTGGCCGGTTTCGCCGGCTTACTCTTTTTCACCGGAGTAGATTCGCGCAACAGATCCGACTGGCCCCTGGAGCTCATGGGGGGAATGATGACGGTCCCCCTTTTGATCCTTCTCCTGATATTCGCGCGCGACGTGCGACAGCACACCAGACCGCACAGTAGTGAAAAGGAGCCCGAACGATGAGCTCACTTGTGTTCCTGATTTACCTGGCGGCGATGGGAGTCTCCATTCTCCTCGGGAGGCAGGCAACGAGACAGAAGAGGGAGATCGCCCTGGAGCTTGCCAGGCTGGGCCACCCGCTCCCCGGTGTCCGGCCCAGGATTCAGATTCTCGAAGCCTTACTGAGCATCGCGATCGGGGGAGTGCTTATTGTCCCGGCCGTGCAGGGATTCTGGATGATATTCCGTACGCCATTGCTTGTAGCACAAACCGGAACGGGAATGGGAGACTTCTACAGCGTCCTCCTCGCCGCCGGGGTGACATTTATGTTCCTGGGGAGCAAGACTCTCCGGCAGAACCTTATCCACCGAAGGAACGTTTCACAATGAATTCGGGGGGGGAGGGTGAGCTGACCGGGCTCAGTAGCCCACTCCCCTGCTCTGCAGAATCAGCTTCTGAATATCATCCGGATTTGTCCCCCCCAGCCTGTTCACGGCAATCCACACCGCCCTGCCGATGATGATCGAGCTGTTGTCGCTCTCGGCATAGAGTTGATCGAGTGCCGACACGAGGTCCCCGGGAGCGACATTCTGAAAGTACCTGTTCCTGACATACGTGTACGCCTGCGCAATCTTCGTGCGGCAGTCAGGGTCGGAGCTGTTCCCCGTCCCCATCACCGTGAGATTGTGTCCCAGAGCCATGCCGTCGAGAAACCCAGCCACCACATTTTGCCTCGTGGTGAGCGACAACCCCCTCCACCAGTCGCCGTCGTGACCGGCCTGGGCATTTCCCGGCACGGGAAAACTGAGCAGGATGATGGGGATGAGGAAGAGGATCGGCCGTTTCATCGGAGCACCATGAGTTTTCTTGTCTGCACCATACCGTCCGCTTTGAGCCTGTAGAAGTAGACTCCGCTCGAGAGCCCGGCGCCGTCGAAACGGACACTGTGAGGTCCGAACCCCTGCTCCCCGCTGACAATCGTGCGGACAGTCCTTCCCAGTATGTCGAACACCTCCAGCGTGACGAATGTTGTGCGGGGAATGACGTAGTCGATGACGGTCGAAGGGTTGAACGGGTTCGGGTAGTTCTGGCCGAGTGAAAATGCAACGGGAGTCCCGGGGGGAGGCTGCACATTCGTCGAAAATGCTACCGCGGCATAGACATTCAGCTTCCCGGCGCCCCATGTCGTATTCGGCACGGCGCCGGTATACTGATCGGTGATCGCTCCCGCTGTCATCGCGCTGAACACCTGTTGCGCCGTGAGTGAAGGAGTTCTGCCGAGCAGTATCGCAGCCGCCCCGGCGGCAACCGGTGTCGCCATGCTCGTCCCCTGCATGATATAGTAGGCGGTGTCTGCCGAAGGCCCGACGCTCGACACCCAGTTACGATCAGGCGACGCGTACACATGGCGGTCACGCATCGAGATCGTGATGCTCCCCGGCGTAGCGATATCCGGTTTCGTCCTCCCATCCACACGCGGCCCCCGGCTCGACCAGGGAGCGATGCCGCCGACAGTGTATCCGAACTGCCAATTGACGCCGTTGTATGCAGTCCAGTTCCCCCTGGAAACATATGCTCCGACGGCAAACGCGTGATCGGCGCTGGCAGGCTGGCTGATTGTGTAGTTCGGGTCACCGACCGCAAACGCGACGGTGCCGTCCCCGAAGTCTTCATAGATATGGAACCTGAGAGGCCTCGCGGAATTGTTTACGACCCTTAAATTATACGCAGTGAATCCCGGGGGGACAAAGCCCGTGGAACCGGAATACTCGGAATTGGTGCCGCGCACGCTCGTCGTCTGCTGTTGAATCGTCGCAGGGACGACATGCATCAGGTTATCGTAGTATCTCAGATCCATGGATGTGGCGGGACTGTCCAGCGTGGACCGCCAGACCAGATTGAATGCGAGCATCGTGCTGTTCACCCCGGCACCGGTGACAAACACGGGGATCGGGCCAGTGGAGTCGTGCGCCCCGACACTCCCGGAGTAATGGAAGTTCCCGTCGGCATCGTTCCCGGCGGCGATGAAGAAGGGGACCCCCCGGCTGTACACCCAGTCCACCACCTGATCCTCGGCATCGGATCCGTCGTGGTAGGCGTCCCATCCCCCGTAACTCATTGAGAGGACATTCGCCTGGAACGTATCGACCGCTGCGTGCATCGCTGCGACATCGGCCGCATAAGAGCTGCTCGCGGTTGAATCATCGCCGATCTTGAGAAACACGAGGCTCGCCGAGGGGGCCATCCCCTTGTACGATCCGCCGCCGTTCAGCGTATTGCGCGATGAAAGCGCACCCCTCCCCAGAATGGTCCCTGTCACATGCGTTCCGTGCCCTGTGACTTTGTTGAGGACGGTGTTCCGGATGGCATTCGGGAAGGAGGAGTAGTCGCGTGCCTGTATTACGGCAGGCAGATCGGGATTGGCGGGGTCGGTATCGAGGCCGGAATCCAGCACTGCGACTTTGATCCCGTTCCCCGTCCACCCTTTCGACCATGCCGAATCGGCCCGGATGCTCCTTGCGACCAGGTTGTTCCTCGGGACATGGCGTGCCTCCGCCGTTCCCATCCTGGTGAGGAAATCGAGACCCAGTGTATTGATGAAATTGGCGACAGGGAGTGTCGCAACAACGAAACCGAGAGGATGGCCTTCAAGCGGAGGCGTCCATGTCTCCCAGTAGCAGTGGACGCCGATGTCCCCGAGCGCTGTGAGCCTGTCAGGGCCGGGACGTTCGTTGAAATACAGAAGCACCGTCGTGGCGGCGTCCGCGGTCTTCATGAGACCGCTCCGCAGCCGGGCCAGCTTTCTGCTCACTTCACCGATGAGGCGGCCGCTCTCAATCTTGGCGGCAAGTTCGGGCGGCACGGCGACACGGTCCGCGGACCCGACCGGGGGCTCCCCCTGAGCGAAGAGAGACCCCGTCAACAGAACGAACGCCCCGAGCAGCGCGACAATTTTCATTCCTTTCCCCCCCGACAAAAAGAATCCGAGACTGACAACCCGGACGACACATACCTTACTTAAATAAACACTTCATGTCAAGAAAACGCTTCAGCACGGGGAGTGACTTGATAGTATGGAGGAATCTCTTGATATTTGAGTCAGTTCCTGCTGCTTCCCCTCTCCTCTTTCTCCGGAATCAGTCAATGACCGCCTCTCTTCGGGCATTCTCTCTCTTCGCTCTCATTGCCGCCGGGAATGCGACCGGCGCGGCGCAGTGGATCGAGTATGGTCCGCCGGGAGCCACCGGCTCGGTGAGTGCGATATTGAAGGTAAATGCGGGACTCTTCGCAAGCACCCCCGGGGGAGGCGTTTCACGATCGACAGACAACGGCCGCTCCTGGCAAACGACTAACACGGGCCTGTCGACCCTCAATGTCACCGGGCTTGCGGCACTCGGGAGCGAGGTCTTCGCGGCAACAGCCGGCGCGGGGGTCTTCGGGAGCACGGACGGCGGTGCAAGCTGGAGCCAGACTGGCCCGCTCCTGGACCCGACAAACCTCCTCATAAGTGACAATGTCGTCTCACTCGGAACCGCGGGGACTTCGCTTTTCGCAGGCCCTGACAAGTACGGAGCCTTCTACTCCCCGAACAGCGGCATAAACTGGTATCCCGCAGGGAAGGGGCTCGCCCTCAGTCCGGTCAACTCCTTTTTTTCCAGGGACTCGCTGATATTTGCAGGGACGCTGACCGGGGGGGTCTACAGAACAGCGGACAACGGAAAAACCTGGTCCCCCTCGAACAACGGTCTCACGGAAACGAATGTCACGTCGTTCGCGTCGGCCGGAGGGAACCTCTTCGCCGCAACGTTCGGATCGGGGATCTTTGTCTCCACGAACAACGGGGACTCCTGGCAGACGGCGAATGCCGGACTCACGAACACTTTCCTGCTTTCGATTGCTTCGGTCCGGCTCGCGGAAGGGGGAACTGTCCTCTTCGCGGGGAGCGCCTACGCGGGGATGTTCACATCCACAAACGGCGGCGCCTCGTGGGGGCAGGTCTCACTGGCGCTTCCCGAGAACACAGTCTCGGTGCTGATGACCGACGGGAGCAGCGTCTATGCGGGGACGACGGACGGAGTGATAGTCTCAAGCGACGCAGGGATCCACTGGAACGAGACAAGCACCGGGTTCACAAAGAGCACCGTAAACTCACTCCTCATGACCGGCGGCACGCTCTACGCCGGGACACTCACGGGCGTCTATTCGTCCACCACGCGGGGAGAGACCTGGACAAGGATGAACGAGGGATTGACAGGAATAAACGTCACCTCAGTCGCGGCGGCGGGATCGACGCTTGTCGCCGGGACCACGACCGATGGTGCGTTTGTTTTCACGGGCCCGCCTGATTTCGTGTGGAAGGGGACGTCACTCAAGGGGTATGTCACCGCCGTCGGGAACAGCGGAGGGACGCTTCTGGCTTCTCCCACAGGCGCCGGCGCTTATTACTCGACCGACAACGGGACGACATGGAATTTCGGAGCGGGGACATCTCCCGGGCTTGACGGGCTATTCATCGAGGGATTCGCCTCCTCCCCCCCTTACGCGTACGCGGCATCGAATGGCAAGGGGTTCTTCCGGTCAACGGATTCAGGATTTCACTGGGTGCCGTCGGACTCCGGCATGAAAGACCTTCACGCCCATGCCTGCACGGCCCGCGACTCAACCGTCTTTCTCAGCACGGCGGCAGGAGTGTTCATATCGAGCGACTTCGGAGTGGGATGGCTCCCGATAAACAACGGGCTCGAGAACCACAGCGTGACGGCGCTGGCCGTCATCGGGAAGACGTTGCTGGGGGGGACCGCCGACGGAGGTGTGTATGTCTCCACGGACAACGGATCGCACTGGAGGCCGGCAAACGCGGGGCTCCCCGTCCTCTCGATCAGGTCCATCGTGACCGACGGACAGGACGTTTATGCGGGAACCACCTCGTCGGGAACTTGCAGGAGACCACTTGCAGAACTCCTCCTCTCCCTCGGCACCCGGAATTCGCCGGAGCCCCCCTCCGGCTTCGCGCTCGCTCCCAATTATCCCAATCCTTTCAACCCCTCCACGCGGATTTCCTACACCGTGCCGGAGGAGGGGTTTGTCAGGATTTCCGTGTTTGACGCACTCGGGAGGGAGATCGAACGACTTGTCAACGGCAGAATGCCGGCCGGAACGCACGCGACGGAGTGGCACCCTTCCGTCGCCTCCGGAGTCTATTTCTACCGGATCGAATTCAGCACTACAGGACACGGGGGCCGGTCATTTGCCGCCACACGAAAAATGATACTGCTCCGATGAAGAGCGACCGGCAGTGCCCCCGATCCGGGATTGCCCAGGGATCCTCCGGGTTGATTCCCGGGATTCTGTTCCTCTTCCTTTTTCCCCTGGAGTGTCTTGCGCAGGAACAACTCCTCCCCGTTTTTGTCGAAGGGAGGGGGGGCTATATCAATGAATCCGGCCGGATGGTGATTCCCCCCCAGTTCTTTGAATCACACCCGTTTTCGGATGGCCTGGCACTTGTGAGAAAAGGGAACGATGCGCATCTGACGGACAGCCGGCTGGGGTACGTTAATCCCGGAGGGGAATTCCATGAGATCGCGGGCGCCGGCATTCTGGGTGAATACCGGGAGGGGCTGGCCAGGGCGCAATTCAACAGCCGACGTGTCTTCCTGGGGACGAGCTGGTGTTTCATCGATCTGACCGGAAGCGTCGTGATTCGGTCGGAGTACGACAATGTCGGCGACTTTTCAGAAGGACTCGCCTGGGTGGAAGTGAGGGTCCACATCCTCTTTTTCCTCATATCGGATTCGTTCGGCTACATTGACCGGACAGGCGCTCCCGCAATTCCGGTCCATTTCGAAAGCGCAGGGAATTTCTCGGAGGGGCGGGCGAACGTCACACTGAAGGGGAAGAAGGGATACATCAACCACAAAGGAGAATTTGTCATCGCTCCCCGCTTCGACGGGGTCGGTCCATTCTCCACGGGGCTGGCTGCAGTGCGCATCGGCGACAGGTGGGGGTTTGTCGACACGCTCGGATCCATGGTGATCCCGCCGGCTTTTGAGGATGCACGCCCATTTGTCGACGGTCTCGCCGCCGTGAAATCCGGAGGGAACTGGGGTTTCATCAGGAGATCGGGGGAGACAGCGATCGCGCCGCAGTACAGCGATGTGTCAGGCTTCCACCAGGGGCTCTCAGCAGTGCAAATCGAGGGGAAGTGGGGATACATCGATACAACAGGCGCTCTCCGTATCAGGCCGCAGTTTGATTATGCGATGACATTCTGGGACGGCGCGGCGATGGTCGAAGTTGAGCACCGGAGGGGATACATCGACCCGACGGGAAAATACATCTGGCAGTCGCGTCAATGACCCGGCGGGCGCCGCAATGACGACCGCGACACGGGAACCGCCGAGGCGGCGCACGATGAGTCCCGTGACGCACACAGTGGATGCGGCGGCAAGAGCGGGGAACAACCGGAGCACCGGGATGGAATCACCCGAGAGCCAGCGGCTGAACGCGAGACAGATCCCCCTACCGTGCCAGCGGCAGGAGCAGGATCACCTCCGCCCGGCTTCCGAACACCCCGTACCCCCCCTGTATGTTTGTAAAGTCCGGAACGTCAAGCCTGATCGTGGAATTGTCCAGAGGACCATTGCTCAGGTAATAGTAGGCGTACAGGATATCGTCAATCTGGGTCAGTACGAAACGGACATCAAGGTACACGACCGGAGCCGGGGCAGCCCTCGCCAGGACCCGGGAACGGGCTATCTGGAAGAGCGTGGAATCAATAGCGACATCCGACCCCCCGGCGGCAAGTGTCGTCACGGGAGAGATCGACGGATACTGGAGAACGTCGTTCCCCGATGCGTCGGTGGATCTCCCGGAGGGGATCTCTTCGGTACGCAGCACCCATCCGTTGTTCACGAGCACGTAGTAGTCCAGATAGAAATGCAGTATTGCCGCGCCGCTCAGAGTCTTGAACTGCCTTGTCAGCGCAAAGAACCCCGGCGTCGTCCCCTGCCTGAGGGCAAGGGACGGCTGCCTGAGCGAAGTGATTGTTGCAGACGCCGCAAGACCGGAAGGGGTCGAGGCGTTCAGCCGGTACACCAGCCCCCCCCCCACAGACGCGCTGGAGGCGACATACACATTTGTCGGAGTGAAGTTCCCGGCGGCGTCCCGCCAGAGAACAGTCGTATTCGTGAACGGGATTACCGTGCCGCCGACCGTGAGAGTCACGTTGGCATCCCTGATTTCGGGGGCCGGGGTCGCCCCGAATGTCGTTGAGAGCCGCACATACTGTGTGTCGCTCCCGGGGCTGAGCAAACAGTAGACAGCGAGCGTGCTGCTCACCGGACCGTTCGGCTCGAAAGGTTGATTGCATCCCGCCAGAAGGAGCGCGAAGAGAACCGGTATGCAGAGGGCCCGGGTCATGACTAGAATTCCAGCGTGAATGAGGCGGTAGGAAGAAACGGGGTCATGTACGTCGTCTTTCCCGTGCTCCTGTCGAAGTACAGTATGTTCTTCGCATCGTACACGTTGATCACACTGGCCCCCACAGTCCCCCTGAACCTGCCGACCGTTATCCTGTAGGACACACCGGCATCCATCCTGTGATAGGCGGGGAGCCTTGCAGCATTTTTCGTCCCGAGAGCACCGGTGACATTTCCGTTCCCTTCCGGGTTGGGGTCGGTAAAGATTTCGCCGAGCGTCAGCCGTGAGTAGGACCCGTCGCTCTGCGTAAACGGATAGCCGCTGCCGTATTCCCAGCGGAGCGTGGCGTCGAGCCCTTCGAGGATGTGGACGGTGCCGATCGCCTTGATCGTATGGCGCCTGTCATACCGGGGGGCGTATGTGACGCCGC
>Ga0182017_10000533_pt1 | contig 30137 bp, 27 predicted proteins | sample 712E3DmetaG_FD_120492 | JGI IMG/M metagenome (GOLD analysis project Ga0182017, IMG submission 120492) | Permafrost microbial communities from Stordalen Mire, Sweden - 712E3D metaG | ecosystem: Environmental > Terrestrial > Soil > Wetlands > Permafrost | place: Sweden: Stordalen | collected... | reverse complement strand
AAAACAATTAAAATTAAAGGTTCTTTAAGAAAAGATTTGGGCAAGAAAGCCTCAAAAATTCTTCGTAAAGAAGACAATGTTCCCTGTAATATTTATGGCGGAGGAGAAAATGTAAATTTTTACGCCGCAACTGCAGCGTTCAAAAACCTGGTTTATACTCCAAATATTTACCTGGTAAAGCTTGATATCGAAGGAACATCCTATGATGTTATCATGAAAGAGATTCAGTTTCACCCCGTTACAGATGCCATTAACCACATTGATTTCGTTCGTTACGATCACGACAAGCAGATTGTTATGAATGTTCCGGTTCATTTGACCGGAAATTCCATTGGAGTTAGAAAAGGAGGTAAATTAAGATTGGCAATGAGGTATTTGGTTGTTAAGGCGCTACCAAAAAATCTGCCGGATTTCGTAGAAATAAATGTAGAAGATATTGATATTGGCCAAAGTATAAAAGTAGGTGATTTAACTATAAAAAATGTCACCTTCCTCAGCAACGCAATATTACCAGTAGTTGACGTTCAGGTTTCAAGATTGGCTGCTCTAAGCCCTGAAGAAGAAGCTGCCGAAGCAGTACTTGCAGCAGCTGCAGCAACTGCAGCAGCAGAAGCGCCTGAAGCCGGAGCAACACCAGCGGCACCAGCTGCTGAATAAATTCAATGTCTCTGTAAAAGAGATGTTATGTCGGATTAATAAAAAAAACCTTGAAGTATCTTATTGCCGGACTGGGTAATATCGGTGACGAATATGCCCATACACGTCATAATATAGGATTTGATATATTGGATGCTTTTTCAGAAGCGTCCAATATTCATTTTGAGGATAAACGCTATGCTTTTAAAGCCGAACTGAAAATTAAAGGCAGAATTCTAATTCTAATAAAACCGACGACTTACATGAATCTGAGTGGAAATGCTGTACGATATTGGCTTCAAAAGGAAAAAATTCAGGATGAAAATCTTCTTGTTATACTGGATGATTTAGCCCTTCCGTTTGGAACTTTGCGCCTTCGCCCTAAAGGTGGAGATGGAGGGCATAATGGACTAACAAGCATAAATGAAAAGCTTGGTCATCAAAATTATGCACGTCTCCGTTTTGGTATTGACAATCAATTTCATAAAGGCCAGCAGGTTGATTATGTTCTTAGCCCATGGGATAAAGAAGAAATATCTATACTTCCTTCACGCCTCGAGGCAGCATGTGAGATTATAAAAAGCTTTGTTACAATTGGCCTTGAAAGAACAATGACAGCCTATAACAAAAAATAAAACTTCCGTGAAAATAAGCGGGTTTACAATCGGAAAAAATACCAGCAAACTTTATTATCCAGTTAAGGAATCAATAATGTCAATTCTTCCTATTGTGGATGAATTCGTTTTTCTTTTGGGCGACTGCGACCCCGATGATATTACCCGGCAAGAGATTTTAAGTATTGGCAGTGACAAAATTAAAATTTATGATTCCGTTTGGGATATTCACAATTTCAGCCAGGGAACCGAGATAGCCCATCAAACAGATATGGCTAAAAAGTATTGTTCGGGCGATTGGTTATTCTATATCCAGGCTGACGAAGTAATTCATGAAAAATACCTTCCCAAAATAAAAAAATGTTGCGAGGATTATCTTGATGATACAGAAGTTGAGGGTCTGCTTTTCAACTATTTGCACTTCTGGGGAGATTTTAATCATTATCACACCTCGCACGGGTGGTACAGAAAAGAAATACGCATTATAAGAAACAATCCTGATATTCATTCATGGCGGGATGCACAGTCCTTTCGCAGAATTCCCAATTTTGACGGTTTGCATTATTTGCAGAAAAAAAATACTTACAAACTTAAAGTTGTTGATACTGATGCATATATTTATCATTATGGCTGGGTACGACCTCCGTCATTTATGAAAGTAAGATTCAGGGAATTCCGTTCCCTTTTCATAGGCAGGGAAGGGGCAGATAAACAAATCCAGGAAAATCCAAGCTTGCTTACTTTTGACTACGGACCGTTAAACAGACTGGCAGCATTTAAAGATACTCCTCCAAAGGTGATGGAGAAGTGGATTGCAAAATTCAACTGGCAAAACGAACTCCAGTATTCAGGAAAACCCGATAAGCATAGAATGCCCCATAAACATGAATCATTTCGTTACAGGTTGGTCTCATTTATTGAGAAATATATTCTTTTCGGAACCCCCATCTGGGAGTTTAAGAACTACATTTTACTAAGGGGTAAAAAAAAGATCTGAGTTTATAGATTGATACAGGATACAAGTTGCTGGATACTGGATGTGTGAGTATTGAGTATGGGAAAACCTCTTAGCGGTTATGATCCTTTGCTCATCAAAGAACTATCTGATCAGAACCGCTAAGAGGTTATGAACATGAAGGATAGGCAAAAGCTCCGTTCATAAATTTTGGTAATTGAGAAGTGGCAAGAAAATAAATTTTTTAGTTTCAAAATGGCGGGGTTTGAACGCAGTACAATCCATTAAAATTTTTCAAACCCCGCCATTATTTATAAGCTATTTTAGTGAGCGGTTGTTTTTATTTCCTTTTTAACTTCCAGGATAAAATTAATCGGAATCGTTAACTGTGATGTTACATTTTTGCTTTTTTTTTGAGCTGGATTAAAGTCAGCTAATATTTTAACTACTCTTACAGCCTCAGCTTGAATGTCGGCAACCGATATTAAATCAATTTCAGAATTTACACCAGGTTTATAGTCTTTCACGACAACTTTCCTGCCTGATTTATCCAAAATATCAGTTCGCACAATTTCAACGTTAGCTACTTTACCTTTCTCATCAACCACAAATTGCACATAAATTTTTGCGGAGATATTTTTATCCCTGGCGGACTTAGGATAGCTTATGCTTTCCTTGATAAATTTAGCAAGTCCTTCCATACCTCCATTTTTGTATACTGCGATTACATCTGCATCTGTACAAATCTTATCCTTTTGTCCATAGGAACTTAAATTTGCAGTCATTAGTACAATTGTAATAAGTAACAATGGCATTGATAACAGATATTTTACCTTTATCAATGAACTGGATCTATTAATTGTCATCATTTTTAATCGTTTTTTTAGAAGTGAATAATTAAAACTGTTGGTTAAATTAAAAGATGTTACGCCCAGGCTCTTCTCAAATAACAACTTTTGGTATTTAACTTTATCAAAACCTTCAAGCAATACTTTACTGTCTGCAATAAATTCATGTTCAGATTTTAATGCCCTTCTGAACAGCCAAATGAAAGGGTTAAACCACTGAATAATTGTCATTATTTCCAATAGGATTATATCAAATGAATGATAATCATCTCTATGGGCTTTTTCATGGATAATCATTTCATCAATTTTCCCGCCCTCAAAATCATTGCGTGAGATAAATAAAATATTGAAAAAAGTAAAAGGAGACTGGTCGTTATCAAGAACAATAGCTTGAAATCCATTAAATTGTGCCTTCGGAAACCTGAAGTATAAAAAATGAATTTTGGCAAGGCTTGATAAAAACCGTAGACAGAAAAAAACAGCGCCGCTTATATAAATTATCGATAATATGCTTATTGTATTGATTGCTTTTAAAGATTCCTGCGGTCCATAATATCCATTTACAATTACCGGTTCAAGAATATCAGAAAAAGTACCGGATGAAATATTCTGGATTGAGAATCTAAACATGGGAAACAGAAATGATGCTATCAGAGAGACAAGTAAAAATATTCTGTTCAAAGAATAATAGGTTTCGTTCCTTAAGATTAACCAATAAAATATATATAATAGTGATAAAGATATAACCGATTTAAATAAATATAATTCAAATGTTTCCATGTTACTTTTCTTTTTGTTCTTTTAATTGTGTCTGAAGTATTTCAATTATTTCTTCAATGTCTTTGGCAGACAATTTCTCGTTTTTTGAAAAAAAAGATACCATATCTTTATATGAGCTTGAAAAATAATTTTCAATAAATCCTTTCAAAAAGCCCTTAGTATATTGCTCTTTCGAAATTAATGGGTAGTATTCATGTGTTTTACCATAAGCCTTATGGCTGACAACACCTTTGGTTTCCAAAATCCGGATAATCGTCGACACCGTATTGTATGCCGGTTTTGGTTCCGGGATTTGATCAATAATGTCATTTACAAAAGCTTTTTTTAGCTTCCATAAAATATGCATTATCTGTTCTTCTGCTTTGGTTAATTCTTTCATTATTCAATTAATTTCTTACTTATGAATTTATTCATCTTAAATCATGCCAAATATATAACTAATGTTTTAGTTTTACAACTAATTATTTAGTTTTATTTTATTTTGAAATACAAATTTGTATAATTCATTGACGGTTTACTCTATTTATTAGGCATTTACAAACAGCTCAAAAAAAAGAGAGTAAGTTAATTTTTTATTCATATCTTCTTTCATAAAACCATCTCCGGTCAAAAGCAAACTATTAAATTTGAATATATAAAATTCCTGAAATTGGCAGAAAACGAAAAATATGCTGATACGCCTTTAATGAAGCAATACAATAGCATAAAGGGTAAACATCCGGATGCTATTTTACTATTTCGCGTGGGAGATTTTTATGAAACCTTCGGTGAAGATGCCATTAAAACTTCCGAGATACTTGGAATAACACTCACCCGGAGAGCCAATGGTTCAGCTTCATTTGTGGAATTAGCCGGTTTTCCTTATCATGCATTGGATACTTATCTTCATAAACTGGTAAGAGCAGGTCAACGTGTGGCAATTTGCGAGCAACTTGAAGATCCCAAACTGGCAAAAAAAATTGTTAAACGCGGCATTATCGAACTTATTACACCTGGTGTTTCTCTTAATGACAATGTTCTGGAGCATAAGGAAAATAATTTCCTGGCAAGCATCCATTTTGATAAAACTATGGCCGGTGTCGCGTTTCTTGATATTTCAACAGGAGAATTCCTTGTTGCAGAAGGTTCTTTCGATTACATTGACAAATTATTAAATAATTTTCAACCAAAGGAAGTACTTTATGAAAAAAGGTATCAAAATGAATTTCTGGAATACTTTGGAAATAAATTTTATTCATACAAACTTGATGATTGGGTATTTAATTATGATAATTCGGAAAAAAAACTATTAAAACATTTCCAGACAAAAACGCTGAAAGGTTTCGGTATACAAGATTACACCTCAGGTATAACAGCGGCAGGAGCAATTTTGCAATATCTTGAAATTACCGAGCATCTGCATGTCGAACACATAACTTCTATTTCCCGGATTGAAGAAGACAGGTATGTATGGCTCGATAAATTTTCAATTCGTAACCTGGAACTTTTTCAATCAATCCAGGAAAGTGGTAAAGCACTACTTGAGGTTATCGATCACACTATTTCACCTATGGGAGGGAGAATGCTGAAACGATGGCTGTCAATGCCATTAAAAGAAATTCAACCAATCAATGAACGCCTTGATATCGTTGAATATCTTGTGAAACATTTGGAAATTCGAGAAGCAATTGGAGAACAAATCAGGACGGTTGGAGATTTGGAAAGACTGGCTTCGAAAATTGCAGTCGGCAGGATTAATCCCCGTGAAGTGGTGCAACTTAAAAATGCTTTGTTGGCTATAGACCCAATCCGGAATATATGTTCCGGTAGTAAAATAGCCCCTTTGCTAAAAATATCGGAACAATTGAATCCGTGTAATACGATAATTGAAAAAATAGAAAAGGAATTATTGAATGAACCACCTAACCAGATTGGCAAAGGAAGTATTTTCAAAAATGGCGTAAATGCAGAGCTGGATGAATTAAAAAGTATTCTCTATTCCGGTAAAGATTATCTGGTAAAACTTCAGATGCGCGAAAGCGAACGCACAAATATACCTTCACTAAAAATAAGCTTCAACAATGTTTTTGGTTATTATATCGAAGTAAGAAATACTCACAAAGATAAAGTTCCGCAAGATTGGATAAGGAAACAAACCCTTGTGAGCGCAGAACGATATATAACTCAGGAACTAAAAGAATATGAAGAAAAAATTCTCGGCGCAGAAGAAAAAATTATTTCTATTGAAACCAATTTATTTCAGCAACTGGTGCAAAGTCTTCTGGATTATATTCCGGCACTTCAACTTAACGCTTCACTCATAGCCAGACTCGACTGCCTTTTGTCTTTTACCAAAATAAGTATAGAGAATAAGTATGTTCGCCCGGAACTGAATGATACAGACACTATTATTATTAAAGGTGGAAGACATCCGGTCATTGAAAAGCAATTGCCCCCCGATAAGCCATACATCAGCAATGATGTTACTTTGGATGGTACTAACCAACAAATACTGATAATTACCGGCCCAAACATGTCCGGTAAATCAGCCCTGCTTCGACAAACGGCATTGATAATTATATTGGCACAGATGGGAAGTTTTGTCCCCGCCGATGCAGCAATTATTGGAGTAGTTGATAAAATATTTACACGTGTCGGTGCCTCCGACAATATTTCTTTCGGTGAATCAACATTTATGGTTGAGATGATTGAAGCGGCCAGTATTTTAAATAATCTTTCACCCCGGAGCCTGGTTTTGCTTGATGAAATAGGCCGCGGAACCAGTACGTACGATGGAATTTCCATTGCCTGGGCTATGGTTGAATATATTCATGAGCATCCGGTTTCAAAAGCCAAAACCTTATTTGCAACTCACTATCATGAATTGAACGAAATGGAAAAATCATTTGGCCGTATAAAAAATTACAATGTGTCAATAAAAGAGCTTGACAATAAAGTGATTTTTTTGAGAAAACTGGTAAGGGGCGGCAGCGAACACAGTTTTGGGATTCATGTGGCTCAAATGGCCGGTATGCCAAAAAGCATTGTATCAAGAGCTGCTGAAATTCTTAAAGAAATGGAACTGTCCCAAAAAGACAATGTTCCGGCCAGGCTTTCCAGTGACATCGGGCAGAAACGCGAAGGTTACCAGCTTAGTTTCTTTCAGCTGGAAGATCCGGTACTCAAACAAATACGAGATGAAATCAAGAATATCAATATAAATAACCTTACTCCTATTGAAGCGCTGAATAAGTTGAATGAAATTAAGAAAATTTCCGGTTTGTAAATTTTCATTTAACCATTTTCGCCGTTCATCGGGATTTTTCCTTAACTCACCTAATAGTTTTTCTCCAGCTGCAATAAGCATATTATTTTCGTACAGTAATTTAAAAATTAATAAAAAATGAAAGCATTAATAGTTTATCACAGCAGGAAAGGAACAACCAGGAAATTTGCAGAAAAAATTGCCGAAAGATTATTCAACAAAAATGTTGATGTTATCACAAAAGATATTGAAGAAGCTACCCATGATGATTTGGAGAAATGCGATATCTTATATATGGGCAGTTGGACAAATGGCAGGTTTTTATTCAATCAAAAACCCGCGCAGGAATGGGTGAATTTTGCAGCACAATTACCAAAGGCAGAAAATAAAAAGACGGTTCTTTTTACAACCTACACGATTAAAACTGGAAGTATATTCAGGAATATGAAAAAATATATTATGCCGAAAGGTTACAAAGTGATTGGAAGTATGAAATCCAGAAATGGCAAACTGAATTATTATTCGGATGTAATTTTGAGATATTCGCTAAATTAGCCAAAAGTCAAAAATAAATATAACAGTAAAGCCCCGCAAATGCGAGGCTTCCTGTACCCGGGGCGGGAATTGAACCCGCACGGCCATTGCTGACCACAGGATTTTAAGTCCTGCGTGTCTACCAATTCCACCACCTGGGCAAATACTAGTTCAAAGTTACAAATTTAAAGTTTAAAGTTGTTTTTGAACTCTAAAAGTATTCAAAAAAAATCCCGATATTTCGGGACTTTTGAGCGGGAAACGAGACTCGGACTCGCGACCCCAACCTTGGCAAGGTTGTGCTCTACCAACTGAGCTATTCCCGCAATAGTGGTGCAAAAGTATAAATCTTTTTTATTCTAGCAAAAAGGCTGAATTAAAATAAAAAAATTATAGTTTCATGAATTTATAAATACAAACAAATCCTAATTAGTGCTATGGGTTTAAGTTTTCATTATAACGGCCGTATTGCCCGACCTGAATTGCTGTCTGAACTAATTGAAGAAGTTAAGGAAATTGCAGAGGTTTATAAATGGAATTATTACATTTTCGAACAGCAATTTCCTGAAAAATCTACCGAAAGTTCTGAATATAACCAAAATATATATGGTATCAATTTTACACCTCCCGGATGTGAAACTGTTTCAGTCTGTTTTCTTTCAAACGGTCGAATGAGTGATGCACCGCATCTTAAGATTTTTGGTAAAACTGGAACTCAGTCTGAAGAAAAATATTTGTACATACTTTCAGTGAAAACTCAATATGCTGGTGTTGAAACACATAAGTTTGTAATTCAGCTTTTTCGGTATTTAAACAAAAAATATTTTACCTGTTTTGAACTTACGGATGAGGGCGATTATTGGGAAACCAAGGACGAAGATTTACTGAAATCGAATTTTAAGCGAAATACTGACTTAATTGAAGGGTTCACTTCGGCTATTGAAAACTTCCGGCAGGAACCAAGTGAAAACATCGAATCATATCTCGAAAGGCTCCTGAAACATTTAAACGATAAAAAAGGTTTAAACAAATAAAAAAATGTTAATTGAAGGATTCCCTGCTCGCTATACTATATATAAATAGTTCATTCTTACTTAGCAATATTGTTTAAATTAACCTTATTAATGAGCCTAAATATTTTCATTACCGGTAAAAGTCACTTCAACTTATAAATTATTTAACTTTTTGTTCCCAGCGCCCTTTTTAAAAGAGTTTTCAGCAGCACCTAAATCACCTTTAAAAAAAATCTTAAAAATATTTGTCTTTTCAAAAATATAAATTATATATTTGCACTGTATTAGTTATGTAGTACACTAATTATATATAACCATGATAGAAATCAAAGACTTAACATTTGGGTATAAAAGGAACAGAATTCTTTTTGACCATTTGAATATCCAGTTACCCATGGGCAGCATCTATGGCCTCCTGGGTAAAAACGGGGCCGGCAAAACAACACTATTGAAACATATCACAGGCTTACTCTACTCAAGTCAGGGAGAATGCTTGCTTTTTGGTAAGCCGGCTCAGGAAAGGCTGCCTGATGTATTGTGCGATCTGTATTTAATCCCTGAGGAATTTGAACTTCCTGCGATTCGTATGAAAGAATTTACCCATTTGCATGCACCGTTTTATCCACGGTTCGACTTTAACCTTTTGGAAAAGTACCTTGCTGAATTTCAGGTGGACAATAATTACAAACTTACAACTCTTTCGTACGGCCAGAAGAAAAAGTTCCTTATTGCTTTTGGGCTTGCAACCAGAACACATGTATTATTACTCGATGAACCTACCAATGGATTGGATATTCCATCGAAAAGCCAGTTCAGGAAAATTATTGCTTCTTCTTTAGACGAAGAAAGATGTGTTCTTATTTCCACTCATCAGGTGCGGGACCTGGCAACTCTTATTGACAACATTATTATCCTGGATAATGGGAAAATTATTTTTCACCAGGGAATTATTGACATTTCTTCTAAATTGGCATTCGCTCAAACAAAGGATATAGCCAATATGGATGTACTTTATTCCGAAGAAATATTTGGCGGAAAAGCTGTGATTCACAGGAAAAAGACTGAAGAAACAGAGATAGACCTGGAATTGCTGTTTAATGGTATTATTGCGAATGCTGATAAAATTAACAATGAATTTAAAAATTGATAAATATGAACAAGAATTCTTATTTCAATATAAACAGGATAGGATATTTGCTTATTCGTCAGTTACGATTTAGCACACAAATTCTTCTGATTGGTTTTGGAGCAGTGGCTGGATTGACGATTTTTATCCTTTCTATGAGGGTAATATTCGGTAACCCATTGCCGGTAACCAACACATTTTTCGGCCTTATCATGCCTTTTTTCTTTGCTGGGGGTTGTATCTTCACCAGTACTATATTCTCTGAACTACGAACACCGCACCGCGGTTACTTGTACCTAACATTACCGGCATCGACACTGGAGAAATTGATTGTTTCCTGGTTTATCACATCAGTTTTATATGTTGCTGCATCTATTGTGGTAATGTTTTCAATTAACATAATATTAAAATCAATTGTTGCAGTATTTTCTACTAACCAGGTCCCAGTCATTAACCTTTTCGACCCTTCAATTTTAAGAATGTATGCACTTTACATGGTAACCCAATCAGTTTTTCTTTTAGGAGCCATCTATTTCAGGAGGGTCAATTTTCTAAAAACTGTGCTCTCGTTATTTGCAATATGTATTGTAATTGCAATATATTCTTCTTTGACAGCGCGATTGATAGTCTTTCATAATTTCCAGAGCATTCATTTTGACAATTCTATGCCGGAAAATTGGCAGAATTTCTTCGAGAATACATTTGCGCCTGTTATAAATGCTTTGTTCTGGTATTGTTTGGCGCCTTTTTTCTTTGTTGTGTCTTATTTCAGTTTAAAAGAAAGGCAGGTATAATATGGATTTTGCTAACAGACAACCAATATACATGCAAATAGCAGACTATTTCTGCGAAAACATTCTTAAGAAAGAATGGAAGGAAAACGAAAAAATTCCTTCGGTGAGAGAAATTGCCGTTCTTGTAGAGGTTAACCCAAATACTGCTTTGAGGGCATATACTTTCCTGCAGGATCAAGGTATCATCCATAATAAACGGGGAATTGGATATTTTGTGGCCGAAGATGGTTATGAAAAAACCCTGGAGAAGCGAAAAACCGAATTTGTTCAGAAAGATCTCCCCTCTCTGTTCAAAACAATGGAACTTCTATGCTTAAAGCTGGATGATTTAATTCAGTTGTATAAAAAACATTATTCGTTAACTTAATAAAATAGACAGGATGAAAACAAGTAACAAAATCCTCTTAGGTCTTTTCGCTTTAATACTCATAACAATAACTATTATAATTATTAAACTAGGCGTTGACTTAAAAGTTGGATCATCACCTGAACCTGATATTAAATCAGGAAATTCTGAGAAACAATGTGATTTGCCTCATTTCAATAAAATCGAAATTGAAGGAAGTTTCATTGTACATTATACTCAGGACACATTTCAAAAAATTACTGTCAGGGCCGATAGCAACCTTATTGACCAGGTAATAATCGAGGTAAATTATGGCAAGCTATTTATCCACAATAAAAAACATTCAAGATCCAGGCATAATATCGATGTTTATGTAACTACCGATAGTATAAACGAAATTGAATCAAAAGCCGGAAGCTTTTTCAAAACAATTAATCAATTAAAGGTTTACCATGTTGATGTTTCAGGTGAAGCAGGTGCTAAAATTGAAATGAACGGGGATTTCACCAACCTCAAAATAGAATTTAATGCGGGTAGTTTCGGGGACTTTTCAGGCAATTGCAAAAATTTGGATATTGAATCAAGTGCAGGGGCTGTGATAAACTCATTTAATATGAAAACGGACATTGGCAAAGTTTCTTGCAGCGCCGGTTCTATGGTAACTTTAAATGTCATAAAAGAATTAAGTATAGAGGCCAGTGCCGGTAGCATAGTAAAATGTACTGGCAACCCTCAAATCAAAGATATCAATATTTCAAGTGGAGCACAATTTTTAAAGGTCACTCCATAATCTATTCTAATATTTGAACTTTCTAAAGGCTGGCGCGGATTTTTTGAATCCGCGCCTATATTTTTTTAATGTATGGATTAGACTTCATTGTTCAGCGTTAGCTAATACTTCGCTCAATTTAATAAAATGTATAACTCCTGAATAAACTTAAATAAAAATAAATTTTACTTCAATTTATAAATAGCATAAGTTTGCCCAGGCATGACAAGGGTGATTTTTTTATCGGCTTTGCTAATTTTAATTTCTTTCCCTGCAATCAAAATCATTTCCGAATAATTAATATTTAAATTAAAACTCGCTGAGGATTCGTTTCCCGAAGGATTTAAAGCCACAATGACCACATCTTTATCCTTTGCCCTGGCATATATAAAAGGATAAGTATTTTCTTTTGCAAACAAAGGTATAAACTCTGCATATGCAGCAAGTGCAGGTTCTGTATGCTTTAATTGGATTAATTTCCTGGTCCGGTTTAACAATGAATTTGCATCTTTTTCTTGAGTTGCTACATTTGGTGCATTTTTAGCAGTATCAACTGGTAGGTATAGTTTACCGGCTGGAGCAGTTGAAAATCCAAGGTTTTTACCTGATGTCCATTGCATTGGCGTTCTCGCTCCGTTGCGGGGGCGATAAGCTCCTTCAACCTGGGGCCAGTCTTCCGGCATTTGACGCATTCCTATTTCATTGCCATAGTATATAAAAGTTACACCTGGCATGGTCAAACCGAAAGCATATATTATTTCAAGATCATCGTCGGAACGCTGGTTCCCCAATCTTGCATTATCATGATTTCCTAGGGGTAGCGAAATATACCCTTTATCTTTGGTTGCTTCATATTGCTCTAAATATTTTCTGAGAAAGTGTGTTATATCTCCTTTCCCCTCCTTATCAAAATAGCTGTTACCCTGGGAATAGCCATTTAAAATTCTCCAGCTTTCTTTCTGGAAAAGATCATTGTACCCTTCGAACCAATGCAGGAAATCGGCATGGAACAAGCCATCTACAGCATCTTTCGGATAAGACCATTCGGATACCATAAAAGCCTGAGGGTAATCTTTTTTCAAGATTCCCCGGATTTCACGCCAAAATTCTTTTGTTCCATTCTCATGTGTATTAAAAAATTGTTCATTCCCTTCTATATTAGCAGTTTTTACAAGAGCACCTGCCATATCTGCACGAAAACCGTCGGCACCTAAATCCATCCAGAATTTCAGGACTTTTTTCATTTCTTCCCGTAATGCCAAAACATCAGGATGATTGATTGGTAATTCCCACTTTTGTGAAGTATCTGGCGAGGCAAATCCATAATTTAATGCTGGTTCGCAATAATAAAAATTCAGCATGTATTGGCCGTTTCTGGTACTAAATCCCTTTACAAAAGAACCCTGGTATTCTTTTGGTGGATTCAGCCAGGTATTGTCGTTCCATATATACCAGTTGGAATACTTGTTTTTTTTCTGTTCGGCAGAAGCTTTAAACCACGGATGTTCGATAGATGTGTAACTGGCGACAAAATCAAATAAAATTTTTAAACCGCGTTTGTGGGCCTCTTTAAAAAGTAATTTGGCATCTTCATTTGTGCCATATCTGGGAGCTACTTTATAATAATCAGAAATATCGTACCCCGCATCACAAAATGGGGATTCAAAAAAAGGATTTATCCAGACTGCATCAACACCCAGACTTTTAACATAATCGAGCTTTTTGATAATGCCTTTCAAATCACCTATCCCATCTCCATCGGAATCATAAAAGGTTTGAGGATAAATTTGATAAAAGACAGCATGATTTGCCCATTCGGGACAATCAGGAATAACATATTTCCCGGTTACCTTATAATCTGATAAGTTATTAGAATCACCTTGTTGCTTTTGCTTATTACCAGTGCAACTAATGATTATAATGTTTAACGATACTAAAAGGATTTTGAATGTTGTTTTTAAAATTTTCCTCATAATAATTTTAAGTTATTAGTGACATAAATTTAACCTGGCAAATGGATATCTACAAATTTACTACTTTTTATTCATCTCCTTTTGCTCATGCTATCTGAAATGAAAGGAGATAGAGGAGCAGCGTAAAAAAAGGCCCTTATTAAGGACCTGTATCTTTTATCATGAGTGAAAATCATTTCCTGGCAATAAGGATCAAGCTTTCAGTATGATAATAGCCATTTCCATTTACCACGTTTCCTGAACTAATTGGCAATAATGAGAAAATTTCAAAACCCTGTTCGATAAGTTCATTGCTCTTATTTTGAAGATCTTTAGCAAGATCGTCCGAATCGACTTCCATTTCTTCACTTAATTCAGGGTTTGTCCAATATGTCGATCTGGAATGAATTACTATAGTTTTATACATAATTAGCTATGTTCTTAAATTTTAAGTAAAATAAAAAATATTTGCCTCAATTAGCAAACAAATTGAGAATTATTGTGGAAAAACTATTTTTTTGAGTACTGAAGATTTGGGACACGAAGAAACACAAAGAAATTTATTACAATGATGCTATCTGGTGTCATGTAAAATGTAAATTGACGCAGATTGCTTCGTCGTACCTCCATACAATGACGTCATTCACATCGTCATTGCGATCCGCCAGCTGGCGGAGAAGCAATCTCTTGTTATAAGTTTTCATATGACATGACACGAAAATAAAAAATACAGTAACCCCTGGTTCAGGATTTTATCACTAAAATTAAAGGAAGAATCCCCATTTTATTTTTTGAAATGCAAAACTTGATTAATTTTGAGATAAGTTAATGCAACAATTATGATAAAAACAATCACTATTCATAGCAGGAGTTCATACTGGACCAGCAGAGAGCATCGTGATGAAGTTGAAGTTGATTCTGATGATCTGGCGAAAGAAATTGAAAAGAAATGTAATGAATTGGAAAAAGATGGATATTCAATAGTAAGAATAACTCCGGTAAATTCGGGTAATATAGTTAATGGAACAGGAGCCTACTATACCGAGAGTATTATAATTTCGGCTCAAAAAATATAATAATCCCGGTCATTCTGTTTATTATTTATTTCGGAATAAAATCCAGATAATTTTATTAATGTGTTTATTTGCTGAATTTTTTTCAGAAAAAAGCTCCTCAAATCTCATGATCTGAAGAGCCCACACTTTACTAAATAGACTATTAAAATAAACTAATCACGCGGCATAATCTTTTAGTCTTTCTATTAATTTCTTTCTTGAGAAGAATATTCTGCTTTTTACTGTTCCTATATTGAGTTTTAATTTTTCAGCTATTTCTTTATACTTATATCCTTCATGATGCATTAATAAAGGAACACGAAATTCATCTTCAAGCTTGTCAATATTTTTACTTAGTTCCATAATAGCATAAGATGAATCGGGATCGTCATATCCTGAAGCTTTTGGCTGATTCAGATAATAGCCCTCTTTCGTTTGATCTCTGTGCGTATTCTTGCGGGCATTTCTTCTATAATTATTAATAAATGTATTTTTCATTATAGTATAAGTCCACGCTTTAAAATTATCGTTATGTACAAATTTGTCGCGGTAAATAAGCGCTTTTAAAAAGGTCTCCTGAACAAGGTCTTTAGCATCTTCCCTGTTGGTTGTTAAACTATATGCAAATCTTTCCAGACTGCTTTCTAAGTTTATTAGTTTGTGCTGAAATTCAATTGCTGTCATAATAGTTTGGTTTTTGTTTTTATTCTGAATCAAAGGTAAGCAATTTATTCCAGATATTTTTATCTTAATATCTTAATATATGTTAATCTCTAATTTAGTAGGTATGTTAAAGTTACGATGTAAATTATTGGATGCCAATAACCGTTAGTTAAAAAACCCTAATAAAAAACTTATTATTTCAGACGGGCTATTAGCAATCCGTCTCGCAGAGGTAAAAATATTTTTTCTAATTGCTGATTCTCTCCAACCAACTTATTAAATTCATTAACAGCTTTGGTTGCAGGATCATGAATTGATAATGGCTCAAGTACTTTCCCATTCCATAGAACATTATCTGCAATAATAAAACCGCCGGCTTTCAGATATGTGATACACAATTTAAAATAGTCAGGATATTCTCTTTTTTCACCATCTATATAAATAAGGTCAAATTGCATATTTAATGACGGTACAATTGATAATGCATTACCCGTATGAATTATTATTTTGTTATCCAAACCAGCCAGTTGAAAATAACCCCTGGCTATATCCGCAATCTCATCATTTACTTCAATTGTATGAAGTTTTCCGTTTTTATTTAGACCTTTTGCGAGACATATTGCCGAATATCCTGTAAATGTTCCAATTTCCAGAATATATTCAGGTTTAATCATACCGGAAAGCAATGTTAGCAATTGTCCCTGAATATGACCGGTTATCATCCTGGGATTTAAATGCCTCAAATTTGTCTCCCGGTAAATTTGTTTTAATATTGGGTCCTCAGGTGTTGAAAATTTTTCTAAATACGCTTCCAGATCAATAGATGAATCCATGATGTCAACATTTTAATTTCAACAATTTTGCCAATTTTTCGGGAAGAAATTTAGCATGACATTTATTATTTGCAACAGAAAGTTTACTTATAAACAATTGTTGACAGTTTTTTTGCATCCAGAATGTCATTTGCAACCTCCATCAGTTCTAATGCACTAATATTTTCAATCTGGCGGTTAATTTCCTGCAGACTGTCCACTTTGCCAAAAACCAGATAACTTTTCCCCATGCTGATCATCAGATTTTCATTATGTTCTGCGGATATTGCAATTTGTCCAATAAGCTGTTTTTTAGCCTTAGAAAGTTGAATTGTCCCCAATTCTTTGGTTCTTAATAAATTGAACTCTTTGTGAATAAGCTTCAGGCTTTTTTCCAGGTTTTCTTTATCGGCGCCAAAGTAGACACCAAATACTCCCGTGTCAAAATATGGACTATAACTTGATTCCACATTATAGGTACAACCATTCCGTTCGCGAAGTGATAAATTTAACCTTGAATTCATGCCGGGTCCGCCAAGGATATTATTTAGCAAATGCAATGTTAAACGTCGTGAGTCAACAAAACTATAAGCTTTTGTACCAATTACACAATGTGTCTGGTAAGTATTCTTTATCTCTTCCCTGATTTCCGGCGAATATTCAGTAACAATTGATCGTTTTATTTTTTTATGTTTTGTAGATATTTTGCCATAATATTCATTAGCAAGCTTTATTAATTTAGAATTCTCAATATCTCCAACAATGCTGAGAATCATTTCATCGGTATTATAATTTTTATCTACAAAATCCAACAAATCTTTTCTCTCATAATTCCTGAGCATTTCAGGAGTACCAAGAATATTTCTTCCAAGAGAATCAAAAGGGAAAAGCATTTCTTCAAAATCATCAAAGATCAGTTCAGCTGGATTATCCTTATATGAGTTTATCTCATCAATTATAATTTCCTTCTCTTTTTCGACTTCTTTTTCGGGGAAGATTGAGTTAAACGTAATATCGCTGATAAGTTCAAGAGCCCTAACAATATCCTCTTTTAAAAAAGAAGCATGAATACAAGTTTCTTCTTTAGTTGTATATGCATTAAGCTCTCCACCAACATCCTCAAGCCTGGAATTTATATGGTATGATTTCCTTTTTTTTGTGCCTTTAAAAACGACATGTTCAATAAAATGTGCCAGACCATGTTCGTTTTTGTCTTCGTCCCTTGAACCTGTATTCATAAACAGGCCCGCATGTGCTATTAAAGAAGCTACAGGTTTATGAATCAGCCTGATCCCGTTTTCGAGCGTAAAAGTATTATAATCCATCATCACAAAAGCAATCTGCAAATGTATAAAAAGAACTATTATAACAGTATAAGGCTTCTTTTTGTAAAAAATTTTTGTACAAAATAATTTTTGGTTAGATTTGCACGCAAATTTAAAAGGTACCATAGCTCAGTTGGTAGAGCAACGGACTGAAAATCCGTGTGTCCGTGGTTCAATTCCACGTGGTACCACAACTGCTCCTGCCATGTGTCCGTGTCCCGAAGCATCAGAACGATTCCATGTGGTGCCTCTATAATTTAAAAGATTTATTAAGTTGTCCGTTCTTGGATATCTATGGAAGATGGAATGATTATGGTTCGAGTATTCGTTTGATAGCTAAACCTTCAATCTGGCGGACCAAATAGGCATATATACTTTACCTTTTTGCAATTGGTATTTTCATTTACGGTATATTAAGGTTTTTCAAACCTAACTGTTTTTACAAGAAGTTTTAGACAGCAATTAAAATTAACCCTTCTACATACATTCTTTTTATATAAACCACTAAAGTCGTCTTCGGAATAGAATGTTGAATTTTATTTGCGGGTCATAGAATAATGCAATTATTGTAAAATATTTTGTACCTGAGCAAAATAATATTAACCAGTTCTGCAAAACTTTATAAAAATTATAATTACGAATAAATTTTATTATTAATAGTGTATTTCATATTTATAAAATTTAATTTTGATCATATAACTAAACTTTCTAAAATTTAACTTTCTTAAAAAACTAACCTATGAAAAAGAAAATTATTATTTTATGCAGTATTATAATAGGGGTGGTTATCACTGCTATTGTAATAAGCTGCAGTAAAATGGATCAATCAGGATCGGACCAGGCAACATGTGGTACATGTAACTGGTATGGTACAAACTTCCCGGTCTGTTGTAACACCACCAGCGGTTGGGGCTGGGAAAATAACGCAAGCTGTATTTCTAAGGCAACTTGTACCGGTGCAGGACAAACTTGTACTGGATGCAGCAGTAGTAGTTCAAGCAGTAGCAGTGGATGCGCCGCAACAACTATTGTTCCTTATATACAAGTTAACGGCGGTTCCTGGTCACAAACTGCCAGCGCTTCAGTTGCTTCCGGTGCCACTGTTAAATTTGGCCCACAACCAAATTCTGGAGGTTCATGGAGTTGGAGCGGCCTGGGTACTTCCGGCACTTCACGTGAGCAAACTATTTATCCCACTGCTTCAGGCACGGCTACAGCAACCTATACTAATACTTGCGGGACCAAAAGTACACAGGCTTTCACAATTAACGTTTCAGGCAGCAGTAGCAGCAGCTCAAGCAGCAGTTCTGGCGGAGGAACTTGTGGAACAACAGACTTCTCGCTTGGTCAGTATTTCTATATGATGGATGCATGGGGCGGAGGTGGTTATTGTATCTGGTACAACAATATGAATTCATGGGGTGCAAATGCACCAAATGTAAACGCTTCCGGAATAGTAGGATATCCGGCAATGGTTCGTGGTTGTCACTGGAGTGGATGTTCATCAAACAGCGGTTTGCCAAAACAAATCAGTGCTTTGGGTTCATTAAGTACAAATTGGACACAATCCAATTCCGGTAATTCTTATGATGCAGCTTATGATATCTGGTTTGACGCATCGAGTAACCCTGGCAACAGAGCAGCTACATACGAATTAATGGTCTGGTTAAACTGGTCTAATACACAGCCCATTGCAACAAACTATGATGCCAGTGGAAATGCAGTACCCTATGCTTCAAATGTAAATTTAGGAGGTGTAACTTTTAACGTTTATCACAGGGGTAATGTAATGTCATTTCTTCGCACAAGCAAATCAAATTCAATAAGCTTTACACTGAAGCCATTGGCTGATTATTGCGTTTCTCAAGGCTGGATAAGCAATTCATCTGTTTACTTAATTTCAATTGAAGCAGGATGGGAAATCATAAAAGGTGGTAACTATTCTACCTCATCTTACGGAATAAGTGGTTTATAAAAATTCCCAGCTGTATTATATATAGAAAAGCCGGAAATTTCCGGCTTTTCTATTCTATCAATTATTAATTTGCTTTTGAGAATATTCATTAGCAAACACATATGTTAATTACTGACATTAATATTCCTATACTTTTGTTCTTTTATAAAATTCGGGTACTCATCTATAAAATTTGATAAACGATTATCAATTGCATTCGAAACTTCTTTAGTTAATGTATAATTCATATATGTATATTTTGCTGCCTTATCCAAATATAATAATGCTGATTTTTCCTGACCTGTAAAATAATTCATGGTTGCTATAATATAATATATTTCCTTTTCTCTTCCTTTATTATGGCGATCAGTCAACATCAAATGTGAATATAATAATGCTTTAAACCTGGCTGCTTTGGCCATTTCTTGTTTTTGTTCTTCGCCATAGTGAAAACCCAGAATCCGATAAAAATTACACCAGAATTCATCATTACGTCCCAGAATCCAATATATTTTTTCCGCAATTTCTAGTTTTATGGTAACTGGAATTACTGCATAATCTGTGTATTTATTTTTGAAGTTTAAGGTTTTTAAAAATGACTTTATCAATTCGAGTTTTTCAGCCGGCACAATGCCAAAGTCCAATTTAAGAGCTGAATACCAACAATTTGTACAACAATATACTGAGTATGATTGTGTATATGTCCAGTCAAGATACTGATGTAAGTCAAATTGGGCTTGATAGCCACTTCGTATATCCTGAAAAGAATTTTGGGTTCTGCAAATAGGGCAATTATGCCTGGTTATTGAAACTGTCGTTGAATGCGCAGAATTTATTATAATGCACATCGTAATAAATAAAACTATTATTCTCATTTATTCTTATTTTTTAGCAATGTTCATTTTTGAGTGCAATCCTGCGTTAATTTACAAACCAAAGTTCTGGAATTTCCGGTTCTTGTAAAAAATATTAATCATCAAGTAAGTCCTAATTAAAGAAATATGGTAAAAATATATATATTTTAATTACCCTTAAATACTGCGAATTAGTCAAAGAAATTTTAAATTATTATTTCAATATAATATTCAGAAACATTGTGCTTAAGTGTTAAAATAATTAAATGAATTTATTCCCGATAATCATTCAAAATACGATAATTTCTTTTGATTCCAAAAATGGATATTCGAACCTGTCTTAAATCCATTAAATTATAAAATTATCACTTCCAGACAATTACAATTATAAATTCTTCAAAATCCATTACTTAAACTGATTAAAATTGAATTTTAGAATTTAATCTTTAAATATTGTACTCACAGCAAAATATTTTGGATTTTTAGCAAATTAATATAAAACAAATCTCATCAATTTTACTTAATTTTAATTTTATTGTTAATAGTAAAACTAATTAATCAACTAACGATCTTAAAAATTAAACTATGAAAAACAAAACCATTCTTTTATGCTGTATTATAATAGGAGTAGTCATTACTACCATTATAATAAGTTGTAGTAAAATGGATCAATCTGGATCGGACCAGGCAACATGTGGTACATGTAATTGGTATGGTACAAACTTTCCGGTCTGTTGTAACACCACCAGCGGTTGGGGCTGGGAAAATAACGCAAGCTGTATTTCTAAGGCGACTTGTACCGGTGCAGGCCAAACATGCACAGGATGCAGCAGCAGTTCAAGTAGCAGCAGTGGATGTGCTGCAACTCCAATTGTTCCTTATGTACAGGTTAATGGCGGTACCTGGACACAAACTGCCAGTGCAACTGTAGCATCCGGAGGGACTGTTAAATTTGGCCCACAACCTACCAGTGGTGGTTCATGGAGCTGGAGCGGACTGGGTACTTCAGGTACTTCACGTGAGCAAACAATATACCCGACAACTTCGGGAACTGCGACAGCGACATACACAAATACATGTGGAACTAAAAGTACCCAAAATTTCTCTGTTACTATAAGTGGAAGTAGTTCAAGTAGCTCAGGAGGGAGTAGTGGTGGTTTCAAAGTTTCCGGTACATCACTTAAAGATGCCAATGGAAACACTTTTACCATGAAAGGTTTGGCTGTTCCTCTGGCTTGGTTCGTTAGTCAGGCTAATGCTAATATTGGCAACATAAAGAGAGTAACCAATTGTAATACTATCAGAGTTGTTATGGCTACCTCTACAGCTGATGCCGATTGGCAAACTTGCGTTCAGAATTGTATAAACAATAAAGTTATCGCAGAAGTTGAATTACACGATGTAACATGCGGTACCGATGCAAACGGCCTTAACAATATGGCAAATTGGTGGGTAAGCAAAGCTTCTTATTTAAATGCACATTCAAAGTATATACTCATCAACCTTGCCAACGAATGGGGCGATTGGGCAATGGCCAATAGCAACCAGGTTGCATGGTACAATGCATATGTGACTGCAGTTAAAACTATGAGAAATGGCGGCTTAAACGGCACACTTGTAATTGACGCCCCTGATTGTGGTCAAGATCTTAAGAATGGCAGCACTTTGAGGGCATACGCAGTTGCACTTCAAAATGCCGACCCACAGCATAACCTTTTATTTACTGTTCATTTATATGGAGAATGGGCATCTGGCGGCGGTTCACAAATTACTTCAGGCCTTGCTCAAATAAAGAATGCCGGCATACCTTTAATCGTTGGAGAATTTTCTTCTTCAGTTGATTATGCCAGTGTTGTGTCAACATGTAATAGTAATGGTATAGGTATTATGGCATGGTCGTGGATTGGAAACAACGATGCTACACTTGATATGAGCAACGATTGGGCTGGTACAAGTTTAAAAGCTTGGGGAAGTACAATTATTAATAATTCTGGCGGTATTAAATCAGCAAGTCAATGTTCAGTATTCAATTAGAAAGAATAATAATATTGATATATATCTCATATTTATGGAGAATTTATAAATGTTGAGTCAGATAATTGTTCTAAAAAGGGATAGCTTTTGCCGGTTATCCCTTTTTCAGCTTTATGGTGTAGACAACTTTAGAAAATCTAATGACATACTTGAAACGTAAAAACGGTCGATTATACAAAAATATGATATTATATCAGTTTATAAATTAATACATTTTTATGACTCAAGATAAGGAATCATTGTGCCCATTGATGGCATTTAATAAATTCATTTGCAGCAGGCTCATAGTTAAAAATAAAGTTTAAATTTAAGCTTTTAACTGAAATAGATGTTCGTTGTGCCAGGAAGACTACTTACACGGCTTACTTTCTTTTATCTTCTGTTGTGTTCAAATGTGTTCGGTCAGGACTCATTACCCTTTAAAACGCAGCATTTTATTGCTCTTCAATCTGGTTATAGCAGGCATATCGTCCGGGATGATATTATTTCACCCATCCTATACAAAGGTTCACAAATACCCATTTTACTAAATTATCAGTTGCTTGCTAAAAAAGCCCAACATTCGTTATCTCTGTATTATGAATATTTGAAACTTACTTCTTCTATTTCAATTAAAACCCCAACCGAAGCATTTTATACTAAAAATTACAATGCTTTTATTGAATACTCTTGCAATAATAAGTTGCATACTTTTATGCGTTGGAATACGAGTTTATTCGCCGGAGCGGGAATAAAGAGTTTACTAAATTTCAGGGATCATTACTATAGCAACTATACACATTATTATTCAGGTGAATTCATATGCAGTCTGGATATATCATTTCTTATTATAAAAAGATTTGCCAGTTCCAATAATGACAATATATCTTTCCGATATAGCATGTCAATAATTGCATACGATTTGCTGAATTATTTGTATAACGCGAATGTAGCCAAAACTTTAAGTACAGAAGCCAACCACAATTCATCTGTCGATTTGATAAAAACAAACAGGCTGGTGACGATTAATAAATATTTTGAATTTCAGACGGAACTTACATACGTGAAGTTTATTAATAAATATCTGGGATTAGAATTAAAACATTATTTTCAATATTACAACTCTGAAAAATTCAAAAATCTTTTCTATACAAAATATGTCAACAATCAGTACCTTGTTGGGTTAATAGTTAAAATATAATGAAAATACGGACAATCGGACTGCTGATATTATCAATAATGATTCAAGGATGTGAGAAAATTTATTTCCCCGGTGAACCTGATAATTCGCCTGTGTCAAATTTTAATACATTCTGGAAAGATTTCAGCAATTATTACGGACAGTTTGACATCAGACACATTAATTGGGACAGTGTTTATGTTGTTTATCACTCCAGAATAAATGCCGGCTCCTCAGAACAGGATTTGTACAATGTTTTTGATGAAATGATTCAATTGCTCAAAGATGGTCATGTTAATTTATACACACCTATTGGCGTGGTGGGTTACAATAAATTATTTCCTTTGAATTATTCAGGAAATGTACTGACTGGACAGGATAAGTACATTTCGTTTTCCCAGTTGCAAAATTCAGTGATCACATGTGGATCCGTGAATTCGTATGACATAGGTTATGTAAGTATCCAAACGTTTCACAGCAATGAATTTGGAAAAGACGATTCCCGATACAATATAATAGATGATGTCATACAACTATTTAAGGATAAAGAAGGCATAATTATTGACGTTCGAGGTAATAATGGAGGTAATAGTTCCAATGCATTAAATGTAGCTGCCCGTTTTGCGGATAAAAAATATTTGTGTTATAAACAACGTTATAAGATCGGTCCTGCAAAAAATGACTTTTCAGACTGGGTAAATTTCGACATCAGCCCCCGGGGAAAAATTCAATTTACCAAACCTGTAGTTGTTTTAATGAGTAAGTACACGTTTAGTGCTGCGGAATTATTCGTGTGCGCGATGAGTGTGTTCCCCAATGTAAAATTAGTCGGTGATACAACGGCAGGAGGCCTTGGTGATCCCGTTTACAGAGAACTAATGAACGGTTGGTCCTATCGATTATCTACATCTGTTGGAGCAATGGCCAATGGTTATATTATAGACGGGAAAGGAATAGTGCCGCAATTTCTGGTAGTCACTTCACAAGAGGATGCAAAACCGGAAAACAATAGGGATCCTATGTTAGAAAAAAGCATTGAGGTCATTGTGAGCTCAAAGTAAATAGTAAAAATTAAATACTTTTGGCTAAATATATTCAAATGATAAATTCAGTAAAAAAAATTAATGCAGTAAAATTCCCAAAATCAAGTACTTCAGGATGGATTTGCTTTGCCGGATTAATTAGTTTTATAATAGCATTAGATTCTATCTGTAAAAATAGAGTTGGTAATGATCTGGGAGCTGTGCTTTCAGGAATAGCATATTTGCTGCCCATTGTAATTTTAGAATGGATTGTACTCAAAGTATATAAAAAGCCATCAACAGGAATGAACTTTATTTTAAAAAAGAAAGTGAATGTTGAACGTGTTCTTATAAAATTAGTTGGACTCTATACTACACTTGGTTTAGTAGCTCTGTTTTACTGGTTATTCCCGGTTTACCATACTGACTATTACAATTCCTATTGGGTATTAACAAAATATTTGCTATTGATCATCGTGGTAGGTTCAATACCCTATTTTTTTATTCTTGACAGGTATTTGGTTGAACCTGAAGAATCATATTGGAAAGTTGGAATGATAATAACCGGAAATTGGAGTAAAATAAATTACAGTGGTCTTAAGAATTTTTTCCTGGGGTGGTTGGTAAAAGCATTCTTTTTGCCTTTGATGTTTGTAGGGTTATCCGGAAATATTAGCTATTTAAGTGTATACCCCTTCAGGCTGTTTATTGAACAACACAATAACAGGATGATTTTTGATTATGCTTTTACTTATATGTATACAATAGATCTTGTGGTTGTATTTGTAGGGTATATAATGACGCTCAGGATTTTCGATTCACATATTCGTACCGTTGAACCAAGTTTTATAGGATGGTTTGTAGCGTTGCAATGTTATCAGCCATTTTGGGGCGCCCTTAGTGGACAATATTTTGCTTACGAATCGGGATTTTATTGGTGGCAATGGCTTGCAAATTACCCATTCATTTTCATAGTTTGGGGCTCAATGATATTATTTTTATTGACCATTTATTCGTGGTCCTCCGTTTTTTTTGGGATACGTTTTTCAAACCTCACAAACCGGGGTATTTTAACCAATGGGCCCTACCGGTTAATGAGGCATCCGGCTTACATCAGTAAAAATCTTTCATGGTGGCTGGTCTCTATTCCTTTCATTTCACAAGCCGGATTCTTTCCGGCGCTTCAACATTGTTTACTTCTATTACTGGTAAATTTCATTTATTACCTAAGGGCCAAGACAGAAGAAAGGCATTTATCCCAGGATCCTGTCTATGTTCAATATGCCACCGCGATAAATGAAAGAGGATTATTTAAATTCTTTTCCAGATACTCATTCCTAAGATATAATGCTGATAAGTATATCAAAAAGAAAATGACTGGCGAAAAAGGTCTTACAGATACAGGAAATGAACTAATATGATAATTGAAGCATTAAACGAGTTTATTTCGCATCTTTATCTTCATAAAATTTCAACATTTGAGCGCAAGGAATTTTATCGGATTTAAAAATTCTTATTATTCTTCCATTTTCAAGAACAAGAAATGTTGGGATTTCAAATATGTTTCTTAGTTCATTTGTCGGATACTTGAATATTTTAAAATTAGGCCGCATTTCTTGCATAAATTTAGTTGTATCTTCATCTGGAAAAGTTACGCCAATAACATTGTTGGTTGTATCAATACTTTTATAAGTCTTTACATTTTCGGTCATGTTCCAGCAATGACCGCAACCCGGACTAAAAATAAAAACATAACTACGACCCTTTCCAATTATATTTTGAAATTCCTGTAAATAAGTAGCATCTACCTCATCCCCCACTTTAATCTTGCTTTTGTCAACCAATTGCATTCCTAATGTACTGCCTGCAAGGCAAAATGATAATGAACCTATAACATATATAACCCATTTTTTCCAATTTGGTATTGGCTCGTTGTCATTTTTAACACTGTCCCAAATCCAATAACATCCAATAATAATCAGAATATTTCTCGCGAAAGAAATATGAGAAGGAATTCTTATAAATGGGCCCATACATCCGCAATCATCAACTCCTTTGGTGAAAAAGCCGTAAGCGAAAATAATTGTGAAAATAATTGTAAGGAGGCCAACCAATAATGAAGTAATTTTAGGTTTGATGTCTAAAATTAAACAGAGCCCAAGTACAATCTCAACGCCGGATATTACCGGGGAAATGTTTCCTGCCCAGGGGAACCCATAGGTTGCAATCAGGACTGCGAACCATTGTGAATCAATTGCTTTTGTGAATCCAGAAAATAAGTATAGTGCTCCAATGATTATTAGTATTATTCTGTTAATTTTCATAATGGCTATTTTTTACGATTAACATTACATTTTTATTTTACTTAAAAAGAGCGTAAACAGCTTGTATTTCAATTTAGGTATTGCTACCAATTAAAGTTTCTAAAAATGTAGTTTTTTTTTGAAAATGAAATATAAGCAACAAGCTTGTTTTGCTTACAATTAAAGCAAATTTAACTAAATATTTACATTACATTATTTTTCCAGTGTATTAAAAAAAAGCTTTTCGAATTTAAAGAGAAATATCCATCCGTTCTATTTGACATAGTTCAAAACTATTAAAATTCATTTATAATTGCTCTTAAGCAATCACCTTGAATATAAAATAAAGGCTTCTCCCTAATTTGACTATTTATAAATTAACTATGCATTAAACCTTTAACTTTGAGATTCCCTTATTGGTATTCTGAATTTTTATTTTTTACATTCAGTTTTCCTAGTTGTGTGTAATAAATAAAAATGTAGTAGTTCAATGACAAAAATTATTATTATACACAGAGACCTATCTTTCTGTCTTCTCAGTTTTTAAAACATGATTTATAAGGCCATTTAAAATTGACACCTTTATATAGCCTTAGGTTAATCAAACACAACTGGACTAAAATTAAAAATATACTTATTTATTAGCGTTCAAATGAAATTAATGTACTTTGGGCAAAAAATATTTTGTACCTTTTGCAAAATAATTTAGAAAGGTTTTCTGTAATTTTATCTCACTAATTATACTAACATTTTATTATTAATTACTAACCTAACAATTTAACGTATGAAAAAACTATTTACTACATTTTCATTGGCAGTTGCTGTTGTAGGATTATCATTTTCACAGGACGTTATTGTGAAACCTACAAAAGTTATATCTATTAATAAAGCAATCGGAGCCATTACACTTGATGGTGATGACAGTGAGGCAAGTTGGACCAGTGCGACAGAAGTTCCAATTGACAGCGGTGACGTTACCAATTCCGAGGGCTTTGCAGCTTCTTTCAAAGCCATTTGGGATGATAATTACATCTATTTGTTTGTTTATGCAAAAGATGTAAACCCGTTTGAATATGACGGAACAGATAGCTGGAAAAAAGATGGGATACAGTCTTATTGGGATGTAAGGGATTCCCTGGTAGTTAATGCAAAAAGGGCCTGGCAGCATACAGTTGCATACTGTTATGGAATGACTCATGCAACCATGGATGTTTTATCGGATTTTCCTTTTTATAATGACTCAACATTGGCAACTTATGCTGATCTTGGTACAGCTCTTACCGTTGATGGTTGGAACATCGAAGCTCGAATCCCTATAACAAGTTTGTATTACAATGCAGACGATGTTACTGATTATGAAACATGCTTAGCTGTTAGAACTATTAAAGCTAACGATACTGTAGGTTTTGCTATTCAGGCAAACAATTATAATGCTACTATAGGAGTTCCAGACAGAACAGCAGTTTTAACTTATCCTGGAGGAGCAAATACCTACCAATATTCAAACACCTGGGGCGGATTAAAACTGCTTGACGCGGTTTCTTCCATACATACTGTTTCAACTTCATTAATTAAAATTTATCCAAATCCTATTATTGACAATTTAAAAATTGATATGGATGGTCTGAATTCAGTTGAAATTATCGATTTAGCCGGGAAAATAGTATTACAACAAAAATCGTCATCAAATTCTTTAACAATAAATCTGTCTGAATTAAATGCAGGCTTATATTTTGTAAGAGCGAATGGCAACAACAATACTATTCAGAAAATTATAAAACGGTAATAGACAAGTTCATTATAACTTTTAAAAAAGCATAGCGACAAATATAACTGTCTGCTATGCTTTTTTTTAGTTCAGTTGGTAGAGCAACGAACTGAAAATAAGACATCCCATGTATTTAGGTTTTATACTATGGATAATAGGTTTCCCCGTTATTTTCGGAGCACTTTTTTCATTTTTATTGGGATTGTTATTTATGACAAATATCCTGTTCTGGAGATATTTAGAAGAAAAAGAGTTGGAAGAAAGATTTTCCTCTTACAAGGAATACAGAAAAAAGACAATATTTTGAATATCATATTTTTTTATTGAGAAAAGGCGTGCAAAGGTTATTTTTATTACCAACCAAACTTATTCTCTCCGAAATGATGGTATGAACCAATACCAGTTTGATCAAATAAATTATCATTGTACCCGTTTGATATTCTGAACTGTGCACCAATACTCATATGTTCGGTAAGTTTATAGTTCAGGCCCAAATCCATTCCTTTGTAATCTAAAAAATATGGATTAATTTGTTGCGTTTTATTTGAATTCAATGTTGTGTAAAAACTTCCTGTAAGCATCAGCCTTTTGTTTAAGGCATATTGCCCATTTGTGAAAACAAAAAATTGGTTTGTTTGAGGAGATAAATTTGGATTTGATTTCAACATTGAGTTTTGACTAAAATTAGTTGTACCGGTTGTAAATACTCCTCCAACTTCTATATTAAGCTTTGGTGATACCATGTAATTTATTGAAGGCGCGATATTTGTATAAGTTCCTGAAAATAAGCTTGAGCCGCTAACAAATCCTGCTCCCAGTTCCATTGAATAGTTAAGTTTTGGTTGTTTCAAAGCTGGCTCAGATTTCTTTATCTGAATATTATCATTATTATCTATCGTAGAATCTTTTTTAATCTTATCCTGACAAAACAGATTATTTGAAAGAAAAAACGCTACTAATAAAGAAAGAACAATATTAATTAACATTTTCATTTTGCCATTAAATTAGTTTTACTTAACAAACATAACATTTTAGAAGTTAAATATCTCAAATAATAATTTAAAAAAACTAAAAATTACAATAGTATTTTCAAAGTTCGTTATTTTATAATATTTTTAACATATACTTATAGCAAAATTCATGCCTGTCCTAAGTTTTCAAATTATTAAATTACTAATTGTGCCATGTATAAATTTATTTATTTAAGGTATTTGAAAATATAACTTTTAAGATTTCTGATTAATTAAAATTAAATCGCTGGTGCTGAACTTTTAAATTTAGAAAATAGCCTTATTTAACTAACAAATTATGAGAATAAAATTATCTCATTTAACTACCAGGAAGATATTTGAGTTTTTACTTCTGGTTATTCTGTTTTCTCCGATTTTTCTTATCAATACTAGAAACAACCATGACTGGGGCGGTGATTTTGCACTGTATATTCATCAGGCAATTAACCTGGTAGATGGCAGACCCCAAACTGAAACAGGTTACATTTTTAATAACCAATATCCTTCACTTGCACCTAAAACTTATCCCGTAGGATTTCCAATATTATTATCTCCCATTTATTTTTT
>Ga0182017_10000531_pt1 | contig 30207 bp, 25 predicted proteins | sample 712E3DmetaG_FD_120492 | JGI IMG/M metagenome (GOLD analysis project Ga0182017, IMG submission 120492) | Permafrost microbial communities from Stordalen Mire, Sweden - 712E3D metaG | ecosystem: Environmental > Terrestrial > Soil > Wetlands > Permafrost | place: Sweden: Stordalen | collected... | reverse complement strand
GCGAACAGCTTCAAGCAATGGTTCACGGATGACAGCACCGTGAACAAGACCTTCGTCTCGGTTCTCGAAATGCCCAGCATCGGGACGAATCTCTACCAGTACGCCAGCAAGACGCATCTTGCAGGTCCTGACAATGGCTTCTACCCCCTCGATACGCTCAATCCCAGCCAGGCCACGCTGTGCGACCTGTGGCCCTACTGGAACCATGGCAACGGAAGCCCCATCTGGACCGTCTGCCAGGGTGACCAGTACTACTTCCCACCCCGCGTAACTCAGGCGGATTGCCCGAACCAGAACCCGTTGAGCAATGGCTGCTGGGTCACAGCGACTACGGGCGTGAAGCACGACTCCTACTTCACCGATGAGGCGCGCTACTTCTTCGTGTACGACAGCACGGCCGGCTTCACCTTGCAGTTCTTCGGCGACGATGATCTCTTTGTCTTCATCAACGGCATCCTGGTTCTCGATCTTGGCGGTGTTCACCAACAGACGCCGGGCAAGGTCGTCGTCTCGGGTGACCCAGGTACGGCGAACATCATTGAAGGTGGCTGTCTCGACGCACTCGGGAACCTAGCGCCGCCGACCGCCGCCACCTACCTGGCGGGAGGGTGCACGCCCACAAACGGGGCGGCCCCGCCGGCTCCTGGACCGGATGACTTCCGTACCCGAACCGCCAACCTCAACCTGAACAACGGCAAGGTCTACGAGATTGCAATCTTCGGGGCCGATCGTCACCCGCCCGAGTCGAACTTCCAGCTCTCTCTCAATGGCTACACCACCACGCTGTCGGAATGCCAGCCCCACTGCGGCGACGGGATCGTGTCAGGGGGCGAGCAATGTGACTGCGGCGATGGATCCGTGGCGGTCCCCGCGGGCTGCCTGGGGGCGAACAACGACACCCTGTACGGCGGCTGCAAGACAGATTGCACGTGGGGGGCGTTCTGCGGGGACAACGTAACGCAAAGCCCGCCAGAGCAATGCGACATCGGCAAGAACAACGGCTCGGACCTCACGAAGACCGGGTGCACCTTCGGATGCACGACACCGCACTACTGCGGCGATGGCATTCTCGACACGGATCTGCACGAGGAATGTGACTTGGGCCAGTTGAACAACGTGAAGCTAGACGCGAGCGGAAACCCAGATACCGACCCGAATGATCCGAACGCCCTGGTCCACTGCACGGATCAGTGCAAGATTCCGATCATCTTCCAGTAGCCCTCTCCTGATAGATCACCGGCAGCATCGCACCAGCTCGCGCGGAGGATACCTGGCCTCCGCGTGAAAGGCCTTGATAAGAGCGACGGTGGCTGCGCGGCTTTCGCCTTGAAATCGGGGACGCTTGCGCATAATAGAGGGGTGTGCTGGGGGTTAAGCAGCAGAAGGAGGTGTCACGCCTGATGGTTTCCTGTGGTTGGTTGCGTCAGCAAATGCTGCTACCAGACATGAGGATGCGATATCACTTGAGATCTCGGTCCCGGGTGCCGAGGATATGAGCGATGACAAGGGTACTGTTGGTGGATGACCATGCGGTGGTTCGGCGAGGCGTGCGGGATATCCTCACCGAGGCGTTGGGAAAGGTGGCGTTCGGAGAGGCGGGCAAACCCAGCGAGGCCCTGGAAAAGCTGCAAGAGGAAGCCTGGGACGTCGTGGTGCTGGACATTTCGCTGCCAGGGCGCGGAGGGGTCGACGCGCTGCGGGACATGAAACGGCTACGTCCAACGGTCCCGGTCTTGGTGCTAAGCATGCACGCCGAGGAGCACTACGCGTTGCGTGCGCTGCGCGCGGGGGCGTCCGGCTATGTGAACAAAGAGGGTGCCGCCGAGGAGTTGGCGGGCGCGGTGCGCAAGGTACTAATGGGCGGCACACATGTCAGTGCGCGGCTGGCCGAAACCCTGGCCAAGAGCCTAAGCACCGGCTCGTCACGGCCCGCGTATGAGCGGCTCTCGGATCGTGAACTTGAAGTCATGCGCGGCATTGCGACAGGCAAGACCGTCAAGGAAATCAGTGCGGGGCTGGCTCTGAGTGAGAAGACCATCAGCACCTATCGCACCCGCCTCCTGGAGAAGATGCAGATGCATTCCAACGCAGAGCTGATTCAGTACGCTCTCCGCGAAGGTTTGGTCGACTAGCCTTTCTTCCTGCCGCGCTTGTAGGACACTGGCCGACAGCCGAATCGGACAGCTCCCGGCAGAGGTGACGCTGCCAGCATGGGACGCTGGGGTCATGGCAGCCAGTCCTGGACGGCCCCCCCGAATCCTCCTGGTGGATGACCATCCCGCGGTCAGCCAGCGCATCGGCGAGCTCTTGGCCGGCTCGCTGCCCGACGCAGAAATGGTTTCGGCGATGTCCGGCGAAGAGGGTCTGAGCTTGGCGTGGACTCAGCCGTTCGACTTGGTGCTGCTTGACCTGCGCCTGCCGGGCCGAAGCGGCATCGAGATTCTGAAAGAGATCCGAACCGTCAAGCCGCTTCTGCCCGTCATCATCGTGAGTTCGTTGCCCGAGTCTCCCTATGCAACGCTGGCCCGGCGGGCAGGGGCTATCGATTTCGTCACCAAGAGCGCGTTGGTCCAGGATCTGGGGCGCGCCGTAAAATCGGCTCTCGGGGGCAGCGCGATGACATAGGGGATCTGGCCGTGAGTTTGGGAAACAAGAAATCAACCGCGCGAGAAGCCGGACAGCCCCGACCAAGATGGATTCCTCTGCGCAGGAGCACGGCTGATGGCTCGACTGATCTGTTGCTGGTGATCGATGGCGCGGGCAGCATCCGCGAGATCAGCCCGTCCGTCACGCGCCTTCTGGCCTATCGGCGCGGTCAACTGCTGGGCACCAGTTTCCTGGAGATCCTTCACCCTGATGACGTGACAGCCGTCCGGTCTCTGTTGGGCGCCTTGACCGAAGCGGCGGAAGATCCCACGCGGCTGCAGCTACGGGTTCGCCAGGCCGATGGCGGCTGGCGCAGTTTTGAAACGCGAGCACGGGCGGCATCAGGTCCCAACGACCAGCCCCTGCTTGTGGTTGACGCCTGGGACGTGAGCCCAAGCCAGCTTCACCGGACGCAAGAGCTGCCGGCCATGCCGATCGACGGCCCTCTCGCGCAGGTCGCCGATGGAGTGAGCGACAGCGGGCACGATCCGTCTGACCAGGTCCCGAGCCCCGACCTGATCGAGCGAGCAGGCGCGCGCGGTGAGACCGTCCTGGTCGCGCTTGACGATCGTGCGGTGAGCACCCTAGCGTGCAGTATCATGCGCCAGCTGGGCTACGTTGTGCTCGAGGCGATGAGTCCGGCCGATGCGGAGGGCTTCGCGCGCATTCACAAGGGCACGATCGACCTACTGGTCGCCGACCTGGCCACGCCCCGGGTACGCGGACGCGAGTTCGTGCGCTCGATGAAGGCGATTCTACCTGGATTGAAATCGTTGTTCGTTTCGTGTCAGCGCTACGGATCACTGGCCGAGCGTCGGGTCTTTGAAAGCGGTGCCCGCCTTCTGCACGAACCCTTCACGCCCGAAGAGCTAGCCCACGCCATCCGCCGCGCGCTTGAGCCTGTGAACGAGAGATAGGCCGATCCGCCAGCCGCTCACGCTCGCCGCGGCTCGACCTCTCATAGGAAACGGCACACTCCTGTGCCAAGATAGCCGTTTCCGTGCAATCCTGTGCCATCCCTACACCAGAGGAGGCCAAGTTGGAACTCAACCAAGACTTCGTCAGTCTCCTGCGGGCACTCGCCGACGTTGACGCGCGTTACCTGCTCGTGGGAGCCCACGCTGTAGATTTCTACGGCCAGGCGCGTACCACCCGGCACATGGACATCTGGCTGGACGACGCGCCCGGCAACCTGGAATGCGTCTATCGGGCGCTGGACAGTTTCGGCGCTCCCACCCTGGCGGTTGAACATCTGAGTGCGGCGTCCCCGCTCAAGGTGGTGTGGCTCGGCGTTCCCCCCGACCGCATCGATTTCGTAAAGGGCATGCGTGGCCTCGCCTTTGCCGACGCATGGTCGCGCCGGACGACGACGAAGGTGGACGGAGTCAGCATAACCATCATCGGCCGGGACGACCTGATCGCCGCCAAGCGCGCCACCGAGCGCGAGAAGGACCTTGCCGACGCGGAGGCGCTGGTCGCGCAGCGTCCGGGATAGCGAGAATCCGGTCGAAGCCTGTTGATCAGGCCCGCCGGCGGGTCTACTCTGCCGGCGTGGTATCGTCCGATTGCTTGCCGACGCTGGCCGTCCCTCCCACCCTATTCTTGGCCACAATCGACCGGCCCCGAAGCGCGCCCAGTCGCAGCCCGGTTTGGTCTGCAGGGTCGGTACGCGCGCGCCGCGCTGGCTGAAGCCTCCCGAGGAGATTGTCATCATGCCCACCTTCATCGAACAGATTCACGCCAAGGCCAAGACCAGTCCCCGCAAGGTCGTCTTGCAAGAAGGCGAGGACGTTCGCATCATCGAAGCCGCGGCGCTGGCCACCAAGCAGGGCCTTGCGGAGATCACCCTTCTGGGCGCGCCCGACAGGATCAAGGCGACCGCGGCGTCGGCGTCTTTGTCGCTCGACAGGATCAACGTCGTCGACATGACGAAGCCGCCGAATTTCGATGACTACGCCAACACGTACTTCGAGTTGCGCAAGGCCAAAGGCCTCACCCTGGATCAAGCGGTCGCGCAGATGAAGGACCCCCTGTGGTACGGCGCCATGATGGTGCGCAAGGGCGTGGTCGACAGCTTCGTGGGAGGTGCGCTCTACACCACAGGCGACGTATGCCGCGCCGGAATTCAGATCATCGGCATGCAGGCGGGCCTCAAGACCCTGTCCAGCTTCTTCGCCATGGTGGTGCCCGACAAGTCCTTTGGCAAGGACGGCATCGTCTTCTTTGCCGACTGCGCCGTGGTCATCGCTCCGGATGTGAACCAGCTGGCCGACATCGCCATTGCCACCGCCGACAGCTACGCCAGCCTAACCGGTGACACCCCGCGCGTGGCCATGCTGTCGTTCTCCACCAAGGGCAGTGCCAAGCATGCCGACATCGACAAGGTAACCGCCGCCACAGCGGCCGTGAAACAAAAGCGGCCTGGCTTGATCGTCGACGGCGAGCTGCAGGGCGACGCCGCGCTCATTCCGGCCATCGGCGAGCGCAAGGCCAAGGGCTCGCCCGTGGCGGGCAAAGCCAACGTGCTTATCTTCCCGGACCTTGACGCGGGCAACATCAGTTACAAGCTGGTCGAACGGCTGGGCAAGGCGGAGGCTATCGGTCCCATCTTGCAGGGCATGGCCAAGCCGTCGTCCGATCTCTCGCGCGGCTGCAAAGCTGCCGATGTGCTCAACGTGATTGCGATCAACGTCGTGCGTGTCCAGTACGCGCAGAAGCCGTAGTTCCTGGAGTTGAACTCATGAAGGTACTGGTCATCAATTGCGGCAGCTCGTCGCTGAAGTTCAAGCTGTACGATCTCCCGACGGACGATACCGCCACGCTGATGGCCGAGGGCCTGGTCGAGGAAATCGGGCGCGAGAAATCCAAGTTCAGCTATCGCGACAGCCGCTCGCCCGAGAAGATCGTCGGCGACGTCGTGGCCAAGGACCACACGCAGGCTGTGGCCGCCATGAAGGACATGCTGCTCGACGGCGAACACGGTCTCTTCAAAGAGAAAATTGACGTGGACGCCTGCGGGCACCGGGTCGTACACGGACGCGAGTTGTTCTCCAACTCGGCCCTGGTCACCCCGGCGGTGCGTGCGGCCATCGAAGAGTGCATCGGCATCGCCCCGCTACACAACCCACCCAATCTGGCTGGCATCGCGGCCTGCGAGAAGATCTTCCCCGGTCTGCCCCAGGTCGCGGTCTTCGACACCGCTTTCCACCAGACCATGCCGCCGCATGTGTACACCTACGGCCTGCCCCAGGACCAGCTCGAACGCAACCACGTGCGCAAGTACGGCTTCCACGGTACGTCTCACGAGTACGTGGCTCGTCGCTGTGCCGAGCTGATGAAGAAGGACTTCACCAAGCTAAAAATCATCACCTGCCACCTGGGCAACGGTTCCAGCATCACCGCGGTCAAGCACGGCCAGTCCTTCGACACATCAATGGGGCTGACGCCACTCGAGGGCCTGCTGATGGGCACGCGTACCGGCGACATGGATCCCGCGGTCGTCCTCTACATCATGGACAAAGACAAGCTCTCCCCGCAAGAGATGAACACGCTGCTAAACAGCAAGAGTGGCGTCAAGGGTGTGTCCGGTGTCAGCAACGACATGCGCCAGGTGATCGCAAGGGCCAAGGAAGGCGACGCCCGGGCCCAGCTTGCGCTCGACATATTCGACTACCGCCTGGTCAAGTACATCGGGGCGTACGTGGCAGCGATGAGCGGTTGCGACGCCATCGTGTTTACTGGCGGCATCGGCGAGAACGCTGTCCCAATGCGGGCGCGCGTGCTGGCCCCGCTGCAGTTCATCGGTGTCGAACTCGATCCAGAACGGAACAGCTCGACCGCCCAGGAGAAGGTCATCACGCGTGACAGCTCGCGTGTCAGCGCGTGGGTGGTTCCCACCAACGAAGAGCTGATGATCGCCCGCAAGACCAAGTCCATCATCGAGCAGGGGCAGGGCCGCGCCCGATAGCACGACAGGGCCGAGGCGGGAAGGAAGGTTTCGACTGGCGTTCGCAATCTGGTAGCGTGCCCCCATCATGGAGGCGGCAAGGAGCCAGACGTTGATCTGCCCACGGTGCGGACAGTCTCTACACCGGACAAGGCGGAGTTTCAGTCACCGGCTGCTCTCCATCGTGTACCCGGTGCGCTACTACGCGTGCACCCCGGCCTGCGGCTGGACCGGGATCCTGCCCGCAGTGTCCCGCCTGAAAGCAAGGAAGCGTCGCCTACTGCGAGTCGCGCTTCTCCTCATGCTGGCACTGTGCGGAATCGTGCTTGCCCGCCACCTGGCCCCCTACTGGAACAACCAGCACACCGACGAGTCGGTTGAAGAGTCCGACACTGCGGAGTAGGTCGCGCCCTGGGAGCCATCGGGTCGACGTGCTTCACAGGTGGCGCACGTTGCCGACCGCAACGGCGGCCTGGATGCGTCCGGCAAGCCAAGCCTTGGCAGCATCAACAGCCTGCTCAAGTGGCTGGCCCCTAGCCAGCTCGACCGCAATGGCCGTGGCGAGCGCACAGCCGGTCCCGCGTGGGCTCCTGCCCGGCAGCCGGGTGCCCTCGAAGAGCCGCTCGCCTGTCGAAGAGTGAAGCACGTCGGTGGCTGGGCCGCGGAGGTGGCCTCCCTTGACCAAAACCGCTGCCGGCCCCCACGCCGCCAGCGCCTGGGCAGCGTGGCGTGCATGGTCGAGAGTTTCCACCGCCAGGCCCGTGAGCCAGGCGGCCTCTGCCAGGTTGGGGGTCACGAGAATGGCCCGGCGCACAAGCGGGAGCAGATCAGCAGGCGTACCCTCGAAAAGAGAGCCACCGCCCGAGGCACCCAGAACGGGGTCAAAGACGACTGGTCCGGGCCAGTCCTGCAAGCCCGAGACGATGGCGGCAGCAATGCCAGCCCTCGCCACCATGCCGATCTTGACTGCGGTCCGGCAAGGCGGGCACCCCGCAAGCGCACTCTCAAGGCCGGCTCGCACCATGTCTGGGGAACGCGGTTCGAATCCTTTGACGCCGCTTTCGTCCTGCCGCGTCCAAGCTGTACCCACCAGCATCGCCCGGGCACCCAGCGCCTCCGCCGTGAGGAGATCTCGCACCAGGCCTGCGCCGCCACTTGGGTCCAAGCCGCCGACGGCCACCACATGGGGCTTCTCGGAACGCCCAGACCCATTCTCGGCTGGCCCGGGGCTGGCCCCCCTCTCGCGGTGCAGAGACTCTTGCATTTTCCGGCAGGTCCCTTCTAGTCTGCCGACGTCAGAAAAGGGGTGAAATCTGGGTGCCCTGGTGGGCAAAGGAGCGGACGTAGCGCATTCTGCGGTACAATCGACACTATCAACGTGGGGGTAGTTCTTCCTCAGCCGATTTCATTCGGCAAGTACACGCTGTTTGAGCGCATCGGTCGTGGTGGCATGGCCGATGTGTTCAAGGCGCGTGTCCAGGGGCCGGCAGGCTTCGAGCGCATCTTTGTCGTCAAGCGCATCTTGCCCCACCTCTCGGATGACCCTGCCTTCACCAAGATGTTCATCGACGAGGCCAAGCTAGCTGCGCGGCTCACTCACCCCAACATCGTCCAGGTGTTCGAGCTAGGGGCTGTGGAGAACGAGTACTTCATGGCCATGGAGTATGTGCGTGGCCGCGATCTGGCCGAAACCATGCGCACGCTGTGGGCGCGGGTTGGTCCGCCGCGTCCCGAACTGGTGGCCTACATCGGCCGTGAGATGTGTCGGGCCTTGGCTTATGCCCACGACTTCACGGCTGAGGACGGCACTAGGCTGGAGATGATCCACCGCGATGTTTCGCCTTCCAACGTCATGCTTTCCAGCGACGGGGCGGTGAAAATCCTCGACTTCGGCATCGCCAAAGCTCTCGGTGGAGAGAAGGACGAAAGCACGAAATCAGGAACGCTCAAGGGCAAGTTCGCTTACATGGCGCCCGAGCAAACCTTCAGCAACGAAATCGATCGTCGCATCGATATCTTCGCCACGGGTATCGTGCTGCACGAGATCCTGACTGGCCGCAGGCTTTTCAAGGGTGATAATGATCTTCAGACGATCGAAAATGTCCGTCAGTGCGATGTGCCGCCGCCCTCGCTGCACAACCCGCTGTGTCCGCCAGAAATGGACGACATCGTGTTGCAGGCGCTGGCCAAGGATCCGCTCGATCGTTTTCAGTCCGCCTCTGAAATGGCCGACGCGCTTGACGACATAGTTCACGCCGCCCGCTTCCAGCCTACTCAATTGGCCCAGCTCATCGGCAGCCTGTTCCCCTCGGACGCCGGGGGCGAGGCTCGCTTGACCGCCACGCAGCGCAACCCGCTCACCGGCTCGGTGAGCCCGCCGCGTTCCAGCACGACTGGACGGCGACTGAGTGCCACAGGGACAAGTTCCAGCACGGGTCGCGTGACCTCGAGCACGGTGCCGCCGGCGCCGCCGGCCACGACCGGCTCGCTGCCTCGGCGGGGAGGGCTGACGCCAGTGCCAGCGCCCGTCCTTGACGTCGACCTAAGGCGCAAGCCCTTGCTGGCGCGCAAGACCACCTGGGTGGTGATCGGCGTGGCGTTGGCAGTGGGGGGCGCGTTCTGGGCTGGGTCGCGTGGCCTGCAACGTGAGCCGCCCGAGACCGTGCCTGCAGCCAACGGGACCGTGCCCCCGTCAGGGCCCAGACCTGAGATGCTCAACCTGGCGATACAGTCGAATCCGTCGGGGGCGGAGGTTTTCGTCGCGGGCGAGAATGAAACCATTGGCAAGACGCCGTTTCGCAGAAAATTCGAGTATCGCGAGGACAAGTCGACGTTCCTGGTGTTCCGGTTGCCAGGGTATCGCGAGCTGACCCACGAGGTGCGGCCCGACTGGTCCGGGTTGGTGGTTCTGGATCCGACGCCAGCTCAGCCACCCCCTGAGGTCAAGCCTCCCATTGCAACAAAGAGCAGCGTCGCTTCCCGATCGGGTCACCGCAAGAACCGCCAAGCTGGCAAAGACCACGGCTCGTCCGATGGGGCCGGCAAGGAGCGTAGGGAACGCACCTCCGGGCGGGCTGCGAACCCGTTCTGAGCCATCTTTTCCCGACCCCGTTCACCCCTGCCATGTTTTCCGGCCGTCGGATCGCCGTCGTGGTTCCCGCCTTCAACGAGGCAGAGAAGATCGCGCGCACGGTTCGCTCCATTCCTGGATTCGTGGATCACGTGATCGTGGTGGATGACACCAGCACGGACGGTACCGCGCGCATCGCCCGGCGCAGCCAGAGGCGCGGTCTGGAAGTGCTCAGCCACGAGCGCAATCGCGGCGTGGGTGCGGCCATCGCGACCGGTTATGTGCGGGCGCGCGCCCTGGGCGCGGAGGTGACGGCGGTGATGGCAGGGGACTCGCAGATGGATCCTGCGAACCTGGCCTCGCTGGTGGGTGCCGTGGTTTCCGGCCGGGCTGACTACGCCAAGGGCAACCGATTTGCGTGGCCGGGTGTGTGTCGGGTGATGCCGCTGCCCAGGCTGGTGGGCAACTTCGTGCTCTCGCATTTGACTCGGCTGGCTTCGGGCTACACGCACCTATTCGACTCGCAATGTGGCTACACGGCAGCCAACCGACGGGCTCTAGACGCGATTCTGGCCGGCCCGGTGTTCCCCCGCTACGGATACCCCAACGATTTGTTGGTCCGCCTGGCCACGGCGGGCGCACGCGCTGTCGACGTGCCGGTGCGGCCGGTCTATGGGCCCGCCTGGCGTTCAGGCATCCGCATCTCGCGGGTGCTGGGGCCGCTTGGCTTGCTGCTCGCGCGTGCCCTCTGCGCCCGTGTGGGCCGCCACCTCTCAAGACGGCTGTCGCGATCCGAGCCCCTAGCCGAGCTGCCTCCCACGTGATCGGCGTCATCTGCACCTCGTATCCGCGCGGTCTTGACGACCCTGCGGGTTCGTTCGTGCGTAGGCACGTGCGTGAACTCGCCGCCGCGGGACAGGCGGTGGAGGTCATCGCAGCCGGCACGGGGGGCGAGGAGAGCGAGGACAACGTGCGCGTGTTTCGAGTTCCCACGGGGGGTGCTGCAGAGATTTTCTACGCCGGCGGTGCACCGGAGGCCCTGGAGAGAAACGGATCTGGACAGCGCGCGCGTGCGTGGCTTGAGGCCGCGCTCTTCACCGCGCGCATGGCAGCGCTGGCTGCACAACGCACAGCCGGGTGGAACGCGGTTGAAACCCACTGGCTGGTACCCTCGGCCTTGGTGGCCTGCGCCGTGGCGCCAAATCTCCGCCATCGCGCACACGCCCATGGTGGCGACGTGTTCTTGCTCGCGCGCTTGCCGGGCGGCGCTAGTCTGGCCCGCCGCCTTTGTCGCGGCGGGCCTGAGCTGGTGTTTGCCAGTTCGGATCTGCGCGATCGCTTTGCGCGCTTGTGTGGCGACACTCCGGAGGCACTTGGGGCGCGCACCTGCGTGCGGCCTGCCCCCTACGATTCGTTGCTGTTTCGGCCGCGGCCGGTTGGCGGAAAGCAGAATCTGCGTTGTCGTTTGGGACTGGAGGCGTTCACGGTGCTTGCGGCGGGCCGGCTGGTTCCCATCAAGGGTTTCGACGTGCTGGTGTGGGCGGTCGGGCATCTGCCTCCGTTGGTGCGACCCACCCTGGTGATCGCAGGCACAGGTCCGGAGGAGACCAGGCTGCGCAGACTGGCTTCCGCATGCGCGGTGGACCTTCGCCTGCCTGGCCTCGTGAGTCCCGCAACGCTGGCCGAGTGGATGGTCGCCGCCGACCTCTTTGTTCATCCCTGCCGATCATTGTTCAACGGCCGCACCGAGGGCGCGCCAGTCGTGGTGCGTGAGGCGCTGGCCGCTGGAATGTCTGTGGTTGCGTCGGCGGTGGGTGGCCTGCCCGAGCTAGCCGGTCACAGGCGCCTAACCCTGGTTGTGCCCGGAAATCCGTCCGCCCTGGCCGCAGAGATCGCATCGGCCATGGCGTAACGCGACCGCCACGGCGAGGCGCGCCACAGGAGAACACGACTCAGCACACGCGGGTGTCACATAGGTACACGGATTTCGCCGTCTGCGTGCCCCTAACTTCTCAAATCATGAACCAACCGCAGCAGATGCAGGCGGGGTCTGGCGTTGATCGCTTGGACTTGTCCGCCTTCTGCCTCTTTTCCCGCGGCGCCCAAGCGCGGAGGTGACAAACATGGAGACAACCCTGAAGTCAGCCCCGTTGTGGATTGTCCCGGAGGGCCCGGGAGTTGCCAGTGTCGCTGTGTTGGGTAGCGCGGCCAGTCACGCCTTGCGACAAGCCGACCACCCGAGCCCCGCAAGGCGAGCCATCCCGAGCGCAGCGACCAGAGAATATCGGATTCCCAACCTGGCACGCGCCTGCCACGTCTTGCGGCTGTTTGCGTCATCGGATGATCATCTCTCGTCCTCTGTGGTTGCGCGTCGGCTCAAGATGCCGCGTACGACCGTGTTGCGCATCCTGCACACGCTTGCGGCCGAGAGGTTCCTGCAGCGACATGGGTTCGATTTCTCCGCCAGCCCTGAGCTGCGCACGGGGCTGCGCTCGATTGCAGACACCGCTCTGCGCGTTGCGTCTCTACCGGTTCTGAGTGAGCTCTCTCGGGTTGCAGGAGAAACTGCGTGTCTCGCCCTGCTGGCCGGAGACAGGGTGGTGGTGGTCGAGGCCTGCGGCAGCCATCACGCCCCGCCCGCGGGTGATGGGTCGGACGCGCCGATGGATCTGCATTGCTCTGCCTTCGGAAAGGTGTTCCTGGCTTTTGGGCCGCGAGCCCGCCTGGAGAGGGTGTCTGCGCCACTGCAAGCACGAACCCCGCGGACCCTCACCACTGTTGAGGCACTGGCGGCCGAGTGCGGCCGGATTGTCCGACAGGGCTACGCCTTGGACGATGAGGAGTACGAAGAGGGGGTGCGCTGCCTAGCCGCGCCGGTCTGGGGTAGCGGTGGTGTGCTGGCGGCCGCCGTGGGCGTGTCGGCCTCGGCCGCCACACTCACGGGACCGCGAGTCTCCGACGTCGCAGTGCTGGTGCTGCAAGCGGCGAATAAGCTCGTGGGGACGGTGGTGCAGCAGACGAGCAAGTAGAGCCACCAGGGCCGAAGACCACTCCTCTGGGGCGGACCCGCCCGAGTGGCCGGCGAGGTTGCAGTGCTCGCAGACCGTCCGGTTGTGTCGTGCCTTCCTGCAGTATGAACCGCGGACAAACCCTGCTACAGTTCATCAGCGGATGTCTATTCTTGTTGCAATCCTAGGGCTCGCGTTGCTGATCGTGTTGCACGAGGCGGGTCATTTCATGGTCGCCCGTCTCTGCGGGATGCGGGTCGAGAGATTCTCGATCGGCTTTGGGAAGGCCCTCGCGTCATTCAAGCGCGGAGACACGACCTACCAGATCGCGCCCATCCCGCTTGGGGGATTCGTGCAGATCACGGGGCTAAACCCGCACGAGGAGTACGATCGAAACGATCCCTTCGTCTATCCCAACCGGCCGCGCTGGATGCGGCTTTTGGTTTTGGTGGCCGGGCCAGCAGCCAACTACCTCACTGCGTTCTTGATCGCCCTGGTCGTCATGGTCGGATATGGGCAGCCTACGGGAACCACGACCATCGATGAAGTGCTCCCAGGCACGGCAGCGCAAGCTGCGGGGCTTCGCGCCGGCGACATCTTGGCCGAGATAAACGGCAAGTCCGTGTCCGCGCCGTCAGCGGTCACCCAGACCGTCCGGGGTTCAGGCGGCGCACCCGTGACTGTGAAGGTGATGCGGGGGGGCAGCCCGGTCACGGTGATGGTGACGCCTCGCAAAGATCCTGCAAGCAGCGTCTACATGATTGGCGTCAGGTTCGATATGGTGCGCGCGCGTGGGCCCGTGCTCTCAGCAGTTAAGGAATCGGCGTTGCTCCCGGTCGCGGTCGCCACCGGCATCGTGACAAACCTGTGGGATCTGATTTCCGGCCGCGTGAAAGGCGGACTGACCGGCCCGGTAGGGATCGCGCGTGAAATGGCAAGCGCGGCCCAGCAGGGCGCCACCAGGTTCCTCGAAATCGTCCTACTCATTTCGGTTGCGCTGGCGGTATTCAACTTGCTCCCCATTCCAGGGCTGGACGGAGGGAGGGCGGTCTTCTTGGCAATTGGCGCGGTCCGCAGGCGCGACGTCAACCCCTTCCTCGAGGCCAAGATTCACATGGTCGGCATCATGCTGCTGATGGGCCTTCTGGTCGTGGTCACCTTTGGTGATCTGAAGCCCCTGGTTCTCAAGCTGTTCGGCTAGTCGGCAAGGGGCCTTGGATGCGCCGGCGCAAGACGCGCATCCACCGCGGGCTGGTCGGCGACCGGAAGCTGGTGGGTTCGGGCTATCTGTCCAGGGCCGAGTTGCGGCAGGAGTACGAGGCCGAGATTGCGCCGCGAACAGGGGCGGCCCTTCGCCGGATCTTCGGACAGCTTGACTTTGAGTCGGGCCGACCTCGGCGCGTGCTCGACCTGGGCGCCGGCACGGGAGCGGCAGGACGGGCGGTTCGACGACGATTCGGCGAAGCTGTCGAGCTGGTGGCGGTCGACAAGGTGCCCGGGCCCGACATTTTGGTTGCCGATGTGCTGCGCGGAGTGCGTCCCGCGGGCGTCAGCGGCCGTTTCGATCTGATCGTGGCCGCCCATTTGCTGAACGAGCTGGACGGTGCGCTGGACCTCGACGGACGGGCTCGACTGGTGGCGGGTTGGTGCTGCGATTTGCTGGAACCGGATGGGGCGTGCATCGTAGTCGAGCCGGCGCTGCGCGACACCTCGCGGGCACTTCTGGGCGTGCGTGATCGGGTGCTGGCCGCCGGACTTCGTGTGGCAGCACCTTGCCTTTCCCAGATGGGCTGTCCCGCGCTCCAGCGTGAGCGCGACTGGTGCCACGACAGCGCTGAGGTCCTGGTCGCCGGCCGCTCGCCGGTGGATTTCAGCTACTTGGTTCTGCGTCGATCCGCACCAGCGGAAGCCGACCCCGGCCGGTATCGCGTGGTGAGCGATCCCATCAAGGACAAAGGGCGTCTTCGCTTCTTCGTTTGCGGCGCCGCGGGCCGGTTTGAACTCATGCGTCTTGATCGCGATCGCTCACCCGCAAACCAGGCTCTCGACCAAGCGCACCGGGGCGATATCGTCGTTCTGCCGAACGCGCCCGTGCAAGACTACCGCATCCGTGTCGTCGCCGAAAGCCCGTCGGGATTGGTTAGCTTTTTCACCAGAGAGAGCACTGAGATCACAGAGATCGGATAGGAAGAAGGAACTTGGAGCGCGCAGGATTCAACCTTTCTCTTTCCGGTCCGGCTCTGTACTACTGATGTTGAGTTTCTTCGCAAGCCGCGAAGATTCTCGACAGCGCCGCGATGGCTGCAAGAAGCCGTGGTCGTGGTCGTGGTCGTGGTCGTGGCAGTGGCCGGAGTGATCCCTTTTGGTTGCGGCCGTCAGGCTGCGATGTGCCCTCTGTGGTGAAAAAAGCTCGCTACGTACCGGACGAATAGTCGTCCTGGTACTTCACCTGCTCAGCAGTGAGCTTGTCGATGTGGATGCCCTGGGTGTGAAGCTTGATGGCCGCGAGTTCCTGATCCTGTTCGGGGGAGAGTTCGTACACCGCCGGCTTCATGGTCTTGCCGTCGCGGGCCAGTTTGCAGAGAGCCAGGTACTGGTTGGCGAACGACATGTCCATGACCTCGGACGGGTGTCCCTCGGCGGCGGCCAGGTTGACCAGTCGGCCTTGGGCCAGGACGTAGACGCGGTTGCCGTTCTTGAGCATGTACTCCTCGTTGGCAAAGCGGATTTCGCGCTTGGCCTTGGCGCGCGCCTCTAGATCGACCAGGTTGATCTCGCAATCGTAGTGGCCGGTGTTGCACACCAGCGCACCATCCTTCATGACGTCGAAGTGGCGGCCCACAATGACGTCTTTCATGCCAGTCGCGGTGATGAAGATGTCACCCCGCTTGGCCGCCTCATCCATGGGCATCACACGGAACCCATCCAGGATAGCCTTGAGCGCCGCTGTGGGCTTGATCTCGGTGACGATGACGTTGGCGCCTAGGCCGCGGGCACGCATGGCTACACCCTTGCCGCAATGGCCGTAGCCCGCCACCACGAAGGTCTTGCCTGCGATGAGCACCGATGAAGCACGGAGGATGCCGTCCAGCGATGACTGGCCTGTGCCGTACACGTTGTCGAAGTCCCACTTGGTTTCGCTGTCGTTGACCGCGATGACCGGGTAGAGCAGTTTCCCCGCCTTGGCCATCGAGCGCAGACGGTGCACCCCGGTGGTGGTTTCTTCGGTGCCCCCGATGATGATCGTGGCCAGCTCTCGGTGGCGGTCATGCACGCTGAAGATGAGGTCGGCGCCGTCATCGAGAGTCAGGGTGGGCTTCATCTCCAGGGTCTTGTCGATACACCAGTAGAATTCGTCCTTGGTCAGGCCGTGCCAGGCATAGATGGATGTCCCTTCCGCGGCCAGGGCAGCCGCCACGTCATCCTGAGTGGACAGTGGATTGCACCCGGACCATGACACCTCCGCGCCGGCGGCCCGAATGGTGCGGACAAGCACCGCGGTCTCCTTGGTGACATGCAGGCAGCCCGCGACCTTCATTCCGGCCAGGGGCTGGGTCTTGCGGCCCTCCTCGCGCAGGCGCAGGAGAACGGGCATGCGGCTCTCGGCCCATTCGATGCGCAAACGGCCCGCGTCGGCTAGCTTGGGATTGGCGATCTTGAGGTTCGACATAGGGCTGGAAAAGCTACGAGCGACACCATCCTTCGTCAAGCGGATTGGCCGTCGCGCGTGTTTTTGGGCTCTGGGCGGGCTACAATCCCGCCGACCATGGCCGAGGTCGATCCTTCCCTGTCCGACACGACGCCGCATACGCCCACCGGCGACATGGCTGCAGGGCCAGCGGAGCGATTTGATCCGCTGGTGGGGACCGTCCTGGCCGAACGATATGCGATCGTTCGCAGAATTGGCGAGGGAGGCATGGGGGCGGTGTATGAGGCGCGCCACGCCATCATCGGAAAACGCGTGGCAGTCAAGGTCTTGCTGGAGAAGTTTCTGGAGAACCAGGAGCTGGTCGCCCGCTTGCTGCAGGAGGCGCGGCTGGCGAGCTCCATCGGTCACGAGAACATCGTGGACGTCACCGACTATGGCACAACCAGCGATGGTCGCGCGTTCGTGGTCATGGAATTCCTGGACGGCGAGGCCCTGGCCCAACTGGTGATGCGTGATGCGCCTCTTCCCGTGGAACGGAGCCTGGGCATCCTCCGCCAAGTTTGCAGCGCCCTGTCGGCTGCCCACGCCAAAGGCATCGTCCACCGTGACGTGAAGCCCGAGAACATCTACCTGGTGCGGCGGGGCGATCTTGACTTCGTCAAGGTCGTGGACTTCGGCGTGTCCAAGGCCGTCCACGTGCGTGAGGAAGGGGTGGATTGGCAGCGCCTGACGCGCACGGGCACCGTGCTGGGCACGCCGCTCTATATGTCCCCTGAACAGGCTCGCGGTGGCGAAGATGTGGATCACCGGGCTGACATCTGGAGCGCGGGGCTGATGCTCTACGAGTGCCTGACTGGCGAGGTTCCCTTTCGCGCTAGCAACTACCTGGGCGTGATCTCACAGGTGCTCACACAGGAAACGACGCCGCCGTCGCAGCTTCGCCCCGAGTTGAGCATACCCGTCGCAGTTGACCGCGTGGTTATGCGCGCGCTTGCGAAGGACCGCGACAAGCGCTACCAGCACATGGCCGACTTCGAGCATGATCTCGAGCGACTGCTAGCCGGGGATTCCACGGTCGCTTTGCGGGATGTGCCAAGTCCCAGCGAGGCGCCTGCTGAGCATCCTTTGCGCTGGCCGCTCGCGGCACTGGGTGTGCTGGCGCTCGGCGCGGCGATCGCGGTGGCGCTGGTGGGCCGCGGTCCGCAAGCGCAGGCTCCCGGGGCGCCCGCGCTACCGAAGCCGGCGCTGCCTCTGGCGCGCCCCGCGGCTTCGCCTGCGGCCCCCCCGCTTCCGGCTCCGCCGGCACTGGCGCCCTCGATGCCTGAACGCGGCCGGCGTGTGGCCAAGTCGCGTGGTGCTCGCGCTTCGGGTGCTGCGGCCTCCGCCGTCCCCGTCGAGCGAGGCAAGAAGTCCAAGGCCGACGACGCCGTCGCGCCTTCGCCCTACCAGAGTGACGAGTGATACGGGTCGCCCGCCCCAATTCTCGCGTCACCGGGCTCTTGCTCGCGGCCTTGTTGGTGGCGTTCTTCGTCGTGGGCACGCCGGCCCAAGCGCAAAACGCCGATCGCGCCGCGCAAGCGCGCCAGCACTACGAAGCGGGCGTCAGCCTCTTCGAGGCGGGCAACAAGGAGCAGGCCCTGGTCGAGTTCCAGCTCGCGAATGAGCTTTCGCCCAAGAAGGAAAACCTGTTCATGATCGCCCAGTGCCAGTACCACCTGGGCCTGCTCAAAGAGGCACGCGCAAACTACCAGGAATTCTTGGCGCAGCCGTCAAGCGAGGAGCTGGCTGGCATCGCCCGCCTCCGCATCGATGCCATCAACCGCCGGCCCGGCATCGTCGCGATCAACACCGTGCCTGACCAGGTACAGGTTCGCATCGAGGGCGAAGGCCAAGTCTTCACCGGCGATGCGCCCAACGAGTTCCGCGTGCCACGCGGCCACTACCGGGTGACGGTGTCCAAACCCAATTTCGCCGGCCAGGACCGGGACATCGCCATCGAGGTAGCGGAGACCAAGCCGTTGTTCTTCAAGTTGGACCCCATTCCTGCGCGCCTCGAGATCCACACCGTACCCCGCAACGCCACCCTCTATGTGCGAGGCAACCGCACGCAGAACCCCTACGCGCAGAACGTGGAACCCGGAAACTACGAAATCTACGCCGAGGCCAACGACTACCTCCCCCGCCATGACATGGTGTCCTTGACGCCAGGGCAGCAGCTCAAGCTAGATTTCCCCTTGGTCTATTTGCAGCGCTCGGGACGGCCTGAGCTGATAGATTTTTGGATCGGCATCGGCGCGGTGGGTGCCGGCATGGCCGTAACCACGCGACTGGCTCCCAACCAGGCCGGGAATCTGACCCTGCTGGCCGCTGGCGCCCTGGCGGGGGGAATCGGCGCGGGTGTGATCTCGGCGGCCCTGGTTCCAGCCTACATCAGGGACAACCTGGCCTTGTTCCGCATCGGCGGCGGTTGGATTGGCGATCTGGAAGGCCTCTCCTTGGGACTGGCGCTCACGCAAAACATTTCCGGCGCCTGGCTGGGAGGTACGGCGGGACTTGCCGTGGGCTCGGTGGCGGGCTGGTGGCTAGAGGACCACGCACCCAACTACGGTCGCGTGGCGGTGATCCAGAGCGGAGCCTTCTTGGGTGCGGCCGCCGGCCTGCTGGCTGTTCCGGCCCTGGGATTCGGCCTGAAACCCAGCACCAAGACCGCCAACGGCAACACCACGGCGAACATACGCACGGACCGCGTTGGGTGGGGCATTTTGGCCGGCATGAACGCAGGTTTGGTGACTGGGTTAGGGCTCGCCTACTTGCCTGACCAGCGGGCCTACGGGCCAAGCTGGCAGCGGGTCATGCTGATCGATCTCGCCGCGGTGGCTGGCGGTTTCGCCGGCGCGATTGTACAGGCGTGCGTTTCGGGCCGGAAGAATGGGTTCTGCGGGAGCGCCGAGGACAGTGCCGAGTTCTGGCCCAACATGGCCCGCTATGCCCTGGCCGGGGCCGGAGTCGGCCTGGCGGCCGGCTTGCTCCTGACGTGGCGGTACGACAAACACCACGAGGATCTCGCACAAGGGCGGCCGGCCCGCGGGGTACCGTTGCCCAGCGCACTTCCGGTGCAGACCACTGACGGCCGCTGGGCGCTGGTTCCTGGTCTCGTGTCACAGGGCCAGTTCTAGACAACTGGCTACGGTGCATTGGGACGGGAAGCATAATTGATGACTGTGCGGTCCTTGCCGGTTCGCGGTGAGTTCACGGCGCCATCGCATGGCACCTTGGCGGCTGCGTTGCGCGCGCAGATGCCCGGCCAAAGCTGGAGCGATCTGCGCGCCTTGTGCTCGTCGGGCAAGATCAGCGTGGATGGAGAGCGAGAGCTGGATTCAGCGCGACGATTGATAGGCGGCGAGACTGTGTCCTGGAACCTCACCGCCCCCGACCCACGCCGCACGGCAACCCGACCCGACTTCCGCATCGTGTACGAAGATGGCCATCTCATCGTCATTGAGAAACCGGAAGGCGTCTCCAGCGTGCCCTACGAGCGCAAAGAGAGAGGCACGGCCCTGGACCTCATTCGTGAGGCCTGGCGGCACCAGGGGAGGCGCGCGGCCGCGACGCCGCTCTACACAGTCCACCGCATAGACAAGGACACCTCGGGGTTGCTCTGTTTTGCCAAGACCAGGCTCGCCGAACGGGGACTTCACCGTGTGTTCCAGCAGCACCAGGCTGAGCGGGAGTACCTTGCGGTGGCGCACGGGATAGTCCGGCCATCTCGCATCGAATCGCGCCTGATCGCCGACCGCGGTGACGGGCTGCGCGGCAGCACACGGCGGCCCCACGAGGGGCAACCAGCGGTCACCCACGTCGAGGTCATCGAGACCCTGCCGGCGGCGACGGTGTGCCGCGTGCGTCTTGAAACTGGGCGCACGCACCAGATTCGGATCCACCTGGCCGAACAGGGGCATGTTCTGGTCGGAGAGACCGTCTACCTGCGTGACCACACGCGCGCCGGCCGCGCGCTCCTGCCAGCCCAGCGCCTGCTGCTCCACGCGGGCACGTTGGGGTTCGATCACCCGGTCACGGGCGAACACCTGCACTTCACCAGCGCCCCACCTCCGTCTTTCGAGGCGGAACTGCAGCGTCTGCGACGCAGGCGGGAGAGCTAGAGCGCCGCTCTAGTCCCCAAAACTGGTGCCCACCGCGCGTGCCGTCAGCACCAGCGGATCGTCGAGCGCCACCTTGCGCTGCTTGCCTGCCACTGACTCGATCGGAACGGCGCCCAGCTTGCCCCCACTGAGCACGACCAGCTGCCCCTCCGCTCCGTGCATCAGAAGGTCGAGGGTGTGGTGGCCGAACATGGTGGCCAGCACGCGATCGCCAGGCGTGGGCGAACCGCCGCGCTGGATGTGGCCCAGGATGGTGGCGCGCGCCTCCAGCTTGGTCGCGGCCTCGATATCGGCCACCAGTTTGTTGGCAATGCCGCCCAGGCGGATCGGGTCCGGGCTGGTTTCCACCCGGCGGTGCACCACCACATCGCCGCCCTTGGGCTTGCCGCCCTCCGACACGCAGATGATAGAGAAGCGCTTGCCGGCTCGACTGCGTTTGCAGAGAACCTCGCACACTTTGTCTATGTCGTAGGGGATCTCGGGAATAAGGATCACGTCGGAACCAGACGCCACGCCGGTGTGTAGCGCCAGCCACCCGGCGTTGCGGCCCATGACCTCGACCACCATCACTCGGTGGTGGCTCATGGCGGTGGTGTGGATCTTGTCGAGACACTCAGCCGCGGTGTGCACCGCGGTCTCGAAGCCGAACGTGCGCTCGCAGCCTTCAAGATCGTTGTCGATGGTCTTGGGCACCCCGATGCAGTTGATGCCATGCTTGATCAGGTTGGCCGCGCCGGTCATGGTGCCGTCGCCCCCGATGCACACCACCGCATCGATGTCGTTGGCCCGAAGGTGGTCGTACACACGATCCGTCACATTCACCCACTCGGTTTTTCCGTTGCGCTCGAGGGCGAAGTGTTCCGGATTAGCCTGATTGCTGGTGCCCAAAATGGTGCCGCCCACGGTGAGGATGTTGGAAACGTCGTTCCAGCCCAGCAGCCGCATGCGGTTCTGGATAAGCCCCAAGAACCCGTCCTCGATACCGAAGACCTCGAGGCCATAGATGTGCATGGCCGTCTTGGTTACGGCCCGCAGGACCGCGTTGAGGCCCGGGCAGTCGCCACCGCCCGTGAGCACGCCGATGCGCTTGATAGTTGGCATGGAGTGCATTGTACGGCATTCCGAGGAGGCTCGCTGGGTGTGGCACAAGTCTGGACTGCGGTGGTGAACCCCCGGGCTCGCGCGTGGTAAACTGAAAGTACCACCCTCCATGGCGCCGCCGGTGCGACGCCGGCAAGGAGACTTGATGAGCACCGATCCCTCTACCCTCATCGGCAAGATCGCCGGCCTGCAGAATCAGAAGGAGTTCGCCGAGATCAACTGGACCGGCAGCTTCGCGGATTACCTGGAAGTGGTTCGCCAGAATCCCGCTGTGACCCGCAGCGCGTACCAGCGGGTCTACGACATGATCCTTTCCTACGGCCAGGAGGAATATCTCGACAACAAGAAGCGCCTGACGCGCTATGCCTTCTTCAAGGACGAGCAGCACGGCGGCCAGGACGCCATCTTCGGGCTCGACATCCCGCTCATGCGTCTGGTCAGCGTGTTCAAGAGCGCGGCCGAGCGCTACGGCACCGAGCGCCGAGTGATCCTGCTGCACGGCCCGGTGGGCAGTTCCAAATCCACCATCGCGCGTCTGCTCAAGCGCGGGCTGGAGGACTATTCGCGCGTACCCGAGGGCGCGCTGTACACGTTCGAGTGGGCGCTGCCTGCGGGCCTGGAATCCATTGCCGGCGGCCAGAGTAGCTTCCGCTGCCCGATGCACGAGGAGCCGCTGCGCCTCATCCCGCCCGACTGGCGCAGTCGGGCGCTGATCGAGATGGGCGTGAATGCGCCGGGGCAGGACAAGGTGCATGTCGACGGCGATCTTGATCCCGCCTGCCGCATGGTCTTCCGCGAGTTGATGGCCCACTACAAAGGCGACTGGTCCCAAGTGGTGCAGCACGTGCGCGTGCGCCGGCTGGTCCTATCGGAGCAGGACCGCGTGGGCATCGGCACGTTTCAGCCCAAGGACGAGAAGAACCAGGACTCGACCGAGCTGACCGGCGACATCAACTACCGCAAGATCGCCGAGTTCGGCTCGGACAGCGATCCGCGCGCGTTCAACTTCGACGGCGAGTTCAACATCGCCAACCGCGGCATCATCGAGTTCATTGAGGTGCTCAAGCTGGACGTAGCTTTCCTCTACGACCTGCTGGGCGCGTCGCAAGAGCACAAGATCAAGCCCAAGAAGTTCGCGCAGACCGACGTCGACGAGGTCATCCTGGGCCACACCAACGAGGCCGAGTACAAGAAGCTTCTCTCCAACGAATACATGGAAGCGCTGCGCGATCGTACGGTCAAGATCGACATCCCCTACATCACGCGCGTGTCCGAGGAGCGGAAGATCTACGGCAAGGACTACAACGCGGCCAAGATCCGCGGCAAGCACATCGCGCCGCACACGCTGGAAGTGGCGTCCATGTGGGCAGTGATGACCCGCCTGGAGGATCCCAAGAAACACCAGTTGACCCTGGTGCAGAAGATGAAGCTGTACGACGGCAAGACGCTCCCCGGCTTCACCCAGGACAACATCAAGGAGCTGCGCAAGGAATCGCAGCGCGAAGGCATGGACGGCATCTCGCCCCGCTACATCCAAGACAAGATATCCAACGCTTTGGTAAGCGATCGCGGCGAGGGTTGTGTCAACCCCTTCATGGTGATGAACGAGCTGGAGTCCGGCCTGCGCCACCACTCGCTCATCACCAGCGACGAGCAGCGCAAGTACTACAGCATGCTGCTCGGCCTGGTGAAACAGGAGTACGAGGACATCGTAAAGAACGAGGTCCAACGGGCCATCAGCGCGGACGAGGAAGCCATCTCCAAGCTGTGCGCCAACTACATCGACAACATCAAGGCGTTCACGCAGAAAGAGAAGGTCAAGAACCGCTACACCGGGCAGGACGAGGAACCCGACGAGCGGCTCATGCGATCCATCGAAGAGAAGATCGACATCCCCGACTCGCGCAAAGAGGAGTTCCGGCGCGAAATCATGAACTATATCGGGGCGCTGGCGGTGGAGGGGCGGCACTTCGACTTCCGGACCAATGAACGCCTGCAAAAGGCGCTGGAACTGAAGCTGTTCGAGGACCAGAAGGATTCGATCAAGTTGACCAGTCTGGTCTCCGCGGTCATTGACCGCGAGACACAAGAGAAGATCGACGTGGTGAAGAATCGGCTCATCCGCAACCACGCCTACTGCGAGATCTGCGCCACCGACGTGCTGAACTTCGTGGCGTCGATTTTCGCGCGAGGCGACACCAAGGAGTAGGATGGCTCTGCGAATCGACCCCGAGCATCGCCGCTTTCGCGACATCGTGCGGGGGAAGATTCGCCAGAACCTGCGCCAGTATATCTCCAGCGGCCAGCTCATCGGCCGCAAGGGCAAGAACGTCGTCTCCATCCCGGTGCCCCAGATCGATGTGCCGCGTTTTCACTTCGGCAACCAAGGTCAGGGTGGTGTGGCGCAGGGGCCGGGCAAGGTGGGCGACGTCATCGGTCCGGGCCAGCCGGACGAAGACGGCGCGGGCAAGGCGGGGTCCGAGCCGGGCGAGCATGTGCTGGAGGTTGAGTTTTCGTTGGAGGAGCTGGCGGACATTTTGGGGCAGGAGCTGGCGTTGCCGCGCATCGAGCCCAAGGGCAAGGAACGACTGATCACGCAGAGGGATCGCTACGTGGGCATTCGCCGCACCGGACCCGAGTCGTTGCGCCATTTCAAGCGCACCTTCCGCCAGGCCCTGCGGCGCCAGATCATGATGGGTCACTACGACCCCAAGCGGCCCCTGGTCGTGCCCGTGCGCGAAGATCGGCGCTACCGGTCGTGGAAGACAGTGCCGATGCGCCAATCCAACGCGCTCATGGTCTTCATCATGGACGTGTCGGGTTCGATGGGTGACGAGCAGAAAGAGATCGTGCGCATCGAATCCTTCTGGATCGACACCTGGCTGCGCGCCCAGTATGACGGCCTCGAATCTCGCTACATCGTGCACGACGCTACTGCGCGCGCGGTAGACCGCGACACATTTTTCCGCACGCGCGAGTCGGGCGGCACTATGATCTCCAGTGCCTATCGCCTGTGCGCCAAGATGATCGCCGAGGATTTCCCAGCCTCGGAATGGAACATCTACCCGTTCCAGTTCTCCGACGGCGACAACTGGTCTTCTGACGATACCTCCGCCTGCATGGAGATCCTCAGGCGCGAGATTCTGCCCTCGGTGAACCTGTTCTGCTACGGCCAGGTGGAGAGCCCATACGGAACTGGCCAGTTCATCAAGGATCTGGACGACGCGTTCAAGGGTGAGGAAAGGATGGTCACCTCCGAGATCAAGAGCAAGGACGCCATCGCGGACTCCATCCGCACGTTCTTGGGGAAGGGGAAGTGACAGGTGCAGCACCGGAAGTCCCGCCTGCCGGCCTACTTGCTCGACATCCAGCGCGAGATCGAGGAGTACGCGCGCGGCTATGGCCTGGATTTCTGGGACGTCAGCTTCGAGATTCTGGACTACAAGCGCATGCAAGAGGTGGCCGCCTACGGCGGGTTTCCCGTGCGCTATCCGCACTGGCGCTTTGGCATGGACTTCGACCGCCTCAGCAAGAGCCACGTGTACGGGCTGTCGCAGATCTACGAGATGGTGATCAACAACAACCCGGCCTATGCCTACCTTCTGGAGGGCAACTCGCTGGTCGACCAGAAGATGGTGATTGCCCACGTCCTTGGCCACGTGGACTTCTTCAAGAATAACTACTTCTTCTCCCGCACCAACCGCCACATGATCGACGAGATGGCCAACCACGCCACCCGCGTGCGGCGCCACATCGAGCGCCTCGGCCTGGAGAAGGTGGAAACCTTCCTCGACTCCTGTCTTTGCCTGGAGAATCTTTTCGATCCCATGTCGCCCTTCATCGTCCGCCACGCGGCCGAGCCGCCCCCGCAGGAGGAAACGCCCCCCGTGGAACTGCCGCGCCTGCGCGCCAAGGGCTACATGGAGCGCTTCATCAACCCGCCCGAGTATCTGGAAAAGCAGCGCAAGAAACTCGACGGCGAACGCGACAAGCCGCGCAAGATCCCACGCGAACCGGAGCGCGACGTGCTGCAGTTCCTGCTTGAGCACGCCCCGCTTGAACCGTGGGAGCGCGACCTGCTTTCCACCGTGCGCGAGGAGGCCTACTACTTCGCGCCCCAACGCCAGACCAAGGTGCTGAACGAGGGCTGGGCTGCCTACTGGCACAGCAAGCTTCTGACCCAGAAGGTGCTCAAGCCCTCGGAGGTCATCGACTACGCCGACCACAACGCCGGCGTGCTGGCCTCGGCGCCCGGCCGGTTCAATCCCTACAAGGTGGGATTGACGCTTCTGCGCCACATCGAAGAGCGTTGGGACAAGGGGCGCTTCGGCAAGGAGTGGAACGAGTGTGACGACTATGACGCGCGTCGGACCTGGGACAAGCGGTTGGGATTGGGACGGCAAAAGATCTTCGAGGTGCGGCGCTTGTGTGACGACGTCACCTTTCTCGACGAGTATTTCACCGCCGATTTCTGCGCTGAGAACCAGTTCTTCTCGTTTTCCCGCGACGAGCGCAGCGGCAACTACGAAATCGACTCACGCGAGTTCCAGAAGATCAAGGACAAAGTCCTGTTCCAACTGACCAACTTCGGTGAACCGTTCATCTCGGTCCAGGACGCCAACCACGCAAACCGAGGTGAACTACTTCTCGCGCACCGGCATGAGGGCGTGGACCTGCATCAGGACCACGCACGAGCCACCCTGGAGGCGTTGGCGCGCATCTGGCGTCGACCGGTCAACCTGCACACGATGATCCATGACAAGCCCCGTCTGCTCCGCTACGACGGGTCGGCTCACAGCGACGAGGCAGGGTAGCCAGAGCCTGACGACAGATTCTGGACCTCCCGAGAGGCCGGACCGCGTCTAGCGGGTCGCGGCTCGCGAGAGCGAGATCACGCGAGTCGCCCACGCAACCCGCCGCTCTCTCACGCTAACGCTCAGGCACACGCTAGCCGACAAAGCTTTCCAACTCGCCACACCCAACCCTGGCGTAGAATTGAAGGCATATGGCCAAGGACGCCGCGAGAGACAACCTGGCTCCGGGCATGCTGCTGGCGGCGCCTACCCTTCACGACCCCAATTTCGAGCACAGTGTGGTGCTGCTGGGCCGTTCAGGCGGCGACGGTGCGCTCGGCTGGGTGATCAACGGCCGTGAGCTGATGTCGGTGCGTGAGCTCCTGGCATCCTCCGACCTGTTGCCGCAAGGGCACAACATCCCGGAGACGGCTTCGTTCGGTTCGCCCGTCCGTCTGGGTGGGCCTGTCGCGCCTGCGGCTGGCTGGCTGGTCTACCGCCGAGGCCAGCAACCCCTGCCTGGGGAGATGGCGGTTGGACCTGAGATCGCGGTCACCGGCGAGCTGGCGGCTTTCGCCGCACTGGTCCGTGGCGAAGGGCCGGCTGTCTTCAAACTGCTGCTCGGTTGCGCCGGCTGGGCGCCCGGCCAGCTGGAGGGCGAAATCAGCGCCGGCGGTTGGCTGCCCACGTCGGTCCGTCCCAACCTGGTGCTCGACGCCTCCGTGGCTTCTGCCTGGGATGAGGCCTACCACGAAACCGTGGGAGCCGATCCGGCGGCTTTCAGCAACCAGCGCGGGAGGGCGTAGTCGCGCGGGGAGTCCGCCGACTCCCCTGTGGGGGCTTCGGGACGGACGAATAGGCCCGGGACTGCGAATCCGGGCGACATTTGCTATGGTGTCCATCCAATGTCCCTGAGCGAAGAACTGCTGACTGCGGGCCGGAAACTGCTCATCAACAACTACAACCGCGCTCCTGTGGTGATGAGCCGCGGGGAAGGCTGCGTCTTGTGGGACGTGGATGGGCGCCGCTTCCTGGACATGACCGCCGGGATCGCGGTTTGCGTCTTGGGACACGGCCACGCCGGCCTGTCGCAGGCCATCGCGCTACAGGCTGCGCGCCTCCATCACACGTCCAATCTCTACTTCATCGAGGCCCAGATTCGGTTGGCCGAAGCCCTGGCGCGGCGAGCGTTTGCCGGCAAGGCGTTCTTCTGCAACTCCGGCACCGAGGCCAACGAAGCTGCGCTCAAACTCGCTCGGCGCTACCAGATTGTGGTGCGCAAGCAGCCCAAGCGGGTTGAGCTGGTCGCATTCGAGAACAGCTTCCACGGCCGCACCATCGGCGCGCTCTCGGTCACCGGGCAGGCCAAGTACCGCGAAGGCTTCGGCCCGCTTCTGCCTGACGTGCGCTTCATTCCCTTTGGCGACGCCGAGGCGGCGCGCAACGCGATCAGCGAGCGCACCTGCGCTCTCATCGCCGAGCCCATCCAGGCCGAGGGGGGCATCAACCTCCCGCCGCCTGGCTATTTGCAGGAGCTGCGCCGTCTGTGCAGCGAGCGGGGCGTGCTGCTCATCTTCGATGAGGTGCAGACCGGCGTGGGCCGCACGGGAACCTTCTACGCCTTTGAACGCGAGGCCATGGTGCCGGACATTATCACTCTGGCGAAGGGTCTGGCCGGTGGCGTGCCCATGGGCGCCATGTTGGCCAGCGAGGCGGTCGCCGAGGCCTTTGCGCCCGGTACGCACGCCGCCACCTTCGGCGGCAACCCGCTGGCCTCGGCCGCGGCGCTCTACATCCAGCAGGTCATCGACGAGCAGAACCTGCTGGGGCGCTGCCAGGAGGCGGGCGCCTACCTGGGTTCGGCCCTCGCGCGTTTGGCTGAGCGGCGGCGCCCCAAGACACGCTGCGCGCGGGGCCGGGGCCTTCTGCAAGGATTGGTCATGGATGGCGACGCGGCTGCCGCGGTGGTCAAGGCGCGCGAGCATGGGCTGCTGGTCTCGGTGGCGGGAGGGAACGTCGTGCGTTTCGCTCCGCCGCTGGTGGTGGGCCGGGCCGAGATCGACGAGGCGTTGTCGATCCTTGATGCGGTTTTGTCAGAGGTGTGAGTCATGGGCAACAAGCGCGACTTTCTCAGTTTATGGGACGTTACCGAGACCGAGTTCGCGGCGCTGATTCGACGCGCCGAGGAGCTGCGTTTCTTGCGCCAGGTGCGCACGCCCCACGCCACCCGGCCTGGCCGCGTGCTGGCGCTCATCTTCGAGAAGGCCTCCACGCGTACCCGCGTCAGTTTCGAGGTGGCGATCTGGGAGTTGGGTGGTCACGCCGTGGTGATGGGCCGCAACGACTCCCAGCTCGGCCGGGGCGAGCCCATCAAGGACACGGCGCGCGTGATGTCGCGCTACTGCCACGGGATCATGGTGCGCACCTTCGGCCACGAGCGGGTGAGGGAGCTGGCGGACTATGCGACGGTACCCGTGATCAACGGTTTGACGGATCTGCTGCATCCCTGCCAGGTTTTGGCCGATTTGCAGACCGTGTACGCGCACTTTATCGAACACGAAACGAGAACTCCTGCGGGATCAGTGCCGGATGTCGTGCAAGTGCTGCGCAGCCTGCGCTACGCTTGGGTGGGTGATGGCAACAACATGGCCAATACCTGGATCGAGGCTGCCGGCTTGCTCGGTCTCGATCTGATGCTGGCCTGTCCAGCCGGCTACCAGCCCAACCCGGACGTGCTCGAGACGGCTCTTCGCAAGGGGCACGGGCGCATCCAGGTGGTCCGCGATCCACGCGAAGCGGTGGCCGGGCGCCATGTCATCTCCACCGACGTGTTCGCTTCCATGGGCAAAGAAGAGGAGGTGGAGGCGCGCCGTCGCGCGTTTGTCGGCTACGGCGTGGACCGCGCCCTGATGGCCGGTGCCGATGGTAAGGCGATCTTCCTGCATTGCCTGCCAGCCCACCGTGGGGAAGAGGTTTCCGACGAGGTGATCGAAGGCCCAGCCAGTCAGGTGTGGCTGGAGGCGGAGAACCGCCTGCACGCGCAGAAGGCCTTGCTGGAGTGGCTGCTCAGCTAGCCGGCCCAGGCGACAAGGGCCACGTGACATCGAAGGGCGAAATCGTCGGCCTGGGGCCCGGCACCGATCGGCCGCGTCTCAACACCGGCATCGATTTGGCGCACCAGAGGCTTTCGCCGACGGAGGGTTTCGTCCTGTCGCGGGTCGATGGCCGGACGAGCTACGACGAGCTCTGCATGGTGTCGACTCTCGGTCGTGACGAAACACTGCGGATTCTTCGCGACCTCAAAAAGGCTCGACTGATCCTTGGGCCGGTGGAAGCGGAAGTGGGGGTGCCGCGAAAGGGACCGCACACCCGGCCTCCGCTAGCCGTCGAGGCTGCTGCTGGCGCAAGGGAGTCGGCGCCAGTCCGGACGGCTAGGAACGAGTCCCCGCACTCACAGGTGGCGGAGAAGCCTGCGGTAGCAAGCGCGGTGTCGGCCGGCGAGCCGCCGGTCAAGGCGGCCGAACCTGCACCCTCGCGGGCAGCGGACCGTCGGCCCCTGACTGGTCCGCTCGAACGCCTCGACGATGGGTCCCCGGTAGCACCTGGCGACGTTGTCGAATGGCCGGATGCATCTTTGCAGCTGAAGTCGCGCATCGTCCGGCTGCACCGCCGGCTACGGCTCCTCTCGGCGTGGGATCTGCTGGGTGTGGTAAAGAACGCCGATAGCGCAACGGTCAGACGCGCATTCAGCACAGCCTCGAAAGAACTGCACCCGGACCGCTACTTCGGCCAGAACCTCGGCAGCTTCAAGGCCAGGCTGGCCGCCATCTTTGC